>Ga0207864_1004494_pt1 | contig 10505 bp, 10 predicted proteins | sample HigsolmetaAR202D_FD_184834 | JGI IMG/M metagenome (GOLD analysis project Ga0207864, IMG submission 184834) | Ionic liquid and high solid enriched microbial communities from the Joint BioEnergy Institute, USA - AR20-2-D (SPAdes) (version 2) ...
TGATCGAGAAGGTTCACCGCGCGGGTCAGAAGATCGGCCGAACGGAGCTGGACGAGGAAGGCGCCACCGAACAGGCGAGCTAAAGCGGGGGCTGATCCTCTGGCCCTGGGGACGGCCGCTGCCGCATCAGGACAACCGGGGCGGGATGAATCAGCGATGGATTTGCGCGCGACACTGGCGTCACTGAATCTGACCCTTCCGCCAGCCCCGAAGCCCGCGGCCGTTTACATCCCCGTGCAGCAGGCGGGGGATCTGCTTTTCGTGAGCGGCCAACTGCCGATGCGGGACGGCCAGCTCGTGGCGATGGGCCCCGTTTCCTCGCAGGTCGCGCTGGAGCAGGCGCAGCTCGCCGCCCAGCAGTGTGTGCTCAACGGCCTGGCCGTGGTGGACGATCATATCGGGGGCGACTGGTCGCGGTTGGTCCGGTTCGTGCGGCTGGGCGTCTTTGTGCAGAGCGATCGCGACTTCACGCAGCAGCATCTGGTCGCCAACGGGGCGAGCAATCTGCTGGAGAAGGTGTTCGGTGATCGCGGCCGGCACGCCCGCGCTGCGGTGGGCACCGGGCCGCTGCCACTGAATGCGGCGGTTGAAGTCGAGATGATCGTGCAGATTCGGTCGTGAACCGTTCGCGGCCTTGATGTCGGGTTCATTTTCAAGCGTTTCCGCGTCCAGCCATGCAAACCCTGCTGATCGCACTCGGCGCCGCTGTGGCCTTTGTTGTGGCGTATCACACATATGGCCGGTGGCTGGGTTCCAAAATCTTCCGTCTGACCGCTGATGCGGTGTGTCCGTCGTACCGGCTGCGTGACGATGTGGACTATGTGCCGACGCACAAGGGGGTGGTGTTTGGCCACCACTTCACGTCGATCGCGGGCACGGGGCCGATCGTCGGGCCGGCCATCGCGGTGATGTGGGGCTGGCTGCCGGCATTGCTGTGGGTGGTGCTCGGCTCGATCTTCATCGGGGCGGTGCACGATCTGGGCTCGCTGGTCGTCTCGCTGCGCAACAACGGACAGACGGTGGGCGACATTGCCGGCCGGGTGCTGAACAAGCGTGTGCGGCTGCTGTTTTTGTTTGTGCTGTTTCTCGCGCTGACGATCGTGCTGGCGATCTTCGGGCTGGTCATCGCGGCGGTGTTCAGGATGTACCCGGCGGCGATCTTCCCCTGCCTCGTGCAGATTCCCCTGGCGATCGCCATCGGCATGTGGCTGCACCGCCGCGGGGCGAACCTGTTGATCCCATCGCTCATCGCGCTGGCGGTGATGTATCTGACCGTCATCTTCGGCGATCAGAACATGGAGATCGGCATCCCGTTCTTCGAGACGTCGCTGCACGCGTTCAACACCAGGCTGGCCGGCTGGCCCACGATGGTCTGGGTCGGGTTGCTGCTGATTTACTCCTATGCGGCGTCGGTGCTGCCGGTGTGGATCCTGCTTCAGCCACGCGACTACATCAACAGTCTGCAGTTGATCTCAGCGCTGGGATTGATCGTGGTGGGGCTGACGGTGGCAGCCTTCGCGGGTGGTGCGCCGCCGGTGGAAGGGGCTGAGCGTGTACCGCTGGAGATTGTGGCGCCGGTGGTGAACTGGTCGCCCGCCGATGCACCGCTGATGTTCCCGTTTCTTTTCATCACCATCGCCTGCGGCGCGATCAGCGGCTTCCACTGCCTCGTGTCCAGCGGCACCAGCAGCAAGCAGCTCAAGTGTGAACCGGATGCCTGCTTCGTCGGCTTCGGCTCGATGCTGACGGAAGGCTTCCTCGCGGTGCTGGTGATTCTGGCGTGCGTGGCGGGATTGGGGCTGGGGGTTGAAGGGGTGGGCAACGCTCCTGGGTTTGATGCAGCTCAGGCCATTGCGGAGAGGGACAACCTGCGCGTGGTGGCGGCGGATGGCTCGGACGTCGCGTTCATTGGTGAGGCGGCGTACACGTTGCGCTATTCCTCCTGGGCCGCGGCGGGTGGTCTGGCCAAGACCGTCAGCGCCTTCGTTGACGGCTCGGCAAACTTCCTGGCTGCCATGTCGATTCCGCGCGGCGTGTCGGTGGCGCTGATGGGCGTGCTGGTGGCCTCGTTTGCCGGCACGACGCTCGATTCCGCCTGTCGCCTGCAGCGGTATGTGATCCAGGAGCTGGCAGCGACATTCATGCCCAAAACGACCGGTGAAGGGCAGCAGGAGGGAGCAGCGAAGGATGTATCCGTCAGCCCGCTGAATCCGATTGGCTGGCTGCACAACAAACACGGCGCGACACTGTTTGCGGTGACGCTTGCGGCGATCATTGCCGCGCTGCCCCGGCCGGGCGAAAACTGGTCGTGGGCCGCGGCCGGGCAGGGCGGGCTGATCCTCTGGCCCATGTTCGGCGCGACGAATCAGCTTCTGGGCGGGCTGGCGTTCATGGTGGTGGCGTTCTGGCTGCGGCGGCGACGCGTGCCGATCTGGTTCATGATCCTGCCCATGATCTTCATGCTCATCATGCCCGCCTGGGCCATGATCCTGCAGCTTTTCCACGGCATGGGTGCGGAGCCGGCCTGGCTCTTTGCCCCGAATAAGAACTGGGTGCTCATCTTCATCGCGATGGCGACGCTGGTGCTGGAAGCCTGGATGATCATCGAGGCCGTGCTGCTGTGGCCCAGAGTCCACGGCGTGCTGGAGACCGCGATGGAGCCGGCGGAAGCGCCGAGTGCAACGTTCAACGTGCAAAGTGCAGGCTGAGCCGGGTTCAGGGTGCAAGGTTCAGGGTTCAAGGTTAGAATCGTCGGGCGTTTCGGGTGCGTGTGAATGCCCGAGGTGGTTGATGACCTGTTGTGCTTTTTGCACTTTGAACTTTGCACGTTGCACTCAACCTTGAACCATAAATCCTCCTCCATGCCTCTCCGCTTCCTCCTGTTCATCGCGCTTGCCTTTTCCACCGGTTGTGCTGTGGTGGAGCAGCCGGCCTCGCGGGTGGTGGGTGTGGCGGTGACGGGGCGGTCGGCCGAAGGGGCGCGGGTGGAGGTGATGGTTGAGCTGACGAACCCCAACGCCACGCCGCTGCCGTTGCGACACAGCGCGTATCGCGTGGAGGTGGGCGAGGGCGTTTTCGCATTCACGCAGCGGCTGGATGTGACGCTGCCGGCCCACGGCACCCAGCGCGTGACGCTGCCCGCCGCCTTCGCCGATGGCCCATCCATTGGCCCCAACACGCCCTACACCGTGTCCGGCTCCGTCGCCTACGAACCCCCCGGCGAGCTGCGACGCATCCTCACCGATATGAACTTCCCTCTGCCCAGCACCCCGTTCCAGGCGAGCGGGAAGCTGGAATAGAGTGCAAGGTGCAACGTTCAGAATGCAAAATGAGTGTTGCATCGGGAACTTTGCACTTTGAACTTTGCACACTGACATGCACGAACTGTTCGACCAACGTCGGTACCTCATTCCCTTTCGCGCGACGCTGTTGCCGCAGATCTTTACGGATGTGCTGGTGATCGGCGCGGGGGTGGCGGGGCTGCGGGCGGCGATCGCGGCGCGGGCGGCGGGATGCGATGTCATCGTGGCTGCCAAGGCCAGGGTGGAGCAGTCCAGCACGAGCTGGGCCCAGGGCGGGATCGCGGCTGTGCTGGACACGGACGACACCTTCGCCTCGCACATTCAGGACACGCTGGTCGCCGGGGCGGGGCTGTGCGATGAGCCGGTGGTGCGGAAAGTGGTGGAGTCCGCCCCGGCCCGCATCATGGAGCTGCTGGACTGGGGCATGCGCTTCGACCGCGTGGTCGACTCCTCGGGACGCGATGCCACGGAACAGGCGCTGGCGTTCGGCCGGGAGGGCGGTCACAGCCGGGCACGTATCCTGCACAGCGATGGCGATGCGACCGGCCGCGAGCTTTCCATCACGCTGCAGCGCATCGCCCGGGCCGATGAGCACATCCGCATCTTCGAGGACTGCTTCGTCATCGACCTGATCACGATCGATGGCAATCAGGGCCGGTGTGTCGGCGCAATCACGCATCATCCGCGCTACGGGCTGCAGGTCATCTGGGCATCGGCGACGATTCTCGCCTCCGGCGGGGCGGGCCAGGTCTATCGCGAATCGACCAACCCGACGGTCGCGACGGGTGACGGCATCGCCATGGCTTATCGTGCCGGAGCGGTGGTCGAGGACATGGCCTTCATGCAGTTCCACCCGACGACGCTCTACGTCGCCGGTGCCAGCCGTTCGCTCATCACCGAAGCGGTGCGTGGCGAGGGGGCTTATCTCATCGACCGCAACGGCTACCGCTTCATGGCCGACTACCACCCGATGGCGGAACTGGCGCCGCGTGACATCGTCAGCCGGGCGATCCTTTCCCAGATGGCCAAGACCGGGCACACGCATGTGTACCTGGACTGCCGACATCTGGGCACGCAGCGATTTGCCGAGCGCTTCCCGCACATCTTCCAGTTACTCAAGAAGTTCGACATCGACCCGGGCAAGGACCCGATCCCGGTGCATCCTTCAGCCCATTACATGGTGGGAGGCGTGCGCACGGATGAAGACGGCCGAACCAACATTCCCGGCCTGTATGCCTGCGGTGAAGCGACGGCGACAGGGCTGCACGGTGCCAACCGTCTGGCGAGCAACAGTCTGCTGGAGGGTCTGGTTTTCGGCGAGATCGCCGGCCGCACCGCCGCTCAGGAAGCGGGCGATGGCAACGGCAAAAAGCCGCTCAAGATCGTCAGCGACATTCGCCCCAGCGATCGCAGCGAGCTGGACCTTGCAGATGTACGCTCCAGCCTGCGCAGCGTGATGTGGCGGCATGTCGGCATCGAGCGCGAAGGCGATCGACTGGCAGAAGTCGTGGAGATGTTCGACTTCTGGGCACGCTACACGCTGGACAAGATTTTCGATGAGCGGACCGGCTGGGAAGTGCAGAACATGCTGCTGGTCGGTGCGCTGATGACGCGCTCAGCGCTGTGGCGGCAGGAAAGTCGCGGCACACACTACCGCCGCGACTGTCCTGAACCGCGCGATGAATATCGCGTTCATGACGATTGGGTGCGTGGCGAGGCTCAGCCAACCCTCCGCCCCGTGCAAGTGAGCCCCGCCACGCATCCCTCTCATGCCTGAACGCGTTGTTGGCTGATGCGTGTCACTGTCGCCGTCACAGAAGCCGGGTCATCAGCGATGTAACGATACGCTTGCATGATCCTCACTCACAGCAGCCGCAGATGCCCGGCACGTACACCGTCATGGTCGCGCTGTACTTGGTTGAGGTGTAGCCTTCACCCGCCCTGTCATCCGCGTGATGCGCAACGATCAGGTAGTGGTTGGCTTCGGTGAATTCGAAACGCACGATGCCGTTGTCATCGGTGAGACGCTCATAGCGCTGGTCGAAATCCTCAGCCAGCATCTGACCGCGCGGAATGAATGACACGCGCGCCCCGGCGAGCGGTTTGCCCTGAAAGAGCAGCTTCACCCTGATCGACTGGCCCGGACCCATCGGTGTCACCGGGTTGGTCAGCGGCACCAGTTCCAGCGCATGGCCCAGCTGGCGATCGAAGCCGTCGAACACGGGCACACTGTCCAGACTTTCGCTGGCAACGAAGAAGGTCTTGCCGCTCTTGATGGAGCGCGTCGGGGCGTAGCTCACCACACGGTCGTAGGTGTGCGCGATCATGTACAACCCGGGCTGCTGCGGCTGAAAGCGCGCGGTCCAGTAACCCTCGCCGGGTGCGTAGCCCTGATCGGTCAGCCGCGGCTTCAGATCGATCGGCGATGCATTGCCGTGCAGCACCTGGAGCGTGGCGTACTGCGGATCAACCTTGCCCGCGAGTTTGAAATCGCGGTGGTCGTTGCCGTGGTTGCCCATCATCAGATGCACATGCACCACATCGCCCGTGCGCACGACGTTGATGTTCGTTTCCACCCACGAGTCGTGAGCGTGTGCGAGCGTCGCCAGGAGGATGAGCGTTGCAGGAAGGATTGTTCGCAGGGTTTTCATGACAGTTCAACGTGCAAAGTTCAAAGTGCAAAATTAAGAAGCAGACACATCATCAGATCACCACAGGTCCCACAGTTGATCGACATACGCCGGATCTGCCGGATTCGTGATGCCGTTGCCGGTCCATTCGCCGGGCAGGCCGGGGTAGAAGGGCGGGGCCATGGTGGTGTGTTCGGCGTGCCCATCGACGTAGCTGACGCTGACACCCGGGCCGGTGCCGGTGGCGTGTCGCGGGTTGGGCCGGCCGATGTTGGCAAAGGTTTGCCGCGAGGGTGGAAAGGCGTGCGTCGCCAGTGTCGGCTGGCGCGCATCATTGATGCCCGCATCGCACAGCGCGACCGTCGCGGCCGGCTGCTGAATCGCATCGAGCTTCTGGTCGTTCAGATTCGCGTTGAAGCCGTAGCCCGCTGCCAGTTCAGGCGTCTCATTGCTGGGGCAGTGCCACACCAGTGACTCGCTGACATCCTGATTGTTTCGGCCCTGCTGCAGATAGGGGAACAGCCGTTCCTTGCGGTCGATGTTGTCGCGGTAGCCGACGTAGGTGCCGTGGTCCTGCGCGTAAAGCAGGGCAGCCATACCAATCTGGCGTGTGTTGCCCAGGCACTGCACCGCCGCCATGCGTGAACGTGCCTGCCCCAGTGCCGGCAGCAGCAGCGCGATGAGCAGGGCGATGATGACGATGACAACCAACAGTTCAATCAGGGTAAAAGCGCGGAAGGATCGCATGATGGATTCACCGCGGCGGCGCGAAGGTTCGCACGCCGTGGCCTTTTGTAAAAAGTTGCAAGGCGGATGAACGTGGCGTCGACGTTGCGCAGGAATCGCGCGCAGCCGAACGTCACATAAACAGATGGGTGGATCAGCTCAGAGGTGGTGCCCGGCCGGTGTGAACCGACACGGTGGAAGGGGGATAGACCGCAACCGGGGCGACGGGATCGGCCAGGCCGACCAGGCCCAGCGGCGGGGCATCGTTGTTCACCGCCGCCGGGATATCGAGCATCGCCACCAGTTTGCAGATGGCGCAGTGTCGAACCGGATCGCCCCGGCCCGGCTGGGACTTGCAGCAGCTCGCCTGCACCGAATCGCCGCCGAGAACTGGGCATTCACCGCTGGCCTGCTGCGTGCCCGGCAGCGCAACGATGCCGCGCTGGTGGCCCGGGATGATCAACCCGAACCACACACTCCACAGAAGGATGAACGCGACTCGCAGCGTGCGACTGTGCATGGCGGAATCTTCATCCTACCCAAGCGATTGGCGGGGGGAAAGTCCGCAGGGGAAGTGTGCGGTTGAGCACCTACCCACGGTGTGGGCACCCACCCACTGCGTGGGTGGGCTTCGTTATACAATCGGCGCGATGAGCATGCGAAAAGTGGGCAACGTTTATATCGCGGACACCGCGCGGGTGCTGGGCGAGGTGGAACTGGGGGAGGGTGTCAGCATCTGGTATGGCGTGTCGATCCGCGGGGATGTGGCAAAGATCACCATCGGCCGCGAAACCAACGTGCAGGACAACGCCGTCATCCACTGCGACTCGGGCGTGCCCAACACGATCGGCGAGCGCGTGAGCATCGGCCACGGCGCGATCGTGCATGGTGAATCGATCGGCGATGGCACGCTCATCGGCATGGGCGCGGTCGTGCTGGGCCGGTCACGCATTGGCAAACACTGTCTCATCGCTGCCGGCGCGGTGGTGACGCCCGGCATGATCGTGCCCGATCACAGCGTGGTCATGGGCACGCCCGGCCGCATCGTGCGGCAGACGACCGATGAGGAAAAGAAGTATCTGGCCTGGCTGGCGCCGCAGTATGTGAGGTTGTCGCGGCAGCATCACGAGCATCCTGATGCGCCGACGGTGCGACCGTGGGGTGGGAACATGTGAGAAGCACCCACTGAGTGAATCACCCACCCACTGCGTGGGTGGGCTTCGAGGCGCGTTATTCCTTCTTTTCTTTCTCCGCGTCCCTCTGTTTTTCTTCCACCGGGCGCATGCGGATCAGTACCTTCGTCCCCACGGGAGGAATGGCCTGCGTGTTGGCGGCGAGAATCTCACCATCGCTGCGCGAGGTGAGTTCCGTGTCGCGGGCCAGCAGGTCATCGCCGAACTGCACCAGTGACAGCACCGTGCCGTTCACATCGGCCAGGAAAATCTGCTGGCCCTCGTGCTCGTACATCGTCGAGCCGGTGAACATCCAGTGATTGCCCTGCATGGGCTTTTGCGTGTCGCGGTCGAAAATCCACTCGTTGGCGGGCACTTCCTTCTGCTGGCCCTTCTCATCCGTGACGACCAGCCAGACAGCAACCAGCGGGCCACGCGGCGGCACGGCGTGGTACTTGCCATCCACCATCACCGTCTTCATCGGTGAACCCGGCTCCAGCCCCATCATGATGAGCGCGAGGTTGATGTGGCTCGGTCGGGCGGTCACCGTCAGGATGGCTTCGTGCTCGCGCGTGCCGGGCGTGCAGGCCAGCAGTTCCAGCCAGTCGCCCTCGCGACGGATCACCGTCGCCTCGACATCCAGCACCCGCTTTTCACGGTCCAGTCGCAGCCCGGGCAGTTCGATGATCTTTTTTTCAGGTGTTTCAGCCGGCTTTTCCGCGGGCTTCTCGGTCGGTTCCTGCGCCCACAATCCTGCTGTCAGACAACCCGCCACCAGCGCCATGACAATCCTGCCGCGAGCACCCATTGCCGGCTCCTTGAGAAAAGGGGTCACTGCCATTGTAGCCCGGGCAGGGGATGGAATTGGGGGATTGGGCGATGTGGCGATGGGGTGATGTGTTTTTTTCTTCGTGCCTCTTCCCCTCAGCTTGCGCGATTCAGCATCTGGGCGCGATCGAACTCGATGGCGATTTCGTGGCCGTACTCGCGGGGGCGGCAGCGAACGACCCGGCCATAGACATCGAAGCCCGGTTCGGGGCCGTGAGGTGGAAAGAAAACAGCGATGGAGGTGTTCAGCTCGACGGGTTCCTGGGAGATGGCTGCCAGCCCGCCGTCGGACAGGTTCAGCAGTTGGAGCGGGCAGATGCGATGGCGCAGGTCGGGCTGGTCGGAGGTGGCCCGGATCGCGGTGACCCGTCCGGAAATCTTCCGCCGACGTTCCCGGCGACGCTCCAGCGGAATCACATCCTGCTCTTCCGGTCGCACCAGCTTCAACGGCGTTTGGCTTAACATATCGGCTGCTCCTGGCGGCCGACGACGTGGTCGGCCCGCAACAGAGGCATCGGCGGAATAATCGTTAAGGTTTAACCAGATTGACATTCGCAAACTTATCAACCCCCAACGTCTCGCTGGTCGGGGCCGGTCCCGGCGACCCGGGACTCATCACCGTTCGCGGACTGGAACGCCTGCGACAGGCCCAGGTGGTCGTGTTCGACGCCCTGGTCTCGCCCGAACTGCTGGCGGAGGCACCGGCCGATGCGGAACTGATCGATGTGGGCAAACGGGCGGGGCATCACAAGCTCACCCAGGATCAGATCAACGCCCTGCTCGTGGAAAAGGCGCGCCAGGGCAGGCGGGTGGTGCGGCTGAAGGGCGGTGACCCGTACCTGTTCGGTCGCGGGGCGGAGGAGGCGGCGTACCTGGCGCGGCATGGCATCGCCTGCGAGATCGTGCCGGGCGTCACTTCGGGCATTGCCGCCCCGGCTGCTGCGGGCTTCCCCGTGACCCATCGTCAGATCGCCAGCACGCTCACCTTCGTGACCGGCCACGAGGACCCGACCAAGGAGGCGACCGCGATCGACTACGCCGCCCTGGCGCGGCTGATCGATGCGGGCGGAACGGTCTGCTTCTACATGGGGCTGTCGCGATTGGGCGCGATCGCCCAGACGCTCATCCGCCACGGGCTGGACCGTGACATGCCTGTGGCGGTGGTGCAGTGGGGCACGACGCCCCGGCAGCGGTCGGTCCGCACGACGCTGGTGACAGCGGCGGACGATGTGGCCCGGCAGGGCATCACCGCGCCGGCGATCATCCTCGTCGGACGGGTGGCTGCCATCGACGAACCGGGGCTGGACTACTTCACCAGCCGTCCACTTTTCGGGCAGACCGTGCTGGTCACACGCACGCGGCAGCAGGCGTCGCAACTGGCGGCCTCACTGCGGGAGCTGGGGGCGCACGTGCTCGAAGCGCCGACGATTCAGCTTTGCCCGCCGCAGGACTGGACCGCCGTCGATGCCGCCCTGCGCGAGGTGAAAAGCTACGACTGGCTGATTCTGACCAGCGTCAACGGTGTCAGCGCGGTGGCGGAGAGACTGGCGGCGCTGGAGCTGGACGCCCGGCATCTGGCGGGGGTGAAGGTGGCGGCGGTGGGGGAGGCGACCGCCGAGGCGGTGCAGCGTGATCTGGGCATTCGGCCGGACCTCGTGCCCACGCGCTTCGTGGGGGAATCGCTGGCGGGCGAACTGATCGCCCAGCACGATGTGAAGGGCCGCCGCATGCTGCTGCTGCGGGCGGACATTGCCCGGCCGGCACTGCCCAGGATGCTGTGCGAGGCGGGAGCTGAGGTGGTCGAATGCACCGCCTACGCAACGAAGATCGCCGATGCGCTGCCCGAG
>Ga0207864_1004497_pt1 | contig 10498 bp, 7 predicted proteins | sample HigsolmetaAR202D_FD_184834 | JGI IMG/M metagenome (GOLD analysis project Ga0207864, IMG submission 184834) | Ionic liquid and high solid enriched microbial communities from the Joint BioEnergy Institute, USA - AR20-2-D (SPAdes) (version 2) ...
AGCCGGCGGGCGGCGTCGCTCCCGACCGGGCGCCCGACGCGGCCGAAGAGGAGGTCGCGGCCGGCACCCGCGGCGGCGCCACCGACCCCGGCTCGGCGCTCGCCATCCCCTCGCTGCCGACCTCGACCTGCGCCGCGACCGGCGTGCCGCCGGCCCTGATTCCGATCTACCGCCGCGCCGCCGCCACCTACCGGCTCGGCCCCCAGGGACCGGCGATCCTCGCCGGCATCAACCAGATCGAGACCGGGTTCGGCCGCAACCTCGGCCCCTCCTCGGCGGGCGCGATCGGGTGGATGCAGTTCATGCCCGCCACCTGGGAGGCCTACGGGGTCGACGCCAACCACGACGGCGTCGCCGACCCGAACAACCCCGAAGACGCGATCTTCGCCGCCGCCAACTACCTCTCCGCCTCCGGCATGCCGGAGGACGTCTACGGGGCGATCTTCGCCTACAACCACGCCGACTGGTACGTCGAGGATGTGCTCGCCAACGCCGCCTGCTACGCGGCCGAAGTGGGCGGCCCGTCCTTCGCCGCCACCGGGATGGCGCCGAAGATCCCGGTCTTCCACTGCACCCCGGCGCCGGGCGCGCGCAAGGAGATCCCCGCCGCCTGGCTGCGCGCCTTCGAGGACGCCGCCGCCCGCTACGAGCTGGGACGGCGCGGGGTCTGGGTGCTGGCCGCGGTGGCGCGGCTGGAGTCCGACTTCGGGCGCGGGATGAGCGCCGCCGAGCTGCGCCGCTTCGGCGCCCTGGGGCTGGACGCGGGCGAGTGGCGCGCCTACGCGGTCGACGGCGACCAGGACGGTCGCATCCGCCGCCAGGACCCGGCCGACGCGGCGGCGACGCTGGCGCGGCTGATCTGGTCGCGGGGCAGCATCAGCGCCGGGCTGTTCGCCCACAACCACGCCGAGTGGTACGTGGAGGCGGCCCTGCGCGAGGCCGACCGGCTCGAAGGCCGCTGCAAGGTCCGCTACGCCGAGTGGGCGCTGGCGCCGCTGGGGACCGGCACCGAGTCCCCCGGCAGCCGCGCGCGGCTGACCGCGAGTGGGCTGGCGACGGTGCCGCGCAACGCGCCGCCGGTGGTGAAGGCGGTGATCGCGGCCGCCAACTCGATCGCCCACACCCCGTACGTGTGGGGCGGCGGGCACGGCTCCTGGTACTCCTACGGCTACGACTGCTCGGGCGCGGTCAGCTTCGCCCTGCACGGCGGCGCGCTGCTCGACGCGCCGCTGGTCTCCGGCGCCCTCGCCTCCTACGGCGAGCCCGGCCCGGGGCGCTGGATCACGATCTACGCCAACGCCGAGCACACCTACATGGTCGTCGCCGGGCTGCGCTTCGACACCGCCGGCAACCCGCCCGGCGTCACCGGCCCCCGCTGGCACACCACGGGCGCCTACCCCGAGGGGTACGTGGTGCGCCACCCGCCCGGCTACTAGTCTCTTCCCGTACCCTCGACCGCGAGAGGAGCGGGAGATGCCCACTTACCTGATGCTCACCAAGCTCACCCCGGACGGCGTGCGGACGCTGAAGAACAACCCCGGGCGCGTCGCCGAGGTCAACCGCGAGGTGGAACAGATCGGGGCCAAGGTCGTGACCCAGTACGCGACGCTGGGCCAGTACGACTTCGTCACCGTCGTCGAGGCGCCTGACGAGAAGACGATGGCCAAGGTCTCGGTCGAGCTCGGCTCGCGGGGGACGATGACCAGCCAGACCCTGACCGCGATCCCGGCCGAGGAGCTGGCCGGCTCGCTCTGAGCGCTTGCGGGTCCTGGTCGTAGGCGGCGGCGGGCGCGAGCACGCGATCGTTCGCGCGCTCGCGCGCTCCCCCCGCGCCCCCGAGCTGCTCTGCGCGCCCGGCAACGCCGGCATCGCCGCCGACGCCGAGTGCCTGCCGGAGGTGGGCGCCGAGGACGTCGCCGGGATCGTCGCGGCGGCGCGCCGCCACGCGGTCGACCTGGTCGCGGTCGGCCCCGAGGCGCCGCTGGTCGCCGGCGTCGTCGACGCGCTGGAGGAGGCGGGGATCCCCGCCTTCGGCCCGCGCCGCGAGGCGGCGCGCCTGGAGGGCTCGAAGGCGTTCGCCAAGGAGCTGATGAAGGAAGCAGGGGTGCCGACCGCCGGCCACGTGCTGCTGCGCAGCCGCGAGGAGGCGCTGGAGCACCTCGCCTGCGCCTCCTACCCGACGGTGCTGAAGGCCGACGGCCTGGCGGCGGGCAAGGGGGTGATCATCTGCGCCGACGAGGCGGCGGCGCGGGAGGCCGTCGACGTCTACTTCACCGAGCGCCGCTTCGGCGCCACCACGGTGGTGATGGAGGAGCACCTGGAGGGCGAGGAGCTTTCGCTGCTGGCGCTGTGCGACGGCGAGAACGTGGTGCCGCTGGCGCCGGCGCAGGACTACAAGCGGATCTTCGACGGCGACCGGGGCCCGAACACCGGCGGCATGGGCAGCTACTCGCCGGTGCCGGGCTTCGGGCCCGACGAGGTGGAGGAGATCGCCGACCGCGTGCACCGGCCGATCGTCGCCGCGATGGCGCGCCGCGGCACCCCCTTCCACGGCGTCCTGTACGCGGGGCTGATGATCTGCGCCGACGGGCCGAAGGTATTGGAGTTCAACGTCCGCTTCGGCGATCCGGAGACGCAGGCGGTGCTGCCACGGCTGCGGGACGACCTGCTCGAGCTGTTCCTCGCCGCCCGCGAGCCGGGCGGCGTGGCCGGGGCGGCGCCGCGCTTCGTCGACGACTGGGCGGTGACGGTGGTGCTCGCCTCCGCCGGCTACCCGGAGGGCTCCTCGAAGGGGGACGCCATCCACGGCCTGGAGGCGGCGGCCGAGCTGGCCGAGGTGACCCACGCCGGCACCGCCGCCCGCGACGGCGAGATCGTCACCGCCGGCGGGCGGGTGCTCAACGTCACCGGGCTGGGGCCCGGGCCCGCCGCGGCCCGCGATCGCGCGTACGATGCGGCGCGGCACATCTCCTTCGCGGGGATGCAGCTTCGCACCGACATCGCCGCCCGCGCGGTCGAGCGGGTGGCCGGCTAGAGCAGAGAGGACGCAGATGAGCGAGATCTCAGAGGAGCCCCGGTCCGGCCGGGAGCAGCCGCAGACGACGATGCCGGCCGTCGAGGAGGCGTTCGAGGAGATCGCGGTCGACTCGCCCCAGGTCGGGATCATCATGGGCTCCAAGAACGACAAGCCGAAGATGCAGCCGGCGGGGGAATACCTGCACGAAGCGGGGATCCGCTACGAGGTGCGGGTGATGAGCGCCCACCGCGACCCGGAGGCGGTGCGCGAGTACTGCCTCAACGCGCGGATGCGCGGCCTGCGGGTGATCATCGCCGGGGCCGGGATGTCGGCCGCGCTGCCGGGCGTCGCCGCCGCCCACACGGACCTGCCGGTGATCGGGGTACCGATCCTCGGCCGGGCGCTGGGCGGGCTCGACGCGCTGCTGTCGGCGGTGCAGATGCCGCCCGGCATCCCGGTCGCGTGCGTGGCGATCGACGGGGCCAAGAACGCCGCCGTGCTGGCCGAGCGCATCCTCAACGCATGATCGCGCGCTACACCCGCCCCGAGATGGGCGAGGTCTGGACCCCGCGGGCGAAGATGGAGGCCTGGCTGGAGGTGGAGCTGGCGGCGACCGAGGCCTGGGCCGAGGAGGGCGTGGTGCCGCGCGAGGCCGCGGCGGCGGCGCGCGAGCGGGCCGCGTTCACGGTCGAGGCGGTGGAAGAGCGCGAGCGGGTGACCGACCACGACGTCGCCGCCTTCGTCGACGTCGTCGCCGCCTCGGTCGGCGAGCACGGGCGGTGGATCCACTACGGGCTGACCTCCTCCGACGTCCTCGACACGGCACTGGCCGTGCAGCTGCGCCGCGCCGGGAAGATCGTGCTGGCGGGGGCGCGCGCCTACCGCGACGCGCTCGTCGAGCGGGCGCTGGAGCACCGCGACACGCTCTGCGTCGGGCGCACGCACGGCGTCCACGCCGAGCCGACCACCTTCGGCCTGCGCCTGGCCGGGTTCGCGTTCGAGGCCGACCGCAACGTGGCGCGGCTGGAGGCGGCGTTCGAGGGGGCGCGGGTCGGCAAGCTCTCGGGCGCGGTCGGCACCTACGCCTCGGTTCCGCCCGCGGTCGAGGCGCGGGTGATGGAGCAGCTGGGCCTGCGGCGCGAGGACGTGGCGACGCAGGTGGTCCCGCGCGACCGCCACGCGGCGCTGCTGTCGGCGATCGCGCTCGCCGGGGCGGGCCTGGAGCGCTTCGCGACCGAGGTGCGGGGCCTGCAGAAGACCGAGGTGCGCGAGGTGGAGGAGCCATTCGCCGCCGGCCAGAAGGGCTCCTCGGCGATGCCGCACAAGCGCAACCCGATCCGCACCGAGCGGATCACCGGCCTGGCGCGGGTGCTGCGCGGCTACGCGCAGACCGGGCTGGAGAACGTCGCCCTCTGGCACGAGCGCGACATCTCTCACTCCGGCGCCGAGCGCGTGGTGCTGCCGGACGCCACCATCCTGCTCGACTACATGCAGGACCTGGCGGCGAAGGTGGCGGCGGGGATGACCGTCCACGTCGAGCGGATGCGGGAGAACCTGGAGCTGACCCACGGGGCGCTGTTCAGCCAGCGCGCGCTCACCGCCCTGGTCGAGTCCGGGATGTCGCGCGACGACGCCTACCGGGTGGTGCAGGAGAACGCGCAGCGCGCCTGGGACACGCGGACCCCGTTCCGCGAGCTGCTGGCCGCGGCGGCGCCGGGCCTCGACCTCGACGCGGTCTTCGACTACCGCGCCTTCCTCACCCACGTGCCCGAGGTCTTCGAGCGCCTGGAAGCGCTGCGCTCCTGAGCGCTCCTGAGAACGGGGCCGACGAGCCGGTGCGCCCGCTGTGGGCGCCCGGCCCGCCGGCCCCGACCGGAGGATCGGCCTCCCCCGCGACCCGTCGCCGGGCCGCGGGGGAACAGGCACTGCCCCCAGTGCCTACGGCCGCTTGATGAGGACGACGCGGCGGGCCTTGACCGTCGGCGACCCGCCGCCGGCCGGGGCGAAGGCGACCCTCGCCACGACCGTCAGCCTGCCCTTGGCCGCGAGGGCCCGGCGGGCTTTCGCGTCCAGCTTCAACTCGATCGCCGTCCGCCCGGCGCCGGCGACGCGGCGCGTCACCTTGACCAGGCCGGGGCCGGAGACCGTCAACCGTCCCGGCCCGGCGTGGGCGACGACGAGGGTGGCGGTGCCGCGCCGCGGGTTGCGGCGCACCTTGCCGTCGACCCGCAGCGGCGCCGGGGGGGCCGCCTGAGCCGGGGCCGGCGTCGGCTCGCCCGCCGCGGGCGGCGGCGGCGACGCGGGTGGCGCGTCGGCGACCTTGACCTCGAGTGAGTCGGTCGCGACCTGGCCGGCCGAGTCGGTCACCGTCGCTTCCAGCGTCACCGTCTCGCCCGCCTGCGCCGCGCTCGGCGCCCAGGCGAACTCGTACGGCGAGTGGATGCGGGCGTCGAGCGGCTCGCCGTCGACGCTCAGGGCCACCGAGGCGACTCCGAAGTCGTCGCTCGCCAGCACCCTGGCGACCAGCGGCTCGCCGGGCCGGGCCTCGGCCCCCTCGCCGGGGTCGACGAGCGCCGCGCTCGGGGCGTCGTCGGGGACCGGCCCCGGCCCCGGCACGTCGGGCTCGGCGCCGAGCACCGGGTCGGTCAGCACCGAGGCGGCCTCTTCCTCGTCGGGGCCGGAGATGCCCTCGATCCCGTCGCCGAGCAGGCTCGGCCCCTCGATCGGCGGGCCGCCCGGGCCCCACCAGTTGCCCGTCGCCTGGGCGGGGGCGCCGGCGCGGATGGCGGCGTTCTCGATGTCGGCGTTGAAGACGCCGTACCCGTTGCCGGTGATCGCCGAGCCGCTCAGCGACCACTGCCCGGTGTCGGCGCCGGTCAGCAGCACGCCCACCGAGCGCCGCTGGTCGGTCGGGAACCGGTTGTCGGCGATGCGGCTGCGGGTCACCGCCCCCGCCGCCCCGGCGTGGTACCGGATCCCGGTCTGGGCGATCAGGCTGCTCGGGCCGCTGCCGCGGACGATCGTGCCGTCCACGTAGCCCTCGATCCTGATCCCGGCCGGGGCGGTGTTGAGCGGGTCGCCGTCGGGCCCCTTCGCGTCGTCGAAGAGGATGCCGCCGGCCTGGTAGCCGTGGACGAGCGAGTCGGCCACGGTGACCCGGCGCAGCACCGTTCCGGGCCCGGAACCGACCAGGTGGTTGGTGGCCACGATCCCCCAGCCGTGCGGCCGCGCGGCCAGCTCGGCGCCGGTCGCCGCCCGCTTCAGTGGCCCGACGACGCTGTCGGAGATGCGGCCGGCGGCGTTGAAGAACGCCACCCCGGCCTCGGCGTAGATCGACGGCGACTCGATCGTCACCCCCGAGATGTCGACGAACAGCTCGACGTCGTCGGTCGAGCCGAGCGACTGCCGCGAGACGGTGACGACGTTGCCGCCGCCGTCACGCAGGTAGGGGGCGCTGCCGGCCAGCGACGGGCCCAGCTCCGGCGCCGGCCGGATCGTGACCAGGTCGGCCCCCGCCCCCTTGATCTTCAGCGGTTTGGTGATCGTCAGCCCGTTGCGGGCCCCCGCCTGCACCGGGTTGGCGTTGTGGTGGACCGGCACCGAGGCCTCCTCGTAGGTGCCGGCGCAGACCACCACCGTGTCCCACGGCGCCGCGTGGTCGACCGCGTCCTGGATCTTCGTGAACGCCGCGTCGGGGCACTGGGCCCGGTCGTCGTCGACGGTCCAGGTGTTGGAGGTCGGCACCGCGGTCACGTCCGGCAGCCGCAGCGACTGCGGCGCGCGGTCGTAGGCCTCCAGTTCCTCCGCCGGGTCGGGCCCGGTCGGGGGCGGTCCTTCGCCGGGGCCGGCGTTCGGCTCGGTGCTGTCCACCAGCACGTCGTTGCCGTCGACCGGCTCCTGGAAGCGGACGTCGGCGAGCTGGATCGAGCCCGAGGCGGGCTTGCCCGGCTCACCGAAGCGCAGCTCCAGCCGCCGCACCGCCGAGAGGTCGACCCCCTGGGCGGCGAAGTCGGCCAAGGGGACCCGGATCTGGTCGAGGACGACGTGGACCCGGGCGGTGGTCGAGCCGGTCGTCTGGTGCAGCGCGTTGCCGTAGCGCTGGTCGGCGGCCGACACGGTCCCTTCGTTGCCCTGCGCGTCGATCAGCGCGATCGTGAAGTCCTGCGTCGTCGCCGCGGGGTTCCACAGGGCTTCGTCGGGCGTTTCCGGGTCGCCGTCTTCGCGGGCCGGGTTGCGCGGGTCGAAGAAGTTGACGTCCGCGCCCATCGCCAGCGCCTCGAAGCCGCTGACGTCACCCAACGCCGCCGGGATCGCGGTCGCCAGCTTTGCGGGCTTGCCGGTCTTCCCGACCGGGTCGTCCCAGGCGATCGCCAGCTGGCGCCCGTAGGAGTGGTTGATCGGGGCGTTTTCGCGCGTCCCGGACTGGCCGCCCAGCGCCCCGTCGGCCGGCAGCGGGCAGGGCTTGGCCGCGGTCGGCCGACCCGAGATCCCGAGCTGGTTGGGGAGCGCGTGGATCGGCTCCGGGTTGCACCAGTCGATCCCGGCCTCGGTCTCCGGGGGCAGCGGCTGCACGCCGCCGCCCTCCAGGTACGGGTAGGCGAACCCGGAGGCCTCGATCGCCGTGCCGAGCGCGCTGGCGCTCAGCGGCCGGTCGGCGTCGGGGACGATCACGTCGAGCCGTTCCGACGGCCCCGGGAAGTAGCTGTTGGAGACGCGCTCGATGCACGGCATCCGCAGCCCGCTCGGGCTGCTCGGGCAGGCCGACTCCGGGATCTGCGGCTTGCCGAGCGCGTTCAGCTCCCCGGTCATGTAGGGGTCGAAGGCGCCCTCGCCGCCGACGTAGCGGCGGAAGAAGGCGGCCATCGTCGCCAGGCCGATCTTCTCCTGGTCGCCCATCCGGGCCGGGTCGCCGGAGATCCGGGTGTTGACCTCCGGGTTGAGCTTGTCGGAGTTGTCGATGACGTAGTTGAGGTGCGGTTCGGTCCCGGCGCTGCCGCTCAGCCGCGAGTGGTTGGGCTGGTTGTCACGGCACGCCTGGTCGTTCCCGGAGGGGCCGTCCTGCCCGTCGGCGAACCACACCGTGTTGTACCAGTTGTGATTTCCACCCAGCTGTGAGGACTGGATGCGCGGGTAGGGGTCGTGCCCGGCGTACTGCGAGCGCTCGTAGAACCGCGCGCCCTGCAGGTTGGACACGTCACCGTCACACCACGGGAGGATGGTCATGTACGGGGTCCCGTACGGCGCGTGCCGTTCGTAGTCGACGGGTGCCAGGGAGATGACGCCGCGCAGCGGGTAGCGGCGACCGGTCGGCCGCATCCGGTTCCAGTCGATGAAGCTCGAGACCGCGTCGCCGCCGCGCGAGTGGCCCATCAGGCCGATCCGCGTGAAGTCCAGCTTGTCGACGAGCCTGTCGCCGAGGTTGGTGTCTTCGTCTTCCGGCAGGCCGGACTCGTTCGCCTCATAGAGGGCGTCGAGCAGGGCGGTGATCAGCAGCCGCCGCGCGTGCATGCCCTTGCCGAAGCTCGAGTCCTGGCGCGCCATCAGCTGGTCCTGGTCGAGCGAGAAGACCGCGTAGCCCCAGCTGGCCAGGTTCTCGCCCAGGTAGGCGTAGCCGGCGTCGTTGCGTTTGAAGATCGTGCAGTCGGGTGCCGCGCCGCTGTCGCAGCTGCCGTGGTTGCCGTGCACGAAGACGAGGATCGGCGAGCGGCCCTCGTAGTCGACCGGCGCGTACATCGTCCCTCGCACCTGGAACTCGACCGGTGAGTTGGCGCCCGAGGGGGCGCCGCCGTTGGAGTTCGGTTCCTGGTGCCGGTACAGGCCCACCTTGAACGGGTCGAGCCGCTGGACCTGGTACGGGCCGCGGTCGAGCGGATCGGGGAGGGGCTCTCCGTCGTCAGCCCCGGCGCGGGCGGGGAGCACCACGCAGAGGGAGCCGAGGAGGAGCAGGAGGAAGGTGGGGAACAGCAGTGACGCGACTGTGCGTCGTCGGGTCGTATGGGTCACGTGTATCTCCCAGGGATCGGGTTGTCCGAGGTGCGTACACGTCGAGGGGGGCAACCGGCCCGGGGTGAGCGGGCCGCACGACAAGGAGTGGCGGAAACCTAAGGACGGCCGGCACGGGCCCGTACCGCCCGCTGTCCATCATTCGGGCCGTCCGCTTGTACGCCGGTACAGGAAACGGTCCTGAGAGGTGAAAGGTTGCGCGGGCGGCCGCGGCGGGGCTAGGGTCCCGGCATGATCCTCTACACCTGCGGCGCGAAGACGAAGGGCCCCGGCTTCGCCCACCCGTGCGCGAAGGCGGGCAAGGCGCTGGACAAGGCCGGGCACAAGTACGAGATCAAGACCGTCCCCGGGTACCGGGCGATGTTCTGGACCTGGCGCACGCGCGACGCCGACCGCGCCGAGGTGCGGGAGCTGAGCGGCTCCAACGAGGTGCCGATCCTGGTCCTCGACGACGGCCAGGTGATCTCCGGCTCCGGGCGCATCGCCCGCTGGGCGCGCGAGAACCCGGCCTCCTGACCGCTCAGGCCTGGACGGCGACCAGGACGGCGGTGCTCAGGATTACGCTGCCGACCACCATGCCGCCGACCGAGATGATCGTGCGGTGCAGCCGGTCGATGCGGGAGTTGACGGCGATCAGCTCGTCGCTGTGGCGACTTCGCGAGTCGGAGAGGATCGCTTCGATGCGGTTGAACCGGTGATCGACCTCGTTGAAGCGGTGTTCGACGGCACCGAGCCGCGTCTCGTCCATTTGGCCCCCCTCACATTGGTCCCAAGTCCGCGCATCATGATTGCACAGAAGCAGACAAACTGTTTCTTCTTTCCTCGACCGCGCGACCGCGGTCACGGGCTGTGAGGACGACGGGGGTGCCGGCGCGGGGCGAGAAGGTGATGTTGCGGCGGGCGACCTGCTCGGGGCGGCCGTCCGGCTTGCGCAGCTCGCAGCGCGAGAGCACCTCGCGCAGCACGATCCGCATCTCGAACTCGGCGAAGGCGGCGCCGAGGCAGCGGCGCACGCCACCGCCGAACGGGATCCAGGCGTAGGTCTCCGGCGCCTCGCCGAGGAACCGCTCGGGGCGGAAGGCGAACGGCTCCGGGTAGGTGTCGGCGCGGGTGTGGGTGAGCCAGATCGCCGGCGTGACGTCGGTGCCCGGCGGCAGCACGTACTCCCCCGCCCGCAGCTCGGTCGCCAGGCGGCGGCCGGCCAGCGGCACCACCGGGCGCAGGCGCAGCGACTCGGAGATCGTCGCCCGCAGGTACTCCTCCTCCCCGGCCGCCAGCTCCTCGCGCAGCCGCGCCAGCGCCGCGGGATGGCGCAGCAGCAGGTCGAAGGTCCAGGCGAGCGCGGTGGCGGTGGTCTCGTGCCCGGCGAGGAGCAGCGTCATCAGCTGGTCGCGCAGCTCGCGGTCGTCCATCGCCGAGCCGTCCTCGAACCGCGCGCACATCAGCATCGCGAGGATGTCCTCGCGGCGCTCGAGGTCC
>Ga0207864_1004500_pt1 | contig 10486 bp, 12 predicted proteins | sample HigsolmetaAR202D_FD_184834 | JGI IMG/M metagenome (GOLD analysis project Ga0207864, IMG submission 184834) | Ionic liquid and high solid enriched microbial communities from the Joint BioEnergy Institute, USA - AR20-2-D (SPAdes) (version 2) ...
GCAGCCGCTGCGCCGAGGTCAGCTCCGGCACGGGGAGCGGCCCGGCGGCCGCCGCGGCGGCGCGGAAGAGGCCCTGGAAGGTCATCACGGCGCCGCCCAGCAGCGCCCCGTCGCCGCACAGCTCCCGCTCGGCGGCGATCGCGTCGTCGAACGTCGGCACGACCAGCACCGGGTCGCGCTCGGCGGCGGCCAGGAAGCGCTGGCGGGCCGCCGCGGCGACCGCGGCCCCGGGCGGCCCGTGGATCAGCAGCAGGCTCACGCCGCCCAGCCTATGGAGGGGATCGGCGCCCGCCCGCGGCGCCTCCCGCAGCCCCGCAAACTGCGGCTTGCGGGACACCGTTTTCCCGTCTACCGACCCCTCTAGATTGCTCGCAACCGATGTCCCTCTGCTTCATAGACCCAGCCGACGCGGTGCGCGCGATCGCCGACTCGATCGGCCGTGAGGCGCGCCGCCAGCTCCTCGGCGAGGCGGTGCGCGCCTGGGTGGACGAGATCCCCGAGCACGAGCTCGAAGTCCACTACGCGAAGGCGATCGCCGAGCTCGACGAGCACGACCTCTCGCTGCTCGCCGCCTGGCACGGCTCGGTCGGCGGCGGCCAGCCGGTCCCCAACCGTGACTTCCTCATGGGCGCCTTCAGCTCCCTGGGCGAGAACCGCCGCGAGGCCCTCAAGCTCGCCGCCGGCTTCCGCGGCGAGGAAGCCGTCGACGCCGGCGTCACCGAGGAGGACGCCCTCGAGCTCGTCCTCAGCCTCCTCTCCCCGGCCCGCCAGATGCAGCTCGCGGTCGAGGCCGTCGAGCTCTACGTCTGGGACCGCGCCGGCTGCGACAACTGAACGCCGCCGGGCGCTCGAGGGCCCCCGTTCCCTGTCTGCCCCGGGCGGTCCGACCCGGTCAGCTGGCCGTCTCGGTCGCCTCGGGCTGCGTCGTCGCGGCCTCGGGCGCGCCCGGTTCTTCGAAGAGCCTGACGTAGGGCTCGTAGCGGTAGATGCGGGAACGGCGGCGGCCGGTTATCTCTCTCAGGATGCCGAGCTCCTCCATCCCGTTGACGATCCGCCGCGCGGTCGGGTAGGTGGTGCCGAGGCGTTCGGCGGCCCTCGTCACGTGGATGAGCGGCAGGTGGAAGAGCTCCGACAGGAGCTTGAGCCCGTTCTCGCCGAGCTTGTTGTCGATGATCAGGCTCCGGTGGGTTTCACGCAGGTCGATGATCTTCTCCACCGTCACGCATGCTTCGCCGGCCGTCTGGACGACGCCGCGGAGGAAGAAGCGCAGCCAGCCCTCCCAATCGCCGGCGACGCGCACGGCCGTCAGGCGGTCGTAGTACTCGGCCCGGTGCAGCTTGAAGTAATAGCTCAAGTACAGGAGCGGTCGGCGGATGACCCCGCGCTGGACCAGGAGGAAGGTGTTCAGCAGCCGTCCGATCCTGCCGTTGCCATCAAGGAACGGGTGGATGGTCTCGAACTGCGCATGGGCGAGGCCGACCTCGATCAGCGTCGGGTAGCGCTCGTCTTCGTTCAGATAGCGCTCCAAGTCAGCCAGGGCGGCTTCCATTTCCGGCACCGACGGCGGCACGAAGGTCGCCTGCTCGATGCCGGCCCCGTCCGGTCCGATCCAGTTCTGCGTCTTGCGGAACTCCCCGGGAGTCGCGTGCGAGCCCCTTCCATCTCGCAGCAGCTCGCGATGGATCTCGCGGATCAGGCGCAGGGAGACCGGCAGCGTCGCCAGTCGATCCAGGCCGTAGTTCACGGCCCGCACGTAGTTGACGATGTCGACGACGTCGGAATGGCGGTCGTCGGGTGCGGCGCCGATCTCACGCTCGAGGAGATCCTCAAGGGTGCTCTGGGTGCCCTCGATCTGGGAGCTCAGGACCGCCTCCCGGCGCACGTACATGGCGACGAACAGGTCGGGGTCGGGGACCACCCGCGCGATTCCGTCGAGTCGTCCGAGCTCGGTCCCGGCGCGCTCGATCAGGCTGAGCAGCTCGGGGTCGAGCTCAACCGGGGGAGAGGGCGGCAACGGCTTTGGAACGAAGACCTCATAGCCGCCCTCCTGCGGCACGAAACGGCCGGATCGGGTCTCCTTGCCGCGACTGGCAATCACCGGCTTATTATAAATTTTCGCCAGATTCTTTAATAACGGGCCGCGCTGCGGGCGCTTGTGAAAGCGCCGGATGCCTATCGGCGGCCGACGCGGAGCAGGGGGCGGCTAGCGGTGGCCCAGCGCGGCTTTGATCTCGGCGATCGCTTGGTCGTTGTCGCGGAAGTGGACCGCGTGCATGCCGAGCTCGCGGGCGGCGTCGCAGTTGACCTCGAGGTCGTCGACGAACAGGCACTGCTCGGCGGGGAGGCCGATCCGCTCCAGGGTCAGTTCGTAGATCTCGACTTCCGGCTTGCGGTAGCCGACGAAGCCCGAGTCGACGACGGTGTGGAAGATCTCGTCGACGGGCAGCATCGGGCGCCACAGCGGCTCCCACTCGCGCACGTTGTTGGTCAGCATCGCCATCCTCAGCCCGCGGCCCGACAGCTCGCGCATCAGCTCGATCATCGGCTCGTTGGGGCGCAGGGCGGCAAAGAAGACCTCTTTGAAGCGGTGCAGCTCCGGCTCGTGGCCGAGGGTCGGCGTCAGCGCCTCGCGCAGCCGCGCCAGGAAGTCGCCCTCGCTGATCTCGCCCCGCTCCAGCCGGTACAGCGGCAGCTCGCCGTCCTCCTCGCGGATCCGCGCCATCGCCTGCGCGAACGCCTCCGGGGCGATCCCGATCTCGTCCTGCAGGGCGAGGAAGGAGTGCAGCAGCGGCGTCGTCAGCACGCCGCCGAAGTCGGAGACGACCGCGCGCAGCTCAGGCATCGGCGCGCGCGACCTCGTAGTGGCCCAGGCCCTCGCGGCCCTCGACCGACCAGCGGAAGAAGGCGATCGTCGCGTCGAGGCCGTCGCGGCGCACCCGCGTGGAGCGAATCAGCGTGCCGCCGCCGCGCACCGGCCGCGGTTCGTCCCCGTCCAGCCACAGCTCCAGCGTGGCGCGCCGCTGCACGCCGTCCTCGCCGTACTCGGTCGACAGCAGCGCCTCCGCGAACTCGACCGGCGCCGCGTCGGGCTCGCAGAGCACCGCCGCCACCTGCTCGTCGCCGTGCCGGGCGCCTCCCGCCGGCAGGGTCGAGCTGAGCGCCAGCAGGCCCCCGTCGGAGAAGACGATCCCGATCGACCGCCGCACGACCTTTCCGCTTCCGCTCATCGCGGAGGGCAGCCTAATGTGGTCAAAGGAGGCTGTGCGGCCAGGGCGGCCCCGGGGCCCCGCCCGGCTACCATTCACACATGCCCGAGGACCCGAGCCCGGCCCCGCAGCAATCCCCCGACCTGCCGGCGGCCGAGACCAAGGACGCTCCGGCGGCGGCGACGGACCCCCAGGCCGCGGACTTCGAGATCGCGACCGAGGAGGACGTCTACGAGGCGCTGGAGGAAGTCATCGACCCCGAGCTGGGGCTCGACTTCGTCTCCCTGGGGCTCGTCTACGACGTCGAGATCGAGAACGGCGAAGTGTTCATCACCTTCACCCTGACGACGCCGGCCTGCCCGATCGGCCCCCAGGTCTCCGAGCAGATGAAGGAGTTCGTCGGCGAGCTCCCGGGCGTGACCGCGGTGCACCCGAAGATGGTCTTCGACCCGCCGTGGTCCCCCGAGATGATGTCCGAGGACGCGAAGTTCGCGCTCGGCTTCTAGGCCGGGCGCGCCCGCACCGCATGCCATGAGCGACCCCGGCGGAACTGCGTTCGTGCGCACCGAGGCGATGCCGACCGGCAAGCCGCTCGGCCCTCGCCTGCAGCGGATCTACGAGACCCTGCAACGGCGCAACCACGGCGAGCACGAGTTCCTGCGCGCGGTGCGCGAGGTGCTGGAGGTGGTGGGGCCGGTGGTCGATCGGCACCCGGAGTACGTGGAAGCGAGCCTGCTGGAGCGGATCTGCGAGCCGGAGCGGCAGATCATCTTCCGCGTCCCGTGGGCCGACGACAACGGCGAGGTCCACGTCAACCGTGGCTTCCGGGTCGAGTTCAACAGCGCCCTCGGCCCATACAAGGGCGGCCTGCGCTTCCACCCGACCGTCAACGCCAGCATCGTCAAGTTCCTTGGCTTCGAGCAGGTGTTCAAGAACGCGCTCACCGGGATGCCGATCGGGGGCGCCAAGGGCGGCTCCGACTTCGACCCAAAGGGGCGCTCCGACGCCGAGGTGATGCGGTTCTGCCAGTCGTTCATGACCGAGCTGCACCGCCACATCGGCGATCGCACCGACATCCCGGCGGGGGACATCGGCGTCGGCCAGCGGGAGCTGGGCTACCTGTTCGGCCAGTACAAGCGGCTGACCAACCGCTACGAATCCGGGGTGCTGACCGGCAAGGGCCTGTCGTGGGGCGGCGCGCAGGTGCGCCGCGAGGCGACCGGCTACGGCTGCGTGTACTTCGTCGCCGAGATGCTGGCCACCGCCGGCACCACGCTCGAAGGCCGCGAGGTGGTCGTCTCCGGGGCCGGCAACGTGGCGATCTACGCGATCGAGAAGGTGACCCAGCTCGGCGGCAAGGTGGTCGCTTGCTCGGACTCGCGCGGGGTGGTGCACGACCCCGCGGGCGTCGACCTCGAGCTGCTGAAGCAGATCAAGGAGGTCGAGCGCGGCTCGCTCGAGGCCTACCCGGAGCGCCGCGGTCGGGGCGCCACCTTCACCGCCGGCGGCGACATCTGGGCGATCCCCTGCACCGTGGCGCTGCCCTGCGCGACCCAGAACGAGCTCGACGGCGAGGACGCCGCCAAGCTCGTCGCCTCCGGGGTCGTCGCCGTCGCCGAGGGCGCCAACATGCCCTGCACGGCGGAGGCGATCCGCGTCTTCAAGGAGGCGGGCGTCGCCTTCGCCCCCGGCAAGGCGGCGAACGCGGGCGGCGTCGCCACCAGCGCCCTGGAGATGCAGCAGAACGCCTCGCGCGACTCCTGGACCTTCGAGCACACCGAGCAGCGGCTGGTCGAGATCATGCGCGAGATCCACGCCTCCTGTCACGAGACGGCCGAGGAGTACGGCGCTCCGGGCGACTACGTATTGGGCGCCAACATCGCGGGACTGACGCGCGTCGCCGACGCGATGCTCGCCCTCGGCCTGGTCTGAGCGCGCTCAGCCGCGCGGCGGGAGGCGGCGCTCGGCCTCCTCGGGCGGCACCTCCTCGGCGGTCGCGTCGACGTCGTAGGGGCGCGAGGCCGGAGGCGGCCCGCCCGTCTCGCCGGGGCGCGGCCCGGCGCCGAAGGAGCCCACCCGCACGACCGTGAAGCGGCCGACGACGAAGCGGCGCAGCAGCCGGCGGGCCAGCGCCCGGGTCGGCGGCACGAGCAGCAGCAGGCCGAAGACGTCGGAGAGGAAGCCGGGCGTCAGCAGCAGGGTGCCGCCGACCACGATCAGCACCCCGTCGGCGACCTCGCGGCCCGGGAAGCGCCGTTCGGCCAGGGCGGCGTTGAAGCGCCGCCAGGCGCCGCGCCCCTGGTGCTTGAGCAGTAGGGCCCCCAGCACCGCGTCGGCCAGCAGCAGCGCCAGCGTCGGCCAGATCCCGATCAGCTGGCCGACCTTGATGATCACGTACAGCTCGGCGATCGGGACGACGATGAGCAGGACCGCGAGCAGCGCCATGCCGCAAGCGTAGAGCGCCGCCCACCCCCGCCCGGCCCCGCGTCCCCGCCGCCCGGCCCCGCGCTCCCAGAGACCGGTCGAGCTTCGTAGCCCTCTGGGCTACAAACCGCAACCGCTGCGGTCGTCCGTCGGTCCCGGTCGAGGTATGTCGCCCACAGGGCTACAAACCGCAACCGCGCGGCGGAACCGCTTGCGCCGCCGGGGCGGGCGGTGCCGGTGTGCTAGGCAGCTGCGGCCGACTCCGCCGCCGCGGCGTCGGCCAGCTCGGCCAGCGACTCGTCGATGCCGGTCGCGATCACCTCGACGTCGTCCATCGAGTCGTAGTCGGCGAGCAGGCCGAAGCCGACGTGGCCGTTGTAGCTCATGATCGCCACGGCGAGGGCGTGGTTCTGGGGCAAGAAGGCGACCGGGAAGACGCGCTCCAGCTCTCGTCCCAGCACGTAGAGGGGGATCTGCGGCCCGGGGACGTTGGTGACGATGAGGTTGAACAGTCGCGTGCTGAAGTTCATCCGCGACGCCTGGGCGAGCAGGGTCGGCGGCGCGAAGTCGTTGAAGCGGGAGATCACTTCCGCCCCCAGCGCCTGCTTGGAGCGCTTCAGCCCCGCCATCTCGCGGCTGATCGTGCGCAGCCGCCGCACCGGGTCGCCGATGTACACCGGCAGCGGCCCGCGCATCAGCGCGATCCGGTTGCCCAGCTCGCCGCGCTCGTCCTCGCTGCGGATCGAGACCGGGACAAGCGCCCGCAGCTCCAGCCCCTCGGTGCGAACGCCGCGCCCGTGCAGCCAGCGCCGCAGCGCGCCGGTGACTGCCGCCAGCACGACGTCGTTGACGGTGCCGCCGAGCGCGTTCTTGATCCGTTTGAAGGTCGCCAGGTCGGCGCCCGCCCAGGCGTAGCGCCGGTGCGGACCGATCGGGCGGTTGAGCGGCACGTCGGGGGCCGGGTCGGCGAAGGCGCTCACCACCTCGCCCAGGCCCTCCAGCGCCTCGACCGCCTTGCGCGCCGTCGCCTCCGGTCGGCGCACCGCGCGCAGCGCCCGCTCGGCCAGCTTCACCGGCGCCGCCACGGCGTCGGTGACGCCGCGCGCCAGCAGCTCCGCCGCGGTCGGCTCGCGCCGTGGCACCCAGCCGTCTTCGACCGGGGCCGGCTCGGGGCTCGGCTCGAGGTCGAACAGCACCGTGCCGATGTCGACGCCGGAGACGCCGTCGACCATCGCGTGGTGGGTCTTGGTGAGGATCGCGAAGCGGTCGCGCTCCAGCCCCTGCACCAGCCACATCTCCCACAGCGGCTTGGAGCGGTCCAGCTGCTGCGAGAAGATCCGCCCCGCCAGCCGCTTCAGCTGCTCCTCGCCGCCCGGCGCCGGCAGCGCCGTGTGGCGCACGTGGTAGGTGAGGTTGAAGTTGACGTCGTCGGCCCACAGGGGACGGCCCGTCTCCAGCGGCGGCGTGACCAGCTTCTGGCGGAAGCGCGGCACCCGGTTGAGCCGCCCGCGCACGTGCTCGACCAGGTCGACGTACTTCGGCGGCGGCCCGGCGAAGACCAGGATCGCGCCGATGTGCATGTGGCTGGACGAGTTCTCGTTGGTCAGGAACGAGGCGTCCAGCGCCGTCAATCGGTCCAGGTGGTTGCCCGCGGTTGGCATCTAGGCCTAGGCTAGCCGCGCGCGGGCCTGGCAACCACTCCGTCCCGCTACGCTGCACCAATGCCACCAATCGCAACCGCACCGAAGCGAGTCCTCCTCGCTGCCCCACGGGGCTACTGCGCCGGGGTCGACCGCGCGGTGCAGACGGTCGAGCGGGCGCTGGAGCTGCACGGCGCCCCGGTCTACGTGCGCAAGGAGATCGTCCACAACAAACACGTGGTCGAGGAGCTGGCAAAGCGCGGCGCGGTCTTCGTCGAGGAGGAGACGGAAGTCCCGGAGGGCGCGATCGTCGTCTTCTCCGCCCACGGCGTGGCGCCGAAGGTGCACGAGAACGCGGCCGCGCGGCGCCTGCGGACCATCGACGCGACTTGCCCGCTGGTCACCAAGGTCCACGTCTCGGCCCGCCGCTTCGCCGCCCAGGGCTACACGATCATCATGATCGGCCACGAGGGCCACGAGGAGGTCGAAGGGACGATGGGGGAGGCGCCCGACAGCATCGTCCTGATCGAAACCGCGGCGGACGTGGAGTCGCTGGAGGTCCCCGACCCCGAGAAGGTCGCCTTCATCACCCAGACCACGCTCTCGGTCGACGAGACCGCCGAGGTGATCGCCGCCCTGCGGCGCAAGTTCCCCAACATCGTCAGCTCCAAGTCCGACGATATCTGCTACGCGACCACCAACCGCCAGATCGCGGTCAAGAAGCTGGCCCGCGAGTGCGACCTGGTGCTGGTGATCGGCTCCACGAACTCCTCCAACTCCAACCGCCTGGTCGAGGTGGCGCGCGAACACGGCGCCGCCGCCCACCTGATCGACAACCACACCCAGGTGCGCGAGGAGTGGCTGGAGGGCGTGGAGACGGTCGGCATCACCTCCGGCGCCAGCGCCCCCGAGGAGCTGGTCGAACGGCTGGTCGAGTTCTTCCGCGCCCGCGGCGCCGAGGAGGTCTCCGAGCTGCGCACCGTCGAGGAGGACGTGCGCTTCATGCTCCCGAAGGAGATCCGCGAGCAGCTCGCCGCCCGCGCCTGAGCGCGGGCGGCGCCCCGCCCGACCGGCTCAGCCCTCGTAGGGCGCGTAGCGGTTGTGCAGCATCAGGTCGTTGCCGTCGGGGTCGGTGAAGATCGCCATGTGGCAGACCCCGGTGTCCATCGTCGGGCCCTTGAACTGCACGCCCTTGGCTTCCAGCTCGCGCCGCGCCGCTTCCACGTCCTCGACCCGCAGCGCGATGTGGCCGTTCTTCTGCGGCGCGAACTCCATCCCCGCGCGTGCCGGCTCCCAGATCGCGAAGCAGGTGTCGCCGACCCAGAACTCGTAGCGCGCGTTCTCGTCCGGGCGCAGGCCCAGGGTCTCGACGTAGAAGGCACGGCTGCGCTCGGGGTCGGTCGAGGGGATGCCGATGAAGTCGAGCTTGCTGATCATCGCTTCTCCTTCTCTCGGGTTGGGGGAGGGGGACCCGACCCAACCCTAGGCGACCCGGCGGCGGCCGCCGCTCAGGGGACGCCGGGGGCGAAGCTGAGCGACCAGACGCGGGCCCCGGGCGCGGGACGCAGGCGCAGCGAGTGGGCCTCGTGGCGCGGGTGCTCGGCCAGCGCCACCAGGCTCGGCCGCTCGACCGGCACCGTCCCCGCCGGCCGCCCGTCCAGCTCCACCGCCAGCTCGCCGGCGCCCTCGACCGTCGCGTAGGCGCCGCCCGCCGCGTACTCGACCGCCAGCTCCTCGCCGTCCTCGCCGGCCACCCAGGGTCGCTCCCAGGAGCCGCCCGGGAAGACCTCCGGCGTCGGCGGCATCACCCGCGCCCCCGGGCCGTCCGTGGCGCGCAGCGGCGCCAGCGGCTCCGGCAGCTCCCGCAGCGCGTCGACCTTGCGCAGCTCCTCCTGGATCGCCAGCTCGGTCTCCCGGTACTCGCCCTCGCCGAAGTGCACCCAGGCGAGCGAGCCGCCGCGGCTCCACAGGAACAGGCTCGGCCACCCGTGGCAGCCGTAGGCCGCCCACAGCTCGTGCTCGTGGTCGATCGCGACCGGGAACCCGACCCCCAGCTCGCGCAGGCCGGCGGCGACGTGCTCGGGCTCGGCGGCGAAGGGGAAGCGCGGCGCCTGCACGCCGATCACGCTCAGCCCCGCCTCGCGGTAGCGGCGGTGCCACTCCTGCAGGTAGGGGAGGGTGCGGACGCTGTTCAGCTGCGCGTATTCGACGAAGTGGACGATCGCCGGCCCCTCCGCGGTCAGCGCCGCCATCGTCGGCGGCTCGGCGCCGACCCAGCGCAGGCCGTCGGGCAACTCGGGGGCGGGGATGTCCTCGCGTCCGGGGCGCACGAGGCGCCACGTTATCCTGAGCGGCGATGACCCAGCTTGGCGCCATCCTGCTGCCGGTGTTGCCGCTGCTGGCCCTGCTGGCGGCGCTGCTGCTGGGCCGCTACCCCGGCTGCGAGGCGATCATCCGCCTCTCGGAGCGGATCGCCGCCACGCGCGCCCCGCGACGCGCCGGCGCTGAGCCGGGCCTGCCGCTGGCGCCGCGCGCCTTCGTCCCCACGGGCGGGCTGCTGCTCGCCCACTCCCTCTCCGGCCGCGCGCCGCCGCTCCGTCTCACGCACTGAGACGGACCCCGCGCCCGCTTCCTCGCGGGCGCCGACGCACGGCGGCCGCGCCCGGCGCGCCGCCCGGAGAGAGGAGGACCATGCACACCCGGAGCAAGAAGCAACTGTTGACCCTGCTCGCCGCCCTCTGCGCGGCCGCGGCCCTCGCCGCCTGCGGGGGCGGGGACAAGGGCGACGCCGAGACGGTCAGCGGCCGCTTCCAGCCGCTGCCGGCCGCGCCGCCCGCCTACGACGGCGTCGCCGGCGTCGCGCGGCTGACCCGCGACGACGACGGCACCGTGGCGACGATCCGCCTGCGTGGGCTGGTGCCCGGCGACCGCTACGTCGCCCACCTGCACACCGGCTCCTGCGAGCGGCCCGACGCGGGCGGCCCGCACTTCCAGTTCCGCAAGGGCGGCCCGGAGGAGCCGCCGAACGAGATCCACTTCTCGCTGCGGGCCAACGAAGCGGGCGAAGCCTCGGCGCGGGCGCGCAGCGCCCGCCGCGTGCCCCCGGGTGAAGCGGGCTCGATCGTCGTCCACGTCGACGGCGGCCACTCGCGCACGGCGTCGGTCTTCGTGCACCAGGGCCCGCACGAGGATGACGGCGCCGACGGCGGCAAAGAT
>Ga0207864_1004509_pt1 | contig 10471 bp, 11 predicted proteins | sample HigsolmetaAR202D_FD_184834 | JGI IMG/M metagenome (GOLD analysis project Ga0207864, IMG submission 184834) | Ionic liquid and high solid enriched microbial communities from the Joint BioEnergy Institute, USA - AR20-2-D (SPAdes) (version 2) ...
TACCACACCGCCCGCGAGAACGGCGACGCCGCCACCGCCGAAGCGCTCCTCGCCTGGCTCGGCGGGCAGAAGTCCGTGGCCGCCTCGGCGCGGCGCGCCGCCGGCGTCCGCGGCGACCTCGACCACTACGGCGCACTTGGCTTCCTCCAAGGGCTGCTGCGGGTGCTGCGCGACTGCGGCCACCCCGGGCTGCTGCTCGTCCTCGACGAGATCGAAACCCTGCAACGGGTCCGCGGCGACGTCCGCGAGAAAGCCCTCAACGCGCTCCGCCAGCTCCTCGACGAGATCGACTCCGGACGCTTCCCCGGCCTGTTCCTCGTCATCACCGGCACCCCCGCCTTCTACGACGGGCCGCAGGGCGTGCAGCGCCTCGCCCCGCTCGCCCAGCGCCTCACCACCGACTTCACCACCGACCCCAGGTTCGACTCGCCGCGCGCGGTCCAACTGCGGCTGCCCGGCTTTGACCTGCAACGGCTCGGCGAGCTCGGCCGCCGCGTCCGCGACCTGTACGCGGGCGGCGCCCGCGACCCCGAGCGGATCACCGACGTGGTCGACAACGCCTACATCGCGGAACTCGCCACCGCCGTCACCGGCGAGCTCGGCGGCAAGGTGGGCGTGGCTCCCCGGGTGTTCCTGCGCAAACTCGTCGCCGACGTCCTCGACCGCGTCGACGAGTTCCCCGACTTCGACCCGCGCCGCCACTACTCGCTGACCATCACCGCCACCGAGCTCACCGAACCCGAACGCAACGCGGCCACCAGCGCCGACGACATCGACCTGGAACTGTGAGCCGGGACGGCGCACCCGCCGTCCCGGCACGGCCCGGGGTGCTCAAGCCTGGGGGCTTTCCGCCGCCTCCCCCTTCTCCCCAGTGTTCGCGGTGTTCGGCTTCCCGCACGCCCCACGCAGCACGGCCAGCCCTGCGCCGATGACCAGCACGGTTCCCATGGCGAGCAGCGACAGCGCCCACGGCAGCAGCGCGGAGCGCACCTCGGAGCACCCCTGGCTGCCCACCAGGATGTCGTGGAACCCGCTCGTGGGAACGAACGCGCTGCCGCATCCGCTGCCCGCGCTCTCCACCGGGACGGTCCCCAGCACGATCCCGCCGACCGCCAGGGCAATGCCGACCAGAAACAGTCCGCGCATCGTCCCCGACCTCACAGCCGCGTGACGAACTGGGCGAACTCGTCCGGGGTGAGCACGCCCCGGTCGCGCAACGCCTTCAGCATCTCGAACGACGAGCCCGCCGAGTCCACCGGCGCCGCGGGAGCGGTCTGCTGCTGGCCGTGGCCGGACAGCCGGTTCCGCAGCGCGTCGGCCAGGGCCTTGCCGTCCTTCTTGTCCATCTGGGAGATCTCCGCCTTGTTTCCCGAGGCGAAGATGGTCAGCGTCCCGAACATCAGCCCCGAGGACCACTGCGCGGACGAGATCTTCTCGATCGGGAAGTCCTCGGTGGTCTTGGACAGCCACCCGTCGTGGAGGAACAGCACCCTGCGGTCGGTGAGCGCCACCAGCCCCTGCCCGGCCCCGTAGGTTCCCGCCGCGAGCAACTGGACCTGCTCCCCCTCCCACAGGTACTCGACCAACTTGTTGATCTCGCGGTTCGCGCCGATCTTCGTCTGAAGCCGGTCCTTCGCGGCCTGGATGTCAGGACGCAGTGTGTCAGCCATGCAGTCCTCCCTGAAAACTGGAACCGCCTAGGAGGACTCCCATGACAGTGTTTTCACTTTAAAGTTGCATCGTCAAAACAAGGGAAATCGGCGGTGAGGACGGCTTCGTGCGGGGCGCAACCGACTTCGGGTCACTCTCCGGCGACGGCGTAGACCCGCACGCGGGGCGGCCCGTCCGCCCCGGGGAACGGCACCGCGTGCAGCCGGGTACCGAACGGGGGCAGCGCGTCGAGGTTCGCCAGTCCCGTCACCACCGGGACTCCGGCCCGGGACAACGGGTCCGGCACCGGGCCTCGCGCGTCGGAGGCGACCAGGGCCGCTCCCCACTCCACCAGTAGTTCCGCGGCCTCGTCGGTCAGGAAGGGGCCGTCTGTTCCCGTGTGGACCAGGACCGCGTGCCCCGCAAGCTCCAGGGCGGCGAGGGCCAGCCGGTCCGCGACCGGCTTCTCCGCACCGAGCAGCCGCACCAGAGCGACAGGCAGGTCCACCGACCGTTCCAGTTCCAGGCCGTTGGGCAGGGCGGCCGTCGTCGCCTCACCGGTGAGGTCGACGACCGTCCGCTCCCCGTTGCTGCCCTCGGTGCCCCGGGAGCCCTTGTGGGGTTCCCGGATGAGCTGTTTGCGGGTGATGGTCGTCCGTTCGACCATCAGGAGGCCGAGGTGGCGCACCAGCAGTTCGCCCAGTTCGGCGTCACTGATGTCGTCACCGGGGATGTCGAGGCGGAAGCCCTCCGTCCGCAGGGAACCGCCGTTGCTGAAGACCACTTCCGCGTCGAACTCGACCCGACACTGAGCCGCAGGATCGCTCGTGCCCACCGCTTCCCGTCCTCGTCCACCGGACCAGAGGGGACAGGGTAACCCGTCACGGCACTCGGGCCGCGGCCGCTCGGGGCCTTCGCACCGTGCCGTCTGACCACCACGGTCCTGACAGCGGTGGCCCGTGATCTGCGGTTCCGCGCCCGCTGCCTCGGGCGGGGCCCCGTCCACGTGGGGAGGAGCGGACGGTCGGCCATCGGTGGAAGGCGAACCGCTGCGAGGGAGTTCCTGCTGCCTCCGCTGCGTCAACTGGTATTCCGACGCCACTGACCGCCATTCGCTCTTCAGCGCTGGTCGACCGTTGCGAGCGGCGTGCATGCGGCGCCTTTCCTTGGCCTGTCGGGCCGGGTCGGCGAGACGCAACGAGGTGGTGGACAGGCCACGGAGGTCGAGACCGGCCTGGGCACCGCGGGTGCGCACGATGCCGTTGTACCCCCGCACGCTGAGGCGGCCGTCTCCGGCCGACCGGCCTGCCGGAATCCGGTCTCCTCCGAAGACGCGTCCGTGGCGGTCGATCCGGCGGAACAGCGGCCCCTCGTGGATGCCCTGTGCGGCCAGTTGGCGCTTCCACTCCTGCACGGCGATGAGGGGGTTCAGTTCCGCCATGTCCGGGAGGGCGGAGAGTACAAGCGGCGTGTTTCTCCTGCTGCCTCGCCGGCTGGGGAGGGGGGCCCAGGGGTCGGGGGCGTGGATCGGGTGATCGACGTCGAGGAGCAGCAGTTCGCGGGGGCGGGCCGAACTGAAGAAGCCCAGCAGGAACAGGGCGCGGTCGCGCAGGCCGGCGGGGGTGTCCAAGGGGAGGGAGTCGACGAGGCGCCTCAGCTCCTCCAGTCGCAGCGGGCGCGCCCGTCCGGAGCTGTTGCGGGTGCGGGGCGGCGGGGCCAGGACGACGGGGCAGTCGGGGAACGCCAGTCCGTGTGCGCGGTGTGTGTACCGGATCGCGGTGAGCGCCCGTTTGATGGTCGCGGCGGCTCTTCCATGCTCTCTCAAGTGGGCTACATAGGATCTGATGGTCGTTTCACTGGCTGGAAGCGGATCTTCTCCTCTTTTCCGACACCATTCGGCGAAACGCCGCGCATCAGACTCGTAGAAGTTCCGACTCCGCTCCGCCAACCGCGACATCCCGCCCCCTTTTTATGCATATGCGAACGTCTGGCACTTCCTGTCCGGTTTTCACTATGACTTTTCGTCTCGGATCAGGAAGTCAGCGACGTGCAGTTATGAGTATATCTCTGGCATATGCACGTGCATATGCATTAAAAGGATGAGTGGGACAAGCAGTAAGATATGATCGTCCGTCAGGTAGCAACGTCCCACGGAAAGGACATCGAGGAAAACTGTGTGGACCGCCGGGGTCCGTCGGACCGGGAGCGTTCTCGGACGGAATACCCCCTCTTTGCACCTAGACCCGTGCAGGCCCGCAGGGCGCTGGAAGACCTCCGGGTGAATCGGAGGACTCCGGGACCCTGAAAGCTGGGAGTGCCTCCCGTCTCCCCAGACAAATTTCCTGACACCCCGTCAACAAAGGGAAGAGCCGGTCTTGCTTTCCTGTACCCGTCTCCGGGACGGGAAGGTGACACAGGCCCTCTCCTGGAAAGCCCCTTCTCCGCACCGCAAACAGTGAAGTCCTGGTTTTCTCCGGCATCCCAGCCCGAGGAAGCGGTCGGCCGTCCGGTCGACCGAGCGGTCATAGAGAGAGGGGAACAGGGTGCGAAGAACCCGTTACATCGGAAAGCACCGCAAGAAGTCGGTGAACGTATGGTCTGACTATCTGGAGGCCGTCCGTTACGGGAACTACGTGGCGCGTTTGATCGTTGACGTGATCAGCGTGTACGACCGCACCCAAGAAGGAGGCCTCGGCCTCGGAGACCTCCTGGAGATCCTCACCCGCTGGGCGATGATCCTCCTGGGGCTCTGAGACCGAGGCCCCGGCAAGGGCTCTCAAACGCTACGGTTTCCAGTCCAGGCGTTTGGGGGCCCTTCTTTTGCGCGCACGACAGCACCCGCGACCGTCTCCGGCCGCAGTGCGTCCCACGCGCGGTCTGTGAGCACCGGCCTGCGCGGCAGTGACGATTGGTCTCCTACCGCAAAACGGCGGAACGAAACATCCTTCCCGCCCTAACCGCAGATTCTCGGTTCCTTTTATAGAGAGAGCTGCTCTGTGCCTCACAGGAAGAAATTCGGACGGCACCAAACGTTATTGTACACAGCAAAAAACTCGTGCGACAGCCACTGCGACCGGCAACAGCCCACTACGTTGCGTGCATCCTCCGGCAACGCCACGGAAAAGGGCGCGACCGCAAACCCTCCAGTGGACCGCCACGTCTCGACGAGGCGACCGGTCATCCCCACGGCGGACAGCGCCGAGACACCGAAGCACAGCGCCCTGCGGGACGGGCTGCCCCAGAGGTGGCCTCGGTCAGGGGCGGCTGCGTCGGGGTTTCCTCCCCCAGTCCCGGAGCCTTCGGCCGGGAGAGACACCCCGGAGGGCGCGAGGACCAGGCGGGCGAGGGCGGGCTCACCGGGCTAACTCGGGTGGGTTCCGGACAGCGAGGGGCACTGGCCAGCGGCAGGGCGGGCAGTCGGCCGCAAAGACGAGGGATTCTCCCTAACCGGATGCGACAGCCCAGAGCCGCCTCATCCCGTTCTGCTGCTGAACAGAGCAGCACCCGCAGATGCCGAGGGGCAGAGACTCAGCCGCCGACAACCTCCCGGTACCTGCTCAGCACGTCCTTCACGGCATCGGTGACGGGCGGGTCCTCGGTGAGGGCTGCCCAGGTGTAGGCGTCGTGCTCCTGGAGAACGACCGGCCCCGGTTCGCGCACGTCCACCGCGAAGTTGAACTGTCGGCTTTTCTTACCGCTGCCACTGGTGTAGTCGAAGCTGCCGAGATACTGCCGGACGGCGACGAGGTCCAGGCCGGTTTCTTCTCTGACCTCGCGGGCCAGCGCGGCGTCAAGCTGTTCGCCCGCCTCAACCTTGCCGCTGGGGAGTTCGAAGATGCCGGGCATGAAGTCGTCTTCAGGACGTTGGAGAAGCAGCACCCTGCCATCGTGCTGGACGACTGCACCGACGACGAGTTGTTGTACGCGCCGTCGGTCTCGGCCTCGGCAGTGAGTCGAGCGAGAAACGAGTGGTCAACCATACGGATCATCCTTGCCGGTTCGGTAGTAGCAAGCTGCTTCGCAGCAGCCGCAGGAGTGATAGACCAGCTCAATAGCGGACGTAATAACAGACAGGGACAAGCCGGGACTCCGCCTCTTCATGACAGCTTCGGTCACACCCGGCACAGGAGCTCCCAACCAATATCGCCCTCGACCAGCAGATACGGGCCCTGACCATCACAGGTGCTCCGGTGCTGTCAGGAAACGGGCCTCTTCTTCCTCTCCTCCAGATCAATGAGTCGACCGCCGACGGAAGACGGCCAGTTGTGGGGCGCGTACCCGGTGCCGGCGAGCCAGGCGCGGATGCCCTGGGCGGGGTAGTCGATGGTGTTGTGGGGCAGCAGGTGGGGATCGGCCCACACGAGCCTGCCGCACTTGTGCGGCTCTGCGTTGCGGGGCTCGCCCTGCCAGGTGCGGGTGGTGAAGAACACGCCGATGCGGGCCAGGTCGGGGCGCTGGCGGTGGTGGACGACCGCGGCCAGGGCCAGGGTGTCGGGGTCGACGGTGACGCCGACCTCTTCCCGTGCCTCGCGGGCCGCGCCGTGGTGGAGCGCCTCGCCCTCCTCCAGGTGCCCGGAGGGCAGGTGCAACATGCCGTCGCAGTACCCGGTGCCCCGCCGCTCCAGCAGCAGGATCTTGCCGCCCCGCTGCAGGATCACGTGGACGTCGACAATGCTGCGGTAGCGCTCGGGCATGACTGGCCTCACCTGGAACGGCTGACTGTACTGCCCCTCGTAGGGGCGATGAGAACGAGGCCGGGATGTACGTGCCCGGCCCCGACGTCATGTTGCTGCCCCTCGTAGGGGCGATGAGGACCTGCTCCCTCGCGCGCGTCGGCCGGTCCCGGCGGATGTTGCTGCCCCTCGTAGGGGCGATGAGGACACTCCTGGGGGGCCTACTCTGCGGCGGCCGCCGGATAGTTGCTGCCCCTCGTAGGGGCGATGAGGACAGGACTGCTGTCCCTGACCGGTGTAGAGGTGGCGCAGTTGCTGCCCCTCGTAGGGGCGATGAGGACGCCACAACGACAACACCAACGAACAACCCCAAGGGGGGTGTTGCTGCCCCTCGTAGGGGCGATGAGGACGACCGCCGCCTATGAAACCCTAATGGAAGCGACCGCGTTGCTGCCCCTCGTAGGGGCGATGAGGACCCGAGAGTAAAGTCGCTGGTCACACCCCACCCCGGGTGCCGGTTCCGGCGGCTTTTTTCAGCGAACCTCCGGTCGTGCACCAGACCTCGGCGTGTCGCTGAAAACCAGGGTCCGCCGGGCCTGCTCACAGGATGTCACTAGAGGCCGGTCTGTCGACACACGGATCCCACGACTGCTCCACACCCGCACCGACCTCACCCAAAAGGCGATCGCGGACCATCCCGGCGTGGACGAGGATCACCCTTCACTACCTGGGACTTTACCAGAGGCCTGGGCGCTTCTCATCCACTCTGGAGAACCTGTGGAACACCTCCAACCGTCGAAAAACGACCCGCAGCCTCGGGATGGCTGCTCGTGCCCTGCCTGCTGTCCGAGACACTTGCTGGGCTGCGGAACCGGTCGAAAGCCCTTTCCCTGTCGAAACTCCACGAACGATCACCGGCATGACCTTGGATCATGGTCCTAGGGATAAAACAGATGCTTGTTTTGCCCCTAGGACCATGGGAGAGGGTGAAGCGGTGTCTCAGCTCCGTGGCCTGGTCGGGGCTGATGGGGGCGGTTCTCCATTGCGAAAGCCGTGGCAGGAAGCGCCTGCTTGTGCTGTGGTCAGGGATTGGCGGGGTCGTGGTCGTGGCGGCTGGGAAGGTGCTTCCGGTCGGTTCCGGGCGAGCCTTGGTTTGGAGAAGCCAAGCAACCGAGCCAAGGGTGTTGCGTGTTCCTGGCGGTTGGGTGTGTTTTCCCCAGGCTTTTGCAGGTGAATGAAAATCTCCCGGACTGCTGGTAAAGTCCCAGGTAGTGAAGGGTGCTCCCCGCGCACGCGGGGATGCTCCCTCGTACGAGAAGCCTCCACAGCGGCTCGTATGGTGCTCCCCGCGCACGCGGGGATGGTCCGAAAGGGTCAACGAATTTCGCGAATATTCGCGCCGTGGAATATTCAGTGTCCCGAAAGGAGGGTGCTCTTCGCACCGCCACGACCGGCGCGGCAGGCCGTGGCCCGGCAGCACCGCACGCCCCGCCGGCCCGCGGCCTTGCCGGGCCTTCAGCCCAGGACGATGGTGATCTTGTCGAGCTCTCCGGTGAGGAGCCCCCAGCCCTGGACCACGAGCTGGTATCCCCGGTAGCCGAGGAACGTCAGGAAGCAGAGCAGCAGGAGGCAGCCGAACAACCGGAAGAAGACCGACTCCTCCCTGCTCCTCTCTTCCAGCCGCTCTTCTTCTCCGCGTCTCCAGTAGGCGTCGGACACGGTTCGCTCCGTTCACGGGGGTGCAGGGTTCCTTCCCCTGCTCTTGGACGCTCCCGGGGCGCGGCCGCCGACCGGACGGATGTCAGGACGCGGGGTCGGGGCCGGTTCTCCTGCGGCGGCCATAACGCCACTTCAGGTACTTGCTCTCGCGTTCGACGCGGCGCATCTCGGTGTAGAGCCCGTCGGGGTCGGGTGCAGAGACCACCTGGCCGCCCTCGGGTAGCGGCCAGCACCCGAACGCCCAGTAGCGGCGGGTGTAGGGACCCCAGATCACCACCCAGGCCCCCTGCTTCTGCCACTCGATGTGCGCGGCCACGTCACGGCGGTCGGGATCGTAGAACTCGCCTTCCGCGCGGCCCGTCCCAGCACGCTTGCCCAACCGGAGGCTTCCCTTCACACGCTCCACTGGGGCGGGAACCCGCCCCAGTCAAGCGTCACACGCGCGGCGTCCGGAGGAAAGACCACCGTCGAAAAACGTGCCCAAAGCGGTCACTTTCCTTCATACCGCCGGAGGTCCGTTTCCCTGTGCTGCCGGGGTGGCGGCCGCGTTCGCCGTGGTCGGGGCGGTCAGCCTTCGGTGCCGGCGTCTCTCAGCACGGAGGCGCGCGCCTTCTCGACGTCCGCGACTCGGGGGCTTGCCGCTCCCCAGCGGGCCAGGGCCTCCTGGTGGAGCTGTTCAAGGCTGCCGAGGGCGCGCTGCGGGTCGTAGATGCCCGTGATCGAGGCGGCGCCGACCCGGTTGGCGTGCCACTGCTCGGAGTCCGCGGCGAGGACCTGCTGTCCCTCGGCGAGCGAGTCGGCGATCGCCGCCTCGGCGTGGGGGAACCGTCCCAGTACCGCGAGGATCTCGGCCAGGTGCAGGCGCCACCGCAGGGTGTCCCCCGGGGCATTCTCCGCCGGGGTGGCGGGGGTGATGAGCCGTTGCAGGACCTCTGCCGCGGGCAGCAGGCGTCCGCGCCTAGCCCAGCGCAGTGCCAGGTTCTCCTGGTTGCTGTGGTCGGCTCTGCGGTCGCGCGGGGCGAGGAACCCTGCTGCGGTGACCAGGACCGCGCCGATGCCCGCCACGTATCCGCCGATCGACGGGCCGCCGGAGACACCGGCGCGGTAGGCGTAGGCTCCCACCTCGCTGGTCTCCAGCACCGACCAGGCGAGGGCGAGCAGCCCGCCGACGATCAGGATGGGGCGTTCTGCGGGGCGGGCCCGTCCGGTGAGCAGGACCGCCGCCGCGACGAGGGCGGCGAGGAGGGCGTAGAGGGCCAGCAGCACGCCGATCCCGCCCTCGCGTCCGGCGTGTGAGCCGGCTTCGATGACGCGGTCCGCGTGGGGGCCGCTCACCCAGGGCAGCGCGAGTCCGGCAAGGGCCAGCAGTAGCGCTCCCGCGAAGGCCGGAAGCGCGGCGCGCAGGGGCGGGGCCGTCCAGTCCACCTGGCCCACGAGGGCGGGGCCGCGGGAGGGTGTCGGTTCCGTGGTGCTCATGGGGTCAGCTTTCCGAAGGGGCGAGGGGTCACAGGGCGGCGGCGACGGGCAGGCACACGACGGGGAGGAGCACCACCGCGGCGGGGAGCAGCAGCAGGCGCAGCCAGCCGAGGGCGGTGCCGTGGACGACCCTGGCCGCCAGCAGTGCGCCGCCGGGGCCGACGAGCACCAGGGTGGCGGTGGTGAGCAGGAGGCGGGGCAGGCTGGCGCCGGGGCCGGGGAAGAGCGGGGCCAGCGGGGTCTCCTCGGCGATCCACTGGCCGACCTTGCCCAGTCGGCTCGACAGGTAGAAGAAGCCGACGACCGCGAGGACCAGGGTGACCAGGGGGAGCACGACGTAGAGGAGGCAGGTGGCGTAGAAGGCGTCGTCCTCCTTCCTGCGCTCCTCCTCCCAGGCCCGGTTGGCCTGGTCCAGTCGTCTTCTGTCGTACTCTTCCGCGATTCTCTGCCCCTCGTCCATGGCGGCCCTCTCAGTTCTGCTCCGGTGCCGGGGCCGGGGCGCGCTCGGCCCGCCCGCGCAGGATCCGGGTGACGACCGCGACCAGGACGGAGGCGGCGACCAGGACCAGGAAGACGTTCTGTCCGAGCGTGTTCTCCGTCTCGGCGGAGGGGAAGACCCTGAGGTCCAGAGGCTGATCATCAGCACCTGGATGAGCACGGGGCTGGTCCAGGCCGCCGTCCAGAGCAGGAAGGCGACGGTGTACCAGGTGCATGGGGTCCGGTGCGCACGAAGTAGTGGGGTCTGCGTCTGGGCACGGGGGCCTTTCGGTAGGTGCGGGCGTTGCTGTGGGGGGACTCTCGGACGGTGGGGTCTGCGGTCCCGACACCTGCTCGGGACTGGCGCAGCAGTGCACCTCCGCAGCTCCTCGGACCGGTCGGGATATCGAGGTCAGCGGGCCGGGGCGGTCCCCGCCGCCTTCGGGGCGCTGCGGCGGCCTCACACCGGAAACGCC
>Ga0207864_1004515_pt1 | contig 10461 bp, 8 predicted proteins | sample HigsolmetaAR202D_FD_184834 | JGI IMG/M metagenome (GOLD analysis project Ga0207864, IMG submission 184834) | Ionic liquid and high solid enriched microbial communities from the Joint BioEnergy Institute, USA - AR20-2-D (SPAdes) (version 2) ...
GCTGGTCCTGGTCCAGCTCGATGCCCACCAGCACCGCGCCGCAGCCCGTGCCGGCGGCGATCACCGGCGGCGGCTGCGGCAAGTGGTCCGGCGCGGCGTCGCTGACGCCCAGCGTCTCGCCCGGCGGCTGCAGGCGCGTGCGCAGTACTTGGTATTCGGGTAGCGACAGATCCAGCCGTAGCCGCCGCAGGCCGCGCCGCCAGCGCCAGCCGCACAGGAGCGTGAGCAGCAGCCGCGGTAGCACGCCGTACACAGCCATCGCCCCGAGCAGCCAGCCGGCCCAGGACTGACGCGCCGCCTCTTGGTCCAAGGCGACGCTGCTGGCCTCGATCACCGCCGGCGCCGGCACCGGGAAGCCCAGCAGCGCCGGCAGCGCGCCCAGCCGCTGGGTCAGGGCGACGATGTGGTCGGTGGTCAGCAGGGTGGTTTCCCAGCTGAAACCGTAGCGGCGGGTGGAGAGCATGGCGATCAGCACCAGCAGCGCCGTGCCGGTGATCAGCAGCCAGAAGCCGTTCGCCAGCAGCCCCAGCCCCCAGCGCGCCAGTCCGGCGCGCGACAGCAGGCTCAGCAGCGCCGGCGCGAGCTGCACCGCGCGCGCATCGTGCGCCAGCTTGCCGCTCAGCCACAGCCACAGGCGGCCGAGCCCGGCGCCACCGCCGCTGGCGAAACCGAGCAGCCAGCCGATCAGGGTGAACAGATGCAGGCCGAGTAGGCTGCCCAGCGCCCAGAACACGTTCACCGGCCGCTCGCCATTGCCCAGCGCCGCCGCGGCCAAGCCGGCGCCGGTGAACACGGCGAAGACCGCCAGCGCCAGCAGCACCAGCGTCGCCGCCTGCCGCCAATGCAGCAGCGCCGTGCGCAGGCCGTCGCGCTCGGCCAGCCGCTCGGCGCGGGTGAGGATCAGCTGTTCGAGATCGCCGCCGCGCGCGCGGGCGTGGCGGTTGGCGTCGGCGTCCTCCAGTTGTCCGGCGTGAGCCTCGGTCAGCCGCACGGCCTCGGCCAGCCAGAGGCGGTCGAGTTTGTTGAGAGCGTGCGGTGGTTTGGCGGTCACGGGCAGCTACGGTGGCCTAGAGGATGGCGCAACGATAGCAGCTTATGGACGGAGGAGGGCAGGGGCCGGCGGGGCGGCGCTGCTAACCGTGGGGGCGAAGGTTTCGCGGTGTCCGTCGAGATGGGGATGTGCCGCGGCGCGATGACGTTCTTGGATCGTCATGCCCGCGGCAGCGGGCATCCAGGCCGGTAAGCGCACGCGCCTCGCAGGGACCGTCCCAGAGGCGGTAAACGTCAGCCATAAGTAGCGCTTCGCGGGTTGTTTTCTCCCCCTCACCCTTACGCCCCCCTCGCTACGCTCTCCCCCGCGAGGGGGCGTAAGGGGCGATTGCCCTGCCTAGGCTCGGCTGTGGCACATCGGCCCGGCATCCATGGCTGACCGGTGACGCTCGGTGGATGTGTGTGTACGACGGTAGCCCCTCGTGGGGAAGGGAGGGAAAAAGGGGGCCTGATTCGTTTTGCTCGCTTGGCGCCGGCGGCCCGTAGCGGGTAGTGATGCGCCACCGACCGGCGATGGCGCTGTTCCTGGCTGCGCGACGCCGCCCGTAAGCCCCTCTCCCCTGGCGGGAGAGAGGGCTTCCCCGCAACCGGGGAGAGCGGCTGCGATGGCCGTTACGGCAGGGTCGGGTCGATCAGGTACTTCTCGCCCGTGGCCTTGCGCTCGTAGGCGCGCAGGACGTCCGCCTTGAGCGCGTCGGCGAGACTGATGGTCTTGGTGTAGTGGCTGGCGAAGGTGGTGGTGAGCTCGTCCACCACGCGCTGGCGCATGCGCGCCGCCACTTCCGGACCGGCCTTCTTCAGGAACGGCGTCAGCAGCCAGCCGCCGATGCTCCAGGCGAAGCCGAAGTTGCGGTTGATGACGGTGGGGCCGACGTCCAGGTTGCCGTAGATGTACACCTGCTTGAAGGTGTCCGAGCCGTAGCGGTTGTACGCGGTCATCTTGCGGCTGGCGGCCGCTTCCATGGCGCGCAGGATCTGGCTGGCCAGCTGGCCGCCGCCGATGGCGTCGAAGGCCAGGGTGGCGCCGGTTTCGGCGATCGCCTCGGTCAGCTCGTCCAGGAAGTCCGGCGAGGTGCTGTTGACGATGTAGCGGGCGCCGATGTCGCGCAGGATCTGCGCCTGCGCCTCGCTGCGCACGATGTTCACCAGCGGGATGCCGTCCTTGAGGCAGATGCGGTTGAGCATCTGGCCGAGGTTGGAGGCGGCCGCGGTGTGGACGATGGCCTTGTGCCCTTCGGCCTTCATGGTCTCGACGAAGCCGAGCGAAGTCAGCGGGTTGACGAACATGGAGGCGCCGTCCACGACGCTGGCGCCTTCGGGCAGGATCATGCAGTCGCGCGCCGGCAGCTTGCGGTACTGGGTGTACATGCCGCCGCCCAGCATGCCGACCTTCTTGCCCAGGAAGTGCTGGACCTGGCTGCCGGCCTTGATCACCGTGCCCGCGCCCTCGTTACCCACCGGCATCGATTGGTCGAGCCGAGCGCGCACCGCCCCCAGGCGCTTGGCCGGCACGTCGGCCACCAGCACCGGCCGCTCGGGCGTGCCCTCGGCGCGGATGGTCGCCACGTCGGCTGGGCCGAGCAGTAGCGCCAGGTCGGACGGGTTGATGGGGGTCGCTTCCACCCGCACCACCACCTCGTCGGGGCCGGGCTCGCCCAGCGTGACCTCTTCCAGGTTCAGCCGCAGCTGGCCGTCGGAGGTGATCAGCGACCGCAGTTCCAGACCTTTGATTGTGTTATCCATCGATGCTCTCTCCTCATGACAGGCTGACAATCATCAGCCGCCATCGTGGCGAGAGCAAGCGGCAGCGCATCACCCCCTGGATTCCGCCGGCCGCCGCCCCAATCGATCCGCCATGGCCAAGCCGGACGAGCAAAGCTTTCCCGATCGTCACCCCACGGCGCTGCTGATCATCGACGTCATCAACGATCTCGAGTTCGACGGCGGCGAGGCGCTGCTGCCAGCGGCGCTGGCGATGGCCGAGCGTATCGCTGAGCTGAAGCGGCGCGCTGCGGCCGCCGGGGTGCCGGCGATCTATCTCAACGACAACTTCGGCCAGTGGCGCTCTGACCTGCGCGACGTGGTGGCGCGCGCCAGCCAGGGGGTGCGTGGCGCGCCGCTGGTGCGGCGGCTGGCGCCCACCGAGGACGACTACTTCGTGCTCAAGCCCAAGCACTCGGGGTTCTTCGGCACCACCCTGGAGACGCTGTTGCGCTTTCTCGGCAGCGAACGGCTGATCATCACCGGGCTGGCCACGCCGATGTGCGTGGCGTTCACCGCCATCGATGCCTACATGCGCGACTACCAGTTGCTGGTGCCCTGCGACTGCTCGGCGGCGGCCGACCCGGCCGAGCACACCGCGACCATCGATTACTTGCGGCGCACGCTCAAGGCGGACACTCGGCCAGGGGCGCAGATCGAGTTCTGATTCAGATCAGCACCGGCAAGGTGGCGATGGTCAGTCCGGCGATCACTAGGAAGGCGATCGACAACGCCAGCATGAGCAGGCGCGATTGGCGGCGCACACCCCGGGGCGCGAGCCCGGCGAAGAACAGGACCAGGGCGAAGCTGACCGTGGTGCGCGTGTAGCGGCCGGAGATGTGGGAGGCGCGCAGCGCCTGATAGTCCTGCTCGTCGCTGCGCTCGGTCTGCCGACGGGCGGCTTCGGCGTCGGGAATGGTGTAGCTCGGCAGCGCGAACGGATGGGGCGGGGCGGCGCGGTTGCGCTCCGGTTGTAGCGCCAGCCACTCGGCGAACACCGTCCTAAGCTTGGGGGGCAGGCGCTGTTCGTAGAACGTGGCCACGGTGTCGTCTTCGTGCAGCCGCGCCAGCATGTAGCCCTGAAAGACGCTCCAGTCGATCTGGTACTGCTGGTTGGCGCGGATGTCCAGGCGCGAGGCTTCCTTGCGGGCGCTGGCGGCGAGGGCGTAGGCGGCGGTCTTGGCGCTGTCCCAGCGCGATGACTGGTAGCTCGACCAGGCGCTCAACAGCGCCGCAAGGCCCATGATGACGGTGGTCAGCTGATCGAGGTAGCGGTCGATGGCGGCCGCCCAGCCGGATTCCTTCGCCATGGCGTTTCTCCACGCAGAAAGGGGGCCGTAGGCGCCGCGGTATGCGGGCGCGCGCCGGGGCGATCAAGGGCGCGCTTGTTCGGTGAGCGGCGGGCCCCTATCTGGGCCGGATCCGTGTTGGCGGAACACCGGGAGCGGCAACGATGGCGACGCGTGGTCTTCCCTTGGCCCGAGAGCCGGTGCAGGTCGATCTGGCGTTGCAGGGCGGCGGCGCCCACGGCGCTTTCGCCTGGGGCGTGCTGGATCGGCTGCTGGAAGAGCCCTGGGTGCAGATCGAGGGCGTTTCCGGCACCTCGGCCGGCGCCATGAACGTCGCCGTGCTAGCGGACGGCTATGCCGCGGGTGGCGCTGACGGCGCGCGCGCCGCGCTGGAGCGCTTCTGGCGTCGGGTGTCGGACGCGGCCCTGCTCAGCCCCTTGCGGCCGGGGCCGCTCGATATGCTGCTCGGCCGCTGGACCCTGGACGGTAACCCGCTGTTCCTCGTCCTGGATTTGAGCGCGCGCGTCTTCTCGCCCTACGACATCAATCCATCCGGGCTCAATCCCTTGCGCGAGATCCTGGCGGACAGCGTGGACTTCGAACGCCTGGCGCGGGCGCCGATCAAGCTGTTCGTTACGGCTACCAACGTGCGTACCGGCAAGGGGCGGGTGTTCCGCAACGCCGACATCACGCCCGACGTGCTGCTGGCGTCGGCCTGCCTGCCGTTCATGTTCCAGGCCGTGGAGATCGATGGCGACGGCTACTGGGACGGCGGCTACGCCGGCAATCCCACCATCACGCCGCTGGTCCGCGAGTGCGATTCCACCGATACCATCCTGGTGCAGATCAACCCGATCGAGCGGCCCGGCATTCCGCGCTCGGCTCGGGAGATCATCAATCGGGTCAACGAGGTATCCTTTAACGCCACCCTGCTGAAGGAGCTGCGGATGATCGCGGTGCTGCGGCAGGTGGCGAATCCAGGCGATTGCGAGGGCGCCCGCTGGGCGGCCATGCGCATGCACCGTATCACCACGCCGGCGATGGTCGAGCTCGGCTACTCGTCCAAGCTGAACGCCGAGTGGCCGTTCCTGCGCGCGCTGCGCGACGAGGGGCGGCGCGCCGCCGACGCGTTCCTGGCGGAGCACGGTGAGGACCTCGGCCGGCGCGCCAGCTTTGACATCGGCCAGCTGCTGGAGGGCTGGGAGCAGGGCGATCCGCTGGTGGCGGACGAGCGTCGGCCGATGAGAAGCGGCGGCTGACAGGTCTACCGCGCCGGCTCGCGGCACCATCGAAAAACGCCTACCCGGCGGGGCAGGGGCTCTCGCGCCTCGATTCACTCCAAGCGCGTTTCCGGGCTATCGTCTCGTCCTCGCTGCGAAATTCCAGAGAATCCGCGTGATCGAGTTTCACGGAGTGCACAAGTCGTATCGTGTCGGCGACCGCACGGTGCCGGCCCTGCGCCCGATCGACCTGACCGTCCGCGCTGGCGAGGTATTCGGCCTGATCGGCCATTCCGGCGCCGGCAAGAGCACGCTGCTGCGGCTCATCAACCGCCTGGAGGAGCCCAGCGGTGGCCGCATCGTGGTGGACGGGGTGGACGTCACGGCGTTGGATGCCGCCGGCCTGCGCCGCTTCCGTCGCCAGGTCGGCATGATCTTTCAGCACTTCAACCTGCTGGCGTCGAAGACCGTGGCCGACAACGTCGCCATGCCACTGCGGCTGGCCGGCGAGCTGCCGCGTCGGGCGATCGAGCGGCGGGTGGAGGAGCTGCTGGCGCGGGTGGGGCTGGCCGACCACGCCGGCAAGTATCCGGCCCAGCTCTCCGGCGGGCAGAAGCAGCGGGTGGGCATCGCCCGCGCCCTGGCCACCGAGCCGAAGATCCTGCTGTGCGACGAGGCCACCAGCGCGCTCGATCCGCAGACCACCGTCCAGGTGCTGCGGCTGCTGGCGGAGATCAACCGCGAGCTGGGGTTGACGGTGGTGCTGATCACCCACGAGATGGACGTGATCCGTCGGGTGTGCGACCGGGTGGCGGTGCTGGACAAGGGTGAGGTGGTCGAGCAAGGGCCGGTGACGGAGGTGTTCCTGCATCCGCGCCACCCCACCACCCAGGGCTTCGTGCAGGAGGCCGAGCACGTCGATCCGCAGGCGTGCCAGGAGGCGCTGGCGCGGGCGCCGGGGCGGGTGGTGCGGCTCACCGTGCTGGGCGCTGCCACCTACGCGCCGCTGTTGGGGACGCTGGCGCGCGAGACCGGCATCGATTACAGCATCCTCGAAGGCCGGATCGACCGTATCAAGGACACGCCCTATGGCCAGGTCACGCTGGCGCTGGTGGGCGGCGATTTCGAGGCGGCGCTCGCTCGCCTGCGCGCCGCCGGAGCGCACGTGGAGGTGCTGCGCTGATGGACGAGCTGTTCCGCAACGTCGACTGGTACGAGATCGGGCTGGCGTGCCTGGACACGCTGCTCATGCTGGGCGGGTCGCTGCTGTTCACGGTGCTGCTGGGGCTGCCGCTCGGTGTGCTGCTGTTCCTCACCGGGCCGCGCCAGCTGTTCGAGAACCGGCCGCTGTACGCCGTGCTGTCGCTGGTGGTGAACGCGCTGCGCTCGCTGCCGTTCATCATCCTGCTGATCGTGATGATCCCGCTCACGGTGCTGCTGACCGGCACCTCGCTCGGCGTGGCCGGCGCCATCCCACCGCTGGTGGCGGGCGCCACGCCGTTCTTCGCCCGGCTGGTGGAGACGGCGCTGCGCGAGGTCGACCGCGGCATCATCGAGGCCGTGCAGGCCATGGGCGCCACCACCCGGCAGATCGTTCTGCGGGCGCTGCTGCCGGAGGCGCTGCCGGGTATCATCGCCGCGGTGACGGTGACCGCCATCACCCTGGTGTCCTACACCGCCATGGCGGGCGTGGTCGGCGCCGGCGGCCTGGGCGATCTGGCGATCCGCTTCGGTTACCAGCGCTTCCAGACCGACGTGATGGTGGTGACCGTCGTTCTGTTGCTGGTGCTGGTGCAGGTGCTGCAGACCATCGGCGACCGGCTGGTGCTGCGCTTTTCGCGCAAATGAGTTTTTCGACCGTTTCGATAATAAGGAGTGACGACCGTGAGGGAACTGCTGCTCGCTCTTGCTGCCGTTCTGACCTTCGCCGCGCCGGCCGCCGCCGAGAGGCTCACCGTTGGCGCCACCGCCGTGCCGCACGCCGAGATCCTGGAATTCGTCAAGCCGACGCTGGCGAAGGACGGCGTGACGCTGGAGGTGAAGGTATTCACCGACTACGTCCAGCCCAACGTGCAGGTGGCCGAGAAGCGGCTGGACGCCAATTTCTTCCAGCATCAGCCCTATCTCGACGAGTTCAACAAGAGCCGCGGCACCCGCCTGGTGAGCGTGGCCGGCGTGCACATCGAGCCGTTCGGCGCCTACTCGCGGAAGATCAAGCGCATCGAGGATCTGCCGGAACGGGCGCAGGTGGCCATCCCCAACGACGCCACCAACGGCGGCCGCGCCCTGCTGCTGCTGGCCGGGGCCGGTGTGCTCACCCTCAAGCCGGAGGCCGGCATCACCGCCACCGTGCGCGACATCGTCGACAACCCCAAGCGCATCCGCATCCGCGAGCTGGAGGCGGCGACCCTGCCGCGCGTGCTGAACCAGGTGGACCTGGCGCTGATCAACACCAATTACGCCCTGGAGGCCGGCCTCAATCCGACCCGGGACGCGCTCGTCATCGAGGGCAGCGAGTCGCCCTACGTCAACATCTTGGTGGCGCGCCCCGACAACGCCGACTCGCCCGCCCTGCGCAAGCTGGCCGAGGCGCTGCGCAGCGAGGCGGTGAAGGGCTTCATCCTGGAGAAGTACCAGGGCGCGGTGGTGCCGGCGTTCTGAGCGGCCGGCCCCGGCTGCTGTGCGCGGTGTCGCGGTAATTTTTCACGTCGCCGGCCGGCGAGACTTAGTTATCGTCGGGGTGGGGGACGATGTCTGAGGACGTTTGCGCATAAACCGCAGGGATGCTGCGGCGTGCCCCGGATGTTGGGTGGCGATTTCGGGGCATGCATGCGCTTCTTGAGGGGGATGCTTGGCCTGCTGCTGGTGGGCCTGTTGGGTAGTGGGCTGGTCGCCTGTGGAGGCGGCGGGGGCGGCGGCAATCAGGCAAGCCTGCAGGCGCGCGTGTCCGGGCTTGCCGAAGGCACGCTGATTCTGGCGGACGGCCGCGGCAACGAGGTCAGCGTCAGCCGCGACGGTCTGGTCGCCTTTCCCACCCCGCCCGCGGGCGCCCGCTACGACATCACCGTGACCGGCCAGCCGGACAATCAGATCTGCACGGTCAGCGACGGCAGCGGGACGTTCACCGCCAGCACGGTGGTGGATGTCAGCTGCCAGGATGGCATCGCATTCGCCGACGGTGCCTCCCAGTTCCTGGTCGGTCAGGTGGTGAGCGTTGACGTCCGGGTTGCGGCGGCACCCACGGCGGTCAGCGTGGATGGCGAGGCGCAAACATTCGACTTCATCGACGGGCTCCTGCTGCTGCAGGCGACCACGCCGGGGCAGCACATGCTGCGGGTGACCGCCGGCGGCCGCGACTTCACCGCGGCGATGACCGTCGTCGACACGCCCCTGCCGCTGCCGCCGCGCGATTATCTGAACTCGGCGATGAGCCAGGTCGAGACCGCCATCGATGAACTGCTGCCGGGAGCGGATGCGGCAACGGCGTCCGTGCTCACGCAGTTCCGCGACGTGCTGCGGGAGCGTCAGGGCGAGCTCGCCGGTCTGAGCGATGCCGATGTGGAACTGCTGGCCAAGACGCTCGCCGCCAACGGTGTGTTGGACGCGTTGAGTGCGGGGACGGTGGCCGGTTTGAGCGCGCGCTATCGACCTGGATGAGTGCAGGAGAGCCGCGGATGAGTACCCGTGGCACTTCACGAAGATGGCTGCCGCCCTTACCGTCACGGTCGTCGCGGCGGTGGCGCAACGATGGGAAATCGCAATCCCCTCGGCAGTGGCACTTCTTGTCCTGAAGCGCAAGGGTGACCGATTGCTCGACAGCATTGGAAACACCTGCTTCAGCCAGTTCGGCGACATCCAGCTGGATGGACAGGGCGAGGACTCCTCCTCGCAGTCCGTCCGTCCCAGGGCTGTTTCGGCCAACACCGGTCTCGTGTTCCGCTTCAACCACGGCAAGGCCAGGTATTTCCTGCCGCTGCAGAAGGAGCGAGTGCATTCCATGATCGGCCCGGATCTGCAGGGCTACATCAACCGCATCCTGGCAATGGTCGACCGGATGACCGAATCCGTCGGTCGGTTGCTCGGGGGTGACGTCTCCTCGTCCTTCTCGTTTGAGTCGATGCGCGCTTACGCGCCGGAGCGCACCCAGCCGGTGCCGCCGCAGGAAGTGAGCCTGAGCGGCATCACCGATGCGCGGATCACGGGCCGTGTCGGCGCCGAAGGGGAGCGGATCAGCCTGATGTTCCGCTTCAAGGAGGGGGAGATGCCGGATGCGCCGGTGTCGTTCGGCTTCAGCCTGGTTCGCGCGGGCGAGCCGGCCGGCAGCTACCAGGCCGTGCTCAACCCCGTCGACAAGCCCAAGGCGACCGCCTTCGACGTCACCGTCGTCGCCGGCGAGACCTACCGCGGCCGGCTGGCCGGGGAGTTCGCCGACTACTTCTTGATCGTCCAAGAGCCTGCTCGCGGCCAGCTCAAGATGGTCGATTCCTTCACCGGCGAGTTCACCTACCAGCCGTACGACCCGGTGTACACCGGCAGCGATCAGTTCAGCTTCGTCGCCGTCAACGACTACGGCGAATCCGAGCCGGCCGTGGTGACAATCACTGTGGTCCACGGCGAGTGCTACTACTCGCGCGCCGAGAACCCCTACGGCAACATCGTCTACGGCTACACCTGCGAGACGCCGACCGATGGCGGCAGGCGCTTTATGGTGCAGGATCTGGAGGTGACGCCGTCCGGCGAACCGCTCAGGATCTATCACCTCGTCGAGGAGTTCAACGCGCTCGGCGAGACCATCGCGCTCGACGCTCTGGAGTGGTTCAGCGAGGCCGCGAGCAGCGGCTGGCGCTCCTGGTCCGACAGTTACTGGCTGCTGACCGAACACGGCCAGCCCAATCCCGAGGTACCGCTGCCGGTGCTCCGCCACTCCTACTACGGCCAGCACTACACGGTGTACGCCACCACCAGCACCGGCGAGGATGCCAGCTACGACGTGACCCTGGTGTACGAGAACGGGCCGGTCGAGGGGGTGGGCGTGGCCTTCCCCAGGGTGATGGAGCAGTGCAAGTCCAACGACCGGAATGGCGTCGGCCGGCGTGAACGCTTCTACGCGATACTCGAGCCGAGGATCGGCGGGCGCGGTT
>Ga0207864_1004519_pt1 | contig 10456 bp, 7 predicted proteins | sample HigsolmetaAR202D_FD_184834 | JGI IMG/M metagenome (GOLD analysis project Ga0207864, IMG submission 184834) | Ionic liquid and high solid enriched microbial communities from the Joint BioEnergy Institute, USA - AR20-2-D (SPAdes) (version 2) ...
GGCGGCGGTCGAATCGCCGGACCGGCGGCCGACGCCCGCCGTCGGCACGACGCAGGAGCGCGCGCAGGGCGGCCGGGTCGAGGAGGTCGCGATGCCGCCCGAGGACGGTCGGATCAAGGCCTCGCCGCTGGCACGCAAGCTCGCACGCGACGCCGGGGTCGACCTCGCGACCGTGCAGGGGACCGGCCCCGGCGGCCGGATCACCAAGCGCGACATCGAGGCCGCGCTCGCCGCGCCCGCGCCGGCGGCCACCGCGCCCGGCGTCGCCGCGCCGGCGTTCGCGCCCGCCGCGCCCGCGGCCGAGGTCGAGGACGTGCCGGTCACGCAGATGCGCAAGACGATCGCGAAGCGTCTCGCGACGTCGATCGGCCCGGTCCCGACCTTCTACCTCACGATCGAGGTGGACATGGGGCGGATGCTGGAGCTGCGCCAGCGGGTCAACGAGCGCCTCGAGCCGCAGGGGATCAAGGCCTCGGTCAACGACTTCCTGATCAAGGCGGTCGCAGCGGCGCTCACGCGCCACCCCGAGGTGAACGCGTCGTGGCAGGACAACGTGATCCGTCGCTACGGCCGGGTGCACATCGGCGTCGCCGTCGCGGTCGAGGACGGGCTCATCACGCCGGTCATCCGCGATGCTCACGCGAAGGGGATCGCCCAGATCGCGCAGGAGGTCAAGGAGCTGGCCGCGCGGGCGCGCGAGCGGAAGCTCCAGCCCGAGGAGTACACGGGCGCGACCTTCTCGATCTCCAACCTCGGCATGTTCGGGATCGAGGAGTTCACGGCGATCATCAACCCGCCCGAGGCGGCGATCCTCGCCGTGGGCAAGGTCGAGGAGAAGCCGGTCGTCGAGAACGGCCAGGTCGTGGTCCGTCCGCGCATGCGCATGACGATGAGCTGCGACCACCGCGTCATCGACGGCGCGACCGGCGCGCGGTTCCTCCAGACGCTGAAGGATTACATCGAGGAGCCGGTGATGATGCTGGCGTAGCGCCGGCTCATGCCCTGGGCAGTCCGGAGCGCGGGTTTCCGGAAACACGACGCCCGGCGGGGGTCATTCCCGCCGGGCGTCGTGTTTTCCCGCTATACCTCGGCTGGACCCGGGCTACAACCGGCTCAGCACGTGCTCGACGTTGATCTTGAGCAGCCAGTACGCATTGTCGGACACATGCTTGCCGGGCTAGGGGGCCGTCCGGACGAACGCCGAGCGCGCGGCCACGGCTCGACCACGAGTAATTGCGCCTTACCCGGGAAGCAACGTTTTTCTTGCGGCCGCACGCCTTGAGGTTGCCGCCCGGGGCATGGAAACTGCCCGCAGAGTCCGGGTCCATCGGAAGACAATCCGCGGAGGCGAGCATGGCGACATCCGACGTCGACGTCGCGGTGGTCGGTGCCGGCGCGGCGGGCCTGAGTGCGGCGCGGGCGCTCGCGGACGCGAGCGCCCGCGTCGTCGTCCTGGAGGCGCGCGACCGGATCGGCGGCCGGATCGCGACGGTTCACGATCCGTCGCTCCCGGTCCCGATCGAACGCGGCGCGGAGTTCGTCCACGGCGAGCCCGAGTCGTTGCTCGAGATCGTCCGGGCCGCGGGGCTCCTCATGGTCGACGTGCCCGACGAGCCCTGGCGATACCGCAACGGCGCTCTCGCCCCGGCACCCGAGGTGAACGAGCTGATCCGGGCCGTCCTCGATCGCCTCCCGGCGGACGGGCCGGACCGGACTTTCGCGGAGTTCCTGGAGAAGGAGGTCGCCGGCGAGGAGTGGTCGGAAGCGCGGGCGCTGGCGACGGCGTATGTCGAGGGTTTTCACGCGGCCGACACGACGCGGATCGGCACGCGCGGGCTGGCGCTGGCGGAGGGCGAGTCGACGCGCCCCGGCGGCGACCGGCAGTTCCGGATCCTGAGCGGCTACGACGGCGTGGCGCGATGGTTGGCGACCGGCCCCGGCCTCGAGGGCGCCGTTCGGCTCAACCACGTGGTCACGCGGGTGCGACGAGCCCCGGTCGGTGTAGAGTTGGAGGTACGGAGCCGGACCGGTGCACCGCTCGGGACGGTCTCCGCGCGGTGCGTCGTTCTCACCCTTCCCATCGGCGTCCTCGCGGCCGCCGACGGGTCGGCGCCGAGCTTCGAGCCGCCGCTCCCCGCGCCGCATCGGGAAGCCATCCGGACGCTCGCCATGGGGGACGTCTACAAGCTGGTGCTCCGGTTTCGGGATCGCTTCTGGGAGGCGGCCGGGCGGGCGGGTCGGGAAGCGGCTCCGACCGGCGCGGATCGGAGCACCATGACCTTCCTCTACGATGGGTCTCCCTTCACGGTCTTCTGGACGGCGGTGCCGGTCCGCGCGCCGATACTCGTCGCTTGGGCGGGCGCACCGGCGGCCCGCCGACTCGCCTCCGGCCCGGTCGAACGAGCCGTCGACGAAGCGGTGGGGAGCCTCGCCCGTATGCTCGGCATCGAACGCGCTGTCGTGGAATCCGAGCTCGAGGCCTGGTACCACCACGACTGGATCCACGACCCGTTCAGCCGCGGGGCGTATGCGTATCTCCCGGTGGGTGGTATCGAGGCGCAGGAGGTCCTCCGGCGGCCGATCGACGACGTGCTGTTCTTCGCGGGCGAGGTGTTGGCGGGCGAGGGCGCGATCGGTACGGTGCATGGCGCGATCGAGTCGGGGCGTCAGGCGGCGGCTGGGGTGATTCGGGCGTTGCGCGCCTGAGCCGAACCGGTCCTCTCGGCCCGCGGATGGGTTCGGGTGGGGGATGAGACGGGACGGCTTGACGCGCGGGGGGGGCGGATTGCATGGATGGATCGGCGGCCGGACGGCGGCGATCCCACCCAACGCCTAGCACTGCTTTGTCACGTGTGAGCGCGGAAGTTGCAGGGGCGTGTGCGGCCCCTGATCCCGGAGGCCGCCATGGCAAGCACCGCGAAGGTTCGTGCGTGGGAAGAGGAGTTCGACCGCTGGCTCGAGCCGTTCCTGGAGCGGCTGGGGCGGGCCGAGCAGCGACACTGGGCGCCCATCTATCTGGAGGGGCTTCTCTCGCCGGGCGAACGCAAGAGCGTGACCCGGCTGGCGGAGCGGGTGGCGCCGGGCGAGTCGCAGCAGCTTCACCACTTCGTGAGCATCTCGCCGTGGGATCCGGCGCCCCTGGAGGAGAGCCTGGTGGTGGAGGCGAACCGGCTGGTGGGCGGGCCGAAGGCCGTGCTGATCATCGACGACACGGCGCTGGTCAAGCAGGGCACGCACTCGGTGGGCGTGGCGCGCCAGTACTGCGGCGAGCTGGGCAAGCGGGCGAACTGTCAGGTGCTGGTCTCGCTCACGCTGGCCGAGCGCGAGGTGCCGGTCGCGCTGGCGCTCCGGCTCTACCTGCCCGAGGCGTGGGCGGCCGATCCGGTACGCTGCCGCAAGGCGGGTGTGCCGGAGGGAGTGGGCTTTCGGACCAAGGGCCAGATCGCGCTCGCCGAGCTGGACCGGGTGCGTGCGGCCGGAGCCCGGTTCGGCTACGTGCTGGCGGATGCGGACTATGGCTCGGCGGCGGAGTTTCGGAAAGGGCTCAGCGAGCGCGGTCTCGTCTACGCCGTCGGGATCCTTGCGACGCAGTTGGTCTATCCGGCGGACGTCTCGCTCGTGTGGCCACAGCCCGAGCCGAGCGGCGGTCGGCCGAGACGTCATCCGACGACGACGGCCGAGCCCGTGAGCGCCGAGGCCATGATCGAGGGGCTCGGCGAGCGGGCGTGGCGACGCGTCAGCTGGAGACGAGGCAGCAAGGGGCGGCCGCTCTCGTGCCAGTTCGCCGCGGTGCGCGTGCGGGTGGCCGACGGACCCAGAGCGGCCAAGGGTCGGCACCTCCCCGGAGAGGAGGAGCTCTGGCTGGTGTGCGAGCGACGCGCGCGGGGTGAGAGGAAGTACTACCTCTCCAATCTTCCGGCCACGGCTTCGCTCCGAGAGCTGGCCAGCGTCATCAAGGCGCGCTGGGTCTGCGAGCAGGCGCACCAGCAGATGAAGCAGGAGCTCGGGCTCGATCACTTCGAGGGCCGCAGCTGGAGAGGTCTTCACCACCACGCACTCCTCAGCATGATCGCCTTTGCGTTCCTGCAGCACCTCAGACTCGGGGGAAAAGCGCGCGCCGGCTGAAGCGGGCCGCGCCTCCGCCCAAGCCCAGCCTGCCCGAGATCAGGCGCCAGCTCGTGCTCACAGCGATCTTGAACGTCATCCGCTTACGCTGCCCGTACTGCCATGAACCCGTCACCCGATATCCAAGCGGAATGACCTGACAAAGCAGTGCTAGGGCAGTACTCCAAACGTATCGACGCGAGCGCACGAAGCTGACGCTCGCGCTTCGGTGACCGCGGGACGTTGCCGGTCGCGCCGCACTCGATCCGATGTTGCGGTATACCGTGTACATTCCCGTTTTCCAACATCCAAGCTGGAGGGACCTGTGAAGCGTAAGCTGTTGAGGGCCGCGGCTTTCGTCGTCGCCACAACGTGGGCCATTGCATGTGCCGACAGCGGGAAGGGCACCGGTCCGGACGTACCGACGCCCACGCGCATCTCCCTGAGCCACACCGTCGTGAACCTGAACGATGGAGCATCCACAGGCGTTCGTGCCACGGTTTATGATCAGAACGACCAACCGATGCCCGACCAAGAGGTGACCTGGTCGAGCGCGGATCCTACCATAGCCACGGTGGACAAAGGGACGGTCACGGCGCAGCGGCCCGGGACCACGGAAATCACGGCGACTGCAGGCAATGCTTCGGCCAAGGCGACGGTCAATGTGGCGCCGGTCGCCACCACGCTCCAGATGATCCGCGGAGATGAGCAAGAGGGGCTGCCGGGCGCCGTCCTAGCCGATTCCCTGGTCGTCCGCGTGCTGGACCGCCACGGCAATGGCGTACCCGGGGTTTCGGTGCGCTTCGTCGTCACGACAGGAGAGGGCTCGGTCTCGCCCGCGAACGCCACGACGAACGCGGAGGGCTACGCAGCGGCGGAGTGGCAACTCGGGATTACGTCCGCAGTCACGCAAACCGTGGAAGCCCGCGCAGACAACCTCGACGGCTCCCCGATCGAGTTCAGCGCAAAGATCGCGTTGGAGGAGCCTGCCACCGTCGCCATCGGCGACACGATAATGGGCCTGATCTCGCAGGAGGGTGAAGTCGACACGTTCACCTTTACCGGCGCGGCCGGGCAGGAGATCAACATCTTCCTCCAGCCGCTGCCATGGAGCAACGGCCTGAAACTCGAGCTCTATCAGCATTACGGCACAGCGAACGAGACCTTGCTGAGGGAGTTCACCGCATTCCCCTGGAACGATCTGGATCTGAACGCGAATCAAACCCGCCGTTTGGCCCTGCCCGACGACGGGACATACACGATCGTCATCAAGGGAAGCGAGAGCCTGTACCGCCTCGTGATCTTCCCGATCGACCGGGGGCCCGAGGGTCTGCGACCCGGAGGCGAGGTGGAGATCGGCGAGCTGGTGACGGGCGGAAGCATTTACCCGTATGGTGACATCGACACGTATACGTTTACCGGCACGGCGGGACAGGAGATCAACGTCTTCTTCCAGGAGGAGAACCGCAACTCCTCACTCCGTATGGAGGTCTATCGGGGCTATGGCACGCCGAGCCAGGAGAGGATTGCGACAGCTTTCGACGCGTTCATTGTCGGCCAGAACCTGAGTCACACGGGCCGATTCGCGCTACCCGAGGACGGCACGTACACGATCGTCATCGACGGCGACGAATACAACAGCGTGGGCACGTACCGTTTCCAGATCATCCCGATCGACCGACGGCCGGAGTCGATCGCGGCCACGGTCGCGATCGGGGATACGATCGACGGCGAGAGCCTCGACCCGTTGGGTGACGTCGACGAGTTCACCTTTACGGGGGTCGGAGGGCAGGTCATCGACATCTACTTCCAGCCCTACGGGCACGACCACCGTTTCATGCTAGCGGTCTACGATCGCTACGGTACCCCGGAGCAGACCGAGCTGAGCCATGTATATGCCTTCGGGACCGACAATCTCGAGAAATACGGAATCTCCGGCCTCACGCTACCCCGTGATGGCGTCTATACGATCGTCGTGGAGGAGGGCGACGAGCCTTATCAGACCGGCGCATATCGGTTCCATATCCGTCCACGAAACTGACATGTAAGCGGGTTGCCGAGCCAATGAGTCGTCCCGCGCCTTGGGACCGGTGTGTGCGGAGCCGAGATACCTCATCTCGGCTCCGCTCCGTATAGCCGGCGTTGAGGTGACCCGGTCGACCGCGAATCCCGAGATCGCCACGGTAGCGGGCGGCACGATCACGGGCCAGCCGCCGGGCAGGACCGAGATCACCGCGAGCGCCGGGAATGCGTCGGCCAAGGCGGTGGCGACAGTGGTGCCGGTCGCAACCACGCGGCAGAGGGCCGGCGGCGATCAACAGAAGGGACTGCCCGGCGCACCCCTGGCCGACTCGCTGGTCGTCCGTGTAGTCGACCGCCACGGTGTTGGCGTCCCGGGAGTCCAGGTGAGTTTTGTCGTTGCGGCCGGCGGTGGCTCTGTCTCGCCCGGGACCGCAACGACGGATGCGGGGGGCTACGCAGCGGCGGAATGGAAGCTCGTTGCCGCAGCCGTGATTCAGAAAGTAAGGGCCCACACGAACGAGCTCCCCGACATTCTCCCGATCGAATTCGCTGCCACCGCGGTGGTGAACGAGCCAGCAACCGTCGCGTTGGACGACTTGGAGCGAGCCAAGATTCCCGGCTTGACACTCCCGCGCGACGGCGTCTACACAGTCGTAGTGTCGGGCGCATGGCGGTCGCATGTCGTTGGCCGGTACCGATTCCACATTCGCGCGCGAGATTGACCGTTCGAAGGAAGTCCGCTTCTCACTGCTGCGGCGAATCCCCGTCCGATAGCCGAGGGCCGCATCCAAAGCCTCGGCCCCCGCTCCCGTTGTCCCCGCGCCGCCGGTGCGATAACTTGCGCACCGGTTCCGGCACAGGGACGCGGACCGCCCGGCGGGGCGGACGACCGATAGCGTTGTGCAGCAACTCGAACCGCGAGGTGAGGCGTGGCGGAGAACTCCTTCGATGTGATCGTGATCGGCGGCGGGCCCGGCGGCTACGTGGCCGCGATCCGGGCGGCGCAGCTCGGGATGAAGGTGGCGTGCGTCGAGGCGCAGAAGCTCGGCGGCGTCTGCAACAACTGGGGGTGCATCCCGACGAAGGCGATGCTGGAGTCGGCCAACTACGCCCGGCACATCACGGGCGGGCTGGACGACTTCGGGATCAAGGTCGGCGACGTGAAGCTCGACATCGGCGCGGCGGGTCAGCGGGCCGGGAAGGTCGCGGAGCAGGGCTCGAAGGGCGTCGCCTTCCTCTTCAAGAAGAATAAGATCGAGCACATCCAGGGTTGGGGCCGACTGCTCGGCGGCGGGAAGGTCGAGGTCGACCCGGCGAAGAACGCGGGGCACGGCGATGAGGCGCCCGCTGGGAAGGGCGAGAAGCGGGTGCTCCAGGCGAAGAACATCATCATCGCGACCGGTTCGCGGCCGCGCTCGCTCCCTATCCTGAAGATCGACGGCGACCGCGTCTGGAGCTCGGACCACGCGGTCTACCCGAAGGCGCTGCCGAAGTCGCTCGCGATCGTGGGCGCCGGCGCGATCGGGATGGAGTTCGCCGACGTCTACAACTCGTTCGGCACGAAGGTCACGATCATCGAGGCGCTGGACCGGGTGCTCCCGAACGAGGACGCGGAGTCCTCGGCGGCGGTCGCGGCGGCGTTCAAGAAGCGCGGGATCGACATCTACGCCGGCGCCCGCCTGGAGAAGGCGGACATCGGCAAGAACGGCGTCAAGCTGACGGTCAAGACGAAGGACGGGAAGACGGAGACGATCGAGGCCGAGCGCGTCCTCTCGGCGGTCGGCCGCGCGCCGATCATCGACGACATCGGCCTCGAGGCGGCCGGCGTGAAGACCGAGAAGGGCTTCATCGTCGTCGACGAGTTCATGCGCACGAACGTGCCGGGGATCTACGCGATCGGCGACTGCGCGCGTCCGCCGCTCCTGGCGCACAAGGCGTCGCACGAGGGCGTAGTCGCCGCGGAGGCGATCGCGGGGAAGGCGACGCACGGCGTCGACTACTCGAACATCCCGAGCGTCACCTATTGCCACCCGGAGGTCGCGTCCGTCGGGATGACGGAGGAGCAGGCCAGGGCGGCGGGGTACGACATCGAGGTCGGGAAGTTCCCCTTCAGCGCGAACGGCCGCGCGCGCACGGCGGGCGAGACGGACGGGTTCGTCAAGATCATCCGCGACAAGAAGTACAGCGAGCTGCTCGGCGCGCATATCGTCGGGCTGCACGCGAGCGAGATGATCGCCGAGTTCGTCGTCGGCCGGCACCTCGAGACGACGGTCGAGGAAATGGACCGCGCCATGCATCCGCACCCGACGCTCTCGGAGGCGATCGCCGAGGCCGCGCTGGCGGCGCTCGGGCGCGTCATCCACATGTAGGCGGGAACGTCGCACGGAAGGAGGCAGGGATGCGCTGGCGGGAGCTCCGGATCGGGATTTTGGCCGCGGCCGTCGTTCTCGGCGGCTGCGGCGACGACGATGGCACCACCTTCGAGCCGCGGCTCGACCCCGAGGACGTGGCCGGGGTGTACGACATCACGCGGATGACGTTCGACCCGGACGGCTCCGTGCCGCCGGTCGACATCGCGGTGCGCCTCGATCCGACGATCCGGCCGCAGCTCGTCGTCGCACTCGACCTGACCTTCCAGCTCGCCTACATCGATCCGGCGACGAAGAAGATCACCACGATCGACGGCACGTACGAGACGCTGCTGGACGGCGTGCGGCTCCAGTTCCCGTCCCGGCAGGAGTCCCAGCGGATCCTCCTGCCGCAGCGGCTGGACCTGCTGTTCTCGGAGACGACCGGGACGCTCTCCTTCGCGGGCTCCGTCGACGCCGACCTCCCGCGCTTGGTGGCGCTTGCGCCCGAGTACGCGCAGGAGCAGTTCCCGGACCCGGTCCGGGGGAGGCTGGAGATCGAGTTCACTCGCCGGGCGGGCGAGTAGGCGACGGCGGCACCCTCTAGCGGATGGGGGTGCGCCGGTAGCGAAAGAACCGCGGCCCCGGGCTCGACCGAGCCCGGGGCCGCGGTGTTGTCGGGCGACGGAGCGCTGGGCTTCGGTGCGCGGCGTCCCCGAGGGGGCGCGGTGTTGTTCGCGGGCGCGGCGCTTGGATCATGCCGGCCTTGCCACTCGGGCGCCGCCCGGCGGCCGCGCGCGTCGCATTGCACGGGAGCGCCGCGCCCCGAACTTCAACCCTGCACCACGATCCGCCCGGGCACGCCCTCCACAAACTGTCCGACGACCGCCGCGGCCGGCGTGCCGGCGGCGCGGAGGAGCGCCAGCAGCTCGTCGACGCGCTCGGGGGCGACGGCGATGAGGAGCCCGCCGGAGGTCTGGGCGTCGCCGAGGAGCAGGCGAGCGACGTCGTCGACGTCGCCCTCCAAGACGAGCGTGCCCTCCAGGTCCGCCAGGTTGCGGCGCGTTCCGCCGGGGACGTGACCCGCCTCGGCCAGCTCGCGAACGCCGGGGAGGAGCGGGACGGCCGAGGCGTCGATCCGCGCCTCGAGCCGGCTCCCCCGTGCCATCTCGTGCAGGTGGCCCAAGAGGCCGTAGCCGGTCACGTCGGTCGCGGCGTGGGCGCCGACCCGGAGCATCGCCTCCGACGCGCCGCGGTTCAGCGTGGTCATGCTCCGGACGGCCGCTTCGATGACCTCGGCGGGCGCGGCTTCCCGCTTGATCGCGGTGGCGACGATGCCGGTGCCCAGCGGCTTCGTCAGGACCAACGCATCGCCGGCGCGGGCGGTCGAGTTCCGCACGATCCGATCCGGCGCGACCTCGCCCACCACGCACATCCCGAACTTGGGCTCGGGGTCGTCGATCGAGTGCCCGCCGATCACGGCGACCCCCGCCTCCCGCGCGACATCGCCGCCGCCCCGCACGATCTCGCTCAACCAGCCGTCGCCGAGCCGGGCGCGCGGGAAGGCGACGAGGTTCAGGGCGAAGAGCGGCCTCCCGCCCATCGCATACACGTCCGACAGGGCGTTCGCCGCGGCGATCCGGCCGAAGTCGTACGGGTCGTCGACGATGGGCGTGAAGAAGTCCACCGTCGCCACCAGCGCACGATCGGCGTCGACGCGGTATACGGCCGCATCATCGCTCGTGGACGCGTCCACGAGCACGGCCGGGTCGTCGAAGGGGACCAGGTGACGCAGGACCTGCGTCAACTCGGCGGCGCCGAGCTTACACGCTCAACCGGCGCCGTGCGAGAGCTGGGTCAGGCGCAGGCGGTCGCGCTGGTCCCGTGGTTCAGGGGTGCGTGAGGTCATGGGCGGGAATGTAAGGGTGGAGGTGTCGGGGCGCTACGATGGTGGGCGCGCCTGCGGCGCGCGGGGGCGGCGG
>Ga0207864_1004527_pt1 | contig 10440 bp, 2 predicted proteins | sample HigsolmetaAR202D_FD_184834 | JGI IMG/M metagenome (GOLD analysis project Ga0207864, IMG submission 184834) | Ionic liquid and high solid enriched microbial communities from the Joint BioEnergy Institute, USA - AR20-2-D (SPAdes) (version 2) ...
GTCGTTGGAGACGAAAATGTCGGCGAAGCCATCTCCGTCGTAGTCGTTAAAGGCCACGCCCATTCCCTTTCCCTTCACCGATGCGATACCCGAGAGCACACTTACATCGCGAAATCGTCCATTGCCTTCGTTGTGAAACAGCACGTTCGCAGTGCCCTGATATCTGGTTGGCGGACAGTACGTGTGGAATGGCGTCCCGCACAAGACATTGCGGTCAAAGTTCCAATCCAGGTAGCGGCTGACGAACAGGTCAAGGCGGCCATCGTTGTCATAGTCGAGGAAGCCTGCGGAGACAGACCATCCTCCCGCTGCCACACCGGCCTCGGAAGTCACGTCCGTAAAGGTTCCATCGCCGTTGTTTCGATACAGGACATTCGATCCGAAATTCGTCACATAAAGGTCCGGAAATCCGTCATTGTCGTAGTCCCCCACGGCGACGCCCATCCCGTAGTTGTTACCCGCCTTGGAGAGTCCGGCCTCAGCCGTGACGTCGGTAAAGCTTCCGTCGGGGTTCTGGCGGTAAAGGCGGTTCCAGTACTGAGGATCTGTTCGTGCGTAATCGGCGGGCAGCGTTTGAGGGTCGTTGAGTTTTCCTCCATTGACGAAAAAGAGATCCAGCCGTTTGTCGTTGTTGTAGTCAAGCAGCGCCACTCCGCCGCCCATCGTTTCAATTAGGTACTTCTGCGTGGTTGGGGAATGCTGATGAACAAAAGCCACGCCAGCGGGAGTTTCGTGCGCGGGAAGGGCGAGAATCAGGCCAATCAGTGTTGTCCACTTCATGCAGAAATCCGCTGCGATCTTCAAAATGAGGACCGCAGCGGTGAGCCGGGCACGGGAGGATCAGAAAATCAGCCGCAAGGCCATCTGGACCAAACGCGGGTCATTGAGTTGTCCACTGATAATGCCGAACTGTGGCGTCCCGAATGCCGTGCCGGGATAGCCAAATCGAACGCGATTGAACAGGTTGAAGATCTCGGTACGGAACTGCACCCCGACTCTTTCTGTAACCTGCGTGTTCTTGAACACGGTGAAATCGAAATTGGAAATGCCGTGCGAGCGGACATCCGGCATAGTGCGGGATGAGTTGCCGAACGTAAACGGAGCAGCAGCCGCGAAAGCCGACGTATCGAACCACTGGTTCAGCCGCTGCTGGGCAGGGCCTTCAATCTTAGCCGGACGGCCCGTCCGATTTGGACGTTGACCGCCGCCGAACGAGTTACTTGTATTGACGCCCATGCTGATCGGAAGCGGCGCGCCTGACTGGAATGTCGTTACTCCGTTAATGCCCCATCCCGAAATCAGCTTTCCGGCAACACCCGTCACGCCGCTTGCGAAGGGCTGCCCCTTCCCGAACGGGAGATCGTAGATGTAGCTGATGACAGCTCGATGCGGCGTGTCATACAGGGCAAGGGACCGTTCCGCGCGGAGGTCGTAGTGATTCTGCACGTTGCCTGCTCCTCCGCCCGGCTCCAGCCAACCCGTCAGCGTATCCGTGTTGCTAATGAGCTTGGACCAGGTGTAGGAGCCGAGAATGGAGCCGCCGCGCGCAAATCGTTTCTCGATCTTCACCTGAGCCGAATGATAGATCGAATCCCGGTTTGGCGGATTTCGCATCGCGAAGCCTGTGTACTGCGGATAGGGCCGCAGGAGTTGACCGCGTGCCACTGTTGGCTGCGACAGGGTCCCAACGCTGACAAGTCCGAAGAACGGGTTCGGCACCTGCTGCTGGAGCTGTGCTCCAAGAGACATGAACTCTTCGGGAAGCTGGTTGAGCTGCTGGTCAGGTCCCGGAAGGTGAGTTCCTTTTGAACCTGCATAGGTAACCGACAACGCTAAACCGCCCGCCAATTCACGCTGTACGTCGAAGTTCCACTGCTGCGAGTAGCCGTGCGCCTCGTCATAGATTGGCGCTGTGACACCTTGTCCATAGAAGAGTTGCTGGAGGTTGGGGCTACGGCCAGGAGCCGGCAGAAGTCCGTTCGGAAATGGATTGCTCAGCCTTTCCTTTGGCGTGAGGGAACCATCCAGTGTGCCGACGAACGGGTTCGAGTATGCGTTCACGATGTCGTTATTCGGCGCGAAGCCGAATGCGATGTCGTTTGGCAAATAGAAGATTCCGTAACCGGCGCGGATGACAGTTTGGTTCGTCACCCTGTAAGCCACTCCCAGCCTCGGCGCAAACAGATTCCCGAGCCTAGTGTTATTGCGGCTCGGATTATCCGGTGAGTTTACCAGCCCGATGCGTCCCCGAAGTGGCAGTCCGGTTTTCTCTGCGAGCTCATTTTCGGCGTTGGGCAGGAGAACGACCATCCGGTCGAATCTTTCAGACCAAGGCCCCATCTGTTCAAACCGGAGGCCATAATTCAACGTGAGCCTGGGCGTAATGCGCCACTGATCTCCCACGTGAAACGCGCGGTAGATCATCTGGCCCGCTACCAGAGCGTTGTTCGTCACACCGCCGCCGCTGCCATAGCCCAGAAGGAAGGATGCGAAGCCGTTTCCGCCGGATCCACCAAACGGGCTCGACGATGTCATCTGCTGATCGAAATTGAATGATCCGGACGGGTTGTTCTGCTGGTAGTAGTTGTGCGTGTTCCTTCGAATCTCGGCTCCGAACCGCAACGTGTGGCTTCCCCAGATCTTCGTAAGACTGCCTCCGATAGAGTAGATATCATTCCGTGCGATGATCGTGCTGCCCGTGCCGCTCGTGCTCCAGACGCCGTTATAGCCCACGACCACAGGCTGCGGTACAACGCGGAACACTACCTGGTTATTCATGGAAGCAGGCCAGCCGAGATTCGTCAGATCGTAACCTTGGGTGAGTGCTGTCCGGTCGTAGCTAAAGCGCAGGTACGAAATTCGGATGTCGGAGATCAGCGTCGGAGTGATGGTGTAAGTATCGCCGAAGACGCCCTGGTTCGTGTTGAAAGTTTCTGTGCAGCGATCCACGCAGGTCTGCGTCCGATAGGGATCAATTGGCAAGTTCAGGTTCTGCCAGTAGGTGTAGCGGAAGAAGACGCGGTGGTTCTCGGAGAGCGTATGATCGACGCGTCCGTTCACCTGATCGTTGTCGCCGCCAACGCTCGCATTTGCCGTGTAGTTGTTGACGTTCGTAAATGGAGCGCCCGGCCCGTTCGGACGCGCCCAGTATTCTTTTAGGACGTTGGCCGCGCGATCGATCCGGCTCGCCGGGATCACATTTCCCGGGAACGGCTGCCTGGTGATGATCTCATTCCCATTCGCATCGACAGCGCACGGGGCGTTTCCGAGGCGCCCGCATGTTGTGAGCGGATCGTAGATCGGAATCAGCGCTCCGGAAGAGTTGCGGACATTGGAGAAATCCCCTTCCCTCATCGCGTCGGTGGGCACTGTGTACACATAGGAAGAGCCCTGCCGCAGTCGAAATCCTTCCCAGCTTCCGAAGAAGAACGTCCGGTCGCGTTTGATGGGACCGCCGAGGTTTACGCCGTATTGATTCTGAGAGAAGGCCGGACGCTGAACACCGGCGCGATTATTGAAGAACGTGTTGGCATTGAGAACGCGGTTGCGGAAGAACTCGTAGGCGCTGCCGTGAAAGGAATTGGTGCCCGATTTGGTTGTAAGGCTGATTGCGCCTCCAGCAAAGCGGCCGAACTCCGGTCCCAGGTTGTTGGTTTGCACCTTGAATTCCTGGATGGCATCCTGGGTGGGCACTAACGAGGTCAGGTTGGCGTAGGAAGCGTTGATGGGCGCTCCATCAATGAAGGACGCGCTCTGATTCGCCTGCCCCCCTCCGATCTGGTAGTTGCCCCAAGCAAACGGATTCGTTCCAGTTGGCGTCGTCCCCGATTGCCCGCCCGGCACGACACCCGGGACCAGCGCAACCAAACCGAAGATGTTTCTGCCATTGAGCGGCATCTCCAGCACCTTCCTGGATTCAACCACCTGCCCCAGCGACGCGTTCTCGGTTTGCAGCAAAGGCGTTTGCGCTGTCACTTCCACCGTCTGCGACACATCGCCGACGATCATCGAGACGTCGATGCGAACGGCCGTTTGCACCTCCACGGTAATCGGTTCGCGCGAAAACCTGCGAAAGCCCGTGCTTTCTACTTCGAGGCGATATTGGCCAGGGACGAGGTTTAGGAACTGGTACGTGCCGGAGGTGTCGGTTTGTCCGGTCCGGCGGTCTGAAGTGCCAAGGTTGATCAGCGTTACGCTGGCGGAGGGAACGGCGCTTCCCGACTGGTCCGTGACCGTTCCCACCAGAGATCCATAGAAGGTCTGTCCGAATGACGCGGCTGCCAAGAGCAGCCCCGCAAAGCATACCGCGAGCTTAGCCACCATGTGGTTCCTCGTTACGTGGAGGTTGTCCGAAGAACTATATCTCGGTTCAACTACGGTGACAAGGGGATATGTGAGGCAGCATGAAATTGGAACAGCTCTTACGCTGGAACCTCCGGGTTGCTGCAAGCTGTGGCAGCGCCAAAGGTCGAGCGATCCTACAAAACAGAAAAGGCCGGGGAGTATACCCCGGCCTCATTGGTTGTATCCGGTCGTGGCGTCTTACTCTGCTTCGGCGATTGCTTCCTCGCCGCCCAGGTCTTCGCTCAGCCCGCCTGTGTAGGTGAGCCGAGCCTCCTCGTCGTACCCGGGGATGCCTTCCGACAGCATTGCATCGGGTTCCGCAATCACCTCTTCCTCCACGTCCTCACCGGCAATCTTCACACGGCGGTAGTACTCCATGCCGGTACCAGCCGGGATCAGACGACCCATGATGACGTTTTCCTTGAGACCGCGCAGGTAGTCGACCTTGCCGTTGATTGCAGCTTCAGTGAGCACGCGCGTCGTCTCCTGGAAGGAGGCAGCAGAGATGAACGAGTCCGTGGAGAGCGAGGCCTTCGTGATGCCAAGCAGCACCGCACGGCCATGAGCCGGCCGGCCGCCAGCCTGAATCACGCGCTCATTCTCCTCGCGGAACTTGAACTTATCAACGACTTCCTCGGGGAGGAACTCGGTGTCGCCGATGTCCTCCACCTTCACCCAGCGCATCATCTGCCGGACGATGACTTCCAGGTGCTTGTCGTTGATGTTGACGCCCTGCAGCCGGTAGACTTCCTGAATTTCGTTAACCAGGTACTTCTGCAGTTCCTTTTCGCCGAGCACGTGCAGGATGTCGTGCGGGTTGCGCGGACCGTCGGTGAACGGATCGCCCGAGCGGACACGCTCGCCTTCCTGCACGTTAATATGCACGTTCCGAGGCAGCGAGTATTCCTTCTGCTGGCCGTCGTCGCCGATGACGTAGAGCTTCCTCTGGCCCTTCGTGATTTCTCCGAACTTCACGACACCGTTGATTTCGGAGATGATGGCCGTTTCGCGTGGCTTGCGCGCCTCGAACAGCTCCACGACACGCGGCAGACCGCCCGTGATGTCCTTGGTCTTCGTGGTAGCGCGCGGAATCTTCGCCAGGACGTCGCCGGCGTGCACCTCTTCTCCATCACGCACCATCAGGTGCGCATGGGTCGGCATAAGGTAGCGTCGCTCGTCGGAGCGGCTGCCGCTGGCCGGGCGAACGATGATGGTCGGAACCCGCTTCTCATCCGGCGAATCCGTCACCACCCACTGCGACATACCGGTGATCTCGTCCACCTGCTCCTGCAGCGTGACGCCCTCGAGCAGATCCTTGAAGTGAATCACGCCGCTGACTTCCGTCAGAATCGAGAAGGTGTAAGGATCCCACTCGAGCAGAACCTGGTTGGTCTTGACGGCTTCGCCATCTCCGAAGAAGATCTTGGCGCCGTAGACCACCGGATAGCGTTCCTTCTCACGGCCTTTCTCGTCAACGATGGCGAGAATGCCGTTCCTGTTCATCGCGATCAGCTCACCCTTCGCGTTACGAACGGTGTTGATGCCGATGAATTTCACGTAGCCGTCGCTCTTGGCGTCCTGCTTGGACTGCTCGCTGGATCCGGTTGCCGTACCGCCCACGTGGAAGGTACGCATGGTGAGCTGCGTTCCCGGCTCTCCGATGGACTGCGCAGCGATAACGCCGACAGCCTCACCGCGCTCCACGAGACGTCCCGTAGCAAGATTGCGGCCGTAGCAGAGCTGGCAGACGCCGCGCTTGGACTCACAGGTGAGCACCGAGCGGATCTTCACGCGCTCGATACCGGCCGCTTGAATCGCGGCTGCGAGCTCCTCGGTGATCTCCTGATTCACCCTCACGATGACGTTTCCTTCGTAGTCGAGCTGGTCTTCCAGCGCCACGCGGCCAACGATGCGATCACGCAGCGGCTCGATGATTTCGCCCGACTCGATGATCGGCTCGACGTACAGTCCGTCCGTCGTTCCGCAGTCGTATTCGGTCACGATGACGTCCTGCGCGACGTCGACCAGACGGCGGGTCAGGTAGCCGGAGTCGGCCGTCTTCAAAGCCGTATCCGCGAGACCCTTACGGGCGCCGTGCGTGGAGATGAAGTACTGAAGTACGTTGAGACCTTCGCGGAAGTTGGCCGTAATCGGAGTCTCGATGATCTCGCCCGACGGCTTCGCCATCAGACCGCGCATACCGGACAACTGACGGATCTGCTGCTTCGAACCGCGGGCGCCGGAGTCCGCCATGATGTAGATCGGGTTCAGGTAGCGGCCGGTACGATCGTCCTCCTCCATGGTCTTGAACATCTCTTCCGAAACGCGTTCGGTGACCTTGGACCAGATTTCGATGATTTTGTTGTACCGCTCGCCCTGGGTGATCGCGCCTTCCTGATACTGGGACTGAACCTCGATGACGGCCTTCTCCGCCTCCGCGACAAGCTGCTTCTTGCTCTCCGGCACGACCATGTCGTCGATTCCGATCGAGATGCCGGCGCGGGTCGCGTAAAGGAATCCGAGAGCCTTGATCTGGTCGAGCATCTGCACCGTGGTCTGCAGGCCAAAGCGCAGGTAGCAGTAGTGAACCAGCTGCGACAGCCCCTTCTTCTTCAACAAGCCGTTGATGAACGGCATGTCATCTGGCAGCACGTCGTTAAGGATGACGCGGCCGACCGTCGTATCCATGTCCTGCTTTACGAACTCAGCAGGCTCGGTGTACATGATGTTCTGGCTGTCGAAGGCCTTCTCGAGATCGATCACCTTGCCCGTGTAGCGCAGCTTGATCGGCGTGAGCGTCTCTACCTCGCCCATCTCGAGCGCGATCAGCACGTCATCGACAGAGGCGAACTTCTTGCCTTCGCCCTTCGTGCCCCGACGCGCCTTGGTGAGGTAGTAGATCCCGAGCACCATGTCCTGCGTGGGCACGGTAATCGGACCGCCGTGCGCGGGCGACAGAACGTTGTTCGACGCCAGCATCAGGGTCGCAGCTTCGATCTGCGCTTCCGGCGACAGTGGGATGTGGACGGCCATCTGGTCCCCGTCAAAGTCGGCGTTGAATGCCGTACAAACCAACGGGTGGATCTTGATAGCCTTCCCTTCAACCAGAACAGGCTCGAAGGCCTGAATGCCGAGGCGGTGCAGCGTAGGAGCGCGGTTCAGCAGAATCGGGTGGTCTCGAATGACTTCCTCGAGGATGTCCCAGACCACGGGGTCCTGCTGCTCCACAAGTTCCTTGGCCTGTTTGATGGTCGTGCAGTGGCCGCGCTGCTCGAGGCGGTGGTAGATGAACGGCTTGAACAGCTCGAGCGCCATCTTCTTCGGCAAACCGCACTGATGCAGCTTCAGCTCAGGACCAACAACGATCACCGAACGGCCAGAGTAGTCAACACGCTTACCGAGCAGGTTTTGACGGAAGCGGCCCTGTTTGCCCTTCAGAGTGTCGGAGAGCGATTTGAGCGGACGGTTGTTCGCCCCGCGCAGAACGCGGCCGCGGCGGCCGTTGTCGAACAGAGCATCGACGGCCTCCTGCAGCATGCGCTTCTCGTTCCGCACAATCACATCCGGAGCGTGCAGTTCGATCAGCTTCTTCAGGCGGTTGTTGCGGTTGATAACGCGGCGGTACAGGTCGTTCAGGTCCGACGTAGCGAAGCGGCCGCCGTCAAGCGGCACGAGCGGACGCAGCTCCGGCGGAATCACCGGAATCACGTCCAGAATCATCCACTCCGGCTTGTTGCCGGACTTGCGGAAACTTTCGACCACACGAAGGCGCTTGGCGTACTTCAGCTTCTTCTGCTGTGAGGCCTCAGTCTTCATCCGCTCCCGGATCTCCATGCTGAGGCTCTCAATGTCGATCTTTTTGAGCAGTTCCTTGATGCCCTCGGCGCCCATCATCGCGACATACTTGCCGTAGTACTCCTGGTCAAGCTGCCGCTTGCGTTCGTCCGAAATCACTTCGCCGCGGGAAAGCCCCGGAACCTCACCTGGGTCAACGACGACGAAGGCTTCAAAGTAAAGGACACGCTCCAGCTCGCGAAGCGTGATGTCAAGCAAATAGCCGATGCGGCTCGGCAGGCCCTTAAAGAACCAGACGTGCGAGCAGGGACTTGCAAGTTCAATGTGTCCGAGGCGCTCGCGACGCACCCGCGACAGCGTGACTTCAACGCCACACTTGTCGCAGATGACTCCTCGGTGCTTCATCCGCTTGTACTTGCCGCACAGGCACTCCCAATCCGCAACTGGACCAAAAATGCGAGCGCAGAACAATCCATCCCGCTCCGGCTTGAACGTGCGGTAGTTGATTGTTTCCGGCTTGGTGACTTCACCATGCGACCAACTCCGGATCTTTTCCGGGGACGCTAGACTGATCCGAATCGAATCGAAGTCCGCGATCAAATTGGCTCTGTCGTACGGTGAGGATCTGTACAAGGCTGCCTCCTAAGAAATCTTGCTGCTAACAAACGGTTCAAGGCCGGCTCAGGCGCCGGCCTGCAAACCACAGGGCGAAGTACCTCTCCGCCCGTCTCAATCCGCCGCTATTGCCGTATCCAGCACCTCTCGCGGCTTCTTCATCAACTCGACGTCGAGACAGAGGGACTGCAGCTCGCGGATGAGCACGTTGAACGATTCCGGAACACCCGGCTCTGCCGCGGCCTCGCCCTTGACGATTGCCTCGTAGATCTTCGCTCTGCCATACACGTCGTCGGACTTCGCGGTCAACAGCTCCTGCAAGACGTAGGCTGCGCCGTAAGCTTCAAGCGCCCAGACCTCCATCTCGCCGAAGCGCTGTCCACCAAACTGAGCCTTACCGCCCAGAGGCTGCTGCGTGATGAGCGAGTAAGGACCGATGGAACGAGCGTGGATCTTGTCGTCCACCAGGTGCGACAGCTTCAGCATGTAGATGTACCCGACCGTGACGGGCTGCTCGAACGGCAGTCCTGACATGCCGTCATAGAGCTGGATCTTGCCGGAGGGCGGCAACCCGGCTTCGATCAACCGCCCCTTGATGTCAGCCTCAGTGGCGCCGTCAAATACAGGAGTTGCAAACTTAACGCCCAGAGCACGAGCGGCCCAGCCCAAGTGCGTCTCCAGGATCTGGCCGACGTTCATACGGGACGGAACGCCGAGGGGGTTGAGCACGATCTCAACCGGCGTTCCATCCGGAAGGTAGGGCATGTCCTCTTCCGGAACGATGCGCGCAATGACGCCCTTGTTGCCATGGCGCCCCGCCATCTTGTCGCCGACAGAAAGCTTACGCTTCATGGCGATGTAGACCTTCACCAGCTTGATGACGCCCGGCGGAAGCTCATCGCCCTTGCGCAGCTTCGCAATCTTCTCCTCGGTAATCTTCTCGAGCACCGCGATCTGGCGCGACGTCATCTCCTCGATCTCGTCGATGATCTCGTTCAGCCGCGGGTCCTTATCCTTCAGCTTCATGCGCTTCAGGTCGCGCGCACGCAGCTTTTCGAGCATCTCGCGCGTGATCTCGGTGCCCTTGCTGATCAGCTTCTTGTTGGTCTTTTCGTCGTGCAGGTCGGCGAGCAGTTGCTTGCCTTCCAGATGCTGGGCGAGACGCTTGGCGCGCTCGTCGTTGAGAATCCGCTTCTCGTCTTCGAGGTTGCGGTGCAGCCGCTCGATCTGCGCCTCGAGAATGCTCTTCGAACGCTCGTCGAGATCGGCGCCCTTCCGTGAGAAGACTTTGCAGTCCACGACGGTGCCCTCGATGCCCGGCGGGCAGTAGAGGGAGGCGTCCTTGACGTCGCCGGCCTTCTCGCCGAAGATCGCGCGCAGCAGCTTTTCTTCGGGAGTCAACTGCGTTTCGCCCTTCGGCGTCACCTTTCCGACCAGAATATCGCCCGGCTTCACCGTCGCGCCGATGCGGATGATGCCGCTTTCATCCAGGTTCCGCAGGAAGCTCTCGGCGATATTTGGAATGTCGCGCGTGATCTCCTCCGGTCCCAGCTTCGTATCGCGGCTTTCGATTTCGAACTCTTCGATATGGATGGAGGTGTAGTAGTCTTCCTTGACGAGCTTCTCGCTGACGACGATCGCGTCCTCGAAGTTGTATCCGCGCCAGGGCATGAACGCGACAAGGAC
>Ga0207864_1004528_pt1 | contig 10437 bp, 8 predicted proteins | sample HigsolmetaAR202D_FD_184834 | JGI IMG/M metagenome (GOLD analysis project Ga0207864, IMG submission 184834) | Ionic liquid and high solid enriched microbial communities from the Joint BioEnergy Institute, USA - AR20-2-D (SPAdes) (version 2) ...
TGGCAGAACGAAAACCCGCCGGGACTGGCGATATGGTTATCCCCGCTGGTGAGCGCGTGACCTTTCGGTGGCGCTTCGTCTTCCACGAAGGCGATGCGGAGACAGCGGACATCGAGGGGATGTATGACGCCTGGCTGCGTCAGAACGACGAATGACGATGATTAATGACGATAAATCAGGGACTTATAGCGAATTACCGCCGATTCATTCGTCATTAGACATTCGTCATTCCCTCCACTTCACCCTTACGGCTTAAACTTCGCCCTCGCTTCCTGCACGTCGGAGAAAAGTGTCAGCAACAGGTGCAGGTTCATGACGTGAAACGCCTCGAGTGCCTGAGGGTGGGGCACGGCGATATGGAGCTGGCCGCCCACGTGCATGAGCTTCTTTCGGATGGTCACGAGCATGCCCATGACGCCCGACGAGAGCATGTTCACGCCGGTGAAGTCAAAGAGGAGCTTGAGGTTACGTTCCTCCATGAGTTCAGCGGCCAGCTCGTACATTTCGCGAACCGCCACGCCGTCGACCGCTCCACGGGGGAAGCTGACGCGGTGGATGCCCTCATCCAGATGAAGCAGGAGTCGGGCGGGTTCGGCCCCGGAGTCAGCCGAGGATGTGGAAAAGCTGCTCATCAAAGCGAGTATACCTATCGCGTGTCCGCCTGGTCTATTGATAACCATCCGGGACGCCCCCGAGACTGCCCGGTGGCACAGGGTAGGAAAGATAGGAGAAGACAGGCCGGGAACTCCATGAATCGGCGCGACTTGTCACATCTGATGCGGAAAAGAGACTCGGAGGTCGCTTTTGGTAGCGTCCCCGGCGGCGTGGTACAATGGACCGACGAGGGACCGGAAGCTCCTGCCACTTCCGTCACGTTTCCCGGTGTCCGTTTTGCGGGCGGACGGTCTGCGGGCGCTGCTTGGCGTCCAGGTTTCGCCCTTCAACACAGGAGCGTTCAGCAATGCACAAAAACGCCTGGTGGGTGACGACGTTGTCGATCGTGGCTGGCGGCGTGATGAGCCTGTCGCAACCGGTTCTGGCGCAGGACAAGGTCGACTTCAAGACGCAGATCAAGCCGATCTTCGAGGAAAAGTGCTACTCCTGCCACGGTGAAAAGCGGCAGCGGGGCAAGCTGCGGCTGGACCTCAAGGCCGATGCGTTCAAGGAACGGAAAAAGCCGGTGATCGTCCCGGGTGACCCGGCCAAGAGCGAGCTGTACCGGCTGGTGAGCCTGCCTCACGACGATGTGGACATCATGCCGCCGGATGAGGATCCGCTGACCCCCGAGCAGTTGGCGCTGATCAAGCGTTGGATCGAGCAGGGTGCCGAATGGCCCGACGATGCCGATGCCGCACCAACTCGTCAGGCGGAAAAGATTGAGCTGAAGCAACTGAACGAGGCGGAGAAGGCAGCCGAGGCGAAGGCGATCAAGGCGATTTCCGATGTCGGCGGGCTGGCGATGCGCATCTCCGCTGACTCCAACGCTGTCGATGTGAACCTGAGCCTGCTGGGTTCGGCGGTCACTGATGACACGATCAGGAAGCTCGACGGCCTGCAGCACACGCTGATCTGGCTGAATCTGGCGCGGACCGGGGTGACCGACAACGGCCTGGCAGCGCTCAAGGGGTTCACCGAGCTGCGCCGACTGCACCTGGAAAACACTGCCATCGGCGACGCGGCACTGATCCACATCGCCGGGCTGACCAAGCTCGAATACCTCAACCTCTACAACACGCGGGTGACCGATTCGGGCCTGGCGCACCTGAAGAATATGAAGTCCCTGCGCAAGCTCTACCTGTGGCAGACGCAGGTGACGGAGGAGGGCGTCAAGGCGCTGCAGGCGGCCCTGCCGCACGTTCAGATCGATGTGGGCAACTATCGGGCAGTGGTGGTGAAGGCGGATGAAAACAAGCCCATCAATGCCAAGTGCCCCGTGTCGGGTCAGCCGGTCAAGGCTGAGTTCGTGAGCACGCACGCTGAGCAGGTGATCGGGTTCTGCTGTGGCAACTGCAAGGCGAAGTTTGATGCGAACCCGGCTGAGTTTGTGAGCAAGATTCCCGAGTTCAAGGCCCCGCAGGCACAGGCCAAGCCGATCAACGCCAAGTGTCCGCTTTCCGGCGGAGACGTGAACGTCGCCCAGACGGTGACCTACGAGGGGCAGGTGATTGGCTTCTGCTGCGGCAACTGCAAGGCGAAGTTCGAGGCCAACCCGGCGGAACACATCGGCAAGGTCGCGGAGTTCAAGAAGGGCTGAGCGAACCGGGCAGTCCAGGAATCAGAGATCAGAACCCGCGTACCGTTTGGTGCGCGGGTTTTTTCGTGGTTGGGAAACCCCATGGGTCGCGATGAAGCGAACACGACGGGGGGGTGCCGTCGGGGCACGATCACCTGGCACGGGGCTGGCGTAAATTCGCTGAATCGGTAGGCTTGGAGCGGGGTGGCTTGTTTTTCAGGAGTATTGGGACATGACGGACGTGTCGGCGAATGGTCGGCAGGTGTATGAACCGCACGCGCTCGCCCGGGCAACCGAGCGTATTCCGGTTACGGTGTACAGCTCCAGCGCGCAGGCGAATCAGGCGGTGGCACGGGAGATCGCGGAGCTGATTCGCACGAAGGCGGCAGCGGGCCAGATGGCGGTGCTGGGGCTGGCGACCGGGTCCACGCCGACCGGTGTGTATGCCGAACTGGTCCGCCTGCACCGTGAGGAAGGGCTGTCGTTCAGGAACGTGGTGACATTCAACCTGGACGAATACTGGCCCATGCAGCCGGACGAGCTGCAAAGCTACAACCGCTTCATGCGCGAGCACCTGTTCGATCATGTGGACATTGACCCGGCGAATGTGCACATCCCGGATGGCACGATCCCACGTGAGAAGGTCGCGGAGTATTGCGCCGCATATGAACAGGCGATCAAGGACGCGGGCGGGCTGGATTTTCAGATTCTGGGCATCGGGCGCACAGGACACATCGGTTTCAACGAGCCGGGTTCGCCGCGTGACAGTCGTACGCGCATGATCACGCTGGATCGGGTGACCCGCATCGACGCCGCCAGTGATTTCTTTGGAGAATGGAACGTACCGCGCAAGGCGATCACGATGGGCGTGGAGACAATTCTCTCCGCCCGGCGTATCGTGCTGATGGCGTTCGGCGAACACAAGGCTGAGATCATCAAGCGCGCGGTCGAGGGCGAGGTGTCATCGAGCATCTCGGCGAGCTACCTGCAGCAGCACCCGGCAGCGAGAATCGTGCTTGATCTGGCGGCTGCGGCGGAACTGACGCGGTTCAAGACGCCCTGGCTGCTGGGGTCGCTCGAAGATTTCGGCCTGACCTGGGACCGCGCCATGACGCGCCGGGCCGCCATCTGGCTGGCGGATCAAACGGGTAAGGCGATCCTCAAGCTCACCGATGAAGACTACAACGAGCACGGGCTGCAGGAACTGCTTTCTGCACGCGGCTCTGCTTACGACATTAACATCGAAGTGTTCAAGGGGCTGCAGCAGACCATCACAGGCTGGCCCGGGGGCAAGCCCGGCCGACCGCGCCCCGATGGCAGCGAAGATGTGTTCCCCAAGCGCGTTGTCGTCTTCAGCCCGCACCCTGATGACGATGTCATCTCCATGGGCGGCACGTTCATCCGTTTGTGCGAGCAGGGACACGAAGTTCACGTGGCGTATCAGACCTCGGGCAACATTGCAGTGTTCGATGAGGAGGCGATGCGGCTGGTCGACTTCGTCGTCGAGTATGCCCGCGCGTTCAACGTGGGTGTGAGCCGAGTGGAGGATATCGAGGACCATATTGAATCGTTCGTGCGTGCCAAGAAACCGGGCGAAGTGGACAGCCCTGCTTTGCAGACGATCAAGGCGCTGATTCGTCGCACCGAAGCACGCGCGGCAGCGAAGTATTCGGGCGTGAAGCCGGAGAACATTCATTTTCTGGACATGCCCTTCTATGAGACCGGCCGGGTGCGCAAAAACCCGCTGAGCGAGAAGGACATTCAGATCATCGTGGACCTGCTGCAGCGGGTGCAGCCGCACCAGATTTACGCGGCGGGCGATCTGTCCGACCCGCACGGCACGCACCGGGTGTGCCTGGACGCCATCATCACCGCGATCAATCGCCTCAGGGATGAGGAATGGATGCAGCGCTGCGATGTGTGGCTGTATCGCGGGGCATGGCAGGAATGGGGCATCGACGAGATCGACATGGCGGTGCCGCTGTCACCCGATGAGGTGATGCGCAAACGGCTGGCGATCTTCAAGCACCAGTCGCAAAAGGACCGCGCACTCTTCCCCGGACGTGATCCTCGCGAGTTTTGGCAGCGGGCTGAGGATCGTAACCGCAGCACAGCCGAGCATTACGACCGGCTGGGCCTGGCAGAGTACGAGGCGATCGAAGGCTTCGTGCGCTGGACGCCGGAACGTTATAACGTCGGTGGCTGAGCGCGCGATCTATCCACACGATAGCGTTCAAGCGCTTCGTGGTTGAGCTGCACGCCAAGGCATCGCTACGTGGAAAGATGGTGAATAGTTGCAGGCATCAATCCCCATTACCTTCGCTTGCCACAAGCTTGGGCCGTACTTTCGACCGCAAATGCTGTGTCAAACTCGCCAGATCCGCGCCTGAAGGATCCTGAAACACGCGAAGTCCGAACTCACCGATGACCGCCAGTAAGTGGTCGAAAATGTCCGCCTGAATGCCTTCGTACACCGGCCACCGCGTGTCGTTGGTAAAGACGTAAATCTCCAGCGGAAGGCCCTGCGGGGTCGGCGCAAGCTGACGCACGAGAAACGTCATGTCCTGGCGAATGTTCGGATTCCGTCGCAGATACTCCGTGACATATGCCCGGAACGTACCCACGTTGGTCAGGTGACGAGCGTTGGCAACGATGTCCGCCGCCTCGGCCGGCACCATGTTGCGGTTGTATTCCTCCAGCTCCTGACACTTGCGCGCGATGTACTGCGACAGCAGCGTGAATCGGCCGAACCGCTGAATCTCCTCGGATGTCAGGAAGCGTATGGTCGACATGTCGATGTAAATCGAGCGTTTGATGCGCCGCCCGCCACGTTCATGCATGAAACGCCAGTTTCGAAAGGAATGCTCCAGAAACTTATGAGCGGGAATCACGGTGACGGTGGCGTCCCAGTTGCGCACCTTGACGACGTTCAAAGCGATGTCGATCACGTCGCCATCCGCGTTGAACTGCGGCATCTCGATCCAGTCACCCACGCGGATGAGGTCGTTATTGACAAGCTGAATGCCAGCCACCAGCGACAACAGCGTCTCGCGGAAGATGAGCGTGATGATCGCCATCATCGCCCCCATGCCGCTGATGAAGTACCAGGGGGACTGGTCCATGAGTGAGGCGATGATGAGCACACCACCGAAAATCCACGCGATGATGTTGACGACCTGCAGATACCCCTTGATCGGCCGGCCGCGCGACACGGGATAACGCGTGTAGATATCGTTGACCGCTGCGAGCACCGCGCCCAGCGCGCGCACCACTGCCAGCACGATCAGCGCCACCACCAGCCGTTGCACGAACCCGATGAGCGCAGGCGACAAATGCGGAACGAACACGATGCCCCGATCGATTGCGATCAGCGGCACCAGTGCGGCCAGACGAACGAACACCTGACGTTCGATCAGTGTTTGCGTCCACCAGGACCCGCTTCGCTGCGCCAACGCAGTAATCAGACGCAGCACGACCCGCCGGGTGATCAGGTGCAGCACCAGAGCCACAAGCCCCACCACCGTAAGCGCGATGACCGTCTGTGCGATCGGATAATCCTCGAGGAACGCCAGCATTTCCGTGGATACCTCCTGTTTTTCCGGATGCGAACATACAGTGTAGCAGGCTCATGGCATCGCGGTTGCACAGCAACAGCAATCGTCGTGAAGTGCCGTGCGCAACGAAGATTTCCGGCTGTCGTGAAATTCGCGAGATGACGATGTCCCGGACTTCTGCCACCACTGACGGACGCGAACGTGGCTGCGTTCGCCTGCTGCTTGGCGGCGATGTCATGCTCGGACGGGGCGTTAACGAGCTGATCCACCGCATTGGGCCTGAGTATCCCGTGGAGATGCTCACACCGGTTACGCGCGAGGCTGATCTTTTTTTCGTGAATCTTGAATGCGCCATTTACGATCGGTCAGAGCTTTTCCCCGGCGCAGCCAAGGCATTTTATTTCCGTGCCGATCCACCAGCCGTCCAGACACTTCAGGCGATGGGCGTGCATCTCGTGACCCTTGCGAACAATCACGCGCTGGATGCCGGTTATGATGCACTGCTCGATACGCTGGCGATTCTGGATGCTCACAACATTGCTCATGCGGGCGCGGGTGAGAACCTTGCCGCCGCCCGACGCGCAGCATGCCTCACCGTCGGGGATATACGCTTCGGCATTATCGCCGCGTGCGATCATCAGCCCGACTTCGCCGCGACCGATCGGTCGCCGGGTATCCACTACGTCGACCTGCGCGACAACGCATCGATTGACGCGTTGGTGAACGATGCGGCCGAACTGGCACGGCGCGTTGATCACGCGATTGTGTCGCTGCACTGGCAGCCCAACTGGGCACCACGCATCGCGCCGCGTTATCACGATGTCGCCCGTCGGCTCATTGATACAGGCGTGCGCATCATCTGGGGACACAGCCCGCACCATTTCCAGGGTGTCGAATGGTTCGATAACCGTGTCGTGATCTACTCAGCCGGCGATCTGCTCGACGATTACGCGGTGGATGCCAACTTTCGAAATGATCGGCAACTATTGTTCGAGGCAACCGTCAGCGCCGCCGGTGTTGAACGTCTTCGTGCCCTGCCGATCGAGCTGGAATACGCGCATCCTCACCCCGCCCTGCCCGAAGCGCACACATGGGCAACGTTGCGGTTATCCGCGCTATGTGCGGAACTGAACAGCAACGTGGTGGGCTGCGACGACGGCTGGCTGGACATCAGGCCCACCAAATAGCGAACGTCCCGCTCGGCGTGGTCGCTTCAGCGACACACGCGCACTCCCCGCCTCAATACCGAATCGTCAATGCCCCCGGAGTTGCGTCCCCAAATTCGCCGGTGGCTGGACTCACCTCGCATGTGCTGTTGCGGATGTAACCCTGCATCGCCTGCGCGATTTCCTCTTCAAACGCAGTAAGCGTAGCTTCGTCACCTTCGGCGATCAGCCGTACCCGACCATCCGGCAGATTCTGCACATAACCCGCCACCGCATGATTGCGGGCGATGCGCTGCACCGTGTAGCGGAACCCCACGCCCTGTACGCGACCGGAATAATGGATGGTGTGGCGCGTCATGAGAGGGAATGAATGATTAATAAGCAATAAGCCAATTGGCAGTGGGTAATGGATACCTGAACCATACCGCCGCATCACGCTTCGCTCAGCGCAGCCATTTCCTCATCGGGGATTTCGAAGTTGGAATGCACCTTCTGCACATCGTCGTGGTCTTCCAGCGCTTCGATCAGCGCCAGGACCCTGCGGGCATCCTCGCCGGTGCAGGTGACCGTCGTGGTGGGCAGCATGTTCACCCCGGCCGATTCGATGGGCAGGTTCGCCTTCTCAATCGCCTCGCGCACCGCAGTCAAATCGGAAGGTTCGCACACCACCTGCCACGCATCCTCATCGTCGATCACATCCTCCGCCCCCGCCTCGAGCACAGCCGCGGTGAGCGTGTCCTCATCGACCTGCTTGCTCACGAACACCTGACCGCGCGGCGTGAAGAGGTAGGCCACGCACCCGGTGCTGCCGAGATTACCCCCGCCCTTCTCGAAGATTTTGCGGATTTCTCCTGCGGTGCGGTTGCGGTTGTCGGTGAGGATTTCGAGCATGATCGCGACGCCCGCCGGGCCGTAACCCTCGTACATCGCCGACTCGTAGCTTTCACTGCCCAGCTCACCCGTGCCCTTTTTGATGGCGTTCTCGATGGTGTCCTTGGGCATGTTCGCGCGCTTGGCGTCTTCGATGGCGTAGCGCAACGTGAGGTTGGTGGCCGGGTCGCCGCCACCGTTCTTCGCCGCCACAATGATCGCGCGGGCACACTTACTCCAGGCCTTACCCCGGCGTGCATCAAGCTTGGCCTTCTTATGCTTGATATTGGCCCATTTGCTATGGCCTGCCATGAAAACCTCCAGATCACTACAGCGTTTGCGAGATGTATCTTAAATCATCGCCCCGCCCGGCCAAAACGCACCCGGGCGGCACCAGCCGTTCGGACTATGATAGGTGCCCTGGCCGACAGAAGTCCAATCCCGCCGCTGTGCGACTGTGGCCCAGGCGTTTAGCACCCTCTGCCTGCGCGAGAGAAGGGTACCCCAACTATTTCACCTCGATACGCAAACGGCCGATCAGGGGGGTGAGCTGGATGAGGTCGTTGGCAGCCCGGCCGTCGGCATGGGAGTTGGTGGCGATCATGATATGAGCCGCGTCGAAGCCTCCGTCGTCAAGGGTGGCGTCGAGGTCAACCCATCGGCCCTTGCCGGTCGCCTCATCGACGAGCCACGCCTGCGTCCACATGTGGTAGCCGAACACCTCCGCGTGGTCGAGGAAGCGGTCGACGTAGATCAGGCCGCTGACGGTACGGCTGGGGATGTCCGCGGCCCGCAGCAGGGCCGCCAGCAGCACGGCGTGTTCGGTGCAGTCGCCCGTGGCAGTGCGGGCCGTTTCACTGGCAGAGGCGTAACCGACGTTGAGGTTCTTGGATTCAACGTAACCCGCAACGAACTGTGCCAGCCGACGCGCCTTCTCCGCCCGGGCAAGCTTCGCCCCATCGTCGCCCAGCGCCTGTCGCATCAGCTCCCGAATCTTCGGATCCTTGTGGTTGACCATGGCGGAAGCAGCCAGATGCGTTTCGTCCGGCTCGTCGCCCGCGGGGTCGAGCGGCTTGTCCAGGTCAACCGTCACACGCACCCGATCCGGGCCGAGTTGTTCCACACGCTGCACGCCACCTGAAGTCAGCGTGAGCCGATCGTTCTCCGTCGCATCGACAAGGCTCAGTTCATACACCGCCCGGCGAAGGCGACGCGGGTTCGCGATGCGGCCGACTGGCTCCACCAGCGTGCGGGCCATCAGCTCCGGCGCATCGATCTCGGTCCGGGCAAGCTGCTCATCCGCCGCCAGCATGGTCAATCGCATCCCCGCGAGGGTCATCGTCGTTTTCAGCGGCAGGCCCTTGTCATCGACGTAGCTTCGCACCACGAGGCCGGGCATGATGTCGGTGGTCACGTCCCACACCAGTGCGGGCACCGATCGGCCGAACACCTCGATGTTCTCCTCACCCACCCACTTCATCGTCGAGGTGACCACGCGCAGCCCCGTTGATGCGTCGACCGTTCGGAAGGTCAGTTCCTTCTCTCCAGCTTTGATGGCATCACGTGTCTGTTTCGCCGCGGCGCCGGGTGTCAGCCATTCGCCTTCAGGCAACGTCAGCCGATTGCGCGTAGTGTTGCCGGCAATCGTGCTGGTCATGTCGATATTCCGCCCGTCGACGACCATCACCTGTTTCATCTCCTGAGCCGCCATCTGCTGTGACATCTCGACGCGGCGAAGCTGATAGTCGCGTGTTTCGACCGTGCGCAGCGTAACGCGAATGGGCAGTTGCACCGGGCCACGCCGCACGACGATGTAGGTGTCCTCGGTCCTGTGGATTTCATCATCGACGATGCGCGATGCGGCGTGCATCCAGCCGGCCCGCTGGTCATCGATCAGCACGACATACCACTGGTCGTATTCGTGCAGATCATCAGCCCACGCCCGCACCGGCACGAAGGCGAGCAGAACGGCCACGCACAACAGCCAGCCGGCGGCCCGGCAAGGAAAGCCCGAATTTTCGCATCGCGATTGCCAAATGAGTCCGGAAGGTTTCATGCTTCAGTTCCAGATGGGGTGGGCGTTGACACAATAGCCCATACGTTCGATGATCGGCCGGGTCAGGCGAGGCGCATTTACCCGCCGAACCATAGCGTGATTTACTACACGATACCAACCCTGAGGATGCGACTGCGCCGCCATGTTCATTTACGCGGGCATTGACGAGGCAGGTTACGGGCCGATGTTCGGGCCGCTGCTGGTGGCGCGCAGCGTGTTTGCGATTCCGAAGCTGGAGGCCGGCTCCCCGCCGCCGGCACTGTGGCAGCGGCTGAGCAAGGCGGTTTGCCGGGAACTGTCCGGGCGCCGGGGCCGCATTGCCGTCGCTGATTCCAAGCGGCTGTACACCCCCGCCGCCGGGCTGGAACACCTGGAACGCGGCGTGCTGGCGTTCGCGAGCCTCGCCGGCCACCGCCCCGCCGATGTGGCCCAACTGCTGGACTGCCTCGACGAGACCTGCCACCGCGATCTGAGCCACCTGCCGTGGTACGCCCCCTGCCCGCAGCGCCCCTGGCAGCCGCTGCCCTGCGCCTGCACCTCGGGCGAAATCGCCATTGC
>Ga0207864_1004529_pt1 | contig 10436 bp, 10 predicted proteins | sample HigsolmetaAR202D_FD_184834 | JGI IMG/M metagenome (GOLD analysis project Ga0207864, IMG submission 184834) | Ionic liquid and high solid enriched microbial communities from the Joint BioEnergy Institute, USA - AR20-2-D (SPAdes) (version 2) ...
CCGCCGTTCCGATGCCGCAGCTGCGCTGCGACAGCGAGTGGCTGGTGTGCTGGCTGGAAGGCGCGGGCACAGGCGCCTTCGGGCGCGGATGCAACGCCCGTGCAGCTCGGGCGGCCCGGCAGCAGCGCAGGCCCTACTCGACGGGTTCCGCTTCGAAGAATTCGAGCGGAACGGTAGCCAGGAACTCGGAGAACTCGGTGGTGCCAGCGGGCACGTGGCGCAGCATGGCGTGGTAGGCCTCTGCCTCGTCACCCTTGAGGATGGCCTCGACCACGGCGACGTGGTCGTTGTACGACTTGCGCATTTGCGCCTGTGTGTGGAAGTACCGCGTATGGTAGCGTTGCACCATGCGTCGTGCCGCGCGCAGGTGATCGGTGAGATAGGGGTTGCGGCTGGCCTGGTATATGACGTCGTGCAGCTCGCGATTGGCCTCGGCGTATGCGCGCGAGTCGGCGCGGTCGGCGGCCTCCTTGCAGGCGGCAAGAGAGGCTTTCAGACGGGTGATGCCTGCGCTGTCGATGCGGCGCGTTGCGAGCTTGGCACAGATGGCTTCCAGCTCGCCGATGAACTCCAGCATGCTGCGCATGCGGGTAATGGAAAACCGCGCTACGGAAACCCCGTGACGGGGAGCGATGCGTACCAGATCCAGTGCTGCCAGCTGTTGCAGCGCTTCGCGTACGGGCGTGCGGGATACTCCGAATCGTTCGGCCAGTGCCCGTTCGTCGAGCGCGGCTCCGGGCGGCAACTCGCCAGACTCGATTTCGGCCTGAAGAATATTGCGGATCTCGAGCGCACGGCCGCCGCGGGGGCGGGCACGGGTAGCCGCAGCGGGGCTAGCCGTAGTACGGGGAGTCTTGGCAGATCGGGGCATCAAGTACTCGATGTGAAAGGGGGCGACATACTTATTATACAACCACACTGCGGTGGCATGTATTAGGTCAGATTGTCATTGTGGCTTACATGCATTCTGTGTACTGGCCTGCGAGCCCGGCCACCCGGCTCCCGCGGTGGGCTCGATTCGGTGGACGTTCTTCAAGTGCTGCTTCACGACTCGCCCCAGGTTTGCTCAGGCGGCGTTGTGCCGTGACTGCCGCCTGAACCTGATCGCTCTCCGGGGGGGGCGACGTGTGCTGTCCCCGATTTACTGCGCCGGTGGATTTGCGTGCCTGCATGGCTGATTGTCAGACATGTGCGGCGGCATGCGTCCCGCGGTGTCTCGTCAAATGAGCCTGCATCAAGATAAGAGCCGGGCAGACGAACCGCGACCGGTGCCAGCGCATCGCGGTTGCTGTGGGGTGTAAATGTACGTACAAATAACGCATGCACGAGAAGCCGCACCAGAGCCGCGGCAAGTTTCAGTTTGCTTGACCGAACCGTACGACTCGAGTGGCAGCGGATGCGTGCATGCACATGCCCGGAGGCGCCAGCTCAGATCTCGTTCCGGCGTATGGCCTGTGCCTGGCGTTCCATGAATTCGGCAAGCGTGTCGATACCCCTCAGCTGCAGAATGGTATTGCGCACGGCAGCCTCAACGAGCACCGCCAGGTTGCGCCCGGCTGCCACCGGTAGCACCACCTTCCGTATGGGAACGCCCAGTACCTCCTGGGTGGTATCCTGGATGGGCAGGCGTTCACGCTCTTCACCCTGTGACAAGGCCTTGACCAGCTGCACGATCAGCCGCAGGCGCATCTTGCGCCGTACGGCCGTCTCGCCAAAAATGGTGCGAATATCGAGCAGGCCCAGGCCACGCACTTCCAGCATGTTCTGCAGCAGTTCGGGACAGTAGCCATGTATGGCGCCGGGTGATACCTGGGCGAACTCGACGGCGTCATCGGCGACCAGGCCGTGGCCGCGCGTAATGAGTTCGAGTGCGAGTTCGCTCTTGCCCAGACCAGATTCGCCGGCCAGCAGAACGCCTAGTCCGAGCACATCCATGAAGACGCCATGCATGATGATTCGCGGTGCGAGCGCGCGCCCCACGTAGATGCGCAGGATATCGATCAGCTCGGCGGCGTTCATGGGGGAGGCCAGCAGCGGCACGGCGTGCCGGTTGCACATCTGGATGAGGTCGTCGGGAGGATCAAGCCCGTCGGCGATGACGAGGGCAGGCACGCCGCCAATGACGAGCCGGTTGAAGTTCTGTTCGCGGTCGCGCGGGCTGAAGTGCTGGTAGTAGGTCATCTCGCGATGACCGAACACCTGGATGCGCGTGGGATGGATGAAATTCAGGTGTCCGACGCGATCGGAGGGGGCGAGATAATCGTCTGCCAATGCTCGCGAGCCGCCGGCTTCGCCTGCAACCCAGCGTAGCTGGAGCTCGGTGGCGTTGTCATCGACGAGCTTGCGTATGGTCAACATGAGTAGCCGCTGAAGGCGAGGTTCAACTGGTCATCTGGGGCTGCCAGTTGGTGAGCAGGGAATGGACGGTTTCGGCGTCGGGGGCTTCGAGCAGGGCGGTGCGCAGTTCGCGGCTGGACAACATTTGCGCGAGTTCGGCCAGGATGTCGAGGTGTTCCTGGGTGGCAATTTCCGGGACCAGCAGGAACATCAGCATGCGGACGGGCCTGCCATCGGCCGCATCGAACGGCACGGGCTGAGCCAGGCGGATGAACGTTGCAACGGCCTCCTTCAACCCCTTGAGACGGCCATGGGGTACTGCCACGCCGTGGCCCAAGGCCGTGGACCCCAGACGCTCGCGCGCAAACAGGCTGTCGAAAACCTGCATGCGTGGCAGGCCGTGGTGATTTTCGAACAGCAATGCGGCGTGCTCGAACGCCCGCTTCTTGCTAGTGGCCGGCAGATCCAGCACGATGTTGGAAACCGGCAAAATGCGTGAGATGAGGCTCATTGAAAGGATTGCTTCACTGCAGCAAACGGTGATTATAGGTTATTCGTTGATTTGCCGGCGTCGCTCGCAACGCGCGTGCCCGCGGTGCTTGGGGATTGCCAGGCCGTATACAAGAAGATGCTATTTAACGCAAACGCCGGCTGCCCTCAAGAGACAGATTGCAGTTCGGGGGCATTCCAGCGTTTACTGTTGTTTAATTGCTGACTGTTGCCAGTTCAGCTCATGACGCTTCCTGCGTGTCTGATGCTAGCTGGCGCTTGATATCATCAGTGGGCCGCTCGTGCAGTTTGTCCTTGTATTTGATGACCTGCCGGTCGAGCTTGTCGATGAGCGCATCGATCGCAGCGTACAGGTTCTCGTCGGTGGCTTCACAATAGATGTCCTTGCCGGGAACGCGTACGGTGACATCTGCCTTGTGCCGGAGCTTGACGGCCGACAGGATCACCTGCGTGTCGATGATGTGGTCGAAGTGGCGCAACACCCGCTCCAGCTTGCTGACCACATACTCCCGGATGGCGGGAGTTACTTCGAGCTGATGTCCACTAATGGTTAGGTTCATACGCGACCTCCGTAGATGATACGTGCCGTATCCGACTGACCCGGCACAGGTCCAGTGTAACGCCGGGACAGTTTTATGCAAGCGAGGGCCGGCACGCCGCTGTCGGGGTGGCCGTGCACGGGTTGCGTCCGCGCGCGGCCGAGGCACCGCGTGGCGGGCCGCTACATGCGGAAGTGTTCGCCCAGGTATACCCGTCGTACGGCAGGGTCGTCGACGATTTCTTCGGGATGTCCGGAGGTAAGGACCGCACCGTCGTTGATGATGTAGGCCCGGTCGCAGATACCAAGCGTTTCACGCACGTTGTGGTCGGTGATCAGTACGCCGATGTTGCGGCTCTTCAGGAATCGGACGATGCGCTGGATTTCGATGACCGCGATCGGGTCCACACCGGCGAAGGGCTCGTCAAGCAGGATGAAGCGGGGATCTGTGGCCAGCGCGCGCGCGATCTCGACGCGGCGGCGCTCACCCCCGGACAGGGAAATGGCCGCGTTGTTGCGGATGTGCGTGATCTGTAGTTCTTCCAGCAGCTGTTCGAGTTTCTCGTCGACGAGGCGGGCACCCAGTGCGCGCCCGTCGGGGTCGCGCATGAGTTCGAGCACGGCACGGATGTTCTGCTCGACCGTCAGCCGACGAAACACGGAGGCATCCTGGGGCAAGTACGACAGCCCCAGACGTGCACGCTTGTGCATCGGCATGGCGGTGATGACCGTGCTGTCGATTTCGATGCGGCCCGCGTCGGCGGGGATCAGTCCCACGATCATGTAGAAGCTGGTGGTCTTGCCCGCGCCATTCGGACCCAGCAATCCCACCACTTCACCACTACGCACTTCAAGAGAGACATCACTGACTACCGTGCGGGCACCGTACGTCTTACGCAGTCCGATGGCTCGCAAGCGACCCTGCTCCTTCACGCGCCCCCCTCCGTCCGGCCCTTGTCGGCCGGGCACGAGGTGATGATGGACTGGCTTTTTTCCTTGGACTGGATCATTGTGCGCACGCGCTGGTTGTTCGTTCCGGCGCGCGCACCACCGGAGGCCTGGTAGGTATTGGATGCCTGGTTGTAGCGGATGCGCTCGCCCTTGATCTGGTCGAGCACCTGGCCGCAGGCAAGCCGACTGACGACCGCGTGGCCGATGAATTCAAGCTGTTCGCGCGGGCCATCGTATTCGGCACGGTCGGCGTAGCCTTCGATGACCTCGACGCCGTTGGGCTGTGCTTGCCGAACGAAGACCTGCTTGCCCGGGCCGGCGACCGCTACCGCGAACTGGTCGCCGTCGGGATTCTGGCGGAGCTCCAGCCGGTGCGCGTGCAAGGTGAGCGTACCGCGGGTGAGCACCACGTTACCCATGAACACGCTGACCTGGTTGGCATCGTCGTACTCGAGCGTGTCGGAATCGATGAGGGTCGGCACGTCGCTGGGAAGCGCCGGTGCGGCGTGTACCGGCGCAGGAAGCACGAGTGCACACGTCAGGGCCAGGGCAATAGCGGCAATCAGGTGTACGCAGCCGCTCTGCCGGGGCGAGTCCGTACGGGTATCGGCGGAGGTTTGACGAGTAATCATGAGCAGGGTGCACGGTTTCCGACGGGCACGGGGTCCGTCAAGGTTTCGAAGGTGCGCGGCTGGGGGGCAGCAGGTCGGCCTGGCTGCGCGGCATTATTTTGACACGTGTGTCCGCGGAAACGGTCAGTTGCCGATTGCGATTGTCGTAACGCATGCCCGTTCCGCTCATGCGTGACCCATCGGCGCGAGTGATGGTAGCCGGCAGATCGGTGAAGGCCACGTCATCGCGTGGCCGCACGGTGAGTTCTTCCGTTTCAATGGTGAGCGCGGGCGCGTCGTCGGCGGGCTCGCGGTGCAGGCGCACGTTGCCGGTGAGGACCACCCGGGCGCCGTCCTCGTCCATGCGTCCGCGCTCGGCCGTGGCGATGGTGACCGAACGGTCGGGGCGCTGGCTGACGGCGCGGGGCAATTGGACTTCGTAGGAATCGTCATCGGGGTAATGCCGTGCGTGCGGGCTCTCGAGACGTTCGACGGGCAGTCCGGTCTCGTCAATGCGCATCATGACGAAGTCGTCGATGAAGGTGTCCATCTCGTGCGTGAGCTTGCGGGGCGGCACGGTGGGAATCGCGCGCTGGGCATAATCGGCGGCCCACCACGTGCCGATGACGAGCACCAGCAGCAGGGCGATGGCGATGCCGGACGTAAGGCGCTCGCGCATGTTACTGCGGTGAACCGCTCTTCAGCGGCTGGTAGCTGGCGCTGATGGCCGCGCCCAGGCGACCCTGGGCGGCGAGGATGAGGTCGCAGCATTCACGAACGGCTCCGCTACCGCCCTGGCGTTCGCTGACCCAGTGCGCGGCTTGCGCAACGTAGGGTGGGGCTGCCGGTACGGTGGCCGCGAACCCGGCCTGCCGCAGGGCGCCGAGGTCGTTGATGTCGTCTCCCATGTAGCCCGTTTGTTCAAGCGGGATGCCCAGCCGTTGGGTGAGTTCGAGCAGGGCCTTCGCCTTGTCGTGTACCGCCTGAGTCACCTCGGCGATGCCCAGGTCGGCGGCGCGGCGGGTAACGATGGGACCCTGACGCGCCGTCATGATGGCGACGGTGACGCCGTTGCTGTTCAGCAGGCGCAGCCCCTGGCCATCGAGAACGTTGAAACGTTTGACCGCCTCGCCCTGCTCGCCGTAATAGAGGCTGCCATCGGTGAGGACGCCGTCGACATCGAACACCATGAGTTTCACGCGGGCGGCGCGCTCCCGGATTGCCGGAGTTACGCGCGCGAGCACTACGGCTTCTGCCGGATGCGGAGTTGGACTTGACATGGAATTGGCCATGGCTGGTTTATAACACCTTGAAGGGATGGTTACACCACCTTGGCGGCCATCAGGTCATGCATGTGCAACGCGCCCACCAGATTGCCTTCGGCATCAAGCACCAGGAGCTGACTGAGCCGGTGTTCATCCATCAATGCAGCGGCCTCGACCGCGAGCGCATCAGGGTCGATATGGCGTGGCGAGCGGGTCATGCCCGCAGCAACGGTGACGGTGCGCAGGTCGCTGCCGCGTGCAATCAGGCGGCGCAGGTCGCCGTCGGTGAAAATGCCCGCGAGCTTGCCCTGGGCATCGATGACCGCCGTCATGCCCATGTTCTTGCGCGACATTTCATCCAGGGTGGTCTCGATGCTGGCGTCGATGGACACGACAGGTATGCGGGATCCGGTACGCATGACATCGCGCACGCGGGTGAGCAGCCGGCGCCCGAGCGCTCCACCGGGGTGCGACCGCGCGAAGTCTTCGGAACCGAAACCGCGCGCTTCGAGACACGCCACCGCCAGTGCATCGCCCAGGGCGAGGGCCGCCGTACTGCTGGCCGTAGGGGCCAGATTCAGCGGACAGGCCTCCTTGGCCACGCTGGTGTCCAGGTGGACGTCGGCGAGCTGAGCCAGCGGCGAGTCGGGGTTGCCGGTCATGCTGATGATGCCGGCACCCATGCGGCGGGCGATGGGCACCACGGTGATCAGTTCATCGGTGGTGCCGGAGTGCGAGATCGCGAGCAGGATGTCGTCGGCGGTGATCATTCCCAGATCGCCGTGCACCGCCTCGGCGGCGTGCACGAAAAATGCCGGCGTGCCGGTAGACGCCAGCGTGGCGGCAATCTTGCGGGCGATGTGCCCCGATTTGCCGATGCCGCACACGACGACCCGCCCTTTGCAGGCGAGCAGGCGTTGGACGGCATCGGTGAAGCGGTGGTCGAGCCGTTGCGCAACGGCCTGCACGGCTTCGGCTTCAATGAGGAGCGCGCGTTTGCCCGCCGCGACAACCGCGTCGGGGTCGAGATCGTGCTGGATGCGGGATGGGGTCATGCTGGGGATATCTTAAAATCCACGATGCATTGTATTCATAGTGAGCATCCATGACGCCCAACGCCGAGTTTATTCGCGATCGCATCCGAACCGTCCCTGACTGGCCCGTGCCTGGCGTAATGTTTCGCGACATTACTCCGGTACTGCAGGATCCTCGCAGCTTTCGGGTGCTGATCGACCTGCTGGTCTACCGCTACATGAACAAGCGACTCGACCTGGTCGCCGGCATCGACGCGCGCGGTTTCATCGTAGGGAGCGTCCTGGCCTACGAGCTGAACCTGGGGTTCGTGCCCGTACGCAAGAAAGGCAAGCTGCCCTATCTCACGCTCGAGGAAGAGTACCAGCTTGAATACGGCAGCGCAGCGGTGGAAATGCATACCGATGCGGTCACGCCGGGCCAGCGCGTCATTCTCATCGATGATCTCATCGCCACCGGCGGCACGATGCTGGCAGCGATGAAGCTGCTGCAGCGTCTGGGTGCGAACGTGGTCGAGGCCACGACCATCATCGACCTGCCCTATCTCGGGGGTTCGGCGGCAGTGCGTGCCACCGGGACGCCACTGTTCTCGATCTGCACCTTCGATGATGCCAAGGCCGAGACGAAGAACACCGTAGCCCGTCGGCAGGACGCACAGGAGGGCACCGTAAGCCAGCCAGCCGACACCCGCAAGGGCGGGGCCTCCGATTCCTGAGGACTGTACAGCGCCGCTTCAGCCCGCCGGCGCGGCCTCGTGCTGACGCAGCAACGGGGCCAGGTATCGTCCGGTATGACTTCGGGGGTTGGCGGCGATGTCCTCGGGTGTTCCCTGGGCAACGATACGGCCGCCACCCTCACCACCCTCGGGGCCCAGGTCGATGACCCAGTCGGCAGTCTTGATGACGTGGAGATTGTGCTCGATTACGGCGACGGTGTTGCCGGCGTCCACCAGCTGGTTCAGCACGCGCAACAGCAGCGCGATGTCATGAAAGTGCAGCCCGGTGGTAGGCTCGTCGAGGATGTAAAGGGTGCGACCGGTAGAGCGTCGTGAAAGTTCCTGCGACAGTTTCACGCGCTGTGCCTCGCCCCCCGAAAGGGTGGTGGCACTCTGGCCCAGCTTCACGTAACCCAGCCCTACCGCGACCAGCGTTTCCAGCTTGCGCGCAATGGACGGCACGGCATTGAAGCACTCCAGCGCTTCATCCACGGTCAGGTCCAGTACTTCGCTGATGTTGCGGCCCCGATACCGGATTTCCAGCGTCTCGCGGTTGTAGCGTTTGCCCTGGCAGACGTCGCAGGTGACGTAGACGTCGGGCAGGAAATGCATTTCAACCTTCACCACACCGTCACCCTGGCAGGCTTCGCAACGTCCGCCCTTGACGTTGAAGCTGAATCGGCCGGCGTCATATCCGCGTGCGCGCGCTTCGGGCACGTTGGCGAACAGCTCGCGGATGGGCGTAAACAGGCCCGTATAGGTGGCCGGGTTGCTGCGTGGCGTGCGGCCGATGGGACTCTGGTCGACGTTGATGATCTTGTCGAAATGCTCGATGCCGTGCAGCGCCTCGTAAGGAGCCGGTTCGTTTTGTCTCTTGTGCAGGTGGCGCGCCACCGCAGCCGCCAGCGTATCGTTGATGAGCGTGGATTTGCCCGAGCCGGATACTCCACTGATGCAGATGAAACGGGCCACCGGCAGGTGCAGATCGACCTTCTTCAGGTTGTTGCCGGTGCAGCCGGTGATCGACAGCCAGCGTTGCGGGGTGCGCTCGGTGGCGTTCGTGTCGGGGTCGCAGGCAACGACGGGCCGGCGCTCGGGAATTTCGATCTGCCGCACGCCACTGAGGTACTGCCCGGTGAGCGAGTTCGGGTCGGCCACGATCTCGGCGGGCGAGCCCTGGGCGACCACCTGTCCGCCGCGCTCGCCGGCGCCGGGGCCCATGTCGACCACGTGGTCGGCAGCACGGATCATGTCTTCATCGTGCTCCACCACGATCACGGTATTGCGCAGGTCGCGCAGGTGGCGCAACGTGTCGATGAGACGGTCGTTGTCACGCTGGTGCAGGCCGATTGAAGGTTCGTCGAGCACGTACATTACCCCGGTAAGACCCGAGCCGATCTGGCTGGCCAGCCGGATGCGCTGTGCTTCGCCGCCGGAAATGGTATTGGCGCTGCGGTCAAGCGACAGGTAGGTAAGACCTACGTTATTGAGAAACCGCAGCCGGGCAATGATTTCCTGGACGATACGCTGGGCAATCTCGCCTCGTGCTCCCGAAAGTTTCAGCCGGTCGAACCATTCCAGGCAGCGCGCAAGCGGCATGGCTTCGACCTGATAGATGGCCAGGCCGGGGTCGTCGGCGTGTTCGGGCCCGATGAACACGTGGCGGGCTTCCCTGCGCAGCCGTGACCCATGGCAGGACGGACATTGCCGGATGTTGCGATACTTGCCGAGCTCTTCCCGCACAGTGGGCGAGTCGGTTTCCTTCCAGCGCCGTTCGAGGTTGGGGATGATCCCTTCGAAGGGGTGCGACCGCACAGTTGTGCGCCCGCGCTCGTTGAGGTAGGTGAAGGAGATGGACTCTGTACCCGAGCCAAACAGGATGATGTCGCGGACGCGCTCGGGCAGGTCCTGGAACGGGGTATTGACGTCGAAGTCGTAGAATGCGGCCAGGCTGACCAGCATCTGGTAGTAGAAGGTGTTGCGCTGGTCCCAGCCCTGGATGGCACCGGCCGCCAGGCTGAGCTCCGGAAAGGCGACCACCCGTCGCGGATCGAAAAAACCCACGGTGCCGATCCCGTCGCATTCAGGGCACGCTCCGGCCGGGTTGTTGAAGCTGAACAGTCGTGGTTCCAGCTCCGGGATGCTGTAGCTGCAAACCGGGCACGCATACCGGCTGGAATAAATGTGTTCGTGGCCGGAATCCAGCTCGAGTAGAATGGCTCGTCCTTCGCCCAGCTCCAGGGCTACCTCGAGGCTTTCGGCGAGGCGCTGCTCGATGCCTGCGCGTACGCGCAGGCGATCCACGACGACGTCGATGTCGTGCTTGTCCTTCTTCCCGAGCGGTGGCAGCTGGTCGAGTTCGACCATCTCGCCATCCAGACGGATGCGCACGAAACCGCGTGCTTGCAGGGATGTGAATTCCGCCTGAGGGTTGCCCTTGCGACCACGCGCGACCGGGGCCAGCAGCGCGATGCGCG
>Ga0207864_1004534_pt1 | contig 10427 bp, 7 predicted proteins | sample HigsolmetaAR202D_FD_184834 | JGI IMG/M metagenome (GOLD analysis project Ga0207864, IMG submission 184834) | Ionic liquid and high solid enriched microbial communities from the Joint BioEnergy Institute, USA - AR20-2-D (SPAdes) (version 2) ...
GGTGTACATACGGGCGGTGGGCCTCGACCTGCCGGTGAGCGAGTGGTACCGCACCCACGCTTCGCTGAAAAAGGGCGACGTCGTCCAGATTGTCGGCGAGGTGGAGAGCTTCTACAAAATCGTCTCACCCAAGAATGCCTGGGTGTATCTGGCCCCGGGCACGGTTCGACGGGCAACACCGGCGGAAATCGCCCGTCTGCGAGGCGAACCTGCCCCCGAGCCTCAGCCGCAACCTCAGCCCAGGCCGGTAGATCCGGCGCCGCAGCCCGAGCCGACCCCCCGGCCGGACCCTACTCCCATGCCCCCACAGCCCGAACCTCAGCCCACCCCCGTCAGGCCGGAGCCTGAACCCACGGTCCCGGGTGGAACCGATACACCCACACCGACTCCGAAGCAGCCTGACGACCAGCCGACAACGCCCCAGCCCCAACCGCAGACGCCGCCCACGGACGAGTCCGGCACCAAGCCCGCCACCGGTGAACAGCCCAGCGAAGCCGAGGCGGGCAGGGCCCCGGCACTGAAGCTGCCCGAGGCGACCTCCCCGGCGGTGCGCGAGGCGGAGGCGAAGACCATCGCCGCCGAGAAGCTGCCCGTGGTCGAGCAGCCCATCGACGAGCTGCTGGCGACTTATAAGGCGCTGCAGAAGGATCCGGAGCTGTCCTCGATCGATCGGTACATCGTCAACGCCCGCATCGCCCAGCTTGAGCGGAACAAGGCGGTGGCCGATATTCTCAAGCGTGGGACGAAGCTCCAGGAGGAGATGGCGTCCCGGCCGACGGTCAATGTGCGCGACCTGGAGCGTCAGGCGATGCGGGCCTGCGGCTATGCAGCGACGGGAAGACTCGCCCCCAGCACGGTTTACAACGGCGAGAACCTGCCCAGGCTCTACCGTGTGGTCGACAGCGGCACCGGCCGAACCATTGCCTACGTGAAGCCGGGGCCCAACGTCGACGCGCGGATTATGGGCAAACTGGTGGGCATTTACGGTCAGATGCGGTATGATCCGGCACTGAAACTGAACCTGATCGACGTTCAGGAGGTGGAGGTGCTCGAAGCGCAGGGTCAACCCACGCCCTGACGATGCGGATTCGCGGGTCCGACAGGTGCAACACCTGCGCCGCGGTCGAGTGGCGGCATCGTCCGGACCGGGGCATCGGCCAGCGCTTCGGACGACAACTGGCTCGCTCACGTGCCCGTAGGCACACCCGAGGCGGGCGTCAGGTGAGCATCGTTTTCACAATAGAATCGTGAAAGTTGCGCTGCCCGGCAGCCGCGACGTTATACCCGCTATACGTCGGCCAACGTCCCACTGCTGGCCTTCGTGGCCCGCATTGTCCCTGTACATGGTTGTTTACGAACTATCCTGCCCCGCCTGCAAGAACGTGTCGCGCAGTCCATTCGTGCGCGTCGGCGCGGTGGTTGACTGTCCGGGCTGCCGCAAACGGTTCGTGGTCGACCGCGACATGATCCGCCGGCACGTCAACGGCAATACGGGCGAGGCGCTGCAGCGGCTGTTCAACGAGTTCGCCTGCCCCGGTCCGCCGATGCCGAACCTGTATAAGCCCACGAGTGCCAACGGCCACGGGGATGAACCGACCGACCCGGCCCCGGAGGGCAGGGCGATGGCAGAAGCGACGATGGATCCACCGCTGGAGGCCCCCGCCCCCACAGCCGCGCCCTTCGATCTTGCCACCAGTATTCCCGTCCCGCCCACCGCCATGCGCCGGCTGCGTCAGCGGCGGCTCCAGGCGCGGCTGGTCCGCCGACGCATCATCACCACCGTGACCATGATTATCGTCATCGGGGTCATCGTTGCGGTCATGGCGTATCTGATTCAGTCCGGCGGGGCGGACACCAACGCCGCACACGGCGTACAATCAGCCGTCAGCAAGGAGTAGCATCGCGCTGCTGCCGGCTTCGAACCGTCTGATTCCACACCCGACATGTTCTTCCCCATCCGCACCGATCGTCGGCAGCGCGCCAGGCCCTGGGTGAATTACACCCTCATCGCGATGAATGTGGCCATCTTCATCGCCACCACGGGCCAGATCACCCAGGCAAGCATGGCCATGCGGATGCAGGCCCCCATCGAACTGCTGGTTCGGCAGTTCCCCGTCCTGCACTACTACCTCTGGCCCGAAAATCCCCAGCTGTGGCAGTTCATCACCTACCAGTTCCTGCACGGCGACTGGATGCACCTGCTGGGCAACATGATCTTCCTCTATGTGTTCGGCAACGCGCTGGAGGACCGGCTGGGCCGGGCGGGGTATCTGGCGTTCTACCTGGCGGGCGGCATTTTCGCGGGCCTGGGTCATGCCGCGGTCGAATCGGCGCCGGTCATCGGTGCCAGCGGCTCGATCGCGGCCGTCACCGGCGCGTATCTGGTCCTCTTCCCGCTGGTTAACGTCACCATCTTCTACTGGTTCTACTTCTACATCGGCACCTTCGAGGTATCGAGCCTCGTGCTCATCGGCTTCCAGATCGCCCAGAACATCCTCATGCATATGCTCGGCGGCGTGGGCGTGGCGTACCTGGCGCACCTGTCGGGCTACGGCTACGGCATCCTGATCGGCATGGCGCTGCTCTGGGTGCGACTGCTGCCGCGCGAACCCTATGACCTGCTGTCACTGCTGGCACACCGCCGACGGCGGGCCCAGTTCCGATCCATGACGATGCGCGGCTACCACCCATGGGAAGGCTATGCCCCCAGCCGTGGCCCCATCGACCGGGCCGCACCCGACCCGCAGCAACAGCAGATCATGCAGATGCGGGCCAGCATCTACGACGCTCTCAACAACCACGATCTGGACACCGCGGCCGGCTACTACACCCAGCTGTTGGAACTGGACCCGCGCCAGGTACTCAGCCAACAGCACCAGCTTGATGTGGCCAATCACCTGATGGCGATGCAGCGTTATGGCCCGGCCGCCCGTGCGTACGAGCTGTTCCTCAACACCTACGGCAACTACCCGCAGCGCGAGCAGATCGAACTGATCCTCGCCCTGGTCTACGCCCGCTATCTCCGTCAGGCCAGCCGCGCACGCGAACTGCTCAGCAACGCTCTGCCCCGCCTGCATGATCCGGAGCAGCGAGCGCTGGCACAGGCCGTGATGGCGGAAGTTGGGTAGGGGAGATGGCGAATAGTGAATGTCGAATGACGAAGGAGCGTCCAGCGAAACACCCGTTCCACCAATCCACGAAAATCTGAAACGATTTCGTCATTCAGCATTCAACTTTCGTCATTAGTCATTCTTATGACAGCCGTTTCACGCACGATTCTCTGCACAACTCCGCTTCATCCGCTACAATTCCCGCTCGAATTTTCGGAGTGAGATTTACTGATGAGCGAGAAAATCGTACGCGGCAACGCGGTGATCGGTCAGTCCGGCGGTCCCACGGCGGTCATCAACCAGTCGCTGGTGGGCGTGGTGGAAAAACTGCGCGAATGCGGCGAAATCGAACATATCCTCGGCGCGGTGCACGGTGTACGCGGCATCGTCAACGAGCAGTTCATCGACCTCAAGTCGATCAGCCCCGACAAGCTTGATCGCGTCGCGCAGACACCCTCAGCGGCGCTGGGGTCCAGCCGTGACAAGCCCGATGCAGAATACTGCCAGCGCATCTTCAAGGCGCTGGAGAAGCGCAACGTGCGCTATTTCTTCTACATCGGCGGCAACGACAGCTCCGACACCTGCCGCATCGTCAACGAACTGTCGAACCAGAGCGGTTATGAGCTGCGCTGCTTCCACGTGCCCAAGACGATCGACAACGATCTGATGTGCAACGATCACACGCCCGGCTACGGTTCGGCTGCGAAGTTCGTCGCACAGGCGGTGCTGGGCGATAACCTGGACAACGCAGCCCTGCCCGGCATCAAGATCGACGTGGTGATGGGCCGTCATGCAGGTTTCCTCACCGCCGCGAGCGTACTGGCGCGACGGCATGATGAAGATGGCCCGCACCTGATCTACGTGCCCGAGGTCGCCTTCAGCGAAGAGAAGTTCCTCGCCGATGTCGATCGGATTTATTCCAAGCAGGGCCGATGCCTCATCGTCGTGAGTGAAGGTATTCACGACAAGGATGGCACGCCGATGGTCGTGAAGCTGGCTCAGGAAGTCGAAAAGGATGCGCACGGCAACGTGCAGCTTTCGGGCACCGGCGCGCTGGGTGACTTCCTCGCTGCGAGCATCAAGAAGAATCTCTCCGGCAAGCTGCGCGTCCGTGCGGACACCTTCGGTTACATGCAGCGTTCGTTCGCCGGCTGCGTATCGCCTGTCGATGCGGCGGAGGCGCGCGAAGTGGGTCGCAAGGCGGCGGAACTGGCAATGTCGGGTGACATCGACGGTTCGATCGCGATCCAGCGCGTGTCCGACAACCCCTACCGCGTCGAGTACAAGCGCGTGAATCTGGCGGATGTGGCTGCCAAAACCCGCCACATGGACCCGGCGCACATTCTCAACGACAACAACATCGCCCCAGCCTTCCGCGACTACGTGGCCCCGCTGGTGGGCGAACTGCCCGTGGTGGAATCACTTCGCTGACGTCGTCGACCGCACGGCTCACTGAAGCAACCACGCCACAACGACATTCTGTTCGATTGATTCGACCCCGGCTGACCACTCAGCCGGGGTTTCTGCGCGCCGGTGATTTCGCCTCCCAGTGGTTCATGGCGTAACATGTCGCCTCCTTCATTCCTCCTAACATTCAGCAAAGGTTCTGATCATGATGTATCGCAGCGTGCAGGGGGCGGGGCGGGGCAGGGTCGATGCGGTGGCGGTGGCGCTTTTCGAGAAGACGACTACGCTTCCGGCGGGCTATGCGGAACTGGACAAGCAGGTGGGCGGCGCACTGAGCGCGGCGATCAAGCGCAGTGAGTTCGGCACTGGCCGGGGCGTAGCGACGTGTCTCTATCCCCCACAGGGTGCATCGCGACTTTATGTGCTGGGGCTGGGTGCGAAGGAGAAGTTCAACGCCGATGCCCTGCGCATCGCCGGGGCGGCCCTCGTAAAAGCGGGGTGGAACGCCCGGCTGGATGCGGTTCGGGTTGATGTGCTGCCCGCGCTGGAGGAACTGAGCGAGCGAGCGCCGAAGGCTGAGGAAGTTGGCAGGGCACTGGGCGAGGGTATGGAAATCGCCCGGTTTGATTTCGACCAGTTCAAAGGCGCGGTGACGAAGGCGAAAAACAATGATAAGGATCGGCCGACAAAGTTGTCGGTGGATCTGCCTGCGGAACTTCGGGCTGGTTTTAACCGCGGTCTGACCGTAGGTCAGGCGGTGAACACCACACGGGAGCTGGCCGCCACGCCGCCGAACGTTGCGAACCCGAAGTACCTCGCCGATTACTGCAAGTCGATGAGCCGGCGGCTGGGCCTCAAATGCACGGTGATCGATGCAAAGCGCGCCCGGGAGCTGGGGATGGGTGGTCTCATCGCGGTGGGACAGGCTGGATCCACCCCGCCGGCGATGATCGTGCTGGAATGGCCGGGCAAGACGGCGGGGCGGGGTGGTCGTGGCAAGGCACGGCAGCCGGTGCTGCTCGTGGGCAAGGCGATCACCTTCGACACCGGCGGCTACTCGCTGAAGATCAACAACGGCATGCTGGGCATGAAGTACGACAAGTGTGGCGGCATGGCGGTCATCGGCGCGATGCAGGCCATCGCCACGCTCAAGCTCGATGTGCCGGTCGTCGGCATCATCGCGGCGGCGGAGAACATGGTCGACAGCACTGCTTTCCGCCCCAACGACATCATTACCATGGTCAACGGCGTGACGGTGGAGGTGACCAACACCGACGCCGAGGGCCGACTCGTCCTCGCCGATGCACTGGCCTACGGCTGCAAGACCTACAACCCCGCCGCGGTGCTGGATCTGGCGACGCTGACCGGCGGGGTGGTGGTGGCACTGGGATCACATTGTGCCGGTTACTTCTGCACCGATGATGCCCTGCGCCAGCGTCTGCAGGCCGCGGCTGACGCCTCGGGTGATCGACTCTGGGAGCTGCCGCTGTGGGATGAACATCGCGACCTGATGAAGGGCACGCACAGCGACCTGGTCAATTCCGGGGCGGAGCGCGGTGCCCACCCGATCCAGGGGGCGGCCTTCCTGAGCTATTTCGCCACCCCAGCAGGCGACGCGAGCAAGGTCGGCCAACTGCCCTGGGCCCACATCGACATCGCTGGCACCGCTGACAACAAGAACGACACCGCCCTCATGCCCAAAGGCCCCACGGGTTACGGCGTGCGCCTGCTCACCCGTCTGCTGGAAAGCTGGAGCTGACCTCTTAAACGCGGTCGCTTCGGTGATCCCCACACCCCAATCCACCGTTTTCCCACACCTCTCCCACCTGGAGAGGTGTTTTTTCTGCGTCGGAGGGGTGTCGGCAACGATGTGAATAAGTTGGGGATAAGCGCGCGGATGGTGTCAGGTCGGGTTGGGTTGGGGGAATCCTTTACCGACAGTGTGGATGCATGAACAATGTTCAAGAAGGTAAGGGGTGGCTGGAACGTCGTTCACAGGGGCGCTTTCGACGCGGGACCGACAGGTTTTCACTGTGTGTCCGAATGTCGCTACACATTTTGTTTTAATGAGTTATGAACATGATCCCTTGTTTATCCACAAAACGACATGGCTTAATACGAAGAGGACGGGTTTATTTCTTCTTCACTCACAGGAATCACAGGCAGGTGGCATAGCTGGGTCAGGTTCTGGACAACTGTGTCTTGTGGATAGCTCAGGGTTTCCCACAGGATGTTGGTGAGTTGTGGATAGTCTGGCATGCCGGGCAGTAGACGGTAGTCCGACCGGCGAGGGTGAGGCTCTGGAGGAGGGCCCGGCAGTTACGGCATGGTTGACCGGCTCGGCCGTACACCTTGTGGCGGAACTGGAAGCCGCCGGGGTTGCCCTGACCGTCGACATAGTCGCGCAGGGTGGAACCGCCCGCCCGGATCGCGCGTCCAAGCAGACGTCGCATGCGGCTGACCAGCGCGCGAACCTGATCGAACGTCAGACAGTCGCAGGGCGTAGAAGGATGCAGGCGACAGTCGAAAAGCAGTTCGTCGACGTAGATGTTGCCCAGCCCGGCGATGAGGTTCTGATCGAGCAGGGCAGACTTGAGCGGGCGACGCGAGGCAGCCAGGCGACTGTGAAGCTGGCGTGGGGTGATGGTCAGCGCGTCGGCCCCCAGCGTGTTCCAGCGGCTTTCGCGGAGTGCGGCTGGGTTCGGGTAGGTCCAGATGCCGCCGAAGCGGCGTGGATCCGCAAAAACGAGCTTCCCCCCATCGTCAAGCTGCCAGATGATGTGGGCGTGTGGCGGTAAATCAGGTTGGGTTGCGGATTTGGCGTGTCCGATCGCGCTTGAAGGGAAGTAACGCAGCGAACCGGTCATGCCCAGGTGAACGCAGAGGCACGGTGGGTTCGCGCTCGCCTGGGTGAGGATGGCCAACTGTTTGCCGTGGCGGAGGATGTCGCCGATCGTTCGGCCGCGCAGCAACGCGCTGGGCGTGGCGGGGCCGGTGACGATGTCCGGCCGCAATAGCTTCACCGCGGTGATCGTACGACCGGGAAGGTGTCGCAGAAGCGACCGTCGGACCGACTCGACCTCGGGCAGTTCGGGCATGGCGCGGGAATTGTAGGGTTGGGGGAGTTTTCGTGGATGGGTGGTGTGGAACCGGCGGCGGCGTGTGTTGAGAAGACAGCCCGGCCGGTGCAGCGCCCCCGCAGGGTATACTGTGGCCAGCACCGTTTCAGGATTTCTCCATGAGTCAAGAAAACCACGCATCGTCTGGGGCGTCCCAGGAAGCGACCGAACTGGTTCAACGGGTGCGGCAGGCTTATGACCAGCTCCACGCCGAGGTGAACAAGTCGATCGTGGGGCAGCGTGAGGTGGTGGACCAGGTGTTCATCTCGCTGTTCACCCGGGGTCACGCGCTTCTGGTGGGTGTGCCGGGACTGGCCAAGACGCTGCTGGTTTCTACGATCGCCCGGGGGCTGAATCTGGCGTTCAATCGCATTCAGTTCACGCCGGACCTGATGCCTTCGGACATCACGGGCACGGAAGTGATCGAGGAGGACCGCACCACGGGCAAGCGTCAGCTTCGCTTCGTGAAGGGTCCGATCTTCGCGAACGTGATCCTGGCGGACGAGATCAACCGCACACCGCCCAAGACGCAGGCGGCGCTGCTGGAGGCGATGCAGGAGCATCACGTCACCGCCGGTGGGATGCAGCACGACCTGCCCCGGCCGTTCTTCGTGCTGGCCACGCAGAACCCGATCGAACAGGAAGGCACCTATCCGCTGCCTGAAGCGCAGCTCGACCGCTTCATGTTCATGATCAAGGTCGACTACCCGACGGAAGCGGAGGAGCTGGAGATCGTCAAGCGGACGACGGCCCGTCATGAAGCTAAACCTCAGGCGGTGCTGGATGCTCAGAAAGTGATGGAGATCCAGGAGCTGGTGCGTGATGTGCCGGTTGCGGACCACGTAATTCGCTACGCGTTGCGGCTGGTGCGTTCGACGCGCCTGCCTTCGCGTGGCGCGCCGGATCTGCGGCCGGACTTTTTGAAGCGATATCTGGCCTGGGGCGCCGGGCCGCGTGCCAGCCAGTATCTGATTCTGGCGGGCAAGGCGCGGGCGATTCTCAGTGGCCGCACGCATGTGACGGTCCAGGACATACAGAGCGTCGCCCACCCGGTGCTGCGTCACCGCATCATCACCAACTTCAACGCCGAGGCCGAGGGCATCACAAGCGACGAGCTGATCGACCAGTTGCTCGAAACCGTGAGCGTGGACGGCACGGACGCCCGCACCGCCGCGACGATGGAAACGGTGATGCGATGACGCTCGGTAAATGAAGCACGCTCGAAATTCGATTGACCCGCATCAATTCGAAGTTCGAAGTGTCACGTGTCGTTTGATTCGTTTGTTCCGGGGATTCGAGCTTCGGATTTCAGTCCATGAGCAGCATCGCCCCTGATTATCTGTCGCATGAAACGCTGGCGGCGATCGCGCCGATTGATCTGCGTGCGCGCATGATCGTCGAGGGGCTGATGATCGGGCAGCACCGCTCGCCCTATCAGGGGTTCAGCGTCGAGTTCGCCCAGCACCGCCAGTACACCGCCGGCGACGACACGCGGTTCCTGGACTGGAAGGTGTTCGGCCGGTCCGACAAGCTCTACATCAAGCAGTATCAGAAGGAAACAAACCTCGACCTGGTCATCATGGTCGATGCGTCAGGGTCGATGGGGTATTCGTCGCTGCGGTATGACGATCGAGGCGCGCGGTGGCGCAAGTATGACTGTGCAGCCTCGCTGGCAGCGGCGCTGGCGTACCTGGCGCTGCAGCAGCAGGACCGGGTGGGCCTGGTCATGTTCAGCGACCACATGCAGGCGGTGACGCGCATGAGCAACGCGCGCGACCACTGGCGCACCATCATCGAGATGCTCTCGACGGAACGGGTCGATGAGGATCGCGATGCGCTGATCGCCGGCGGCGAAACCCAGCGCACGACCGATCTGGCCCGGCTGTTCGATCAGATGACCGCCAAGCTCGCCCGGCGGAGCCTGCTGGTGCTCATCAGCGATCTTTTCGATACGACCGAAGCGTTCGAGCGCGGGCTGGCGCTGTTGAAGCATCGGCGGCATGACCTGATGGTGCTGCAGACGCTCGATCACGCGGAGCTGACCTTTCCGTTCCGCTCACCCACGGATTTCATTGGGCTGGAGAACGAGGGCAAGCTGGGGCTGGATCCGGCGGCGCTGCGACAGGCGTATCTGGATTCACTCAACGCGCACCTGCAGAAGGTGGAGGATCTGACACGACAGTTCGGCTTCGACTACCTGCTGGTCGATTCGTCGCAGAGCCTGGGGGCGGCGCTGGGCCACTTCCTGGCACGTCGTGCGGCGGTGGCGGCGCGGAAGGTGGTGAAATGAACAGTCGGTGGGAACACCTGTTCCTGGGGAACTGTTTTTGAGCGCATGAGTTGATGGCGGCATCACTGGCACAAGCAGCTCCGATGTTGACCACCACAGGCCTCGCTGTGGCGGGGGTGGCGGCGATGTCGGTGCCGATCATCATTCACCTGCTGACACGATATCGGCGACGCCCGGAACTGTGGGGCGCGATGCGGTTCCTCATGGAAGCGTATCGCAAGCATCGCACGCGGCTGCAGGTTGAGCAGTTGCTGCTGCTGGCAGTGCGGTGCCTGATCCTGGGTGTGCTGGGACTGGCGCTTGCAGGCCCGATGCTCAGTGGCTGTGCCGGTTCAGCCCTGGGAACGCTCGCCGGGACGGGTCGCATCGTGCATCTGGTGATTGATGATTCGCTGACTACGCACACCATACAGACCGATGACGAACAGCGATTCGCCCGGCTGCAGGAAGCGGCGCTTTCCATTGTGGATGCGTTGAACGCGAGTGATCGTGTGGCGGTGT
>Ga0207864_1004535_pt1 | contig 10425 bp, 8 predicted proteins | sample HigsolmetaAR202D_FD_184834 | JGI IMG/M metagenome (GOLD analysis project Ga0207864, IMG submission 184834) | Ionic liquid and high solid enriched microbial communities from the Joint BioEnergy Institute, USA - AR20-2-D (SPAdes) (version 2) ...
AACTGGCTCCCTTGCAACTGGAGATTCGGCACGTCGATCATTTTGAGCCACGGGAAGAACACGAATGGCCCCTCGCCCGCACGCAATGGACCCGTCTCTGGCTCGATCTCGATGCACGTACCCTGGTCGAATCGCTTCCCCCGTCGGAGCAATCCCTGTCCTACATGGGCATGGGCCCAGGGTTCGAGCTCTCCACCCCACCCTTGACGGAACAGACAGAGATCACCGGGCCTCTCACCGCCGTGCTATGGGTGGCGTCGGAGACCGAAGACATGGACCTGTTTCTCACCCTTCGGGCGTACGACCCGAGTGGCAAGGAAGTGCTTTTCCGCGGCGCCACTGACCCTGCGGTTCCAATCGCACAAGGCTGGTTGCGTGTTTCCCATCGAGCCACGGACCCCAACCGCTCCAGGCCGTGGCGCCCGTGGCGTTGGCACCTGCAGCGGGAGCCCATGGAACCCGGCAAACCGTATCGTGTCGAGGTTGAGATCTGGCCGACCTCCATCGTTCTCCCGCCGGGCTATCGCCTCGCGCTGCGGATTGACGGGCGAGACTTCGAACGTGAAGGTGCAACCGGCCCCCGCAAGGGCTCGGGCCCCTTCCTGCACACTCACCCGAAAGACCGCGACCCTGTCATCTTCCAGGCGCGCAACACCATCCTCTCGGGTGGAAAGTACGACTCGCACCTCTTGCTGCCCGTTATCCCCCGCTGAAATGAAGTGTGGGCTGGTGAGCGAGTCACTTCACCAGCCCGCCCATCACACCGTGCAGAGGACGCTCCTGCGCCACCGCGCCCTGCGTGCAGCGCCCCCTACCCGCGCGTCAGCATCACTCCGCCATGCAGCCGATCCAGCACCGCCCGCCTCATGGAATCTGGCGCAGTGTCAAGCAGCGGAGGCCACAGCCTTTGGGCATCGGCCACGGTGGCGCGTGCAAGCTGCAGCAGGCGTGAGGCGCGCGGCACCTGTGCGAGCTTCAGCAACTTGCGGAAATCTTCCCATGAGAAAGTCTTGAGCCGCTCATCGATTGCACGATTGATGACGTAATCGGTCGGCGGCACACTTTCGAAGAATGCGGTCACGCAGACCGGGTCGTACAGCGGCGCCAGTACGGGATGGCGACCGTCCGGGTAGACCACCGCCCAGTTCTTGAGATGTGCGTCGGTGTTGCCCATGAGGACAAAAGCCACGAAACGCTTCACGAATTCCTGCGCATCGCGTGCGGGCTCGGCCGAGAGCCGGTCGATGATGCGCAACATGGCCGGGTAATCTACCAGCATGCCCCTGCCGTATTTCTGACGTGGTTCGTAACCCAGGATCTGCGCGAACTCCTCCATGTGCTGCCGCCGTCCGCCAGGCACGCGATCGAAACGCTGCACGGCCAGTATCTGTTCGAAGGGCAGCTCCTCCGGCAGGTCTGCTGCCTCCCTGGAGATGATTTCGGCCGATGCGCAGTGTAGCCCCAGTGCCCTCACGAGCTGATAACCGGTGTATTCATTCGCCACCAGATCGGGATGTCGCAGGGAGGGCAGCTTGAGGATGTGCGAGCCCGCCGCCCCCGAACGGTGCACGGTATAGCGGCGGCCCTCGCGAATCGCCGAGAACTTCGGTACCACTCCGGGAATGGACGCGGCGTCTTCCACGGGCGATTCCACGAACCCAGGCTCAAGCACGTCCAGCCCCAGTGCCGTGTGCCATAGACGTACTGCATGCGGCACACCCTCATCAGCCGGCACCGGTTCAACTTCCAGGGCACCCATCAGGTCATGGCCGGCGGCCGCCAGCAGCTCGAACTCGTCGTCCGGCGAACACCCTCGCTCACGAGCCAGCCGATCACGGTTGTGGCCCTCGGGCAAGAGATTCTGGAAGAAGCTCGGCCACTTGCCATCGGCCCTCGTCAAACGGGCATCACGCGCCGCGGAAAGAATGGCGCGCGTCGCCGCGTCGTCAGTCCCCTGGTAACTGAGGGAGAGCGTAGGCCGCTGCGGGTCGTCGATATAGTCACGGTCGAACAAGACTCGAAGGATGTCGCCGTATTGCGACAGATACCCGATAGGGCGCCTCTGCCCCTCTACGGTATGCAGATACACCCGCAGATAGCGGATGAAGGTGCTCATGACTTGCGCCCGCGCCGTTGTACCGCCCGCGAACCTTGAACGATTTCTTCCACCACCGAAGGCGGGGCCTCGATGCCCGCCCGCTGCCCCAGCAGCCGACCACCCGATTGGACGAACTGCTGCAGCTCGGCGCGCAAGGCAGCGGGCACGAGCATGAGCTCCATGCCCAGAGCCCTGGCCATGACTTCGAGGGTAGACAGTCGGGGGTCGCTGTTGCCAGATTCGGCTTTCTGCACGGCCATGCGGCTGAGGCCCGAACGCTCCGCGAGCTGAGCTTGCGTGATGCCTGCCGCCTGCCGAGCCTGCACCAGTTGCTCGAGCAATCTGATCATGATCATTATCTTTTAATATATAAAGATGATCAAGGATATCATCATCAGCTGGTCAAGCCAATAAGATAACGATCATTATCATACACTTGTTAATAGATAACTATTATTATCTTTAGGGGCAGGCACGCGAAATTCTCTGGCCGCAAACGTCACGGATGCGCTGTCGCCGACCGGTAGAACGACTCCAGGTGCTGTGCCATCTGTGCCAGGGCCTCGTTGTCAACATACATGGTGTGCCCCGCCTCGTAGTACTCGGCGCGCACATTCTTGCGCAGTTCCGGATCGAAGGTCATGTGGGCGAGATCGTAATCCCCCCAGGCAAATGGCGTCGCCAGATCGAAATACCCGTGAATCTGCAACACTTTCATGGCAGGATTGGCCCGCATCGCCGCGCCCAGGTCTCCGCCCACCCAGGTATTCTGCGGGAAGATGTTGACGTCCTCCTCGATCTCGCGCTTGGAAATACCCGCAATCACGGGTAGCTGGTGCTTCCAGTTCCAGGTCTTGCCGGCCTCCCAGTTGCCCATCATGTATTCCGCGTCCTCCCTGTAACCGAGCCGGCCAAGGTTTTCCTTGAGGATCGAGACCACGGGAATGAACACGTTCCGGAAGAACACATAATCGCCCTCGGGCTCCTCCCCGGCACTGTCAAAGTCCGTCGCCGTCTCACGCCCGTCCATACGCCCGATGACCAGACCCTGGTCGCGCAGCAACTCCTTGCGGAAACGGACCGCCGACACCCGCAGGTGGGCCCGCTCGATGTAGGCCGGATCCAGGCCGATGTAGCCCGCGAGCCTGCATGCGATCTCGCTGCGCTTCGCGGGACTGAGCGCATTGCCCTCGTACAGGGCTTCAGCGTAGGGGCCGCGGGCAAAGGCCATGACCTCGTCAAGGAACTCTCGCAGGTGCCTGGACTGGTGCGCCGTCCGTCCGTGATGCCATGCAATCGCGGCATACGTCGGCACCGAGACCACGTAGACGTGGTCCATGCCATAGGAGAACGCCCCGAAGTTCAGTGCCGAAGCCACCAGGATCACCCCATTGAGCGAAATGCCGCGCGCCTGAGCCATGTTGGCCACGACCGATGCCCGGGTGGTGCCATAGGAGTTTCCGAGGATGAACTTTGGTGACTGCCAGCGCTCATTCAGGGTCAGATAGCGCTCGATGGCACGCGTCGTCACATCCGCGTCGGGGTCGACTCCCCAGAAGTCACTGTTCTTCGCCCTGCCGACAGCGCGGGAATAGCCCGTTCCGATCATGTCGATGAAGACCAGGTCGCTTTGCTTGAGCAGTGTGTGCGGGTTGGGCTTCGCAATGAACGGCGCGCGGGTCTCGGGGTTGGCCGCCACGTCGTAGCGCATCGGGCCAAAACCCAGCACATCCATCGGCATGGTCGCACCACCGGGGCCGCCGTTCCAGATGAACGTCACGGGACGCGTCAGCGGATCGGCGTCTTTGAGGGTATAGGCCATGTAAAACAGCTCGGCGTCCGGCTCGCCGTCTTGCTTCCTGACGAGCAAGGTGCCGGCCGTAGTCGTGTAGTCGAGGGTGCTGCCATCGATGGTGATGCTGCCGTCGGCGGTCACGATTCGTTCTTCCGGCACGCCGGCAGGGTGGGAAGTGGCCGGCTGTGCCGTTTCGGCCATCGCCGGCACCGCCCATGCCGACATCAACAGGGCGCACACCACACACGCCTTCAGAGAAGAATCTGCGTAACGCAAGACAAGCCCTCCTTTTCTCGTTCGACAGCAAATCGGCGCATGCTGCAATCAAGACCGCCCGTGCCGGACAGCGGCTCAGCGCGTCCCGGCGTCGCTGGTATCGACACGCCGGAACGGCGGCTGCCCGGCTTGATCGGTGCCACCCAGCCAGTGAATCTGCGCCATGCGGCCGGTCTCGTCGCTCTGGAAGTGCAGCCTGACCCGGTCGGTATACGGGTCCCCGTCGCGCACGACGGCGGGAATCGTGGCGATGAACACGTCGTTCGGCCGGGGCTCGAGCCTGACGGCCAGGCGCTGCGGCCCCAGCTCGAACCCCAGCGTTCCGTCCGCATCGCGCACGATCTCGATCTGCCCGAGCACGGGGCTTTCGTACCGGCCCGTATAAGCTTCCAGCGCTTCGGGCGGCAGGCTGTAGCGGGCGTCCAGCGCCTCCTGCTCGCGTTCTTCGGCCAACGCCTTGCGCGTGGCCGCCAGAATCTGCGCCGCATAATCACTCTCGGGCCGACCCTGCAAGGCATCCATGATGTAACGGCCCAGCGGCGCAGCAATCCCGTTGCCGAACGTGACGGACTGGTTGACCAGCACGACCACACCGAAACGCCGGTCGGGGTCGAACCCTACGTAGGAGACAAAACCGGTCGTGCCGCCCCCATGCTCGATGACGCGGCCCTCGGGCGTGCTATGCACGATCCAGCCGGTTGCGTACGAGATCAGATCGCTATCGCCCAGCCGCAACAGCTCATGCATGGGACCGGTAATGAGCACCAGCGGCGCATAGGTTTCTTGCAACTCCGCCTGGCTGATCACGCGGGTGCCGTCGAGCACACCGCCATTGAGGTGGAGACGGAGCCAGCGGGCCAGATCGCGCACGCTGGAATTCAGCCCCCCGGCGCCTTCGGCGTTGTAGGGAAACATGCCGAGGGGGTCGACCACATTCTCCTCGGTATCGGACCGATGTCCGCTCGCATGCTCGAACGCCTGTCGCAGCCCGTCTGCCGTCGCGCTGGTCGAGGTCATGCCGATCGGCTCGAGCAGACGCGTTCTGAGCACGTCTGCCCACGCCTGCGCCCCGCTGCGCTGCGCAACAATTTGCCCGGCGACCAGGTGAAACGCGTTCTGGTAGGCGAAGCTCGAACGAAAGCTCGACACGGGACGGAAATGCTCCAGAGCCCGGATGATGTCATCGGCGTCGTACCCATAGGTCATCATGTTCGTGGCCACATAGGCGGGAAGGCCGCTGCGTTGCGCCAGCAGATCGCGGATGCGGAACTCCCGGGTCACCCAGGGATCCATCAGCCGGAAGCCGGGAGCATGGTCGATGACACGGTCGTCCCAATCGAGCGCACCATCGTCGACCAGCATGGCCAGGGTCACGCCAAGAAAAGCCTTCGTGGTCGAACCGATCTGGAACACGGTCTCGGGCGTCACGGGCGCCGTACCGCCCACCTCGCGCACGCCGAACCCCTGTGCATAGACGAGCTCATCCTCGGCCACAATGCCCACGGCAAGCCCCGGCGTGTTCCATTCCTGCATGGTCTTGCGGACATGTGCTTCGATCCTGGGTACGACCGCCTGCACATCGGCGCGCCGGATCATGTTCGACGCCTCGGTGGGAATGCTTGCCAGCAGGCCCAGTGCGAGCCCCACGGCCCACCCGTAAGCGTTTCGGGTTGATGATGCATGTCGGGCAAGAATAGGCATGGCCGCAGGTCTCCACGCAGAACAATCCTGCGCAGATTATTGCAATGCGGCTTCGAAAGCCGGCAATCCCCGCGTCTCACGCGGTCATCATTCCGTGTCACCCAGGTAGCCGCCTCCCGGAAGGTCCCGGTCATTCGGCTTTCGTTTCACCCTGGCTGGGTTTCAGGTGAGTCTGTGCCGCATTGCGCAAGGCGCCGCCCGCACGAAACTCCGAAGGCGACATTCCAAAGCGGGCACGGAACAGCCGGCTGAGATTGGGCGCATCGTAAAGGCCGCAACGGGCCGCCAGATCAGCAATGGGGATTGCCGGATGCGCCCGCTGCAACAGCGCCCGGAAACGCTGCAGGCGCTGCTCGCGGATGTAGCCGCTGATCCCCAGCCCCCGGTCGGCGAAGGCACGATAAAGAGTGGAACGCGAGCAGCCCAGGGCCTGCGTAATGGTGGCCGCATCCAGCGACGGATGGGCAAGATGGCGATCGATGTAGCGCTGGGCCGCCGTGAAAAGCGCCAGGCGCCGGGGGTCGGGGCTCTCACCCCCGTCCCACACTCCGGCAGGGTCGCTGGCGCTGCTGAGCACGGCTTCGAGTATGGTCAACGCCAGGGCTTCCGTGGCCCCCAGGGCAGCCATCTGCTCCCTCGGCGACAGTTCGGCGAGAATCCGTGACAGCGCGTCCAGCTGGGCACGCAGCATCAGCCCCATGGGTGAAGCCCTGAGGGCCCTCGCGACGTTCGCGGCATCCGGAATCGTACCGAAGCGTTCCAGCAACGCGCGCCGCGGCAGATCGATCTGGACGACGGCCGATTGCGAGAATGCCACCGTGGTCGCACGCAACGGGTTGAACAGCATGAAGTCGCCGTCAGCCAGGCGCAACGGGGCATCGCCTTCCTGTTCCATCATCGCCGCGCCCGAGCGGAACCAGATCAGGCATGGATCCTCGCCGTCTTCACGCCTTGCCGCAGCCCGCGAGCGCCGAGCGCTGAACCCGTCGAAACTCGCAAGGTGAAGTTCGCTCAGCGCATCGGCAAGCGACAGAATCGTGGCCCGGAAATCGTGGCGCTGGGAAGGCGATGGCGCATCTGCGATTGCGGCCCGGATAACGGTGCTGCGCCAGTAGTCGTAACGCTGTTCGGGCGGAAAACGCTCGGTACAGATCTGCTGGAAAACCAGCCTGTCGGGCCGCCCGGCAGCGAATGGGTGGACGCCGGGCTCGGCAGAAAGTTCGGCAAGATCTGAGTCGTGCGCGGGTGTGTGCTGAAGTCGATCCATGGGGCCGTCACGCTCAAGTACGTTTGCACGCCTGCCCCCGGATCATTGCCCTCCTCCTGGCAAAATTCTGGAGGCACCCACCTGGATGAGATTAATTGTGTCGAAACGATTTGTATTAGATGTTTATCGTTATTCAGGCCGGGGGGTCAACCGGGGTTGGTCGCTGTCCGTTCGGCACACATCGAACCGCCGCGCGGTACTGCACTCGATTCAGGGCCCGAGTGTCGTCGCTTACGTCAGGTAAACTGTGGTAGAGAATTGCTGTGATGGAACGTGGCCACATCTACCTGGTTTCACTGGATCAAACGGCAGGCCACGAACAACAGGGCGCCCGACAGGTCCCTGATCGTTTCACCAAGCAAGTTCAACCGGCTGACCGGCGTCCCCATCGTGCTCCCGATCACGCGCGGAGGGGATTTTGCCCATACGAAAGGATTCGCAGTTTCCGTGCCAGAGCACATCATGGAAGAGGTCCTGGCCAGGCTGTCTCCCCTCTTGGCCTAGAGGCAATTGTTGCTCGTTAGCGTCCGGTAAACACACCTTGACGCCTGCAGCGCTTGCGGTTCCCGATCGATTGTGGGCAGTTTGTAAGCGTCCGGGAAATACACCTTGACCGGCACGGCGTTTGTCGGACGAATGTTCAGCCCTGCGGCTTCCCGTTGTGCGGCAGCAGCTCGGCCATTTTGATGGTTCTTTTGTAGTGGCAGCCGCGTGAGCACGTCCCTCAGGTAGACCTGATCCACCGCCGTTGTACTGGCGTTCTATGGAATCGGCCGCTGGATACAGCCTCGCCTGCGCGCTCGAGGACACGGGCCGACGCTCGATACCCTCGCCGGTTAGCATAGCCGCATGTCGCGGCTGGGCGCGCTCCATTCCCTGCACGCGCTGCGCACCATCCAGAGCCTTCCGCTTTACGGATCGAGGCAACAGCGCGAAACCATCGACATGATGATTGTCCGGGTGCAGCGGGAAACCGATCCCGCCCGCCACGACCTCTACAGGTAACGGGTTCGGCCCCGCGTTCGGATCGCGGGGCCACCACTCAGACGCGATTTCCGGGCCACAGAGCGATTTTGAGGCTCTGGCCTAACCTCCCCACCTTACCTCCCACGAAAACCGCTCCACGGCTTGCCAGCGCCATCCTGGGCGTTTGCGATTACACGTGGAAAGCTCCCATCCCCCTTTGGTGCCATTTTCAGTTTGTCCGTCAAACGACCATTTGGCGGACATTCGTAATGTGTCCAGTTTGGAGCCGTTTGCGACGAGTTTGCGGACAGAATAGAAAGGCGGACAGAAAGCGGACACCTACGACAGACCGAAAGCCGTAGCCTGCTAGGCGCGAAGCTTTATGAGAAATCAGGGTCAGGGCGAGCTTGGTTGGCGTTAAAAGAAAGATAAATGTTAAATCTCGCGCGCGCGTTACGGTTTCTAAAGGCCTTACGCTCTAAGGCTTTGCAGGTGGATTGCGTTCCTAAAAGCACGAAGTCGGGCGTTCCTAAAAGCACGATTTGATCCACAAGCGAGCGTTCCTGAAAGCACGATGTGATTCACAGGGAAGGCCTATTTATCCACAGGATGCAGCCCACAAAGGCTATGGCGCAGCACGGGCGTTTACGCCCCTTGGGGCCGCTTCCGGGCTTTGCGGACGTAGGCCTTCTCATGGGCTTGCACGGACGCATGGGGCCGCCCGGCGAGCATGTCTCGTACCTCGGCCAACTTACCCTTGGGGCCGTTGGCGTAGAACGTCACCATGTCCCGGTCGGCATCGAAGGCCATCAGATAGTCCGGCAGATCGCCGGACTCGGCCAGCACCTTCAGGTCGAAACGGAAGCGCCGAAGCGCAGCGGTGCTGCCGCTCTTTTGGTGCAGGACGGCTAACGATACCCGCCATCTCGGTTGCTCGCCGCAGTGCTTGCGGGCCAACTCATAGATGCGCCGATCCAACGGCTTGCGCAGCCGAAAATAGGAGCGGGATAAGGTCAACACCCGCTTGGCCTCGACCGAACGGAACAGCCAGCGCGGCAAGTCCACTTCGACGGCCACCATACGGTCATTGTCGAGCGACTTCTCGACCACTCGCCAACTGTCGATCAAGCCGAAACCCCGCCGCTCACGCTGCCCGTTCGTCTCGATGTTGGTTTCGATAACGGTACCTTTCAGGCGTCGCAACATGTCCGCCAAGCGCTCGTAGGCGCGGCCGCTGGTGCCACGGTTGGTAACAGTCAGGAAGTCGAATGCGGTAAAGCGGACCGTGGGCGTGATTTCCCGGCCTCGGTTGGCGGCTTCGACCAATTGGCTAATGCAGTAGATCCACAAATCCTTGTCGTGGATGGTCGCGCAGCCAGTTGCACCGGGCAGCACCGTAACTCTATGGCCGTTACGCTCATAGACGCGCACGCGCTTGTCACCGGCGCGAAGCGCGAACAGTGGATGCTCCATGCTGGCCGTGTCGTCTTTGAGCGAGGCATCGATGATGTCGGCTACGAAGAAACCGCCTTGCCGGCGACGGTCAGGCGCGAGGCGTGTGGCGGCCTCGTGATCCATGCGCTCGACCCGGCTCTCGTTCGGTGCGATGAACACGGATCAGCGACTCTCAGGCCCCCATCCCGGGACGGGCGGCTTGAATGCCCGACGACTTGCGCGTCTCAATCCATTGCTCCACGTCGGCCAGATCCCAGGCGACGTTCCGGCTAGTTAGTGCTATGCGGCGCGGGAATTCACCTCGCTGCTCCAAGTTGTAAATCGTGCGCTCGCACAGCGGGATCATCGCCAACAGCTTCTTTTTATTGATGAGAGTCCTGCTCGTCTTTGCTTGCATGCTTTGACCTCCATCAGTCACTTTCGAATGCGTGCCTGATGGTGCCCCGCAATACAGATTGCATCGACCTAATGATTGGCTAAAATGGTTGACATGAAAAATCAGCCGACCATTACCGTCTGGGACGGGTGCGATCCCACCGTTTCAAAGGCCATCGGACAATTTCAGGATCGCTGGAAGCCCTACTCCGAGTCCGGGAAGCGCTACCCCATCGCTCGGCTTATCGAAGAACTCATTGACCCCGCTGTTGCGGCATACTCAGCAACGCTTCCGTCCCGTTACGTCGGCCACATCCCCGGCGCAGGAACGGGCGTGGCCTTCAGCGAGATTGTCCGACTGGTCGGGCTCACTGCGATGGTGCGTTTACAGCGCCAGTTGCTTCGAGCGTTTGTCCTCACAGAGGACCAACAGTCCCCGCGAGATCAGCGATTTGTCGCGACACTTGAATCTTTGATTGAGTTGGTTTGGGC
>Ga0207864_1004537_pt1 | contig 10413 bp, 8 predicted proteins | sample HigsolmetaAR202D_FD_184834 | JGI IMG/M metagenome (GOLD analysis project Ga0207864, IMG submission 184834) | Ionic liquid and high solid enriched microbial communities from the Joint BioEnergy Institute, USA - AR20-2-D (SPAdes) (version 2) ...
ACGGTTCTGCGGCATTCGCACTCACCCTGGACGAACTGCGCGAGCTCACCGGCTACGCGGTGGCGTGCGCGCGGCCCGCACCGGCGGTCCTCGAACGCGAACGCCCCGACGACCAGCGGCCACGGGCCGCGATCGACGTCGCGCAGGCGTTCGCGGACGGGGCCAGGCGGACCAAGGCGCTACGGGACCACGCATGGGCGACACATCGGGCGGCTCAGGAGGCCCGCGACGCGGGACAGGCCGCGGCCGGCGACGCCGCGCGCGCCGCCCACGCGTGCGGCGCGGCGTTCCTCCACCCCCTGGCGAAAGCCACCCAGGTCAAGCACGTCCTCGGATCGGCCGCCCACGCCGCACGCGCGCTCGAACTGGCAGCCGGGGACGACCGCCTCGCGCGGTCGCTGCTCCTCGCAACCCCGGTCGTGGTGGACGCCCTGAGACGCCACCCGGCCGCCCCGTCCGGCGGCGGACGGGTGGGGGAGCTGGTCCGCAGGTCGGACGCATCGCTTCGGGGAACGACGGAGACGCGCTGACCGGCAGCCTCCCACCGCCGGTCCCGGCGTTTCCCGCGCCCCCGCGCAGGCCGCCCCGCGGTCTGCTGCCGTCCTCCGGCAGCACTTCGCCCGGTGGGGCCTGGAACGGTCTCGCGGAGCGGAAGCGGAGACAATTTTTGATCTACGTCGTAAAGACCGCAGTTCTTGTGTCTCCAGTCGCACAGACCGTCCGCCTCTGCGACTCCAGAAGCGCAGGACCGCCCCCACGCCCACGGAAGCACCCGACGGTCGGGCCAAGCGGAGAGGGCGACACGCCAAGCCGCTGCGCACCGGCACCTTCGCAGTGGGCGGCTTCCAGTACGCCGGACTCCCGGAGGAACCTGAGGGCGGCGCGCCGACCGGCGGGAACCCCCGAAACCGCAGTGGTGCGGCGGCCGCCCGGAACGCTTCGTGCCCTCTGTCGCTCTTGCCCCCTGGCCTCAAGTCAGGTCGAGTCATCGGGACTGCCCCGGGCAGGACCGTGCTGCTGGTCCGACCGATCCGCCCGGCGGCGACGTCTCCGGAAGCGTTCGGCCCGAGAGACCGGAGCCGAGGGTGAGGCCGTGAGCCCCGCCTCGCCCTCGGCTCCGGACGCCCACCGTGGACGGGGCGCGGCAGCGGGACCCGGCAGCGTGAGGACCACCGAGACGGTGGCCGCACGGGAGGAGCCCGACGGGAGCCACGAGGCCGCGGCTTCGGCGACAGGCCGGTCCCGCCTCCGGCAGGGCTGCCGCGTCCAGCAGAGGACGGGACCGGCCTGGTCGTCGTGTCTCCGCAGGGTGATGAGAAGCGGACCATGCCGAGCGCGCCGTGGCCGGAGTCGTCCCCGCGTGCGGGGGAGCACACGTGGCGAACCGCGGCTTTGCTGCCACCCGGCGGTGTTTTCCTCTGCTTCCCGAGAACCGGCCGGTCGCTCCTCCGACCTGCACCGGCCGTACCCGGATCCGGAAACCCGCTCAGGCAGCAGGGGCGGTCTCGACGCCGGTGCCGTCCCGGCACCGCTGCCCTCCTGCGGCGAGGCGGGACACGGCCGCCGCCCGCCGCTCGACGTCGGCCAGCAGCCGGCGCGGGCTCACCCCGGCCAGGGCACGGCAGTCCCGCGACAGGTGCGGCTGGTCGGTGTACCCGGCCGCGCACGCCAGACAGGCCAGGTCGGCCGGTGCTCCGGGGCGGCGCGCCAGCCGCAGGAAGCGTTGCAGGCGCAGGATGCGGCGCAGCATGGCCGGACCGTAGCCGAACACCGCGGTGCAGCGCCGGTGCAGTTGCCGTTCGCTCAGCCCCGCCTCCCCGGCCAGCTCCGCGACGGGGGTGGCCAGGTCGTGCTCCAGCATGCGCACCACGGTTTCGCCGACCCGGTCCGCGTCGGGAGCGTCCCGCAACCAGCGGCGCACGTGGCCGTGGAGGACGTGCAGCCGCGACCGCGCGTCCGGGGCCTCGGCGACCTGCTCGGCCACGTGCCGCTGCACCCGGGAACCGAACACGTCCTCCAGCCGGACCCGCCGGTCGCGCGCCCCAGGGACGTCCAGTCCCAGCGCGGTGGCGGCCCGACCGGGACGGAACCGCACCCCCACCGCCTCGGTGCCCGGCGGCAGGGAGAACGTCCACGCCGTCGTCTCCGGCCCGCACACCACCACCGCCCCGGTGTCGAGCCATAGCACGTCCACGCATCCGTCCGGGACCAGCCGGTGCGTGCCGCCGCCCAGCCGGGTCGTCCAGCCCAGCACCACGTCGTCGGCGAGGTCGGCGGGCGGGGGAGAGGGAACGTAGGGGGTCACACCGGTCACGGTAGCGGGACGGGGCGACACCCCTCGGCTCAGCGCGGCGGGCGGGGCCGCGAGTCGGAGCCGCCCATCTCGATGGTCTGCTCGATGCGCGCCGCCAGCTCCACGTCCGTCTCGGTGACCCCCTCCCCGGGGGTGGCCACCCGCACCACCAGTCCGCCGGGGACGGGCCGCACGGCCACGTGGCCGGGCTCGTCCGCCGTGACGCCGTCCACCGCCGCGCGCATGCCCGCCGGATCGTCGGTGGGCGTCGGCCGGGCCAGTGCGCCGGCCCGGTGCTCCCAGTGCGCCAGGCTCACCAGCGCGGTGGAGATCTCCTCCTCGCTCAGCACCCGCATGGTCTGCTCCTCGCTCGTCTCCGGCCGTGCACCGCACCGCTACCCGAGGCACAGCGGTCCACCGCGCCGCGGGTCCCCGCATCGCCAACCACGGGTCAACGACCGGCCGGTAGGCGCATGACCGCCCCGGCCGGGGGCAGGGTGCGGCCATGGACCAGCAGCACCGCATTCCCGTCCCGCGCGGCGCGGACCGGCGGCCCCGGGGAGTCGACGACGCCACCGTCGCGGGGGTCGGCAAGCTCACCGAGGCGCTGGAGACCATCGAACGCGCCCGCGGCCACCTGTACTCGATGCACCAGTTGACCGGGCACGCCGACGCCATGCTCGACGAGGCGGTGCGGCTGCTGCGGGAGGCCGGGCACCGCACGGTCGCCGAGGAGGTCCGGCGCCGCCTCATCGGCCGCAACGTCGTCGACGGACGCTGGACCTACCAACTGGTGGAGGAGTACGACGACGGCTACTACGCCGAGTTCCGCCGGATCGAGCGGCAGGCCCGCGAGGACCTGCTCGGCGGGGTGCGGCACGTCCACGAGTCGGCGATGAAGGAAGAGCGCCGATCGCCGGGCGAGCCCGGGCACGAGGCCGAGCCCTCGCGACGGTGAGCGCCGCTCACAGCAGGCCGTCCCACATCTGCTCGACGATGACCGCCCACCAGTGCTCGGGGCCGCCGAACACCGAGCCGTCGACGTCGGCCAGCGCCTCCTGGAACTCGGCGACGATCCGGCCCGCGCTGTAGGGGTCCTGGTCGCGCATGGTCGGCAGCGTCCGGGACAGCAGCGCCAGGCAGCGCCCGAACTCCGCCACCGACCGGTTGACGTAGCGGCGGGCGCCGCTGCGCACGTCGACCGCCCACACCGATCCGGCGTCGGGGCCGACGGTGCGCACCGCCACCGCGCTTCCCCCGTCGCTGCCGATGCGCACGTAGTCGCCGAGGGCGGCGGCCAACTGCGGGTCGGACAGGTCACCGCCGCAGGCGCGCAGGTGGGTGGCGGTGTCGCAGAACAGCCCGCCGGCGGGCGGAAGATCGGGCAGGTCGGCGGCGAAGAAGTGGGGGACCAGGCCGGGCAGGCCCGCCCTGGCCAGGGTGCGCCGGGTGGCCTCGGGCAGCCCGCTGACGGCCAGCAGCCCGGGGTCGTACCGCAGCACCTGCGGGAACGTCTCGGCCAGGAGCTGCTCCAGCGTCCCGTCGTCCGTCGCGGGACCGGTCCGCCCCGCGGGGAACGGCACCCGGTTGGGGCGCGGCAGCGACGGGGCGCCGGGCAGCCGCCGCGCGGTCTCGGCCTGGCTGACGAGCGCGGCCACGCCCAGGGCGCGGACCGCACGGGTGGGGCCGTAGTCGTGGGAGCAGGACACCTTCACGTCGCCGAAGGTGTCGCGCAGGAACCGGCCGCGGTAGCCGCCGGGCAGGTCCGCCGGGTACAGGTCGGAGTAGACGCCCACCACCTCCTCGGGACACACCCCCATCCAGCTCAGCTCGGTCCAGATCTGGATCTCGGGGGGCGGCATGCCCGGACCCGAGGAACGGGAGACGGACGCCTCCCCGCCGTGGGAGTCGCGGTAGGTGAACACCACCGAGTTTCCGGGGCCGACGACCGGGGGCAGCGCCGGGTCGTAGGAGAAGAAGGGATCGTGGGAGTACTTGTCGCGGTACATCCGCACCACCTCCTCCACCGGTGCCGAAGGCCAGGTGCTCAGCTCGCCGGTGCGACGGTCGACCACCCCGCACACGCCGCCGGTGCCGGCGGGGGCGGCCCAGACGACCCAGCCCAGGTCGAACTCGTGGGCCCGTACCTCCCGGCGTCGACCCGGCGGGGAGGCGCCGTTGAGCCACGCGTTCGCGATCGCGACCGCCTGCTCATACGTGACCATCGCTCTCCTTCGGCGGAAAAATGACACAAAATGCGCCTTGGGTGAGATTACCGTTCTGTCGCATACGTCGCATGGGACGATCCTGCCGTCCTACCACACGGGAACCGTGCGGGTCATCACGTCCGGTGACGGCCGCGCCCCGTGTCCCCGCCGCCGGGACACGGACCACGAGTGGGGTGCCCGTTGCCCGCCTCGGGCCGCTCGACGCGACAACCGGCGGCCGATCAGGGCAGGGTAGAGGACGTGAGCACGGCAGAGACCACACGCAGAACCGGAACGGACGCCGCCGCGGGAGTCGCACGGCGGCCCGTCGACCTGCTGTTCACCGCCGCCGGTTGGGCGCTGCTGGCCCTGGTCCTCCTCGCCGTCGTGCTCGTCGCCGAGCCGTCCAGGGTCGGTGACACGGCCGAACTGCGCTCCCTGCTGCCGCCGTCCCTACTCGGCCTGGTCGCGGGCCTGGCCAACCTCGCCGTCCTGCTGCTGGCCGGAGTCGCGGTGGCCGAACGCCTCATCCACCGCGACGTACGCCACGTGGTGCGCGTGCTCTTCGCGGCCGGCCTCGGCTACGGCGCCGCCGTCACCCTCAACACGGTCCTGGCCGCACTGCTGGGCGAGGCCCGGCCCGACGTCCTCAGCACCTCCACCGCAGGAGGCACGGCCAGCAACCCGCTGCACGCCTACCTCGCCGCCGCCGTCGCCTACCTGCACGCCACCCGCCCCGTGCACCTGGTGTCCGTCACCGGCCTCATGGCGGCGGGCGTCGCGGTCACCGCGGCCGCGGTGCTGCTGTCCGGCTACACCACGGCACTCGCCCTGGTGCTCACCCTGCTCGTCGGCGCGGTCTGCGCCTCCCTGGTCAACTACACCGTGGGAGTGAGCATCCCGCCGCCCGACGTCGGGCGGCTCGTCCGCGAACTGGACCGCCTCGGCCTGGAACCGCTGTGCCTGGACCCCGTCGGCGAGGACCACGAGGGCAACCGGCGCTTCGTCGCCGAGACCGTGGACCGCCGCCTGGAGGTGACGCTGCTCGGCCCCGACCCGGCCGGCGGGGTGTTCCGGAGGCTGCTGGCGCGGATCGTGCTGCGCGACGCCGCGGCGCCGCCGCTGCTGCTGGGCCTGCGCGACCGGGTCGAGCACACCGCGCTGCTGGAGTACGCGGCCGCTGCGGCGGGAACGGCCGCCCCGCGCCTGCTGGCCGTCGGAGACCTCGACCCCTCCACGGCCTTCCTGGTCCGCGAGTACGTCGCCGTCCGCCCGCTCACCGAACTGGCCGACGCCGACCTCGACGACGACTTCCTCGACGAGGTCTGGACGCAGTTGCGGCTGCTGCACAGCCGCCGCGTGGCCCACCGCGCGATCGGCCCCGAGGCCGTCTGCCGCCGCACGGACGGGCGCGCCGTCCTCACCGGCCTGTCCACCGGCAGCGTCGCCGCCGGCTCCTGGGCGCTCTCCCTCGACAACGCCGCCCTGCTGACCACGCTGGCACTGCGGGTGGGACCGCGCCGCGCCGTGGACTCGGCCGTGCGCAGCCTCGGCACCGACACCGTCGCCGCCGTGCTGCCGTTCCTGCAGAGCATCGGCCTGCCCCCGGCGCTGCGCCGCGCCGTACGCTTCCGCCGCGACCTGCTGGGACGGCTGCGTGAGGAGATCTCCCGCAGCGCCCCGCACGCGCCCGCCCAGCCGGTGCAGTTGGAGCGGATGCCGCCGCGCACCGTGGCCACCGTCGTCGTGGCCACCGCGGTCGGCCTCGCCCTGGCCTACCAGCTTCCCGGCGTGGACTGGACCACCATCAGCGACCCCGACCCGCTGTGGACGGGCACCGCCGTCGTGCTGTCGCTGCTGTCCGTGCTGGCGCCCGCGCTCGCGCTGCTCGGCTTCTCCCCGGTGCGGCTGCGGCTGTGGCGCACCGTGCTGGTGCAGTACGCCTCCTGCTTCGTGCGCATCGCCACCCCGGCGGGCGTGGGATCGCTGGCGCTCAACACCCGCTACCTGGTCCGGGAGGGCGCCGGCACCGCCCAGGCGGTCTCCGCGGTGGGCGTGTCCCAGCTCGCCGGACTGGCCACCCTGGTCCCGCTGCTGGTGCTGTGCGCCTACCTGTCCCACACCGGCTACCCCGGCGACTTCTCCCCGTCGTTCACCCTGCTGGCGGTGGTGGGGGTGCTGTCGGCGCTGGCCGCCGCCCTGCTCGCGGTGCCCAGGCTGCGCCGCGCCGCGCTGGACCGGCTCCGCCCCCACCTGAGCGGGGTGCTGCCGCAACTGCTCGACCTCGTCCAGCAGCCGCGCCGCCTCGCCCTGGGCTTCGGCGGCACCCTGCTGCTCACCGTGAGCCTGGTGCTGTGCCTGCACGTCAGCATCCTGGCGTTCGGCGCGACCCCGTCGCTGGCCGCCGTCGGCGTCGTCTACCTGGCGGGCAACGCGATCGGATCGGCGGCGCCCTCCCCGGGCGGCCTGGGCGCGGTCGAGGCGGCGCTCATCGGCGGCCTGACCACCATCGCCGGAGTGCCCGCCGCCGCCGCGCTCTCCGGGGTGCTGCTGTTTCGGCTGCTGACCTTCTGGCTTCCGGTGCTGCCCGGCTGGCTGGCCTTCGCCCGCCTCCAGCGCCGCCGGGCGATCTGACCGACGCACGAGAGAGGAGAGCCGATGGCAGGGGAGGCGCTGCTCGGCGTGGACCTGGGCACCAGCGGCGTCAAGGCCGTGGTGGTCGACCTACGGGCCGACGTGCTGGGCGAGGCCGACGCCGTCTACCCGGTGCGCTCGCCCCGCGCGGGCTGGGCCGAGACCGACCCCGCCGACTGGTGGACGGCGACCGTCGCGGCGGTGCGCCGCGCCCTGGCCGCCGCGGGCCGCCCCCGCGTCGCCGCGGTCGGCGTGGACGGGCAGATGCACGGCCTGGTGCTGGCCCGCGCCGACGCCGTTCCGGTCCGTCCCGCCCTGCTGTGGGCCGACCGCCGCGCCGAGGCCGAACTGGAGGCATGGCGTGCGCTTCCCGCGGCGGAGCGGCAGGCGCTGGCCAACCCGCTGGTGCCCGGCATGACCGGTCCGCTGCTGGCCTGGACCGCCCGCCACGAGTCCTCGGCCCTGGCCGAGGCGCGCTGGGCGCTGCTGCCCAAGGACTGGCTGCGGCTGCGCCTGACCGGGGAGGCCGTCACCGAGCCCTCCGACGCGTCGGCGACCCTGCTGTGGGACGTGCCCGCCGACACCTGGTCCGCGCCCGCCCTGCGCGCGGCCGGGATCCCCGCGGAGCTGCTGCCGCCCGTGGCGGCCTCCGACCAGGCGGCCGGATGCCTGACGGCCGCGGCCGCCGCCGAACTGGGCCTGCCGCCGGGCCTGCCGGTGGCCGCCGGGGCGGGCGACACCCCGGCAGCGCTGCTGGCCGCCGGGACGGCCGGGGAGGAGGCGGCCCAGCTCACCGTCGGCAGCGGCGCGCAGATCGTGACGGCCGCCGCCGAGCCCACCGCCGCGCCGGGCGTCCACGTCTACCGCACCGCAGAACGCACCGGCTGGTACCGGATGGCGGCGGTGCAGAACGCCGGGGTGGCGCTGGAGTGGGTGCGCACCCTGCTGGGCGCCACCTGGGAGGAGGTCTACGCCGCGGCCGGGGAGGGGGAGGCGGACAGCGGGGGAGTGGTGTTCCTGCCGCACCTGACCGGGGAGCGCGCCCCCGAACTGGGCCGGTGCGGGGCGCTGGCGGGACTGCGGCTGGACACCGGCCGAGCCGAGGTCCTGCGCGCCGCCGTGGAGGGCGTGGCCTTCACGATCCGCCACGCCGCCGCCCTGCTGCCCGACGGCCTTCCGCCGGTGGTGCGCCTGGCGGGGGGAGGCAGCCGCGACCCGCGGTTCCGTGCCCTGCTCGCCGACGTGCTGGGGGTGGAGCTGCGCCCGGTGCGGCTGCGCAGCGCCTCGGCCCTGGGCGCGGCCCGGTTGGCGGCACGGGCCGCGGGGCTGCCGATGGCCCCGCCCCGCCCGCACCGGGACCCGGCGGTGCACCCCACCCGCAGAAAAGAAATCTACGACGTAAAGTTCGAGGTTTATGTGAACCACCTCAAAACCCACCAGACCGAACCCCCGAGAAGAGCAGCCGCCTCCCGCCACACGACGGCCCCGACCGGCCACAGCGAGACGGTCTGATGGCGCTGCACATCGAGGACCGGCCGTCGGACTCGCCCCACATCGCCCGCGTGTGGCGCAGCCACAGCAGCGGAGTCGACCGCATGACCTCGGTGGCGACCTCGCACTGGGAACTCGTCGTGTGGACCCACCGCGGCGCCACCCACGCCGCGGTCCGCGGCCCCGAGACCGCGGCGAGCACCGCCGAGGTGCCCGACGACTCCGAGTCGTTCGGCGTCAGCTTCGCCCACGGCGTGTCCATGCCGCACCTGCCCGTGCCGCTGCTGGTCGACCGGCAACTGGACAGCCCCCACGTGGGCGGGGGCGCCTTCGTCCTCCGGGGAGAGCGCTGGCCCCTGCCCACCTTCGACGACGCCGAGGAGTTCGTGGCACGGCTCGTCCGCGAGGGAGTGCTCGCCTGCGACCCGCTGGTGGCCGAAGCGCTCGACGGCGGGACCCCGCCGACCAGCAGACGCACCCTGCAACGCCGCGTCGCCGCGGCCACCGGGCTCACCCCCAGCGCGATCCGCCAGATCGAGCGCGCCCGCCAGGCCGCACTCCTGCTCGGCGAGGGCGCGGCACCCCTGGACGTGGTCCACCGGCTCGGCTACTACGACCAGCCCCACCTGTCCAGGTCGCTCAGACGCTTCATCGGCCGCACCGCCACCCAGTTGCGCCGCGCCGACCCCGCCCAGCCCTTGTCGCTTCTGTACAAGACCCGTACCTGAGCACGTCCATAACCTGGCGCGCGACGAGGTACGGCTCCCACCAGCCGACCTGAACAGCACGCTTCCGGAAACCGAGGACGAGGACCATGGGCAGGATCGTCGCGAACTTCTTCATCTCGCTCGACGGGGTGGTCGAGTCGCCCGACCAGTGGCACTTCCCCTACTTCAACGACGAGATGGGCGCCGTGGTGAACGCCGGGCTCGAACGGAACAGGGCGTTCCTCATGGGGCGCAGGCTCTACGACGAGTGGTCCGCGTACTGGCCCGGCAGCACCGACGAGCCGTTCGCGACCTACCTCAACACCATGCCCAAGTACGTGGTCTCCTCCTCGCTGACCGACCCGGCCTGGGCCAACACGACGGTCCTGCCCGGCGACACCGACGCGGTCCGCCGCCTCAAGGACGACGTCGACGGCGACATCGCCATGTCGGGCAGCGCCACCACCGTACGCTGGCTGCTCGCCCACGGACTGCTCGACGAACTCCAGCTCCTGGTCCACCCGGTCGCCGTCGGCCGCGGACAGCGCCTGTTCGAGGACACCCCCACCCACAGGTTCGACCTCACCCACAGCGCCACCCTGTCGACCGGGGTGCTCCACCTCGTCTACACGCCGCTTCCCTGACCGTCGGGCACGCCCGGCCGAGCCCCGCCGCTGCCTCCACGGGCAGGGCGGGGCTGCTCGTCCCCGACCGCCCGACCGGGGACGAGCAGCCCGTCAAAGCCTCGGGCGCACCCGGTGGGATCCTGGGAGCATGGACCTTCCCTCTCCCGTGAAGAAGCCGAGGTTCAGCCGCAGGGCCGTGGCCGTCCTGCTGATCGCCACCGCCCTGGTGGCGGTCGCGGTCGGGGGCTTGGTCCGGGTGCTGCCGGACGGGGACCGCGAGGTGCGCGAGTACGAGGCCGCTCCGGCCTGTACGGCCGCGCCGCAGGGGCCGGCCGAGTGCCGTTGGACCCAGGAGTTCACCGTCTCCGACATCTACCTGACCAAGGCCAGGAACAGGCGCAGCAGTGCGGTCCTGACGGCTGCGGACGGTACCCGGTGGGAGACGTCCTACGGCT
>Ga0207864_1004541_pt1 | contig 10409 bp, 9 predicted proteins | sample HigsolmetaAR202D_FD_184834 | JGI IMG/M metagenome (GOLD analysis project Ga0207864, IMG submission 184834) | Ionic liquid and high solid enriched microbial communities from the Joint BioEnergy Institute, USA - AR20-2-D (SPAdes) (version 2) ...
GACCGTGTAGCCTTGGGGCGCACTCGCGCACACAAAGTCAAACGACGCCGCCGAGGGGATTTCTACTGGCTCGCTAAAGTTAATCGTCACCTTTGCATCTGTGGCCACGCCAGTTGCAGCATCCGCAGGGCTTGTACTCACCACTCTGGGCGGCGCCTCGACCGTAAAGAAGAAGAACTCGTCGGCCATTGGCTGATCGGGCGGATCGACGGTATCGACATCGCTGATCTCGGCGGCGACCACCGTCACGCGACAGAGCGCACCTTCGGGCAGCGGGGCGTTCGGCGTGAGCGTATAGCTTGTCGCCGGGCCAGCACTGAGCGCAAAGGGCAACTCTGTGCCAACCGGACACTCCAGCACGAACGAGTCGGTCGTCGCATGCACACTCTCGTTGAACGTCACCTCGATGGTGCTGGAGGCTGCGACGGGGTTGGTGCCGCTCACGGGCACAGTGCTCATTACCTTAGGCGCAGCGTCGGTGGTCGTAAAGCTGAAGCTGTAATCGGCGGTCATCGTATCGGGCGGGTCGTTCGTATCCGCATCCGTAACCTGATCGGCCTTCACAACAACAGTACAGACCGTCGTCTCCGGCAAGTTGCTATCGGGCGTGAGGGTGAAGGTGGTGGCAGGGCCATTACCCGTGGTATTGGTGAAGCTGATCGGCGTACCGCTGGGGCACTCGATCGTGAACGCGCTCGCCGTCACCACCACAGGCTCGCTGAACGTGATGGTGATCGTGGAGTTTGCGGGCACCAGGGTGGCGTTATTGGTGGGAGTTGTGCTCGCCACGGTTGGCGCGCTCTCCACCACAATCGTGACGGTGGCGCTATCGCTGGCAACGCTGTTGGTGGCGCTATAGGTGAAGCTATCGCTGCCGCTGTAGTTGCTCGGCGGCGTGTAGGAGAAACCGCCATTGGCGTTCACCGTTACGGTGCCACCAGCGCTCGTCGCCCCCGAGAACGGAGTCACAGTGGGAGAAGGTGTGCCTGTATCGTTGACCAGCAGGCCAGGGGCAGCAATCACCAAGGGTGAATTTGTCAGTGTTACATAGAAATCGGGTAAGGCGATTGGGCTTATCCGTGCGGAGCCTGTTACCAGGTGCGTATTCACATCAAGCGTATCGCTGATCAGCAAGTTGCTAGCATCGGTCGTGCCGGTATTGGTAGTAATCACCGTGTAACGGATTGTATCGCCGGGGTCCGCGCGACCATCGCCATCCTTATCAACCAATAACTGATCTGTTTTTGTTGCTGCTATCTCTGCAGCCGCTGGTGAGGGATCTGTCGCAGGAACATCAAGGTTTATGGTTGGCTCACTCCAAGCAGTAGCAGGTGGCACAGAAGGAACAGCCTGCACCCAAACGAGTATCACGAGAAGAAGGCATCGTACGAGCCGATGCTGCCAATGCAACATTGAAGATGGGTGCGGAGATAGCATGGCGAGCGCTCCTTAATATGGCAAAAGTTCAATGAAGGCGGAACAGCCCTTGTCGTTTATAAAATAAAGGTAGCGAACCTCTTTTACTCGTCACTTAATTAAAAATAGCCTGATACAGCACACCCTCAGAATCATAGCCAACTGGCACAAGGAAAAGGTCGAGTTGACCCATCGTTTCATGGTGCAGGCTATAAATCTGTTGTGGAAGCACGGTGCGGCTTGCCTCTCGAAAGATGAGGGAGAACGGTGCGGCTCTCGGCGCCGATGGCTCTACTTGAGCGAGATCCTCAACCTCAATCAACACCAACGTTCGTAGCGGACCATGGAGTGCAGGATCATAACTTTGCCCCCAAACAACTGGTGTGAGCAAAAACGGCTCGTTGATATGGGCAGAAAAGTTATCGCTCCGCAGCATGTCCAACATAAGGTTGTTTCTCCAAAAAGTAATAGACGCCCTTATCCTCGATCTGCTGGAACCCTAGGCGCTTGTACAAACGCAAGGCAGGGTTAAACATCTCAATATGGATGCGCACTGGCAAACCGAGCCGCTCACCCTCTTGAAGGATCGCCTCCAAAATGAATGTTCCAATACCGCGATTACGGAATTCGGGGAGCAATGCCACATCCACAATCCGTAGTTCCGAGGCCCAATGCGCGAGATACAACCGCCCAATCGGCTGGTCGTGATGCAAAATCACCCAAAACGCCGTTTTGGTGTAGTGTTGCTGATAATAAGCGTGTTGCGCCTCAAACTGGGAAGTGAGAAACGCCTCTTTCTGGGCCGTGGACCAGTCAGTGACAGAGAGTTCCTCCATCCGCGTGCTGATATAGACACGACACAGAAACGGTAAATCGCTTGGTGTGATAGGGCGCAAGCGGATATCCTGCGACGCAAGGGCTTCGGTCATTGTTTGTATTTCGGCCATCACAGAACCTATACCTAGACGGCTACGAGCAGTTGTGTCTCATCCACGTGGAGGAAACACACCCTGCAACGCAATACAGAAATAGAACGTCAAGTACGGCTGCATATTGTTATGCGGTTGATCCCCTCCAGCAGGAGCTATTGCCTGTGGAGCCATAGATGTCAACTGTGTAACAGTATTTTGATACACAGTTGCGTTGCGTGAACGAGCGAGTACAGCATCAGAAGGGTTGCGCTGTGAGGCAGGAGTTATAGCAGCATTCACGACATGACTATGTGCGGGTATCTCAGATTCAATCAATGTCACTGTATCGGAACCGCCTGTTTCGCCCAAATCGTGGAGCGAGAGGCCCGGCCCTTGGCCAGGGTGCATTGGCACGCGGCCTTGCAGATCGGGCAGCGCAAAATTACTTTTCCCATTACCGCCGTATGTCGTACCTAAGAGTGAAAAGAGCGCAGTATTTTGCGAAAGCGGCAACAATTGCCCATCGCACCAAGCCCACCCTCTGGGAGCGAAATTGAACGGAAATATACGAATCTCAGCAACAAATGGATCAGCCATACAGCCTCCTTATGTCGGCGAAGGAAAAAGACCAAACAACGAAATGATAAAATTCACGCACAAATACGGCTGGAAATTCGTATGCGGTTGACTGCCTCCAGCCGAGGCAATGCTTGCTGAATTAAGCTTGCCGCTGACAGATGTGTCACCGGGTAGATACAGGTCGAGTGTTGTCGGTTGCGCTAGAACTTGGCCTGTCGGGGCACCGTTAGCATTACTCGTTGAACCGATCAATCCATGCGTATGCGAAGGGATCTGGTTGATAGTCAGTGTGACCTCCTCAACACCACCTGTCTCGGCCAGAATAAACGAATTGCCCTGATGGATAGGGATGCGTCCTCGCAGATCGGGCAAGGCAAACGTTGATTGGCCATCGCCACCGTACGTCGTACCAATTAACTGGAAGAGCGTTTCATTCTCTGAAATCGGCAAGAGTTGCCCTTCACAGAACATCCACCCAGCCGGCGAAAAATTCCCAGCGAACATACGAATTTCACCAACATATGGTTGTGCCATATGAGTTCCTCCACATTAAGTCGGCGACGGGAAAATACCTTGCAAGGCGATACAGAACGACAATGTCAGGAATGGCTGCATATTCAAATGTGCCTGCGTGCCACCGATCGGTGAGACTGAACTCGAAGCAAGCGCAACGAGATTGGATGGAGGTGCATACGTATCAGCGGCTGCCAACATGTTCCCCTCTGGTACGGGTGCATTGCCAAGAGCACTACTCGCTTGAAGTACATGGGTATGAGCAGGCAGCTCGGCGATGCTCAACGTATGCGCCTGCTCGCCACCGCGTTCACCGAGCGTATGTCCTTCACCAACATGAATGGGGGTGCGCCCTCGCAGATCGGGAAGAGCAAAGTTCACCCGACCATCACCGCCAAAGGTGGTGCCAAGCAGCGAAAATAGCGCCTGATTCTGGTTGATAGGCAAGAGTTGGCCGTTGCACAACGCCCACCCCTTCGGGGCGAAGACAAAACTCATGATCCGAATTTCCGACAGAAATGGCTCAGCCATACGGATTCTCCTCGTATAGAAGCGATGACACGATACTTTCTATGTAGCAATCATTGTGCGCTTTTGGAAAGTACCACCTGCGCTTCCACGCCCAACCATCACAAATTCACACATATTCAATAGTTATACCGAAGTATACAATTATAACCACAAGTGATCATCATGAGAATTACGTATGTTATTACGTATTTTCTAACAGAAATTCCTCCACAAAATATATGATATAAAGTATTACCGACACATCCGCAATAGTTATAGCTATTGCCAGGCATGCGACAATGTATCATTCACTAAGCAAGCCTATTTACGCTTAAAAACATAAATAAGGGTTACACCAACCACTTTTTACGCTTGTGCGTAACTGCTGGCTCAATATATCGCTCCCAGCGGGAAGCGTAAGCTCCTCCAGGGATTCATACTGCACCTTACCGCCGTTGTATCGAGCGATCCCCGTATAAAGCGGCGTATTGGTGTGTTGATTATCGATATCGAGCGTCAACAGGCCACGTGGGCTGGTTACTCGCATATTCGCAAGCGCTTGTTGCATAGCGGCAACATCGCGCAGGTCACCGCCCGCCTCAGAGAGCGCAGTATCGATCAGCAGTGCTGTCTCGTAGCCCAGCAACGCCAATGCATCGGCGGGGCGACCAGTTGCGGCCTCGAAGTTGGAGACGAACGCCTGATTCTCGTCGGTGGCGAGCTCGCGCGCCCAGGGCATGACTGTTGAAATCGGGGGGACTTGGGATGCGTGAATATCGGCGCTAAAGCTTGCGCCAGCCAGAGGGATCTGCACACCAGCCGCAGCATACGCTTGAGCGAACTCCTCGGCATCGCGACCACTCGAAACGAGATACACCACATCGGGCCGCAACGCCTTGATCTGCTCAATAACATCAGCCAAATGAGCAGCATCATCGATCAGGCGATGAGTCACCAATGTCTCAAGCACTTGACCGCCCGCCTCCTCGAAGCCGTAACGGAAGGCGTACACGCTATCGTAGCCGCTGTCGTAGAACGAAGTGACCAGCACGGCACGGCGACCAAAACGCCGCACCAGCTGATGAGCCATCGCGTAGTTGGCCTGCCAGTAGCCCAACGAATGGGTGGCGACATACGGATTCTTGTGCTGCGAGCGCACAACATCGGCACCAACATCAGCGATCAGCAAGAACGTCTGGCGTTCCTGCAACAGTTCGTGGAACGGCGAGATCAGCATCGGATTCACCACTCCCACTAACATGTCGATCCCACCCTGATCCAGTAGCTCCTGTGCTGCACGATGCGCTTCGTACTGTCCTACGCCAACTTCGTGCACGACAAGGTTGATTTGTCGCTGCGCAGACGTGTTCGAATAGAGCCGCATCCCATCCAACACTTGCTGACCAACCAACGGATTCAGCTTCAAGTGTGGGAGCAATACGCCCAGTGTTACAGGAGTCTGAAGCTGTACAGTTTGTTCGATCGTCTGCAATGCTTGCGGCGTAGATTCACAACTTGTGAGAAGGGTCGCAGCGGCGGTCGCCCCGGCAATAGCACCGCTTGTCTTGAGAAAGGCGCGTCGAGTCAACGACACTTGCGAGGATGTAGACAAGTGCATCTCCTTCGGGATAATAGGGATCACCAGACAAACAACGTGGTGAAATTTAAAACCACAAACAGGGGGGTATTCATAGTATCGTGGGGATATTGCAAAAACGTTAACAAAGACGTATAGATCATAAGTAGACTATCACTTTTAACACTTGCCGTCAATAGAGATCTCATCACTTTACTATCAGTATGTTTTATTAAAATAAGTTTACAACTTCCATTCATGCTCTATAAACACTATATTATGGATATCCCAGAACGGATATGTGAATAAGATCAAGCATGTCCGTTCCAGCGATAAACTAACATTCAACTAATAGAGCGTCCTAATCAGCAAAACCGCAACTCAACTTAAAACGCATACTTATCACTCAATAGATTTAGATGGTTGTAAACTCAGTTGCCTCCACTTGTAAGACTTTGATCGTTAACAAAGGGCAATGTTATCCCGAACGCAGTAAAGGAGTTCACAGCGCACTGTCAACATAACGATGAGTTTCTTCTGCTGGCCTATCGGCTCGTTGCTCAGAAACTGGCGTGTGAATTGGGTTGCGTAGAGCGCAACTTAAACGCTCAAGGCTGGACGAGACGGGGAAATTCTTCACTTCGTGCTGCGCACTCCGTTCAGAATGACCCTACTGCACGAAAAGGAAGCTACCCAACTGAGGGAGGGTGTCCCACAATTGGGTAGCTGGCTAATGGGTCGGTATTTGTATTATGTCAATAAACGTGGTGTTTAGACAAGCTCGACAGCTAAGGCGACAGCCTCACCGCCGCCCAAGCAAAGCGATGCGATGCCGCGTTGGCCGCCGCGCTGCTGCAAGGCGTTGATCAGCGTCACCAGCACGCGGGCGCCGCTCGCGCCGATCGGGTGGCCGAGGGCGATCGCGCCGCCGTGCACATTCAGCCGATCCCAGTCGAGGCCCAGCGTGCGTCCGTTAGCGAGCACTTGCGCGGCGAAGGCCTCGTTGATCTCGAACAGGTCGTAATCGTCGAGGGTGGTGTTGCTGCGCTCCATCAGCGTGCGGATGGCGAACGCCGGGGCTGTGAAGATCTCCAGTGGCTTCACCGCCGCCTGCGCCGAGCCGAGCACGCGCGCAATCGGCTTCAAGCCAAGCTCGGCGGCCTTGCGAGCGCTCGTCACCACCAAGGCTGCGGCACCATCGCTGAGGCCCGGCGCATTGCCCGCCGTCACGCTGCCATTGGCATCGAAGGCGGGGCGCAGGCGCGCCAACTGTTCGGCGCTGGTATCGCGGCGGGGCGGCTCATCAGCCGTCACGGTGAGCGTCTTGCCCTTGCCCAGCGATACCTCGACCGGCACAATCTCGGCTGCGAAGAGGCCAGCATCTTGCGCAGCAATCGCACGGCGGTGCGATTCGAGGGCGAACGAGTCCTGCGCCTCGCGGCTCACATCGAAGGTGCGGGCGACCCACTCTGCCGAGAGGCCCATGTGATGGTTCTCGAACGCGCACCACAAGCCATCGTGCACAGTGGCGTCGATCAGTTCGCCGTTGCCCAAGCGGTAGCCGCTGCGGGCCTGTGGCAGCAAATGCGGGCCGCGCGTCATGTTCTCCATACCGCCAGCCACCAGCACCTCGGCATCGCCACTGCGGATCAGGGCGCTGGCCAGCATCACCGATTTTAAGCCGCTGCCGCAGACCTTGTTGATCGTTAAGCCCGTCACGCTCGTGGGCAGGCCAGCACGCAACGCGGCCTGACGGGCCGGAGCCTGCCCCAAGCCCGCGCTGACCACGTTGCCCATAATGCACTCGTCGATCAGCGCTCCATCGATCCCTGCCCGCTCGACAGCGGCGCGCACAGCCAGCGCGCCCAACTCGGTAGCAGGCATATCCTTGTATGCGCCCTGAAAGCGCCCGATTGGGGTGCGGGCTGCACCAACTATCACAACATCGTGATCATTCATGCCACTACTCCTCGAAATACAGATATGTGGAGCTTCTGCGGATCGACAGCCGCCCCAACGATACTTCGCTCTATCGCAAACACCCGACCACGGACAAAAAAAGCCTGGTTGCGTAACACGTTTATGGCTGCCCTACGGCTCATACAACGTGTGCAACCTGGCCCATCAAGCACAGTTGCATCATACCAGAAAACGGATCCAGCGGCAACAATAGGACGAAAGAGGATTCGGCTTGGTATCCACAGATTTCACAGATGACACAGATTTGTTGTTATTACATTTTGAGTCGATATGGAAAGGGACAGAAACTAGAGTATCGGCCCATGCAGAGCCCAGCTTTTAAGTAACAACGCATATCGCTCTCAGAGTCATTCTGAATGAGTGCGCAGCACGAAGTGAAGAATCTTCGTGTCTCATACAACCTTGAGCATTTTGAGTTCCTTGACCTTTTGTTCAGGATGACCGCGCTTTTCGTTGGTTTCTCAATCACCCCGTCACCTTGTCACCTTGTCATTCCCCTCACCCAGTCATCTTATCACCTTGTCACTCCAAGGTGCCAAAATCGTTGCGAGCAGGGCGGTTGAAATGCTATACTGAAGGCATCATTATCGAACAGATAAGCGCCACGACGGCATCGCGCAGCACTATGGCCACACTCGAAGCAACCCTCGAACGCATCACCTTTCAGAACGAGCAGAACGGCTATACCGTGGCCCGTGTCACACCGCATGGCAAAAACTACACGGTAACGGTGATCGGCAAACTCGTTGGCGTCCAAGTCGGCGAATCGCTCGAACTCGAAGGGCGCTGGGTCGATCACCCCGAGCATGGCCGCCAATTCGAGATCGAGCGCTACCGCAATCTGCTGCCCGCCACCGTCGAAGGCATTCGGCGTTACCTCGGCTCGGGGCTGATCAAAGGTGTTGGCCCAGTCACCGCCAAGCGCATCGCCGAGACATTCGGCATCTACACGCTGCACGTGATCGATAACGAGCCGCATCGGCTGCGCGAAGTGCCAGGGCTTGGCGCCAAGCGTGTCGAGCGCATTATCCGCGCTTGGGAGGAACAACAGCAGATCAAACAGATTATGCTGTTTCTGCAAGAGCTTCAGATCAGCCCAGGCTTGGCGGTGCGCATCTACAAGCAGTACGGCGACCAATCGATCAGCATCATCCAAACCACGCCCTACCGCCTGGCCGATGAGATCTACGGCATCGGCTTCCTCACCGCCGACCAGATCGCCAGCGCGATGGGCATCCCGCACGATTCGCCCCAGCGCATCGGGGCCGGGCTGCGTTACACCCTCAGCCAAGCCACCGACGATGGGCACTGCTACCTGCCGTGGGACGAATTGGTGGAGCAGGGCAGCAAACTGCTCGAAGTCGATCAAGCGCTGGTGGCCGCCACGCTCGACGCGATTAGCATCACCCACGAGGTGCATGTGGAGACATGGGATGGGCAGCGGTTGGTCTATCTGCTACCGTTCGCGCGCGCCGAGCACGGTGTGGCCGAGCAACTGCGCGAACTGATGCGCGCGCCGTCGGCGATTGCGTCGTTCTACCGCGAAGCCAATTGGCCCCGTGTGTTCGCGTTTCTGGCCGATAAGCGCGGCATCGCGCTGACCGAAAAGCAGCAGGAAGCCGTGAAGATGGCGCTCACCAATAAGGTGAGCATCCTGACGGGTGGGCCAGGCACTGGCAAGACGCTGACGACCCGCACGATCATTCAAGCGCTCGAACAGCGCGGCGAGAAGTTCCTGCTCGCTTCGCCCACCGGGCGCGCCGCCAAGCGCCTCAGCGAAGCGACCGGTGCACCCGCCAGTACCATCCACCGCCTGCTGGAGTTCGCGCCTGGCCTGGGCACGCAGTTCAAGCGCAACCTCGACAATCCGCTGGACGCGACCATGGTGATCGTGGATGAGGTGAGCATGCTCGATATTCTGCTCGCCAATCACCTGCTGAAGGCGATACCGCGCAACGCTCACCTGCTGCTGGTCGGCGACGCCGATCAACTGCCCAGCGTCGGCCCGGGGCGCGTGCTGCGCGATTGCCTAGACAGCTTGGCCATCCCCAGCGTGCACCTCGATGAGATCTTCCGCCAGGCCAGCGGGAGCGCGATCATCAACAACGCGCACCGCATCAACACAGGCGAGATGCCGATCTGGCAGGGCGCGAACGACTTCTTCTTCTTCCCTCGCGCGCAGGCCGAGCCGTGTGCGGAGCTGACTGTTGAGTTGGTGGCGCAGCGGATTCCACGGCGCTTTGGGCTCGACCCGGTGCGCGATATCCAGGTGCTCTCGCCGACGCACCGTGGGCCTGCCGGGGTCGCCAACCTGAATGTGCTGCTACAGAACGCGCTGAACCCGCCCCGTCCGGGCCGCGCCGAGTACCGTATGGGCGCGACCACCTTCCGGCTGGGCGACCGTGTACTTCAGATGCGCAATAACTATGATCTCGAAGTGTACAACGGCGATATCGGCGAGGTCGTCGCGATCGACACGGTGGATCAACTGCTGACGGTGCGCTACGACGGCGAGCGCGACGTGGCCTACGACTTCGGCCTGCTCGACGAGCTGACGCTGGCGTATGCTATCTCGGTACACAAGGCGCAGGGGGCCGAGTATCCGTGTGTAGTGCTGCCGCTGCTGATGCAGCACTATGCGCTGCTGCAGCGCAACCTACTGTACACCGCTGTGACGCGGGCCAAGCAGTTGGTGGTGTTGGCGGGAGATCAGCGCGCCATCGAGACTGCCGTGGCGAATAGCACCGTGGATGAGCGCTATACCGGGCTTGCGCGGCGGCTCAAGGAGTAATCACTTAGAGGGCGTTTAAGAATTGTGGCTCCAAATATGCAGGTGCTGGGAGGAAAGTGAGCAACGAGCACCAGCATATAAGGAGAGAGCCATGACTACGAATATATCGAAACCGAAGATGAGTCGGAAAGCC
>Ga0207864_1004542_pt1 | contig 10407 bp, 7 predicted proteins | sample HigsolmetaAR202D_FD_184834 | JGI IMG/M metagenome (GOLD analysis project Ga0207864, IMG submission 184834) | Ionic liquid and high solid enriched microbial communities from the Joint BioEnergy Institute, USA - AR20-2-D (SPAdes) (version 2) ...
TTCCGGCTGGCAGCCGCCAAGTGCGCGGGCCCTTCTGGTCTGCGAGGAAGGCCTGTGCGTTCAAGATGCCACCTCCCGCGAGGAGGCCCGCCTGCCTGCCATGAGATGCCACATCGCTCTTTCACGTCGTCGGACAATGGACCGGTCAGTTTGAGGCAAACATACGCTCGGACACCGAGCTCGGCGCAAGGTGGGTGAAAGTGGGCGCTGACGCGGCCGGCTGACACCGGTAGCCCGAGACCCTTTGATCGGGCACGGTCCCAGAATGCTCGTGAGCCCGATCGTCACCACTGCACCCCTGAGGTCCGAGTTCCGGGGGCGATTTGCCGCCAACTCCACAGCCGCCGTGAACACTGCGGGGCGCGGCATGCGAAGTCACTGCCGGCGTGGGCTCCTCTATACGTTTGCTGCTGCAACTGAGCACATGCCGCCGCCCGGGTATCTCTTCCGCAGTCTTGCGAGCCTAACTTCTCAGCGAGGCGCCGTGCCAGTGCAACGGGCTGGCGGCGGCTCCTGCGTCAGGCGGCTGAGAGCGAGCGCCAGTTCGCAGTCTAGCTCATCGGTGTTGCTGCTGCTTGGTGCTGCCGCAGCCTGCGGCTGAGTCAGATCTTCCAGGCTGTAGATCGAATCGCCAATCGGCACGACCCACCGGTGCTTCCACCGATCCCAGACCAGCATGGCATCAAGGCCAACGCCATTGCCAGTTCTGCTCACGTCGTAGCGGCCAGCGTGCAACGCGAAAAGGCCTAGCAGCAAGGCGGAGAAGCTCAGCACCACCAACGTCCAGCGCCAAAGCAGCCGTTCCATCAGCGGAACCTCCTTAGCGAGTGGGGCCGCAGCTCTGATGATACCTATTACCTCGCGGAATTCTGGCCGGCAAGAGGCCCCGGCGCTCCGCCAGCGCCGCAGCGAGCCCCAGTACCAGAAGCTCCAGTGAGATGACAAGCAGGTCAGGAGGACGACCCCCGGTTGAAGTGAAGAGCCAGGAACCTCCGCACCAGCTCCGGGACAGCGTTTCCGCGGGAGCTTCGGGTGGACCTGGAGGAGGGGAGAATGGCAACCAATGACGCGAAGTTGCTTCCGAGCGGAGAAGAGCTACGGGTAGCGTTCCAAGAGTTTCGCGGGATGGAGAGTCCCACCGGAGGATCGGCGAGGCCGTGCCGGCGATTCCGCCCGAGATTGATTGAACGATAGAACGTGACGGTAGCAGATGGCCGCCAGGTTTAGGAAGAGTGGTCCGGCCGGTATGGATCGGGCCTCGGCGGGGCACGGCGCGGCGCACCACCGATCTCGCCGTGGCCATCGCCCAAGCAAGTACCTTATCGCTCCAGCTTCCTGACATCCCTGCCTACGACCCCACTCGGACTCGTGGATGGTTGTCCCATGCTCGCCTTTCACGCCCTCAAAGAAGTCACCGGTCAGTTCGGTTGCCCGCCTTGTCGTAATGAGGGCTTCCTCGCATGCCGTAAGCTTGCCATAGTACGTCGAAGAATCTCTTCATAGCGCGGTTCAAGTCCGTCGTCCAGTTGTATACGACAAGCGGGTCAGGAACGATCTGCGCCTCCTCGCAAACCTTACCGGTCGGAAACCCATCCAGACCCAACATCGCCGTTCCTCTTACCTGATGCAGCTGGAGGCGCAGTAGCGCCGGAGGCTGTACGAGCCCCCTCACCTGCGCTCGGGCAAGCGTCTCCATCTTTTCGAGAAGCTGACGCTCGAAGTACGTTCCATCTAGGCACTGCGGCCCGCCCTCCCGAAGACGGTCGACAATCAGCGTCTTGAAGCACTCAACCGCACCGTTTCGGGAGAAGAGGGTATGTTCTCTTCGACTCCTACTCTCATAGGCGACGAAGAACCCGTGTACGGAGTGGTAGGGGTCGCCGGCAGTCAGGCCCAATTCTACGAGATGGTGAACGATTTCCTGGTCGGCCAACTCGAGCGCATAGGGCTCTTGAAACAGCGGAATTATGTTCAGCATGTACCATGGCCCCGGGAACCGCGTATTCCACTCGAGCCGTTGCCTCACGAACGCCAAGGCGCTCCGCTCTGCATGCTCTTGGCGCAGGGCCACTTCCTTTATCTGCGTCGCACTCATTGGCACATTCACGGTGTTCACGCGCATGTAGAAGCGTGGCTTGGTGGTCTTGATCGTTATCATGTGAGGTGCAAGGTGACTCGCCGGCACGCGAATCACGTAGAACCACGTGCCGTCCGTGCGGGGGATCGCGCGGTGGACCACGCCGGGAATAGGCGGGTCCAGGCCGTCCATGAGAACCTGAGCGATCTGGACTTGGAGTTTGTCGGGCTCCTGGATCGTGAGGCCGGGCAGTCCGGACGGGGCACCGGATTCGTCTTGGGCCACGCCGTAGATCGTCACACCGCCATCCGCGTTCGCCATCGCGGAGACATCCTTGAGCAACTCCACTTTGCCATCGTGGGAGAGGTCTAGATCCCTCTTGTACTCCAAGAATGGGCTCTCGCCGACAGCTCGGGTCTGCAGTTCCGAGATGTCCTGCTCGTTGAAGTCGAGCGGGCTCCTTAGAATCTTCATGCCTCGCCTTCTCTCCGGTTTGGGCGACCGACGACCAAAACGCCGCGTTGTAAGGCCGTCGCCGAAATCAGTCAGGGCGCCGGTCAGAAGCGACGGCGCACAATCTCGTGAGCCTTGCCATCGCATGCAGGCCGGCGAGCTGTCGAACGCGATGGCCCAGGCGGTCCAAAGTACGCTATAGCAACGCCGATAGAACTGTCGGCGCACCGTGCAGGGCAGATTCTTTCGAAACGGAAGCGTCCCAGAAATCGAAACCCTGACTCGCTTGCCACGATTCTCCCAGGCGGGACAGGGTCGGTGGCCCCGAACGAGGATGCACGGAATCGCTTACGGGCGCAAGGATCAGCCGACGGCTCACCGCTACGCCCTCACTAGTCCAGCCGCCTTCTACCTTATCGCCGAGAAGGGATAGCGGGCTGACACGCGCATGAGGGCTTCATCGACGACCTGCCGTGCCGGGCCGGCGAGGGAGCGCTTCTCGGCCGCCAGCACCTCTTCGGCACCGAAGCCGCGGGCCAAGATCACAGCGAGAGCCCAAGCGGCCGCATCATCGGCTCCGCTGCGGTCCAGGCCAGCCTCGGCGTAGCCAAGAACTGTCCCGAGCAGCCCCAGCGCAACCACGAGCGTTCGGCGCTCGTCAGGGGCGCGTCGGGGGACGTGGGGCAACAGAGACTCCAACAGCAGCCCATCGCGAAGAACATAGCCCAAGGCGAATTGGGCGTTCAGGAGGAGCGAACGAGCGCGCGGTACAGAAAATAGCTCCCAAAGGGCCGTTAGAACATCGACGCGATCAAGCCTGGCGAGCGGCCGCTCGTTTGCGTTCCCAAATCGACTCGCGGGCAGCCTATCGACCGGAACCCGGCGGGCAGCCTGTATCAGGGTGTGCGCAGAGCGAAGTGGTATGTCGAGCAGCTCTGCAGCACGCTCTACCACGGGTTTTATCTCAGCGTAGTCAACCACGCCTGCCTCACCGATCCGCAGGCAGACTGGTTCCGGTCCCGGGCTGGGCCTGTTGGCGAGCTTCGCGAGCGCCGAGAGCTGGTAGTCTCGGTCGCCGAGTGTCTGCAGACGCTTGTCACGCTGATCTGGCGTGAGTCGTTGGGTCTGCTCCACCCACCGACGGAGCGCAGTGCCGGCAAGCCTCGCCCGGTGCATGAGGTGACGTCGGTCGGGGAAGTCGCCGAGAACGCCATGGACCAAGCTAGCGAGTAGATCCTCGCGGACTGTAGCGAGGACCGCTAGTACCTCGCTTCGTGCGACCTGCGCGCGACGCTTGAGCACCTGTATTCCGTGCAACTCGTCCGCGGGGCGCAGCAGAAGTAGCGCATCTTCTATTCGGCACAGCGCGATGTCGATGGGCGCCGGCGGGCCGAGAAGGTAGCGTGGGTCCCCTCCCCCATGGCAGGTGAAGGCTGTCCGGACGGTATGGACTCGACCCGGGTCCCAGGCGTGTGCCGCATCATGGCGCGCCAGACGACCGAGTTCACCGGAGATGTTGTGCGTCGCGATCAGACCGCGCAGGGTTTGGTCCGCCGCCGGGGTCGACAGCCACCACCGCAGCTCTCGACGCGACACGGGCCGAAACAAGTCGAGGCTCCCGGCAAACACGGCGCGGCGTAGCGCGTCAGCTCGACTCCGCGGAGCCACAGTTACTTCTCCGACAACGTCGGCCGGAACCCAGTGCGCGCTCGGCTGGCCCGCTGTGCTCTCCGCGTGGATCCGAATGACCTGCGGGGGCCGCATACTCCGTGCTCCGCGCGTGCGCCGTCGCGCCAACGTCTCGAGCCGCTTTCCGATCGTGTTGATGTTGCTCGAGGAGAGCTTGAGTCCCAGGCGACGAACCTCCGCCCTCACCTCCGACGTGGATACCGCCCGCCCCGCCCGTTTGTAGGCCGACCTGAGGGCTTTGAGTACGATGAAGGCGTCGTCCTGGTCGGAGTCGCGCCCGCCGAGCCCGCTGCCTGCGGGCGCGTAGAGCGTGTGTCCGGCGCGCCCGCCAGTACGCTCGAGCACTCCGCGGCGGACAAGAGAATGGATCTCCGATGTGAAGCTCCTGGGTGGGGGCTGTCCGGTCCTCCCTTCGTACGCGTGTCGAAGCTCCGCGACTTCGGCGCCGCGACCGAGCTGCTCACAGAGGCTGGTCGCGACCTCGACGATGCGCGAGGCACGGGAGCCGGAACGGAGGCGCCTCTTCACCGTTCAGGCTACTTCGACATCGACGTTGACGCGCAGCGCCCATCGCTCAGCGATGGGGGCATCCCTCGAGGGCACGGAGGCGTCGAGTGCGCGTACTCGACGGGGGCGCATGGAGAGCCACTCGGCGACGAGTGACGCCGCTTCCGTCTGGCCGGCCAGCTCCAGCAGGTAGCCCAGCCGCTGCGCGGCGGTCACGTCGTTCGCGGAATCAAGTGCCCGCCGCAGAGCCGGGAGGCGCAGCCGCTCCTTCAGATCCGCGAGCACCGTAGCTGTCGTGCTCAGCCCAGCGGCGGCCCGGACCAGGTCCACCGCCGTCGCTTCCGGCGTGCTGACACGGATCATGCCGGTCTCGACCTGGAGCTCCTCTACAGGTGTCGCCGCGGCGTCATTCCTCTGAAAAAAGCGGATCATGTCACGGCCGACGCGGATCGGCCGCAGCCGCCGCGGCACTACAACTTGCGTTTCCTGCACGGCGAAATGGCTGGCACCATGCCACTCGGCTGCTGTCAACAGCCCGACGTAGTAGGCGTCGACTCCGAGAAACCGCATGAGATCGCCGAGATACCATGCGGCGGGTGGCGATCCGATCGACCAGTACTCGTGTGGGATGATAATGAAGAACCCGCGCCGTGGTAGAGGGCGGACGATCCGCCCGGATGCGTGAAGTCGGCGGAGCGCCTTTGCCCAACCGGACGGGCTGAGATCGACAACCCGGGCCGCCTCATCCGTGGTGACCGTGTAGCGCCCCGTTCGCTGCACGGAATCAACATACTGGTCGAGGGTCATCGCTTCCGTCGCTGGCGTGTGGATTCGGTCACGGACTCCCCCTGCGGAACAGCCATCCTGCCAGACGCCAGGGATCTGCGCCCCGGAAGTGTCACCGCGATAGATGCATAATATACCCTCCGAGGGTCTGATACGTACCTGCCGCGGCACTCACATAACAGACCATCGACGAGGAACCTGTGCACTTGCTCCGGTACGGCTCCCTAGATCCCGGGCTGGCGCGGGATCTCGTCGAGCGTCATGAAAAACAGCTGCTCATCGAACGGCACATCGTCGATCGAGGCGATGTCCGGCTCAGCGGCAGCGATCCGGCGAACGTAGCCACGTACGTGATTCTCAATTAACCTGATCGGCATCGGGGCGCCCATGCAAACCCGGAGGCGGACAAAGTCACGCCAGGCAGCCTCCCCTACGCTCTCGGCGTAGGCTCGGAAGCCAGGCAGGAAGTCCCGATAAACGCGAGCGACTTGATCCGGCTCGAGCAGACCCACCTCCACGATGCGCACCCACCGCTGCCCGAGTTCGCCGGAAGCCTTGAGCGCAGCGTGCAACTCATCGGTGCCGACCAAAACAACCCCGACCCCGAAGGGCCGGTAGGTGCCTTCGACGTAGCGCCGGTCACGACCAAGCCGTTCGGCACGCGAGATAATGTCGCGGACGACGAGCACACCTTCGTCGGAGAGGCATTCGGCTTCGTCAAAAACGAGTACTGCGACATTCTGCTGGATGAGCTGCTCCACGAGCTCCTCAAGCAGGACGTCGTCGCTCTTCGTGCGGTTACGGGCCCGCTGCAACTGCTGCATTCCGAACACGTCCTGCCATATTGCGCCGATTACCGCCCGACGAGTCTCGGCGCGAGGGCTCTGCACCTCGAGGATGCGTTGCTCTGGTCGCTGCTCCTCGTCAGCCGTAGCTTGCTCGAGCTTTCTGACCTCTTCGATCGCACTGGCGAGGGCCACGGTCTTACCAGAGCCCTTGGCGCCAACAACTACGATCCCTTTGCGCTCAGCGATGGCCTGATCCAGCACATCGGTCATCCATAGGATTGCGTCAGTCTCGGGGATGATCGGTAGTGCCAGATTCGCCGCCAACGGCGTGGCCCCGCGGTGTACGGACTGCAAGGTACTCATCTTAGTCGATCACGCGAAGGTACGGTGCGCGCGGCCGCACAACGCCGCGCGGGAGCTTCCGTTTGGGAGCCGGCTTATCGGGTAGCTCCGGTGTCGTTGACGCGGGAGTGGCGCCCTTAGCCGTCGAGGTTCGTCGCTGCTTCGGCCGGGCGACTCGCTTCCCGGACGTTTGCCGCGGCGTAGATTGCGTGCTCGATCTGGAGCCCGACACCACCGCGTCCGGCTCAGCCGCCACTCTCGGTGTGTCGAGTGCCTCTGTATCCTGCTCCTCAACAGACCGGTCGAACCACGTGTCGCCGACGATCTGCGTGCGCCGGTCCTGACGACGCAGACGTTCGTTTGCTTGCCGCTCTAGGGCCGCTTCGGCGGCATCGCTGTAGCTTGCCGCAATCGCCTTCTGCTCACGGACCACGTCGGCCGAGTTCTGGTGCCTGGACCAGGCCACGGCCTCCTGAAAGAAGTAGTATGTTTTGTCAATCTTCGCGAAGATGCCGCGCCTCAACGGATCTGGCCGGCAGACTACCTGCGTGCCGACAGCGAGTGGAACGCCGGCGACAACAGGCATGAACTTCCGATTGCGGTGCTCGATCCCAGTTTTCCCAACAGTGAGCGTGACCGGCTCCATCATGGATAGGGCATCCGGCGCCGGGCGCAACACACGCGTTCGCAGATCGTTGTGGTACTTGACCTCGGGACTTGTGCCGAGTGCGCGATGTTTCGTGCCGTTGTAGCGCTGTACCACCCGTTCGAGCTCGTCCTGGTATTCAGGGACACTCAGCAAGTCCTCGACTGCGATGATCGCCTTTCGCTTTACCCGCAAAGTGGTCGCGGCGGCGACCGACCGTAGCCTATGCTGGTTCTCATTCACCCTGTCTGCGGGGAGCGACCACTGGACATGCCCGGCGATGTCGTAACAGAGGTCCGAGAACCGGCCAATGAGGGACTCGATGCTGCCACGTTCCCACGGTGCGCCAACCTCCAAACTCTTCGCGCCCACCCCGTGCTTGCGCAGCTCGGTTGTTGCCCTGTTGTGCTGTTTCGCGGCATCCATCCGGACATCCCCAGGGAGGAAGCCGGTGAACGGCTTGCAGGCCTCAGAAGCCAGCTCCCGAAAGGTCGCGGCGAGGACCGTGCCGAGCACGTCCTCAGAGTCAAACGAAACGGTTGCCTCGCCTCCCTTAAACGGCTCGCACACGTGGCACGCCAGGACTACCCGGGAGTAGTTGTCGATCACCAAGATCACTTTCGGACGAACCGACTCCAGACGCCCCGTCTGAGGGTTTAGGGCCTTGATCCAGTTAGGCGCGTCCATCTCGTCGAGCGTCCAGATCTGGTGTGGGTACTCCGCAGGTACTGCCCCTTTCACGATAGCGTCAGCCCGTGCGGCCCGTCGGCCGTGACGCGCTGCGGAGAGGGCTGCGAAATCTATCGAGTTGTAGCGCGAACGTACGGCCGCGATGCTCGGGACCGGGAGCTTGGGTTCCTGCTGTTCCGCCCACGTCACGAGTTCCTTGTAGAGGAGCGGGAGTGACGGGTGTATCTGCGAAAGGACGAGCTCTTCAAAGCGGTCAACGACCGCCGGATGCCAAGACACCCTCGGGCGACCACTCCGCGGGCGATCGGCGAAGTCCCCAATCGTAGGCGCGCCTTCCTTCTGAAGCGCGGTCTTCATCCACCGGTAGAATGAGGCGCGGCCCGGAAAACGGCTTACGGTGAGCTCGCCTGCGCTATGAGCCTGCTTCACGAGAGCGAAGCAGCTGGCCAGTGATAGCTCGGGGTTCTCACGCAGCGCCTTGAGCGCGAAATCGACCACCGCAAACCGCTCGATCGCGCGCTGGTCAGCTCGGGCGACCCGCCTGGCTCGCGCCCGCTTGGATGCTTGGCTCCTGCGCCCCGTCTTCCGAAGAGGTTTTTCGCGACCCCATGGATCGGCCGCCATTCGGTCCTCCGTGACACCGTCCGCGCCAGGCCCCGAATAAAACCCGAAAAGAAACTAGTCAGCTCGCCGGCGAGAGGCAATAGTCCTGATTCGGCTAGCTCACGGGCCTGGGTGACGGCATTCCTTCGAAAGGGGTGTTGCCCGGCGAGGAGGGGAGAGAGGGTCCTTCCGGCGGCTGCTGTTCGCCTGCGACGCATCTCTGCGCCGTTAAAGAATATGCAACTGAGCCGGGGTGTTCAACCACGCTTCCTACAAGCTGGCCCACTACACCCAAATAGCTTGACGCAACCGCCCAGCGGCATATATTCGGGATTTGTTCGGCATAGTGGCGGCCACGGCGGACCCTGGTTCTGTCCCCAGCGGCAGTCACGCTCGGGAGTCTCTCATATCCCTTATTCTCGGACAGGATGGAGCCCACCTGAAATGCGCCCTGGTCGGTGGAGTGCTTCGAGCGCGCGAGAAGGAAGGCACTGTGGCCGCGCTATCGGTACCACGTCCGAACCCGAGCCTCAATGGGCCGAGGATGCCAGGCGGGCTTTGAGTGTCTCCGAACTGGTTGAGCGCGCGCGGGCCGCTGTCGCACAATCCTCGGCTCGGTTGGTCGTTCGAGGTGAGCTCCTTGAATGGAGGCGAGCAGCTTCCGGACACCGCTACGGCATCCTCCGCGACGGCCGGTCGCAGATCCCCGTCGTCTTGTACGCGCGGGATGCCCGCCTTCTGTCCGTCGAGCCGGAGAGCGGCCTCGAGGTCCTGGCACTGGGCGGTCTGTCGGTTTATCCGCCCTTCGGTAGGCTGCAGTTTGTAGTCAACGACCTACGGCTCGGCGACGGTCGCGGCCTGTCAGTTCTGGCGCGCGATCGGCTCCTGGCCAAGCTGCGCGCCGAGGGGCTGCTCGACCCCAACCGGAAGCGGCCTCTCCCTCGATTTCCACGTGCGGTTGGGATCGTGACGTCTGGTAACAGCGCGGCTCTTGCTGACCTCGTGGCTGGACTGCGGCGTCGCGCCCCATGGACGGAAGTCGTGCTGGCGACGTCCTCGCTTGAGGGACCCGGGGCGGCCCGATCGGTTGCTGCAGCCATCCGCCGGCTCGCGGAAAGCGGCAGGGTGGAGGTGCTTATCGTCGCGCGCGGGGGCGGGAGCGCGGCCGCCATCGCGGTGTTCGACGCCGAGCCCGTGGTACGCGCGATTGCAACGTCTCCCGTTCCTGTCATCTCGGCGATCGGCCACGAACTGCATGTAACCCTTGCGGATCTCGTTGCTGACTGTCGGGCTGCGACACCCTCAGCTGCGGCTGAGCTGGCTGTGCCGGATCAGGCTGCGGTTCGACGTGAGCTCTCGGATCAGGCTGCCCTCCTCTGTGCCCTCGTGAGTCGCCGGCTTGAGGCACGAAAGCAGGAGCTCAAGCGCGTCTCAGACCGCCTGGTGCCCGCTCTCCACAGGTGCTTGCGGTTGGCGCAAGAGCGACTCCGAGCAGTGGGTCGGCAGCGCCTGGTGGTTGGTCTCAACTCACATGTCCGGCTGAAGCGAGAGACCTTGGCTCGCATTGGTGAGGAGCGCGTCACGGTGCGCGCGTTGCGCTTCCTCGAGCAGCGCGAGCGCGCTGTCGGTGCTGCCGCGGCGCGGCTGGATGCGCTGTCGCCACTTCGGACGCTAGCCCGCGGCTACGCGATCGCGCTGAACGATGCTGGAAGTACCATCCGGTCAATCAGGACCGTCAGGCCAGGGGATCGGGTGGTCGTGCTCGTCGCTGATGGCCGGATCGATACGCAGGCGCTACGTACCACCCCTAACTCCGAAGGAGAGAA
>Ga0207864_1004547_pt1 | contig 10397 bp, 8 predicted proteins | sample HigsolmetaAR202D_FD_184834 | JGI IMG/M metagenome (GOLD analysis project Ga0207864, IMG submission 184834) | Ionic liquid and high solid enriched microbial communities from the Joint BioEnergy Institute, USA - AR20-2-D (SPAdes) (version 2) ...
GTCCCTGGAGCCATGGCCGCCGACCTCCGGTACCGCTTCACCGCCATGGCTCCAGGGACAGAGCAGGCATCTGTTCTGTCCCTGGAGCCATGATCGCCAAGGCCGTGTCGCTGGTCGGTCCTGGAGTTCGGCACGAAGAAGGCTTCCGGCCGGTTCCGCGGCCAGCGGGCACCGTGGTCAGCGAGCAGGACACGAGGGCCCAGGACGAGGCTGTGGGGTGTTCTCCGAGGGCTGGGGTACTTCCACAGGTTTTTCGGGAGTGAAGGAGAACCGCCCGGAGCGTTTCTGAAATCCCGGGTCGTCAAGAGTGCTCTCGCGCCTGTGGGTGGTTCCGTGTTGCGTAACGGTTGCTGGCTGCTTCGGCCGGGAGGCCCGGCAGCCCTGACCGCTCCTCGGGGGTGGGAGGGACTGTCGGCTTTCCGTAGCGCTTCACCCCGGGAACCCGTCCCGGTGCCCTCTTCCAGAGGTGAGGCTTTCGAGAATTCTGCGGGAGAGGAGAAGGAGAAGCGGTCTGGAAGCGGGACGGCACCGTTCACCGCGATGCCGCTTCCGCTGTCTACCGCGGTGGCCATGCGGGCCAACAGGGAGGCAGGCGGTCAAGGCGGAGGTGCTCGGAGTGTCCGGGCAGGGAGTCGGATACCGGCGGGACTTCGGCTACTCCGGCGGTGTTTCGGTGGAGACGAATATTTCGGGTGGCCCCGGGGCAGGCGGGGAAGGAACGGCCGTGCGCGGGACCATGGCGGTTGGCCGTGTGCGGTTTTCGGCCCGCCGTGGCGAAGAAAGCGTTCCCGGGTTCCTGCCGGGGCCGGGAGCTCCGGTCGCACCGGCGGCTTCGTCGTCCCGGAGCGCGGGAAGACGAGTGGCGCGCCCGCCTGCCGCCGGGGCGGTCGGGGACGGCGCCCCGGCGGTGCCGCTGCTCTTGGGCTTCGGTGTCCACCCCCGTTCACCTGCGGATTTGCCGACACCCGGCGGGACGGCGCAGCCCGGCTTCCCGGCTCTCGGAGGCGGCCGGAAGCGGGGGAGTGCCCCCGCTTCCGGCCGCCTGGCCGACAGACGGAGGAAGGCGTTCCGGCTCTTCCCCGAGCAGGCGGTGACCGGGTTTTCCGTAGACCGGCCGGCGGGATCCGAGCGGATCTCCGCGGAAAACCCGCGCGGGGCCGGTGGGGCGCGTCCTGCCGGAGAATTCGGATATTCCGTGCGGGAGAGCGGACGGTGGCCCCGGCAGGGCCGGGAGGCGAGAAGGCCGCCCGCCCGGGGTTCCGTGCGGTGTTTTCCACAGGGGGCGAGAAAGGCGGCGGGAAGCGGCACGGGTTTTGGCTAGCATGCTCCGCGATGGTGACCTGTCGACCTCCTGTGAGGACTCCCGCGTGTCGGAACGACCCTCTCGTGCCCTGGCGTCCGCTCCCTCTCTCGGGGACTCCCTGGCCCGCGGCTGGGACGAGCCCGACGACGGCCACGAGCTCCCGCCGCCGGAGTGGGGGCGGCCCGCGCGGTCGGGCAGGACGGCCACGGTCTGGCTGTTCGCGCTGATCGTCCTGGCGCTGACGGCGGGCCAGGCGCTGCTGGCCGGGCGCTTCACCCACGAGGCGTTCCTGGCGTGGGCGACCGTCTTCACCGCCATCAGCCTCCAGGCGCTGCCGTTCCTGGTGTTCGGGGTGGCGCTGTCGGCGGCGATCACCGCGTTCGTGCCCGCCCGGTTCTGGCAGCGGGCCGTGCCGCGCCGCGCGGCCCTGGCCGTTCCGGTCGCCGGGCTGTCGGGCGCGGTGCTGCCGGGGTGCGAGTGCGCCTCAGTGCCGGTGGCCGGGGGGCTGATGCGCCGCGGGGTCGCTCCCGCGGCGGCGCTCACCTTCCTGCTTGCCGCGCCCGCGATCAACCCGGTCGTGGTGGTGGCCACGGTGGTGGCCTTCCCCGGTCAGCCGGAGATGGCGCTGGCGCGTTTCCTCGCTTCGCTGGCGGCCGCGGTCGGGGTGGGCTGGCTGTGGGCCGCCTTCGGCCGGACCGACTGGCTGCGCCCGCCGCGCGCCGGGCACGGCGCGGACGCGACCGGGTGGCGGGCGTTCGTCGACGCCATGCGGCACGACCTGATGCACGCCGGAGGGTTCCTGGTGGTGGGCGGGCTGGTCGCGGCCGGGGTGAACGTGCTGGTGCCCCGGGACTGGCTGGCCGCGGTCGCCGACACCCCGGTGCTGTCGGTGCTGGCGATGGCGCTGCTGGCGGTGGTGCTGTCGATCTGCTCGGAGGCCGACGCGTTCATCGTGGTGAGCTTCACCGAGTTCTCCGCCACCGCCAAACTCGCCTTCCTGGTGGTCGGGCCGATGATCGACCTGAAGTTGATCGCCCTGCAGGCGGGTTCCTTCGGCTGGGCGTTCGTGCGCCGCTTCGTGCCCCTCACCCTGGCGCTGACCCTGTTGTTCACGTTCCTGATCGGGGGGTGGCTGCTGTGACCCGCCTCGCCCAGGGCATGGTCATGGTCCTGCTGGGGGCGGCCGCGCTGAGCGTGACCGTGACCTCCCAGACCTACCTGAACTACGTGCGCGAGGAGTTCCGGCCGTTCCTGGTCGCGGCCGGGGTGGTGCTGGTGCTGCTCGGCGCGGTGACGGTGGTCCTGGACCTGCGCTCCGCCCACGGGGACGACACGGACACGCACGGCCACTCCCACGGCCACGACCACGCCCGGGCTCCCGCGGTGGCGTGGCTGCTGCTGCTCCCGGTGGCGGTGATCTTCGTGGTGGCGCCCCCGGCGCTGGGCGCCTACACCGCCGCGACGGCCGATCAGGCGGCGGTGGTCGAGAGCGCAGCGGCCGACGAGTTCGACGCGGAGTTTCCCGACGACGGGCCGGTCGAGATGAAGCTGCGGGAGTTCGTGGTGCGGGCCTGGACCGACGAGGAGCGCACCATGGCCGGGCGCGACATCCGGCTCGCCGGGTTCGCGATGCCCAACCCGGAGGGGGAGGGCTGGTACCTGGCCCGGTTGCAGATCGCCTGCTGCGCCGCCGACGCCATCGTCAACCGGGTGCTGATCGAGAACCAGCCGGAGCCGCCCGAGGACTCCTGGTGGACGGTCACCGGACGGTGGGTCGAGCCCGAGGGCAGCCTCCAGGAGGTCCGCGACCACCGGTTCGAGGTCACGGAGATGACCGCTGTGGACAATCCTCCCGACCCCTACGAGTAGCCGGGCGGGGTCGGCGCGTCCGGCACGGAACACGGGCGCCGGACAGGCGCGGTGGGCGGCCGGTCAGGCACCGGCGCACTGCTGGGAGCGCGCCGCCTCCCGGTCCGGTCGGCCTCCTGCGGCGGTGGCGGCCGTGGGAAGGAGAGGGAGGATACCGGGGCGCGCACCCGCCGGCCCGACACGGTGAGGTTGCCGGACGGGGCGACGCGTGCCTGCCGGACACGAGGGCGGCGGCCCGCGGCCCCGGGCGCAGAGAGCATGACGCTGCGTTCGCCGCCTGCGGGGAGGGAGGGCGGGCGCAAGACGGGCGCGGCCGGGGTGTCGGCGTCCGCGGCGAGGACCGGGACGGCTGCCCCCGCGGGAGCGGCCGGGGGTGCGGGGCCCCTGCGGTCGAGAGTCGCGGCCCACCGGTGCCCCCGGGCCGCTCAAGGGTGTCACGTGAGCGGCGACCCGGGGTCTCGTGTGCGCTGCGGGCAGCGGGCCGGCGGGGTCGATGTGGGGGACGTAGCGTATTTCTCCCTCTGCTGCGGGAGGGACGAAGGTTTTCTTCTGAGTTGCAAGGGTTTTTCAGTGTGATTACTCAAACACTTCTCCTTGCCTATTTTGTCCCGAATATGCCTTGGTATCCCGTTTCTTCGGGTTGACTCTGGGTGGTCGGTGCATTGAGACTGTCGGCGGTAGTTAGGCAAGGTTTGCCTTAGTTCTCGGCCCTGGTTGGCGCTAGGGGGATACGTGTCCCACATCGGGATCGCAGGATCGGTCGCCGTGGTCACCGGCGCGGGCAGCGGTATCGGACATGCCGTCGCCACGGCCCTGGCCAGGCGCGGAGCCGTGGTCGCCGCGGTCGACATCGACCCCGACAGAGCCGCTCGAACAGCCGCTGACCTGGAACGGTCCGGGCAGCACGGCCGCGGCTACACCCGCGACGTCACCGACTCCTCCGGCGTCGACCGCCTCGTCGCCGAAGTGGAACACGACCTCGGCCCGGTGGACGTGGTGGTCAACGCCGCCGGGGTGCTGCGCACCGGGCCCGCCGTCGACTGCACCGACGAGGACTGGCAGGCCCTGTTCGCGGTCAACGCCACCGGGGTCTTCGCCGTCTCCCGCGCCGCCGCGCGGCGGATGGTGCCGCGCCGCCGCGGCTGTATCGTCACCGTGGCCTCCAACGCGGCGGGAGTGCCCCGCGTCGACATGGCCGCCTACGCCGCCTCCAAGGCCGCCGCGGTCGCCTTCACCAAGTCGCTGGGCCTGGAACTGGCACCGCACGGGATCCGCTGCAACGTGGTCTCCCCTGGCTCCACCGACACCCCCATGCTGCGCGGCATGAACCCGGACGGCTACGACGAAGCCGCCGTCATCGCCGGGGACCCGGCCCGCTATCGGGTCGGCATCCCCCTGGGCCGGGTCGCCCGGCCCGAGGACGTCGCCGAAGCCGTGTGCTTCCTCGTCTCACCCGCGGCCAGACACATCACCATGCACGACCTCTACGTCGACGGCGGCGCCACCCTGCGCTGACCGACCTCCTCTCCCGCTCTCCCAACCACACAGCGAACCGACGGGCCCGCCCGGCCCGCACCCCGGCGTGCCCGACCCAGAAAGGCCAACGATGCCCCGACAGCGCGTCGCCGCCCCGGCCCCCACCGTGACCGAACTGGTGGCCGCCTACCAGCCCCGCGACTTCCTGCTCACCTCCGCCTCCGGCACGCTGCTCGGCAGCGGCGCCCTGGCCACCGTGACCGGGATCGACGAGCTGGCCGACGTCCTGAGCCGGGTCGGCACCGACACCGGGCAGGCGGCCGTGGCGGTCGGCGCGCTCCCCTTCGACCGCGACGCCCCGGCCCACCTGGTCGTGCCCGAGACCGTGCGACGCGGCCCCGCCCCCGAGCCCGCCGCCGCCCCGGCCCCCCGGCGCAGCCCGCTCCCCGGCGCCTGGAAGGCCGTCCCGGTCCCCGACCCCGCCGACCACGCCACCGCGGTGAAGCGCGCCATCACCCTCATGACCGACCCCGTCGCCCCGGAGCTGCGCAAGGTCGTGCTGGCCCGCTGCCTGAAACTGACCGGGACCTGCGCGGCCGACGTCGCGGCCGTGGTGGCCAACCTCGTCCGGGCCGACCCCGTCGGCTTCACCTTCGCCGCCGACCTGCCCTCCCGCGACGCCGCCCCGCGCACCCTCGTCGGCGCCAGCCCCGAACTGCTCGTCGCCAAGCACGGCCGCTCGGTGGTGTCCCACCCCCTGGCCGGGTCCGCGCCCCGCCACCCCGACCCGGTGCAGGACCGCGAGCAGGCCGCCGCCCTGCTCTCCTCCGCCAAGGAACGCGCCGAACACGCCGTGGTCGTGGAGGCCGTCGCCGAGGCGCTGCGCCCCTACTGCCGCCGCCTCGACGTGCCCGAAGAGCCCTGGACGGTCACCACCGCCACCATGTGGCACCTGGCCACCCGCATCACCGGCGAACTGCGCGACCCGCACACCCCCTCCTCCCTGCTGGCCTGGGCCCTGCACCCCACCCCCGCGGTCTGCGGCAGCCCCACCGACCGCGCCTATGCGGCCATCGCCGAGATCGAGCCGTTCGACCGCGGCTTCTACACCGGGGCCGTCGGCTACACCGACACCGCCGGAGACGGCGAGTGGGTGGTGACCATCCGCTGCGCCGACATCCACGGCAGCACCGTCGACCTGTTCGCGGGCGGCGGCATCATGCCCGACTCCGATCCCGAGGCCGAACTCGCCGAGACCACCGCCAAGTTCCGCACCCTGCTGCGCGCCCTGGGCGTCGACCAGACCCGCTGACCCCACGGAAAGGACACCGATGCTCGACGGCTGCACCCCCTGGCCCGAGGAGTTCGCCGCCCGCTACCGCGCGGCGGGCTACTGGACCGGGGAGACCTTCAGTGACTTCCTGGCCGACCGCTCCCGCCGCTTCGCCGACCGCGTCGCCGTGGTCGGCGCGGGACAGCGCTGGACGTATGCGGAACTGGACGCGCGCGCCGCCGCCACGGCCACCGGACTGGCCCGCCTGGGCGTGGCCGCAGGAGACCGCGTGGTCGTGCAACTCCCCAACGTCCCCGAACTGCTGGAAGTGGTCTTCGCACTGTTCAAGCTGGGAGCACTGCCGGTGTACGCGCTGCCCGCGCACCGCGCCGGGGAGGTCTCCCACCTGTGCACCACCACCCGGGCCAGGGCCCTGGTCGTCGCCGACCGGCACGGCGGCTTCGACTACCGGACCATGGTCGAGCAGATGCGCGCCCAGGGCAGCGCCCCCGACCTGGTCCTGGTGGCGGGCGAGGCGGGCGGCTTTACCCCGCTGGCCGAGGCCCGCACCGCCCAGGCCGACCCGTCCGTGTTCGCCCGCCCCGACCCCGCCGACGTGGCCTTCTTCCAACTGTCCGGCGGCACCACCGGGCTGCCCAAACTCATCCCGCGCACCCACGACGACTACCTGTACTCGGTGCGCGCCAGCGCCGAGGTCTGCGCACTGGGCACCGACACCGTCTACCTGGCCGCGCTGCCCGCCGTGCACAACTTCCCGATGAGCTCGCCCGGCTTCCTCGGCGTGCTGCACGCGGGAGGCACCGTGGTGCTGGCCCCCGACCCCTCCCCGCAGACCGCGTTCACCCTGATCGAGACCGAACGGGTCACCATCACCGCGGTCGTCCCGCCGATCGCGCTGCTGTGGCTGGACGCGGTCGAACACGGCACGCAGCGCGACCGCGACCTGTCGTCGCTGCGCGTCCTGCAGGTCGGCGGCGCCAAGTTCGCCCCCGAGGCGGCCCGCCGGGTCCGCCCCGTCCTGGGGTGCACGCTGCAACAGGTGTTCGGCATGGCCGAGGGCCTGGTCAACTACACCCGCCTGGACGACCCCGAGGAGATCGTCACCACCACCCAGGGCCGCCCGCTCAGCCCCGCCGACGAGATCCGCATCGTCGACGACGCCGACCGTCCCGTCCCCGACGGCGAGGTCGGCCACCTGCTCACCCGCGGCCCCTACACCATCCGCGGCTACTACCGGGCCGACGCCCACAACGCCACGGCGTTCACCGAGGACGGCTTCTACCGCACCGGCGACCTGGTCCGCCTGACCCCCACCGGACACCTCGTCGTCGAAGGGCGCGCCAAGGACCAGATCAACCGGGGAGGAGAGAAGGTCTCCGCCGAGGAGGTGGAGAACCACATCCTGGCCCACCCCGCGGTGCACGACGCGGCCGTCGTCGGCATGAGCGACCCCTACCTGGGAGAACGGGTCTGCGCCTACGTCATCCCGCGCGCCGAGCCGCCCAGCCGTGGCGAACTGCTGCGCTTCCTGCGCGAACGGGGCCTGGCCGTCTACAAGATCCCCGACCGGATCGAGTTCGTCGAACGCTTCCCCGCCACCGGCGTCGGCAAGGTCTCCCGGCGCGAACTCCGCCGGGAGCTCGCACGCAGATTGGACGCGACCCGATGACACTGCCAGCGATCAGCCCCTACCCGCTGCCGCGCGCCGACCGGCTGCCCGCCAACCGGGCGGCCTGGCGCCTGGACCCCGACCGCGCCGTGCTGCTCGTGCACGACATGCAGCGCTACTTCCTACGCCCCTACCAGGAGGGCGCCGACCCGCTGCGCGGCGCCCTCACCCACATCGCCGCGCTGGTCGACGCGTGCCGCTGCGCGCGCGTCCCGGTCGTCTACACGGCCAAACGCGGGGGCATGTCCCCCGAGCAGCGCGGCCTGGAACTCCACTTCTGGGGCAGCGGCATGCGCGCCGCCGCCGAGCACACCGCGATCGACGCGCGCATCGCCCCCGAAGCGGACGACACCGTGGTGACCAAGGCGCGCTACAGCGCCTTCGTCGGCACCGACCTGGCTGCCCGCCTGGCCGAGTGGGGCCGCGACCAGCTCGTCGTCACCGGCGTCTACGCGCACATCGGCTGCCTGCTCACCGCGGCCGACGCGTTCATGCGCGACATCCAGCCGTTCCTCGTCGCCGACGCCACCGCCGACTTCACCGCAGAAAAACACCACCTCGCCCTGGAGTACGCGGCCACCCGCTGCGCGGTGGTGACCACCACGGACCAAGTGCTCGCCGCCGTGGGCACCGCACGCGTCGACGTCGAAACCGGAGGCTGACCAAGTGACCACGACCCCCACCGCCGACACGTCCGAACACCGCGTCCACGACCTGGTCGGAGTCGGCTTCGGCCCGTCCAACCTCAGCCTGGCGATCGCCCTGGCAGAGCGCCGCACCGCCGCAGGAGACGCCCCCGACGTCCTGTTCCTGGAGCGCCAGGAGAGCTTCGGCTGGCACCCGGGGATGCTGCTCGCCGACGCCACCATGCAGATCTCCTTCCTCAAGGACCTGGTCACGCCCCGCAACCCGGCCAGCGACTTCAGCTTCCTCTCCTTCCTGCACCGCCAGGGGCGGCTGCACGACTTCATCAACCACAAGACGCTGTTCCCGCTGCGCGCCGAGTTCCACGACTACCTCGTCTGGTGCGCCGAGCGGGTCGGCGAGCAGGTGCGCTACGGACAGCAGGTGGTGGAGCTGCGGCCGGTCCGCGACGGCGGGCGGATCACCAGCGTGGACGTGGTGGCCCGCGACACCGCGGGCCGCCAGACCGTGGAACGCGCCCGCAACGTGGTGCTGGCCCCCGGGCTGCGGCCCCGACTCCCCGAGGGGGTGCACGAGTCGGCGCGGGTCTGGCACAGCGAGCACCTGCTGCACCGCCTGGCCGACCTGCCCGAGGAGCCGGTCCGCGGCTTCGCCGTGGTGGGCGCCGGGCAGAGCGCCGCCGAGGCGGTCGACCACCTGCACCGCACCTTCCCCCGCCTGCCGGTGCACGCGGTGTTCTCCCGCTACGGCTATAGCCCTTCCGACGACACCCCGTTCGCCAACCGCATCTTCGACCCCGAAGCGGTCGACGCCTACTACGACTCCCCCCAGGAGTTCAAGGACGAACTCATGGGCTACCACCGCAACACCAACTACTCCGTGGTCGACCCCGACCTCATCGCCGAGCTGTACCGGCGCGTCTACGCCGAACGGGTGCGCGGCGAGACGCGGCTGCGGATCCACAACATGACCCGGGTCGTCGCGCTCGACGAGACCGACGGAGGAGTCGACCTCACCGTCGAGGACCGCTCCACCGGCAAGCAGACGGTGCTCGCCGTCGACCACGTCGTCTACGCCACCGGCTACCAGCCGGTCGACGTGCGGACCCTGCTCGGCGGACTCGCCGACCACTGCGTCTTCGACGGCCTCGGACGCCCCGCCCTGCACCGCGACTACCGGCTCGTCACCGACGACACCGTCGACTGCGGCCTGTACCTACAGGGCTGCACCGAACACACGCACGGCATCTCCTCGGTGCTGCTGTCCAACGTGGCCACCCGGGCCGCGGAGATCCTCGACTCCATCGAGGCCCGCACCGGCCTCACCGCGGCGGCCTCCTGACCCCCTCCACCCCACCCTTCCTCCGACTGGAGCAACCATGACCAGTGCCGACACTCCACGTAGCAGCGTCCTCACCGAACAGCGGGTGCGCGACGACGTCGCCCGCCTCCTCGGGGAGCCCGCCGACACCATCGACGCCGACGAGAACCTGCTGGACCGGGGGCTGGACTCCGTCCGGCTGATGAGCCTGGTCGAGAGCTGGCGCCGCGACGGGATCAACGCCGACTTCGCCGACCTGGCCGAGGAGCCGACCATCACGGCGTGGCTGGCGCGCCTGTCCGACCAGCCCTGACCCCACCTCTCTTCTCTCGCGCAAGGAGCGGTATCCGATGCCGGACACCCCCACCGCCCGGCTGCCCCTCACCGGGGCACAGGCCGGGGTCTGGTACGCCCAGCAGATCACCCCGGACAGCCCGGTCTTCAACGTCGGCCAGTACACCGACATCCCCACCGCCGTCGACACCGACCGGTTCGCCCGGGCCGTGGCCTCCGTGGTCCGCGACAGCGACACGCTGCGGGCCCGGCCGGTGCACGGCGACGGCGGCGTCGTCCAGGAGATCGCCGCCGACGGCACCGTCCCGGTCGAGGTGCACGACCTCACCGGCGCATCCGACCCCGAGTACGCCGCCGCCGAGTGGATGCGCCGCGACATGGCCCGACCGGTCCCCCTGGACGGCGGCGACCCGCTGGTCCGCTACGCCCTGCTGCGCGTGGGGGAGCGCCGCTGGTTCTGGTACCAGCGCTACCACCACATCCTCGTCGACGCCTACGCGGTCACCCTGATCGCGCGCCGGGTCGCC
>Ga0207864_1004548_pt1 | contig 10397 bp, 19 predicted proteins | sample HigsolmetaAR202D_FD_184834 | JGI IMG/M metagenome (GOLD analysis project Ga0207864, IMG submission 184834) | Ionic liquid and high solid enriched microbial communities from the Joint BioEnergy Institute, USA - AR20-2-D (SPAdes) (version 2) ...
GCGGTCACCGGGGAACCCTCGGGGCGCACTCGGTCTCGTGTTCGGCCCGCAGCGCGCAGCGCTGCCCGTCGGCGAGGAGCCGGTTGCAGAAGACCCGGTGATGGACGTTCTGGTTGTCCTCCTCGGAGACGGTCGTCTCCCGGGTGTCGACGGCGAGGAACGCCAACGCCCGCGCGGCGGTCCGGGCCAGGATCCGGGCGTGGCGCAGGTTGGCGGCGACGACCGGCACGTGGATGACGTACCGGTTTGCTTCTCCGCTCATCGCCGGGTCAGGTCCCACGCGTGCGACGCCTGACGGGACTGCCAGCGGCGGAGCGCGTCCTTGATCCGCTGGTTCTCGTCGTTGCTGATGGCCAGCTCGGAGTGGAGGCGGTCGAGGTCGTGCGCCACCCGGTCGAGGAAGGCCGCCACCTCGTCCGGGTCGAGGCCACGCCGGGTGATCGTGAAGCGCCGGCCGCGCACCTGCCAGGGCTGCAGCGGCGTGTACGTCGCCGAGCGGTACTCGCGGGCCGCCACCGGGCGCGGCCGCGGCCCACGCCGGGCCGACCGCAGCCAGCGGAGGAGTGTGCGCACGTCAACAGCTCCTTTCATGGTCACGTCTGGAAGGGGTGGTCCGGCCCGCCCGGGTCCGGTCCGGACCACCCCACCCCGCCACCGCAGCCTCCTTTGGCAGTACGGCACCGGGGTTGCCTGTCCGCGGGTGATGCGCCTGATCGGGCCAGGGCTGATGAACGGAGGGGCGCCCACCAGCACCCTGGCCCCGAGGTACCTCAGCGGATGCCCTGACCTGCGCGAAAGGTGCCAACCGACCGCAACCGCCCGACAACCGCCATCGATGACGCTAGCCAACCAGCTTCACCTACGTCAAGTAAGGAAGCAGCACAAGCTACGTCTTCCCTGGTAGCTGCGTTGCCTACGTCGAGAACGGTGATCAATACTGGAGAGGCCAACCGACCGCAAGGGGCGAGCTGTGCCTATCCCGCCGACGATGGATGAGTTGATCGAGGACCTTGTCAGGCGCATTGACGAGGGCATCTACCCGCCTGGCACCAAGATTCCCTCGACCAAGGAGTTGTCCGACTACTACGACGTCTCCATGTCAACCGTCTCCCGTGCTGTCGCCAAGCTTCGGCAGCGCGGGATCTTGGTAGGCCGCCCCGGCCGTGGCGTCTTCGTCGCCGAGAAGACAGAGAGCTAGTGGCGAGTTGAGAGTCACGCGGTACCCCTGCATTGAGGTCACCCGATAGTGTTTGCCGTGGGTGAAGCCACCGAGGCAGGCGGGGATGAGTCGGCCATGATCGAGGCGCGATGAGTGTCGGTGAGGCGAAGGCCGTCATCAGACGGGGGATACAGTCAGCCGAGCACAGCCGGAAGGCGATCCAGGCAGTCATGGCAGAGGCCGCCGACGCAGTGACTCTTGCTGCCCAAACCCTCCATGACAGTAGGCACGAGGAGGTCGAGAAGAGCCTCGCCTGCCTGAAAGCCGCCGAGCACGAGCTGAGGCTGACAGAGCGTCGTCTGAAGGAGACAGTCGACTCCGCGAGCTCCTACCTGTCGGCACTCGGATGAGCAGCATCGGCGAGGTAGTGGCGCGCCTCAGACAAGCCGTAGAGCGTATCGACAGGGCAGCCGTCAGCACGGCAGGAGCCAGGAGCGAAGCAGAGCTGTCCCACAGGTACTTCGTCGAAGCCGGGCGAGGCACCGCCGACCCGAGAATGCGAGCCGCCATCACCGAAAGCCGAACTGCCGGTGAGAAGGCAGGCAAGGCGGCACGTCTGCTCAGCGAAGCAGCGGACCACATCTGCGCCTACATCGAGATCATCGCACCGGGTGCTGGTCCTAGTAGGGACTCCGCCACCGATGCCATGCCGGACGGCAAGCGACTGGTGAACGAGGCCGCCGACCGCGAGGCCAGGTTCGCAAAGTTTCACCGGCGGACAAACCAGTTCCTCGCTGACAAAGAGGGCGACCTGAAAGAGTTCGAGCAGCTGTCCCGCGAAGCGGTATCAGCATTCAGGGACAGGGTTCGACCGGGTGATGTACAAGCATCGGTAGGCACGCCGAAACAGGCCCCTGCCCAGCCGAGGGCCAGCAACAGTCAACATCCCGTTACGGACGTCCTGCTCGCAGTTGCGGGCTTGACGTTGGTAGCACGAGCAGGCGTGGAAAAGATCAGGGACATTCGCAGGAGGCGAAGCCAACGTGACGACGAATCCAAAGCTGGTTGAGTTCCTACGCACCTTCGTCCGCGACGAGGCAGACGCAAACGGTCGCCTGGAGAAGGAGCTTGACGAGGAAGGCTGGGGCAACTTCGCCCTACTCCTGAACGCAGCGTTCTTCCTGGCGGTCGACCGCTACTTCGACGGGCGGCGTGACGACGCCGCCATCATCCAGTTCGTCGCCGGAATGAGGTCGCAACTGGATGTCGGCGGCGCCTCCATAGACCCCGCCGCCGCCGAAGCACTGATCACGAGCGTCTTCGACCCTGACACTCCCCTGAACATCGAACCGGGAATGATGGGTCAGATTCAGACGCATGCACTGTACAAGGCTCTCAACGACAAACCAATCTCCGACGATGACCTCGCCAGTCTCCTCAACGAGGCAGCGGCGATCGCATCATCTCGGAATTAGCCCCCACACACGAGCGCACGTCCATCCTCATCGGAACACCCACGTACGTAGGAACTCCAGCACCCGCTGGTCCTGGTAGTACGGCCACCGATCACCCCCGCGTACGCGGGGAAGAGCCAGCGGTGTCCGTTGAGCACATGGCGCTCGTCGGATCACCCCCGCATACGCGGGGAAGAGATGACCGACAGATTGCCGCTGCGGCCGATCTACGGATCACCCCCGCATACGCGGGGAGGAGCTACACGCGGTGGGCGACTACGGCATGGTCGCCGGATCACCCCCGCATACGCGGGGAGGAGTCCCCCCGGGGCCGTTTCATGTCCGGGGTTGCAGGATCACCCCCGCATACGCGGGGAGGAGCTGATCATCGGCACCGCACAGAACCTGGACATCGGATCACCCCCGCATACGCGGGGAGGAGGCCACCAGCTCATCTGACCCGGCATACACGTCCGGATCACCCCCGCATACGCGGGGAGGAGATGCCCGGCATCGTCATGAGCAGGGTCATCAGCGGATCACCCCCGCATACGCGGGGAGGAGGGCAAGTCGAGGCCGCGGAAGAACTGGTCGACCGGATCACCCCCGCATACGCGGGGAGGAGTCCAGCCGGTCGATGACCCGCGCCGCCTCGTGCGGATCACCCCCGCATACGCGGGGAGGAGCCCGCCTGGTCAGCCGGTGGCTGGCAGGCCCGCGGATCACCCCCGCATACGCGGGGAGGAGGCCCACGGCCCGGAGTTGCACACGTACGGGGTCGGATCACCCCCGCATACGCGGGGAGGAGCTTCCTGACCTGCACCGCTAAAGATCAACAAGCCAGCCTCTCTCCACACTCACCGACGGCCCCAGCTATGGATCCCTGTCGTGACTGTCGGGGTCTGACCCTACGACCCGGCCGGCTCCCACGCCAACCCGTCCGCCGCCGACCCCAACCCTGCGGAGCAGACGCCGACTCGGACAACTGGCGGAGCCCTTCATGAGCATGAGGACCTGGCGCACCTCACCGGCACCCACGTCCACCCCGAAGCACTCCCGCCTACAGGAAAGGCGTGTAGGCGCGTATCACGACCGGGCCACGGACCGGATCACCACCCACGTCTGTGAAAAGGACTTTGGCCTAGCACTCCAGCCAGGGACGACCCTCCGCCGGCCCGCGCGTCACAGACGCGGGTGGATCACCCCCGCATGCGCGGGGAAGAGGCCCTGCTGAGCGAGCGCAACTCCCCGCCCCCCGGATCACCCCCGCATGCGCGGGGAAGAGATGGCCGGACTGAAGATCATGTCCAAGACCAAAGGATCACCCCCGCATGCGCGGGGAAGAGTAGCCGGTGATCTGGAAGACGATCGGCCCGAAGGATCACCCCCGCATGCGCGGGGAAGAGTGGCTGAACGGCCACGGCGTGCGGCGGACCATCGGATCACCCCCGCATGCGCGGGGAAGAGGGCAGTCCCGGACCGCCGGTGATCGCCCAGACCGGATCACCCCCGCATGCGCGGGGAAGAGGCCACCGCATCACGCACCCGCATCGCGCGCGACGGATCACCCCCGCATGCGCGGGGAAGAGAGACAGGGCTCCGGATCACAGCCGGGGCGGTCAGGATCACCCCCGCATGCGCGGGGAAGAGGCTCTGGGATTACGAGGATGGGGGGATGCCTGGGGATCACCCCCGCATGCGCGGGGAAGAGCAGTTCAATCCCTCGTGTAGTCGTCTAGGCGACGGATCACCCCCGCATGCGCGGGGAAGAGAGCCTCTTGTAGGCGGCGACGGCCATCGCCGGCGGATCACCCCCGCATGCGCGGGGAAGAGTTGGGGTTCGCGGGCTTCGGCCGCTTTGGGGGCGGATCACCCCCGCATGCGCGGGGAAGAGCCGACCGAGACGTGCATGTGCCGCGTGTGCGGGGGATCACCCCCGCATGCGCGGGGAAGAGTCGCCCAGGTCGATCCAGTAGGTCTGACCGACCGGATCACCCCCGCATGCGCGGGGAAGAGGCCTTGCCGGGTGGTCTGGGTCAGCGCGGCAGGGGATCACCCCCGCATGCGCGGGGAAGAGTACCGGCCCTCCCGCACCAGCCGGAGCAGTTCCGGATCACCCCCGCATGCGCGGGGAAGAGGCCGTCGCTGCAGTGGTGACACTGATCATCACCGGATCACCCCCGCATGCGCGGGGAAGAGTCCATGGTCGCGTAGCGGAGTACAGCCGCGACCGGATCACCCCCGCATGCGCGGGGAAGAGTACAGGCCGTCGCTGCCGACGATCCGACCCGGCGGATCACCCCCGCATGCGCGGGGAAGAGGGCACGCGGTGAGGCGCCGGCGCCCACGGTGGAGGATCACCCCCGCATGCGCGGGGAAGAGTCGGCCGCGAACGGTACCTGACCGACAGCCAGCGGATCACCCCCGCATGCGCGGGGAAGAGATCAGCCGCGGCGTGGCACCGGACATGATCAGGGGATCACCCCCGCATGCGCGGGGAAGAGCGGTGACACCCTCGCCGTCGAGTACGTCTGGGAGGATCACCCCCGCATGCGCGGGGAAGAGGCTTCCTGACCTGCACCGCTAAAGATCAACAAACCAGAACTTCCTCACCCTCATCGACGGCCTCAGGTATAGATTCCTGTCGTGACTGTCGGGGTCTGACCCTACGACCCGGCCGGCTCCCACGCCAACCCGTCCGCCGCCGACCCCAACCCTGCGGAGCAGACGCCGGCTCCGACGACTGGCGGAGCCCTCCACGAGCATGAGGACCTGGCGCACCTCACCGGCACCCACCCGAAGCATTCCCGCCTGCGGAAAAGGCATGTTGGCGCGTATCGCGACGGGCACGGGTCGGAGCACCACCCAAAGCCTGGGGAGCCTTTCATCGATGCTGGTCACTGCGATCCGTCCCATGGTCGCGTGGCCTGCCACCGCTGACGATCGAGGAAGCCTTTCAGGCCGCGAAGGCTGGACCCCGGCCTAGACGACACCAAACGCCACCGCTGGGCGTCCTGGCACCGCTGAACCCTCTGGTGATCCTCGCCAACGCCTTCCTCGTCGTCGTCACCGCCAGCCACCCCCATCAACTGCTCGGGCTGATCCGGCGACTATCAACGAACCACGCCGCCTGTCCGACACCCTGATCATCGAAGCACCCGCCGCCCCAGCCGACCCGATCCTGTGGTCCGTCCGCCGACGCCGCCACCAGGCACGAGCCCAACTTAGCCACTACGCCCGCCAAACCCACGCCGACCCATGATCACCCTCCGGGTAGAGTACCTGGGCCGCTAGCCAAGGCAAGAAGCGCTTGTAATGCAAGCATATCCATGGTTGATTTCCTCGCCGAACAACGTCGCGGGTCGCGAATTGCAGTATCGACCAGCCACCAACGCAGCCGCGCCTCGGAGGCTACCCGGATAAGTGGTGTCAGTGAGCGCCATCTGAAGATATATGTAGTACCGCTAATCATGGCAGCCCTGCTTCCTATTGCGCGCTGTCGGCCGATGCGATGCTTTCGTCTACTTCTCGCTGCCCAAACTTGGCGCCAACACCTGTCGTATCGATGCGGCGGTGAGGAAGCTCTACCAGCTTACGGGCCACGTCGCTGCTGTCCGGGTCGCTGGCCCTGCCGTAGGCTCGCGGCATGAACACCACGGCAGGCCCGACACTCGCACCCATCCCGGACGCGACAGCCGAGCATGGTGAGGTCTTCACGCGTAGGTGGGTTGTCAACCTGGTGCTGGATCTCGCCGGCTACACCGCCGACCAAGAGCTACCGAACCTTGTCGCGGTCGAACCTGCGTGCGGTGGCGGCGCCTTCCTCGGCCCCATGGTCGCTCGCCTCAGCGAGTCCTGTAGGCGTACTGGTCGAACCCTGTCTGACGCAGCCGGTGCCATCAGGGCGTTCGACCTGCTTGACAGAAACGTAGAGGAAAGCCGGAGGGTCGTAGAGAAGGTTCTGATTGAGGACGACTGGCCGCATGACGATGCAGCGTCCGCTGCACGTACATGGGTGAGGAAAGGAGACTACCTTCTACAGGGTCAGGCGGAGGGCGAGGTCGACTTTGTATTGGGTAACCCTCCTTACGTCCGCTTGGAGAGCGTTCCTGGCAACAGGATGGCGGCCTATCGACAAAAGTGCTCTACGATGACAGGTCGCGCAGACCTTTATGTGGGCTTCTTCGAGATCGGCTTGAGGTCACTTCGCGAGAACGGGACGCTAGCTTTCATCTGCGCAGATCGTTGGATGCGCAACCAGTACGGCCGCCTACTGCGCAAAATGGTGTCACAGGGCTATAACGTCGAAACAGTCATCAGCATGCACGATGTCGACGCATTCGACGAACAGGTCTCTGCGTATCCGGCCATTTCGGTCATCCGGCGCAGCAAACAAGGACCAGTCATCGTTGTCGACACTCGGCGTTCTTTTAGCGAGGCCGCTGCCGCACGCATGATGACTTGGATTAGGAAGTCGGACTCATTTTCCGAGGAAACCGACAGCTACAGCGCCGCCCGCCTACCACATTGGTTTACCGGAGAGGACTCGTGGCCATCAAGTCCGCCAAGCCGGCTGGCGTTGATCGAGGACCTCAACAACCGCTTTTTGCCACTGGAGGACAGGGCGACTGGAACGCGGGTTGGGATCGGTGTTGCTACAGGGGCAGATAGTGTGTTCATTACACGTGATGCCCCGGTGGAGGAGTCCCGCCTATTACCCCTTGCGATGGTGCGCGACATCAGATCTGGCCGCCTGATATGGTCGGGAAACTACCTCATCAATCCATGGGATTGCGACGGGAATCTTGTCGATCTACGAGATTACCCACGTCTCCGACGCTATTTGCAGCGCAACGCCGATAAGCTCAAGCAACGATATGTAGCGAGCAAACGGCCTAGCCAATGGTACCGCACAATCGACAAAGTCGACGACTCTCTCACCCGGCGGCCCAAACTTCTCTTGCCCGACTTGAAGCTAACCACTCATCCAGTATTAGACGAGGGCGGATATTATCCACATCACAACCTCTATTACATAATATCAGACAAATGGGACCTCCGGATTCTGGGGGGCCTCTTGATCTCTGGCGTGGCGCAAGCCTTTATGGAGGCGTACGCGGTTAGAATGCGGGGCGGCACCCTTCGCTTCCAAGCCCAATACCTGCGTAAAATCCGGGTTCCCCACCCGGACCACATCTCCGCCGAAGACGGCGCTCTGCTCGCTGACGCCTTCGACAGGAGAGACACCTTGGCAGCGACGGATGCTGCGATACGTGTTTACGGGATTAAAGGGATGGGAGACCTGGGGCTTGGATCAGAAGGCCTTCGAGGAAGCGGTTCGTAGCTACTGGGCGGTTCGTGCTTCCCAAGCCGCAAAGCAGCTAACCTCGGGGAAGGTCGACACCGGTAATCGAGGAGGCGCAACCGGCGGCGCTCATCTCGATGCGGTAGCTCAACTGCTTGAAGAAGTCTTCGTAAGCGCTGGCTTTCCACGGGCGAGCATCAGGCGGCGATCTGGCATAGAGCTTCCCGGCTACTATCGCCCAACCAAGAAGTGGGACCTGGTGGTAATAGATCAAGGTCACCTCGTAGCGGCCATCGAACTCAAGTCACAAGCCGGGCCCTCCTTCGGGAATAACTTCAACAATCGTATTGAAGAGGCCCTCGGTAGCGCGGTAGACGTATGGGAAAGCTACGAGAAGGGAATGTTTGGGCGGGTCCGCCCTTGGCTTGGGTACTTCTTCTTGCTGGAGGACTGCCCTGAGTCAACCGCACCAGTCCGGCTCGCCAAGACCGTCTTCCCGGTCGACCCGGTCTTTGAAGATACGTCCTACAAAGACCGGTACAGGATACTTTGTAAGCGCCTCGTTCGAGAGAGACTCTACGACGCGGCTTGCTTCGTGACCGCGTCACAGGACCCAAGCCGCCCAATCGATCAACCCGATCCGGAGGTTTCCTTCGACAATTTCGTCGCTGCTATCGCTGGACGGGCGGCCTACATCAAGGCTTTCAGCGAGGTGAGCCGCAACAGCGGTTGACTCGGGCCTATTTCCACCAAGTCGAAGGCGGCGGCGTGTTCGATGACTGTGCTCGTGAAGCCCACCCTGGCCACAACCCAGTACGGCGTCGAGGGGTCATCCCCGCGTAGGCAGGGAGCAGGATGGGTATCCGGGCACGCGCCGGCCGGCCGTTCGGATAACCCCGCATACGCGGGGAAGAGATCCCGTCCAGGCGGCGACCCGCGTACGTGCGCGGACCACCCTCGCATGCGCGGGGAAGAGCTCCGAGGGAGTGCGGGTAGTACTCACCTACCCGGATCACCCCCGCATGCGCGGGGAAGAGGAAACCATCCGGGAGCGGATCCCCTCCCCCCTCGGATCACCCCCGCATGCGCGGGGAAGAGACGGTGTTGGCCCCGATCGGGATCACCCGAACCGGATCACCCCCGCATGCGCGGGGAAGAGTTGCCGAGCTCCGGGTTGACCCCCGTCAGGATCGGATCACCCCCGCATGCGCGGGGAAGAGTCCGCGAGGATAGGTGTATGGTGTGCGACCTGAGGATCACCCCCGCATGCGCGGGGAAGAGCTCCGGTGGGGAGGTTCCCGGCGGAGGTGGTCCGGATCACCCCCGCATGCGCGGGGAAGAGACTTCCTGACCTGCACCGCTAAAGATCAACAAACCAGATGCTCCCCATTCTCATCAGCGGCCTCGGCTATGGATCCCATATTGCTGGCGAGCTCTAACCCTACGACCCGGCCGACTCCCACGCCACCCCCGAAACCCGAAAGCATCCCCTGCCAAAGGCACCTCACCCAGGCTGCGAGACACGCACTCACCTGTTCGGCAACCCCACCATCGACGGCGACGACTAATCCTTCATCGCGCGACCCGCCCACCACGACGAACACGGGCACACACCACCCGCTACTGATCCGCCCCCCGACCGCCACACCGGTCAGTCGGCCTCTTACCGCCTGCTGGCCACCCGAAACTCCGTCCCGCCTCACACCCCCGCCACCGGCTGGCTGGGCCACCCTGGTGATACCCGCTCACGCCCTCCTCGCCGCTGCCACCGCCACCACCCACACTCCGCTCCCCGATCAGCCCCGACTGGCCGCACGGACCCTCAACGGCCTACGCCACCCAATTCCAGTTCCTGGTCATCGAACAGACCGCCGCTACGCCCTCACTGCCGCGGCCCATTCACCGACACCGCGAAGCATGACCAGCCGCCACACCGGCCAAGTCCGCACCGAGCCGTGACCACGACCGCCGGCTGGAGGGCGTATTGGAGGGCGTATTGACGGCCAGCCGTGACCCGCAACAGGCGATGACTTGACACAACCGCAACCACCTCGCGGGACTGCCGTCCACAGGCAACGTCCGGTAGTGTTCGGACAACCGCGCAGGCGCTCGCGTCGTCTCTGTTGCCGAACGGGGATCCTCTTCGACGCCTGTACCGGTTCAGGGGAGGGCGGCATGATCAGTTCACGATCGATCGCGCCATGAGCATCGAAGAGGCCAAGGCCACGATCCGCAAGGGCATCGAAGCATGCGACAAGGCGGGGGTTGCGATCCGGGAGGCAGGCCGTCTGAGCAGTACCGCGCACGCACTCGCGCGCTCGACTGCCCACGACAGCCGGCATGAGGTCGTCAAACGAGGTCTTGCGTGCCTTGCCCAGGCTACCCACGAGATCGAACTGGTCCTGCGACGCCTCAACACCGCTACCGACGCAGCCGACCAGTACCTCAGGGTCCTTGGATGACGGGCGACCTCTCCAAG
>Ga0207864_1004549_pt1 | contig 10397 bp, 12 predicted proteins | sample HigsolmetaAR202D_FD_184834 | JGI IMG/M metagenome (GOLD analysis project Ga0207864, IMG submission 184834) | Ionic liquid and high solid enriched microbial communities from the Joint BioEnergy Institute, USA - AR20-2-D (SPAdes) (version 2) ...
TGCCATCTTGCGGTCCGACATCAAAACCCGATATGAGGCATACCGGACTGGTATCCAAGGCGGCTTTCTCACGCCGAACGAGGCCCGCGCGAAAGAGGAATTGCCGCCGCTCGAGGGCGGCGACCAGCTGCTTGTAAACGGCAGCTATGTGCCAATTACGCAAGCCGGGGTCGCATACAAAGGGAAAGGGGGTGATGGAGCTGGACAAGGAACTGAAAACGACGGGTCAGAAGGAAATCCGGGCGTTACCGATTAAGCTTGAAATCCGGGCAAATGAAGGAGAAGACTCCAAGCGGACCATCACCGGAAGTATCAAGTATGATACGGATAGCGCGGACATGCGGGACTGGTATGGAGACATTATCGTTGAGCAGATTGCTGCAGGTGCGTTTGCGGACAGTCTGAAGACGAGAGAAGTTGTCGGCCTATGGAGTCACGACACGGCCCAAGTGTTAGGAAATACGAAATCCGGTACGCTTCGGATATACGATGGAGCCAAAGAATTGCGTTTTGAGCTCGACATTCCGAATACGACCGTCGGCAATGACGCATGGGAGCTCATTCAGCGCGGCGACGTAGATGGTGTATCGTTTGGGATGCGCGTCACGAAAGATAAGTGGTCTAGCGAAAAACGCGACGATAAACGGATTTACAAGCGCTTGATCCTTAACGCTGAATTGTACGAAATTAGCCCGGTTGCCTTTCCGGCATATCCGGCCAACGAAGTCGCGGCGCGGTCGCTGGAAGAATACAAAGCTTTCGAAAAACGCGCTGCCGATCAGTATGAAAAAGAAAAAATGTTGCTCGAGCTCGACCTTTACGGTTGAGCTTTTTATTTTCCCAAATATCCAATGAGGTGATGAGAAGTGACGAAAGAACTCCGCGCACTGCTCCAAAAGCTGGAGAACGCGAAACAGGAAGTCCGGAGCCTGCTGGCCGAGGACAAAACGCAAGAAGCAAAGGATAAAATGGACGAGGTTCGGTCGCTGCAGGCTAAAGTCGACCTGCAGCGCGAGCTTGAGGAAACCGAAGCCCGCGGCCTTGGTGGAACGGAACTGAACGACAACGGAAACGTCGAAGAACGCGACATGCAGGAACTGGAGGCCGAATACCGGAGCATCTTCCTCCGCGGTATCCGCCGTCGCCCGATCACGGCCGAGCAGCGTTCGATCATCGCTGAGTATGAGCGCCGCGCTGTCATGAACGAAGGCGGCACAAACCCGGCCATTCCGGATGGCGATGTTGGTATGGTGGTCCCGCAGGACATCCAGACGCAAATTAACACGCTAATGCGTGAGTATGGAGATCTATCCGAATTTGTGACGGTCGAAAACGTCACTGCACCGTCCGGCACTCGCGTACTGGAGTCCGACGCCGATATGACGCCATTTGCAGATGTTGACGAGTATGGCGTCATCCAAGAAACGGGCAACCCGAAATTCACGCCGATCTCCTATTCGGTCAAAAAGCGCGCCGGCTACTTGCCGCTGACGAATGAACTGTTGAAGGACAACGACGCCAACCTGCTCAACTACGTCAAAACGTGGATTGCGCGGAAGGCAGCTTTTACGCGGAACACTCACATCATCGCCCTGTTGAAAACCCTGTCGCCGAAAGCGTTGGCGGACGTGAAGGCAATCAATACGGTTCTGAACGTGGACTTGGATCCGGCACTCAGCCTGTCGTCCGTGTTGCTCACGAACCAAGACGGTTTCAACTGGCTGGACAACCAAGTGGATGGCATGGGGCGGCCGATCCTGCAGGAGGACATCACGCAACCCGGTCGCAAACTCTTTAAAGGCCGCCGGATTGCTGTTGCACCGAACCGTCTCTTGGCAAGTGATACGGTCAATAACAAGGCGCCGGTATTCATCGGCAACCTGAAGCAATTCATGGTGATCTTCAACCGGGAATTCTTCGAACTGGCTTCCACTCGCGAGGGCGGCGACGCATGGCGCCGGGATACGACGGAACTGCGGACCATCATGCGCGATGATTACGTCAAATGGGACGGCGCGGCTGCGGTATACGGCCAATTGGACATTACGCCGACGCCGTAATAATCACACATTGAGTGGCCGGGAAACCGGCCTCTTTCCATTGGGGGTGAGACTGTGGCGAAAGTCATTCAAGCGTTCCGCGAACGATACCACAACTTCAAGCTATACAATATCGGCGATGAGTACCCGGAAGATGATCAAGAACGTGTAAGATATTTGGAGCAACAAGGGTTTTTGACGACCGAGATTGTTTTAGACGAATTCGGAATGCCGGAATATAAGCCGAAACGCCGCAAAAAGGGCGTGAGCGACGATGGCGATCCTGACGCTTGACGAAACAAAAACCTGGCTGCGGGTGGATGGATCGGACGAAGACGCAACGATTGAAATGCTGATTAGCGCTGCAGAAACATACTTGCATAACGCTACCGAAGTTGAGTTTGACGCCGAAAACTCCCTCGCTAAACTGTTTTGCCTCGTCTTGGTCGCCGACTGGTACGAAAATCGCGAACTGATCGGCTCTCAACCATCCGATAAGGTGCGATTTACAATCCAATCCATGCTCGCGCAGTTACAACATGCTTACTCGTCTACGGATGAGGGTGAGGCGTCATGACCGTCCTTGTCAACCGATTGGACAAGCGCATTACCATCCTGCGGCCTCCTGGACCAGATGAAACGGACGAATACGGCCAGCCCCTTGGCGATCCAGTTGAGGTTTGCACGGTTTGGGCTGCCATTGAGCCGCTGCGGGGGCGCGAATATACGGCGGCGTTGGCCGAACAAGCCGAAGTCACGACACGCATCCGTATCCGATATCGATCCGGGATTGACCGGACCATGACCGTTCGTCATGGCAGCACGGAGTTCGAGATCCTGCACATTATCCATCCGGAGTTTGGCAAAAAGGAACTGCAACTCATGTGCAAGGAGCGGCAGTAACCATGGCGCGGCGGAATGGAATCGAAGGCATGGCGGAGCTGGAACGACTATTTGGTCGACTCGGCAAGGTGCCGCAAACGGTCGCTACAAAGTCGGCGCGTGCCGGAGGTTCGATCGCTCTCAAGGCGGCGAAAGCGAACGCTCCGGAAGATGAAGGCGACCTGAAACGAGGGATCATCCTAAAGCGCGAGCGGAGCCGAATTAAAGGCAAAGCCGTCTACCAGGTAACGCTCGACCCGGCGATGAACGACGTGTTTGTTAAGGTGTCCAAAGACGGCAAGCGGTCATATTATCCGGCATCTCAGGAGTATGGCTTTTTGACGGTTGACGGCCGGTATATTCCTGGCTATCGATACCTGCGCCGATCCGCCGACGATAATGAGCGGCCAATAGAAAAGAAAATGCTTGAAGTGACCGGCAAGGAAGTCGACAAGGCCTTACGGAAGGGGTGAGCGTGGTGGATTTTGAACCGGCACTTGTGCAGGAACTGAAGTCAATCACGGCACTCGGGAATCGAATCTACCCGCTCGACGCTCCGGAGGCGACAGCGGGAAATGGTGTCCCATACCTGATCTATGGCTCGAGCGAAGGGCTCCGCGACAAAACACTCGGCGGGTACTTGGACAGCAAGGAAGTCCGCGCCGAACTGAATATAATCGCCGCGCGATATGCGGACATGAAGGCGATCACGAAGCAGGTGATCGCTATTTTGTTGTCCTTCGAAGGGCGCCAGATCGGTTCTGGAGGTCCATTTATCGATGAGTTGGTTTACCAGTCGCCGGTGGAAATCTACGAAAACCAGCCGAATCTGTACCGCTGCGTGGTAGAGTTTTCGGCTTATTTTGCTGAGGAGGATTGATCCAAAGTGGGAAAAAAGACAAGAGCTCTCGGGACGAAATTGAAAATCGGATCCGGAGCAAATGCCAAAGCCATCGGATCGCTTACGTCCATCTCGTCTCCGTCGATGTCGCAAGATACCATCGACGTGACGACGCTTGACAGCGACGGCGAATATCGGGAGTTTATTGGCGGGTTTAAAGACGGCGGCGAAGTTTCGGCTTCCGGTTTCTTCGACCCGCAAGACGAAGGACAGGCCGCTGTTTATGCCGCATTGGAGGCGAGCTCGGTCGAAGATTTCACGATTGAGTTTCCTGCGTCCATGGGCGCAAGTTGGAATTTCAAAGGCGTTGTGACGGCATTCCAAACGTCGGCCGAACTTGAAGAAGCGGTCGGATTTGAAATCACGATCAAAGTTTCCGGTAAACCGACGCTGACGATCACGCCTACTCCGTAACAACCAAAGGCCCGGAGACATGCCCCGGGCCGCTTTTATCACTCAAAGGAGGAAAAAATCATGAATAACGATGTAGTCATTATCAATCTGGACCGGCCGCGCGAGCTGCGTTACGGTCACAAGGCTCTGAAAACGCTGGTTGCATTAACAGGGAAATCGCTAGAAGAAATTGAGGAATCCGGATTTGGTGATTTTGAACTTGTCGAAAAAATGGTTTTCTGCGGCCTACTTTCCGACGCGAAGGCAAATGGTGAAACTTTGAAACTTGAGCAGATGGAGGACCTGCTTGATCAAGCAAAAAGCTATAAGCACATCATCGATTCCGTGCAAGCCGCTTTTGCCGCTGCCTTTGAAGCGGATGTCGGTGACTTGGGAAACGGTCAGAATCAGGAGAAGGAACCGGCGAAAGAAGACGATTTGACTTCGATGAAAGTTTAAAAGTTGCACTTCGATGCGGCGTGAGCGTTGCCGAATTCAATGAATTAACTCCGCGAGAACTTTGGTTGATCGTGGAGGCTCATAATGAACGACTGAGACTGGAACAAGAAGCTATGTTGTCACATGCTTATACAACGGCTCGATTACACCGTGCCCAAAAACTACCAAGCTTTAAGGAAATCCTTGAGGCTGCAAGGTCAAATACGCGACAAGTCCAGCAAACTCCGCAGCAAATGCTCGCAGCGGTAAAGGCGATGAATGCGTTTTTTGGTGGAGAAACGGTTTATAAATCCTAATCGGAGAGGGGTGGATGTATGGCAGTCGTACGTAATCTAATGATCCGGATCGGCGCGGATTACTCAGCAGCACAAAAAGGCATGCAAGGAGCAACCCGCGAACTGACCCGCTTTAAACAAAATACCGAAAAAACCATATCCTCGATCAGCGGTCGAAATGGTCTTGGATCATTACGGACAAACCTTAAAGCCATAGGATCGTCCGTGACTGACTCCCTCTCCGAGATTAGCGGGTCCAAGGGCATTGGCGGTGTTGTGGCAGGCTTAGCAGCCTTGCGACCCGCTGTTGGCCTTGCATCCGCCAGTTTGCGTGGGCTTGGTGCTGCGGCAGGAGGGGCAGCGGCCGCATTGGGCCCGGTCGGCATTGGGTTAGGCGTTTTGACCGGAGCGATCATAGTCGCGACAGCGGCTATAGCCAAGGCCAGCCAGCCGGCCGTTAAATTTGAGGCAGACATAGGCCGGCTTAACATGCAACTCAAGGGCAGCAGCCGCGAGTTTATGCAATGGGCCCGCAGCATGGGCCTGGCTAAAACAACGGCAGCAGAGATGGGAGCGACCTATGGGACGCTCCTTTCTTCATTTATCAGCGATAATCGGTCACTGACTGAGCAGACCAAGCAAATCGTGCAGGCTACGCGGGTTGTCGCATCGGCAACTGGCCGCACGATTGAGGATACAACCGAGCGGATACGATCCGGCTTGTTGGGTAATACCGAGGCCATCGAGGACCTCGGCATTTTTGTGAATGTGTCCATGATCGAGTCGACCAACGCTTTCAAGCGATTTGCCAACGGCAAGCATTGGGATCAACTCGACTTTAGGGTGCAGCAGCAAATCCGTCTGGCGGCCATTTTGGAGCAGGCATATGCCCGGTATGGCAGCGAGCTCCAAAACAACGTCATGACCAAGCAATCGCTCCTGATGGAGCAACTCAAAAACGTCAAGCTCAATCTGTCGCAGGCATTTTTGCCGATATGGGACGCCATCCTCCCAGCATTGACCAAGCTCGCAACCGCCTTGGCTACAGTAACCGAAGAGATTGCGCGCTTTATGTACTGGCTGCGCGGATGGGACTATGATGAGCGCACCATGGGTACAGAGAAACAAACGGAAGCCGTACAGGATCAAAGCAAAGCCTATGATGGGCTTGCATCGTCCGCCAAGAAGGCCCGCGGCGAGCTAGCCGCTTTTGACCAACTTAATCTGCTTGGTGATCCCAGCGGCGGCGGGGGTGGTGGCGGAGCGTCTGGCGGCGGCACTGCGGGTGGTACTGGTCCTGGAAGCGGCGGCTCTGGATCGGGTGGAAATGCGTGGGATGGACTTAAACCCATACCGCCGGAACTTCTCAAAAAGTGGAGAATTGAATTCGACCCGCCGAGCCCACCGGACGCGGGAATGGGCGCGGTGGCGACGGCGGTCGTTAACACCATAAATGGCTTAGTCAAAGAGGTAAAAGCCAAGCTTGCTCAGATGTGGCAAGAGGTAAACGCTCTGACACAAATGGGCGCTGCGGGGCAGTTGGCGACGTGGGGCAGCCTTGCCTCTGGCTTGTCTGGTTCTGTTGTGCCCGGCATGAGCGGCGCAGTATCCGCCGAATGGGCAAAGATGTGGGGCAACCTTCAGGCCCAAACACAGACCGGATATGCCAGCCAGATGGCTGCTTGGGACGGAATGAGGGTCGGCATAGCAAACGGGCTTGTGCCAAGCATGACCGCTGCTATTAATCAAAACTGGTCGCAGATGTGGAAAAACATCCTTGCGCAAACTGCGTCCGGGGTAACGGCGACTACGACCAGTTGGAAAACGATGCTTTCCGGGTTGCTGGCATCCATGACATCTTTCCAAGCCTCAAACAGCCCGCTATGGTCCCAGGTTGTGGCGTCGATCAAAAGTCCAATTCCTTCATTGGCGGACCTTAAAACGGCTTGGAATATGACGCTGGCTGATATGCGTTCACAATTTTCGGCCGCGCAGACCGCATTTACTAATGGATGGACAGCAATCGCAGCAGCTATCCGATTAGTCAAAAACCCATTAGCCGAGACAAAAGTGGCTTGGAGCAGCGCCTTATCAGACATGTATGCGACGGCAGCTGCTAAAATGGACGGCATCATATCTAAGATCAATTCAGTCATTACGGCATGGTCTAACCTCCAGTCGGCGTTGACCGGTGCTGTATCGAGCGCCAAAGATTCACTCAGCTCGCTAGGCGACAGTATTTCGGAAGGATTCGGCTATGTGTTTAGCAAAGATGCATTTAATTCTGTCGTCGACAAGATCAAAGGCGAAGCAAACAAAACACAAAACCAGGTCGCGCTCGAAATCCTTGGTTTACTGTCTGGCGGTGGGGTGGCTGCTGGCGCTGGTAAAGCTGCAGCATCAAGCGGATGGCTGCAAAAGCTGCTCAATAGCCTTAAAGGCGCGGGGATATCGATTCCGGCATTTGCGTCCGGCGGCATCGTAAGCGGCCCCACGTTGGCAATGGTCGGCGAGTATGCGGGAGCAAGCGCGAATCCGGAAGTAATCGCGCCACTGTCTGACCTGGAGCGCATTATGGACGGCGGCGATAATGCGGAAACAGTGGCTATTCTGCGGCAAATTTACAATGTGCTCAACAGTGGCCGCAACGTAACGGTCACGATCACTCAAGACGAGATCGGACGAGCTGCGACATCTTACATCAACAACGAGTATCGGCGCGGGAATAACCCGCTGCCGTCGCTGTGAGGTGGTATTTGATGTATTTCGCCATCAATGGAGAGGAACTCCCCATATACCCGTCCGAATTTTCGGTGTCTGTCATGGACCTCGACGACGCTGAAACGACAACACGTACAGCCGACGGTACGCTCTCTCGGGATCGTATCACCGTCAAAAGGCAAATGGAGATTAGCTGGCCGCCGATGACCTGGGATAAGTTGTCGGCGATATTGCAGGCCATGGGCGACGAGTTTTTCGAGTTTACGTATCCCGATTCCATGTCAGGACAGATCGAAACGCGGATAGTCTACGCCGGCAATAGAAAAGCCCCGGTCCTTTTTACTCGAAACGGCGTGACGCTGTGGCAGGGGCTACAGGTCACACTAACGGAGCAGTGATGTTATGTATCCAATATCGCAGCCGTATTCTGACTTTCTTCAAAAACGAGCTCGGACTTGGTTGTTAAAGGCTGACATCAATGGCGCCGAATACGGAAAAGACAAAATCGTCAGCCTGGATATCGAAAACAGCCTATCTCCGTCTGATGATTTTACGATCGGTGCAGCGGTCATTTCGAAAATGATCATCAAAATTCGGGCGCCGGATGCGATTGAGCAGAATGCTCGAATTGTTCCCTACATTTCCTTGTCACTTGCCGGCATGAGATGGGATGAGGCTGTTTATCCATGGGAAGATGCTGACTTTACGTGGCTTGGGGGCGGATTGGACTGGCTACCGCTCGGTGAATTTTTTATCGATAAACGGGAGCGCGTAAATAATGTTTGGGTCTATACGTGCTACGACAAGCTGACTTTTGCCAACGCCCCTTATATTTCGTCCTTGACTTACCCGGCCACGCAACAGGCAGTTTGGGACGAGATATGTACACGGCTCGGATACACCTACGACAGCAGCGTGCAGATCAATCCATCATATATGATCCCAGTAGCGCCGACCGGCTACAGCTACCGTCAAGTAATGGGGTACATTGCCGGAGCGAACTCAGCTAGCGTGTTCGTCGGCAAAGATGGGACGATCAAATTCCGGCGATTTTCGGCCGCAGAAACGCCGGCATTTAAGATGGGCTTGTCGGATTACATCCGGCTAAAGCAGACCAACCCGCAGCGAACGTTTACCCGCATTGTCGTCACCTACAATAAAGAGGATGACCTTAAAGTCGAGGCCGGTAGCGGCGACGAAAGCCAAACGCTTTCCTTCGAAAATCCATTTGTAACGCAAGAGATCGTTAATGACTTGCTTGCCAACCTAAACGGATTTTCGTACGTACCGGTAGAGATCGACGCCCGTGGGTATCCGCAAATCGATGTTGGCGACCGGATCGAATACGGTCAGCAAGAAGGCTACAAATGGAACGAAGCAAATATGCCCTGGGAAGAAGCAGATTTCCCATGGGACGGGATAACGTATCACCAGACTGTAGCCCTGAGAATCAACTATGGATTCAAGGGCGGCCTGCGAATGGGCATAACGGCCCCGTCTCAGTCGTTCCAACAAAGCGAGTTTGCTGTTAAAGGCCCACTGTCGAGCCAGATCGATATGCTCAACCAAACAACCGTCAAGCAGGGGCGTAATTATTTCGGCGTCACGATCACTAAGGAAGAAGGCTTGATTGTCGAACGTGATGACCATGCTTCAAAGGTGATTCTCAACAGCGACGAATTTACATTCTGGATTGGGGACGAAAGGGCCCTCTGGTTTGATCCGTGGGAGCAGCAATACAAATTCACAGGTACGATCGAAGCGTCGCGGTTTGTCGGGGGAACAATTGCAATCGGCAGCGGAAATAACGTATTCAAGGCTGATTTGAATGGCATATGGTTAGGAAACTCGGATTTCGCAAATGCTCCGTTCCGGGTAGATATGTCGGGCCATATGGTAGCGACGGATGGTCAGTTCAGTGGTACGATCACGACATCCTCTATTGTCGGCGGCACGATTGATGGCTCGGTAATAACCGGTGCACTCATCAGAACAAAGGATTCTGGTACAAGGATCGAGCTTAGTGCAATAGGCAATTTGCTTACAGCATACTTTAATGACAGCAACTACAATGTAATCAACCCTGCATATGGCGGAGGCCCGTCATATTTGTTTTATAGGGGCGGCGGGTTAATCGGTAGTATAACCGCTGATGGTTTTGGATTGACAATAACATCTCAAAATCAATTGGGACTATCTGCTTCCGGAGGGATTTATATATGGGGTGGATGGAGTAATTTGTTTGAACAAGGTGGACAATCACTGCAAACTCATCTTAATGCCAAAGCTAATGCATCGACGGCGATTGTTAATGCGGCATTTGATACTTCAACCCGCAACCTAAAGTTTTACAATGTATTTGGTGCGCAAGTGGCATCGGTAAATATACCATGATAAAATTGAAATATATTGTCAATCAGGAGGAGTTCCGATGAAACGACTTGCTTATATCGCACTTGGAATTTTTATCGGCGTATCTCTGACCATATCGGCCGGTGCATATGCAGCATCAAGTGGATTAATAGGTAAAAAGGTAACATCAGAAGTCGATGTTAATGTAAATGGTTCGAAAATTGCTGATCGCGGAGCCGTTGTAGATGGAAGAACATATCTCCCAGTTAGAACGATTGCGAATATCCTTGGAGCGTCAACATCTTACGAAAGCGGTGAAGTATTGTTGACTACCAGCACCAAAGTTACGGAGAACGAGGATGAGGAACAAAGACA
>Ga0207864_1004551_pt1 | contig 10396 bp, 7 predicted proteins | sample HigsolmetaAR202D_FD_184834 | JGI IMG/M metagenome (GOLD analysis project Ga0207864, IMG submission 184834) | Ionic liquid and high solid enriched microbial communities from the Joint BioEnergy Institute, USA - AR20-2-D (SPAdes) (version 2) ...
CATGGAACCCAACGACAATCAGCAGCGCGGGGCGAGGAAGCGCCGTTGCCAGGGCAAGCGCTGTAAAGGCCATGGATGGCATCAGGAAGCGCGTGCCCGAGTTGGCGAACCAGGGAATCGCCGTAACTGCGGCTGCGGTCAGGAACATCGCCCCTGCGCGGCGGCGCAGAGCCAGCAGGGCGAGCGGCGCCAGCAGAAAGACCGGCCCGAGCAGCCCTGCCAGGATATTCCCGCGCAGAGTAACTTGCAGAAGGATCTGCGAAACAGGCAATCCTTCAAACGACGACAAGTTCGAGGCAAGCTCGCGCTCGGTCGACACATGAAAATACGGGTTCGGAAACCAGTCATTGAATAGCGGAGCGAGAGGGTTGCCCGTAAGCGTCGCGGCTCGCATCATCCACGGGGCGATCACGAGCCCAGCGCCTGCCGCAAACAGAAGCGATCCGCGGTACCGTTTCCGGACGAGCGGGACCGCCACAGCCACTGCGGGAATCAGCAAGCCGGGAAGCTTGATCGCGTAGCAGAAGCCCGCCGTAAGCCCTGCCCAGAACAGCAGCCGGTCATCCCGTTCGTACCACCATTTTAGGAGCAGACAGAAAGTCGACAGCGTGAAGAAGACTGCGGCAGCGTCGCTATAGGCGGAGGTGCCGGCAACTCCGGTGACAGGTGAGAGCCCGTACAGCAGCGCCGCCGCGACTCCCACATGATCATCGAGCCCCATCCTTCGGGCTATGTGGACTATCAAAGGGAATGTGGCGGCCAGAAACCCGAAGTGCACAATCTTGGCCGCCGAATGTTTGCCGAAAGCGAAAGCGAAGGCGAAAAGCGTTTCGGCGCCAAGCGGCAACACTTCGTAGAAACCCACGCGATTGGCGAACCCGCCGAGACGCAGCCACTCCGCAACCAGTCCGAGATGATACGTCACAGCGTCCGGCTGTATCTCGGGCGCAAGCGTGTGCACAACGTAGAGAGCGCCGTATGCCGCAGCAATCACAGCCCCGACGGTCCGCCAGCTTCGGTTTAGCTTGAGTGGGGCGTAGCGCTCTTTTCCTCGGGCTCGGAGGTACGCAGCCAGTGCGGCAGCTCCTAGAAGACCGAACGACACCCTGTTCGCCAGTCCGACCGCGAGAAGCAGGAAGACTGCCAGGCTGATCACGGCAGAGCCCGCCGCAAACGCAATGACTCGGGGCATCGCAAGGTTCCGCAGGCAGAAACGTCCTAGAGCATAGGATGCCGCGAGAGGAAATAGCCCACCGAAAAGTGCTGCTGGTAACGCTATCAACCTGCCATTGTACGCTGGCGTGTGATGGATCTCGATGTTCTTGTGATCGGTGCCGGGATCTCGGGCCTTGTGGCTGCGCGAGTCCTGAAATCCGCCGGACTGCGCGTCCTCGTTCTCGAGGCTCGCGATCGCGTCGGCGGGCGCATCTTCAGCGCCTCCGCCCCTGGGATACCGGAAGCGATCGAGTTAGGGGCCGAGTTCATCCACGGAAAGCCCTCGGAACTGATGCGGCTGCTCGACGCCGCCGGGCTTGAAGTCCAGGCTTTTCAAGGCGAGAGCTGGTGTGTAACCCGTGGAGACTGGAGACGCTGCGAGCTGGTCGTCAATCTCGCCGATTTGATTGGTTCCGTGACCCGGGATCAGACGGCTGCCGACTTCCTCGCTACTCTTCCGGTTGACGACAGGACGAGGAGCCAGATCACAGACTACGTGGAAGGCTTCAACGCGGCCGACAGCCAGGAGTTGAGCCTCATGGCGCTGGCAGTGCAGGAAAGCCCGGAAAGAGAAAGCCAGATCCCTTTTACCGGCCGTCTTTCCTCCGGCTACAGCGCGCTGGTGAAATGGATTGCCGACTCGGGAGCAATCGACATCCGCCAAAACGTGGACGTAAGGCGAATTGACTGGAAGCCGGGGCAGGCAACCGCGCGTTGGAATGGCGGAGAGATGGCCGCGGCGCGAGTCATCATTACGGTACCGGTCAGCGTGCTCCAGGCAGGAGATGGTCTGATTCTCTCCCCTGAACCTCCAGGCTATCGCGAAGCTCTTTGGGCGCTCAGAATGGGATCGGCCGTGCGAGTGGTCTTTCACTTCAAGGAGGCGTTCTGGAAGCAAAACGCGGAGCAGTTGGGCTTTCTCCATGCCGAGGATGAGGATCTGCCGACATGGTGGACCGGCGTCCCCTTCGATTCCTTTCGGCTTACAGGATGGGCTGGCGGACCGAGAGCGGCCAGGCTGCTCGAGCGAGGGGAACAGGCTGTTATTGAGGCGGCGGTTGGAACCCTATCTCGCGTCTTTCGGAGGGACGACGTGCAGGACCTGATCGACGCTTACTACTTTCACAACTGGCAATCCGATCCATATTCGCGCGGCGCTTACAGCTATGTGGCCGCTGGTGGCCTGGATGAGGCAGAGCGTCTCACGGAACCCGTCGCCAGCACGATCTATTTTGCAGGAGAGCATACCGCGCGCGGCGAGTGGGGGACGGTTCACGGTGCGATCGCTTCGGGTCTTCGAGCCGCTGGCCAAATCCTGGCCCCTTCATAGGAACTAAGAAAACGCCTTCCAGATGAGGAACGCCGCTCCCCCGAGAAATCCCAGCAGCGCTTGATACTCCTGATTTCGCATGTACAGGCGCAGGCTGAACGCCTCCGGTCCCCAGTCCTTGCTCAGCCGGGGCAGCAGCATCGGGACTTCCCGGGCGTAGTTCGCGTATTCAGGAAAGAGTTTGCGAAGGTGCTGCTCTTCCAGTTCGATGACCGGCAGATAGACCAGCAGGAAGACTGCCACGAACAGGAGGCCAAGAATCCATTCCCGGGCAGCGACCACCAGGCCTCCTGCCACGATCAAAGTACCGACATAAAGCGGATTCCTCACCATTGCGTACGGCCCCGAGCGAGCCATCGTCTGATTCTTCGCCAAATGCCCCGCTGCCCAGGCCCGCAGCAGCATTCCCAGAATCGCAATGGGCAGGCCGATAGCAAGAGAGACGGAACTTGGACGAGCGAGGAAGGCAAACGCGGCGACCAGAACGAAGCCGCCCGAAACTCGCAGCCGCGCGACAAAGTCTGCGTACGGTTTGGGAAACCAGTAGCGACGCATCAGACGGACGCCCTCGAAGCGCGGAATGGCTTGGCGATCACAGCTTTGAGCGCCTCAAAAACGTCATCGGGAGAGATATCAAGCATGCTGGGGTCAATTTCTGAACGTCGTTTGTAGCTGGTTTTTGCACGCTGGCTTCGCAGAACTTTGAAAGAGCTTCCGTAGGGTCCGTTACGACCCGGATCAGTCGGCCCGAAAATTGCCACTCCAGGCTTTTCGAGAGCTGCGGCAAGATGCAGGGGTCCGCTATCCAGTCCCACTACAGCCGTCGCCCGCCTCGTTGCGTGAATCAGGCCTTGGAGTCCCGATCCATTGGATAAGACGTGTGGCACCTTCTGGAACTGGGGAATGGCTTCGGGAGGACCATTCAGCACAAGCGGCAAGCCGAGTTCCGATTCCAGGCGCTTGCCGAGGCGGCCGTAATACTCGAGCGGCCACTGTTTGGAAGTCCAGCCGGCAAGAGGACAAGCGAGGACGAAATCTCCGTCGGGCAGTTGCCCTTCGGGCTTTCCGGCCGGCAGCGGGAACGCATGCAAAATGTTCGCCGCGCCAGCCGCTTTCGCCAGCTCCAGATTCTTATCGACCACGTGGCGGGCTCGTGTCTGCACCGGGTTCGAGTAGAAGAGAGCAGCCAGCCGCTCTCGCAGTTCGGAGTAATGAAAACCAAAGATCTGGTCTGGCCGGGCAAGTGTAGCTACGATCGCGGACTGGATGAGTCCCTGAAAGTCGATGACCGTCTGAAACCGGCGGCCTCGCAGCAATTTGATGGAAGAGATGATGTCTCCCAGACGTCTTCTGGGAAGCGGAAGTATCTCATCCACGAAGGGGTTCCCCGCAAGCAAAAAGCTCCACTTCGGATCGACGGCCCATGCCACCGTCGATCTCGGGTAGCTATGCTTAATGCTTGCGACCGCCGGGAGCGTATGAAGGATATCTCCCATGGCTCCCAGCCTCACCACCAGTATGTTGTCTCCAGCCATCGCAGCGACGCATCTTTCAGGCAGCGTTTCGTGAGCGAACGCGGCTCATGAACTCGCGTCGTCGCTGGCCGTCGGCCGCCTCATCATCAATCACTTCCTCCGGCTTGAGCAAATGCAGCAGCTCGACCGATCGTTCCTCGTCGACCACAACATAATCCACGTCAGACAGCGCTGCAACCAGTTCCGCCCGTGCCTCGGCCGGCATCAAAGGCTCCTCCGGCGTTCGCACAAGCACCATGAGCAGGCGGTCCGGGCCAGACGCGCGCAATTCCGACACGCGTTCCGCATGCGCGGCGAGCAGCGGGTCGAAATAGCCGGTGAGCAGCAAGATACCGCGTCCGGTGCTGCGAGCGTTCCCGACAAGCGACGCCGCGCGTGCCGCCCCGATGATCTTGCAACGAGTATCCACAGTCATTTTCTATTTGACCAGTTTCATAAAGCTGAACGCTACTGATCGCTATCGCATCAGTTTGACGGCCGCCTGTATGACCGATTCCACGGTTACCGCAGTCATGCAGCGGTGGTCGATCGGACACTCCCTGAGAAAACAGGGACTGCAGTCCGCAGGTTCCCGCACCACGCTCGCAAGAGGACCGGTCGGACCGGTAGCGATGTGGTCGGTAGCGCCAAAGACCGCGACGGTAGGAACGCCAAGCGCCGAGGCGATATGCATCGCGCCGGAATCGTTGGTGAGATACACGCGGCAGGCAGCAGCCATCTGGATGAAATCCTTGAGCGCTGTCTCTCCCGCAAAATTTCGTACAGGCACATTCGCAGCACGAATTCGCCCCGCCACTGCTTCGCAAAGCGAGCGTTCAGTGCCGGATCCGAAGACCGCAACACCCGCATGCAAAAGCCTGGACAGCCAGATGGCCGAATCCGCAAACCGTTCCGGCAGCCAGCGTTTCGCGCCTCCGAACGCAGCCCCCGGGCTCACGCCGATCACCGGCCCCTCGAAGCCCGCCGCCGCCAGGCTTATTCTTCCAGCTCTAGCCGCCTCCTCTGCCCCTTCGAGCCGGATCGGTTCGTCTTGAGCGGGCAAGCGATCAAGAAACCCGGCGCGGCGCAAGAGTTCCAGATAGTAGAAGCTTTGGTGAGGAGGAATGGATCCGGTCTCAGGCACTGGTACGGGGTGAGTTAGCAGGAACCCTCGCCCGTCCCGGTTGTAGCCGATCCGGACAGGGATACGGGCCAGCCATGCCAGAAGCGCCGCTTCAAATGCGTTTTGAAGCAGGATGACGCAATCGAACTGATGCCGGCGCAAATCGCGCGCAGTCCGCCACTTTCCAACCCAGTCTCCCGCTCCTGCCGCAGCCGTGTGCAGAATCAACTGGTCACAGAACGACTCGCGCGCATACAGATCTGCGACCCACGGACGGGCGACCACGGTGATGTGTGCCTTCGGGAACCTGCGGCGGATGACGCGCAGCGCTGGCAGCGACATCACGGCATCGCCCACCCAGTTGGTAGCGCGCACAAGAATGTTACACGGGTCAGTCAAACTTCAGGGTAGCACTGCCCTTCCCGCCGGCATTCCTTACGCGCTGCAGGCAGGCCTACCAGTACTTGCGGCGCTGGTAGTGCTCGTACAGCTGCTCCTCGTAATCGCGTCCGATCTCCAATGTGTCGAGTTCCGGGCTGTTTCTGATCTCGTCGCGTGTCAGGCTCACATGGACGGCTCGTTCTGCCCAGCGGATCCGGTCAGTCCAGGACGGCGAAATAATTGTTTTCTTCCCCGGTAAAATCTTGCCGGTATCGATCACAAAGTAGCGGATCGTCCAGGTCTGGTCGAACAGCATGTCGTGGACGGTGCCGATCTCGCCGTCGGCTGCGTGGATCAGGTAGCCTCGCACTTCCTTCGCGCTACGTAAGTTGCTGTCCGGCTGCTCGCGGACCATAATCCGGTTCTCCTCTTCGAGCACATGCGGAGAGGGCGGGGGTGCGTAGGCTCCCAAAGGACCCCAGTCCACAGGCCACCCGTAATGCTGCGCGAGCTCCAACTCCTGCTGCCGGGAGATCGGCTTCTGTGTGTCAATGTCAGGACTGTTCCGCACCTGCTCCTTCGTCAGCCTGACAGGAAGGACCTTGTCTTGAGGGTCCGGCAGATCTGCGGACTTTGGAGATATGAGCACCTGGCGCCCGGGCAGCCACCGGCCGGTATCGATGACAAAATAACGGATCGTCCAGTTGCCATCCTCAAAGAAGATATCTTCTACCGAGCCCAGCTCACCATCTTCGGCGCGCAGTGTATAATCTTCCAGCTCCCTGGCCCGATATAGCATTACGCTCCCCTCATAGCGGATCGCTAACAATTTGATGCCGGACTGACGAAACTGTTTCGAGACTGCCTGATCCAGTGTTTGCAACACTGGCAGCACCGTCAGTCATTGAAGATGCACCAGGTTCCTCGGCAAAACATCTTGAACCTCATTTGATTCGTGTGCTATCTGTATGGTTGGCCTAGGCTTTCTGGATCCGGAGCCCAATCTTTATGGCAGCTACAATTTGGAAAGGCCATATCACTTTTGGCTTGGTTTCCTTCCCGGTCAAGCTGTTTACGGCCGCCAGAGGCGAGACCATAAGCTTTAACCAATTACATAAGACAGACCATTCCCGCGTCCGGCAGATGCTGTATTGTGCTGCCGAGGACAAACCGATCAGCCGTTCCGAGATCGTCAAAGGCTACGAGTACGAGAAAGACCGCTACGTCGTCATCGAGGAAGAGGAGATAAAGAAGATCCAGCCGAAGTCCGCAAAGGTGATGGAGATCCTCGAGTTCGTAAAGGCCTCCGACGTCGATGCGGTTTATCTGGAAAGCTCATACTATCTCGCTCCGGACGAGGCGGGAGAGAAGCCTTACGCTCTGTTCTTCGAGGCGCTTCGCCGCTCCGGGTACTACGGCATCGCCAAGATTACGCTCCACAACCGCGAGCACGTCGTCGTTCTCAGACCCGGCCGCTACGGCCTTCTCGCGCACACGATGTACTACGCAGACGAAGTACGGCGGAGCGACGAGTTCCGGACCGACACATCGCTGGTGAAGGAGAAGGAGATGGAGCTGGCTCTCACACTCATCAACACCCTCGCCTCGGAGTTCGAACCGGAGAAGTACAAAGACACATACCGCGAGAACCTTCAGGCCTTGATTGAGGCGAAGGTCCGCGGGGAAGAGGTTGTGGCCATGCCTACGCCGGCGCCGACTAAGGTTGTCGATATCCTCAGCGCCCTGCAGCAGAGCCTTGACCGCCTGAAAAAGCCCGCTGCTTCCGCCGTATCCATTGCAGAAGAAGAAGAGCAGCCGCAGGCCAAGGTAAGGCAGCCCCGCCGGACTGGCTAGAGCTGCCCGGACCGCATCGCTGCCCGTTAGAACACGTATTTCAGCGCGAACTGCAGTTCTCGCATATTGAACGCCGTGCTGCGGATCAAACCAAACGTCGGCGCGGGCGTCGAGGTGCTCGAGTTCCAGTTAGCGTTTGGATTCCCGAAGCCAGGATGATTCGGAAAATTGAACGCCTCAAAGCGGAACTGAAGGTAGTGGTTCTCCGTAATTGGAAAGTTTTTCAGAGCGGAGAAGTCCCAGGCAAAGGTGCCTGGACCCTGCAGACGGTTCCGACTGATATTGCCTAGCGTGCCCGGCGCAGGGTTGCTGAAAGCAGCCGGATTGAACCAGGAATTAGGCCCGCGCTGATCCTCTGGCATGTACGGATCAATTCCGGTCGCATTGAGCCGCGTCTCGCCGAACGTGCCTTGCCGCCCGGCGTCGTACGTTTGCGTGTTGATCGGACGGCCGCTCTGAATCGTGAAGATCGAACCCACCTGCCAGCCGCCGATCACCTGATTCACGATTCCTCCGCGGTTGGCGAGAAGCTTGCCCCGTCCGAACGGGAGTTCGTAGATCGTCGACGCAACGAAGCGGTGCGGCGTGTTGTACGCAGAAAAGCCCATGTCACATTTGAGGCAGCGGCTGTCCTGCGGAAAGATATCGTTGGCATTCCCCCGGATCGCGCTGGTGGAATCCAAAGCCTTCGACCATGTGTAGCTCACAAGGGCGGTCAGGCCATTACTCATGCGCTGCGTCAGCTTTACGCTGAATCCGTTATAGTTGCCCGTACCTTCCCCGTGAACCACCTGCAGGACGCCATATTCGGGGAAGGGAGCACGGGAGGCGTAGCTGGTCGTGCCCAGGACTGGGGCGTTCATGTTCTGAAGCCCCTGCAACCTTCGGTGCTGTGCCCCGTTGTAGCCAATTTCGAGGGCTGTGTTCGCGCCGAACTGCCTCTGGATATTGAATAGATACATCATCGAGTAGCTGGTGCCGACGTCCGGCTTGACCCCCCAAAGGAACGGCGCAGGCGGTAGCACCCACGGCAGTGCGGCTGAGCTCAGAAAATTTTGATACGTGATATCTGGAATCTGTGGATTCGCCTGTCTTGATACACGGCCGCCCATTCCACGATTCAGGTCAAAGCGCGAGTTGCCGCTTTCCGCCGAGTAGAAGATACCGAAGCCTGTGCGAATCGACCACCGGTCGTTCGGGCTGAAGGCAATACCAAATCGCGGCGCGAAGTTGTTCAGGTCGTTCTTGATTAAGCGTTTGCCCAAGCGTCCATCGCGCGCGGTCGCTATACCGGGGTAGCGGAAGTCCTTCCCTTCGTAGAAATCACCACTGCCCGTCCGCACCAGCACTGGATGAAGCGCCGGGTCCGCGACGTTGGCAGCAGTCGCGTGGACGGGTATCCAGAGGTTTACCTGGTTCTCCAGCTTGTCGTAGTAGGGCTGGAAGAACTCCCATCGCAGGCCCAGATTCACAGTGAGCCTGGGAGTCACCCGATAGGCGTCGTCGATATAAAGGGCAACATTGCTTGCCCGAAAATCGGCTTGTGCCAGTGCAATCGAAATCTCTGCCCGCGACGTTGTTCCCAATAGAAAATCTGCCGCGGAGTTCCCACCTGTCATGGTTGTCGGATTGGCGGTGTATTGGCCGTTGAACTCAAATACACCTCGGGCGAACTCATTGCCGGCTTGGAAGAACTTGTCGTATCGATACTCGCCGCCGAAGCGAATCGAATGCTTTCCTCGAATCCACGAAAGGTTGTCGATAAACTGGTAAATCCGGTTATCTACGGTAAACGGTCCGTTGGGGCTATTCCCAAACTCGCTTAGCCCGCCGGTAAGACCGCGAATCGTCGGGATACCCCAGGTCGTAGGATCCGGCATCTTGATCGGCAACCCGAGTTCCTCTACCACATTCCGCTTCCCGCCGAGTTCCTGCCCGATCACGTTGTAGAACTTGTTCAGACCGAAACGAAACTCGTTCACTTTCGTGGGGGAAAGCACACGGGTGTTTGAAACCATGTACTGGCTGGCCCTTGTATAGAGCACCGTTCCGCTCAACTTCAGCCCAGGCGTCACCGTACTCTCGTCCGTCCAGCTATAGCGTCCGAACCACTGGGACGCACTGCTTTCGTTGAAGTCGATCCGCTGCGTGAACTGATCCTTGTCTATTCGGTTCGCCTGGGTCTGCTGGAAGTTGTCGCGAAGGACCGGGGTGTTGATGTTTGGTTCCGGCCAAAACTCCAGCAGCTTCACGGAAATGGGATCGAAGCGGCTTGATGGAATCTGGTTGTTGGGGAAAGGCGTCGCCGTAAGGGTTCCGCCTTCGACCTTTCGGGTGGCTGGATCGAAAAGCTGTGAGAACCCGGAGAAATCGCCGCGACGCATCGCAACCGTCGGCGTTGTATAGGTGCCCTGAACAGTCCTTCTCTCCTTATACCCCTCGAAGTTAGACATAAAGAAGAGCCGGTCTCGTCCGTTAAACACCTTCGGGATTCGAACGGGTCCGCCGAGAGTGAAGCCGTACTGATTCCACCGGAACGGCGCTTTCTCCGGAGAGGTTCCAATAAAGTCGTAAGGACGGGCGTCGAGCGCGCTGTTGCGCATGAACTCGTACAAAGCCCCGTGATATTCGTTGGTGCCGGGCTTCGTTGAAACATTGATTTGAGCGGCCCCTCTCCCGAACTCCGCAGGATAGATACCACTCTGCACCTTGAATTCTTGGAGCGCGTCAACCGAGGGTAGTAGGACGTAGAGGTTGAAGTTCACGTCCGTGTTCTCGATCCCGTCGAGTGTGTAGTGATTCCAGGTGCCCCGCATACCGGAAATCGAGATGTTCTGGTTTGACCGCGTACCACCCTGCCTGCCCGCGGCTTGTCCCGGCGATGCGAATCCGTAAGAAACATTTGGGCTCAGAGATACTAACTGGAGGAAGTTTCTGCCGTTGAGGGGAAGCTCAACGATGCGCCGGTTTTCAATGACA
>Ga0207864_1004552_pt1 | contig 10395 bp, 10 predicted proteins | sample HigsolmetaAR202D_FD_184834 | JGI IMG/M metagenome (GOLD analysis project Ga0207864, IMG submission 184834) | Ionic liquid and high solid enriched microbial communities from the Joint BioEnergy Institute, USA - AR20-2-D (SPAdes) (version 2) ...
CCCCCGCCGGTCCGCGCGCCGGACCGCCCGGCACCACCGGGCGGCTCAGCCGAGCCAGCGGGCCGTCGCCCGGTCGAAGCGGGCCACCCGGTCGCCCGGCCGGGCCGCATCGAGCGCGGCGGCCACCGCCCGGTCGAGCGCCTCCTGGCCCTCGGGGACGACCTCGTCGACGATGCCGAGCGCCAGCATGTCGCCCGAGGTCAGGGCGAGGCGCTCGGCGACCTCGGGCGCCCGGGAGGCGTCACGCTCGAGGATGGCGGCCGCCCCCTCGGGAGCGATGACCGAGAACACCGAGTGCTCGGTGATGAGCAGGCGGTCGGCGTAGGAGAGCGCGAGGGCGCCGCCGCTGCCGCCCTCCCCGACGCACACCGAGACGATCGGGCTCGGGCAGTCGGCGAAGGCGGCGAAGGTCCGGGCGATCTCGCCGGCGAGCCCGTCTGCCTCCGAGGCCGGGGACGGGTCGGCGCCCGGCGTGTCGACCAGCGTGACCACCGGCAGCCCCAACCGGCCCGCCAGCCCGACCGCCCGCTGGGCGAGGCGGAAGCCGGCGGGGGTCGGGCGCCCGTCGCGGTGGTAGCGGTCGGTCGCCACCACGACGCACCGGCGACCGGCCACGGTGGCCAGTCCCGCCCGCACGGTCGGGTCGCCGCCCCGCAGCTCGAGCCACGACGCGCACAGCCGGGCGGCCCGGTCGATGCCGGTCGGGCGGCCGGTGGCCCGGGCCCGCAGCACCTCGCCCCAGGCGCCGCCGACGCCGGGGTCCTCCCAGGCCGGCAGCGGCCGGGTCGGCAGCGGGCGGTCCCGCAGGCCGAGGGCGACCTCCACCCACTCGGCCTCCCGGCCCGGCCGGAGGAGCTCGTCCACGTGGCCGGCGGCGTGCGCCGCCTCGGCCGTGTGCGAGCCCGCGGGGAGGGGCTCGCCGATGGCCGCCTCGGCGACGCGGGGCCCGGCGAAGCCGACGACCGCCCCCTCGACCGCCGCCCGCAGGTCGACCAGCGAGCCGAACGAGGCGTAGACGCCGCCGGTCGTCGGTGAGCCGTAGACGCCGAGCGACAGCAGCCCGGCGGCCGCGTGGCGCCGGGCGGCCGACGCCGTGCGGGCCAGCTGGACGAGCGCCACCATCCCCTCCTGCAGCCGGGCGCCGCCCGTGCAGGTCCGGACGACGACCGGCAGGCGGAGGTCCCGGGCCCGGTCGTAGGCCCGGACGACCTTCTCCCCCACGGCCGCGCCCATCGTCCCGCCCATGACGTCGAAGCGCAGGTCGACGTAGGCGTAGTGCTCGGTCCGCCCGGTCGCGACCGCCTCGCCCCCCTCGGCGAGCTCCCGGCGGCGCTCGGCGTAGCCCGGGAAGCCGAGGGGGTCGCCGGCCACCAGGTCGGCGTCCCACTCCTGGACCGAGGCGTGGAACGGCATGGCCGGGAAGTCTTGCACCAGGCCTGCAACATCCACCAACGGTGCCGGGACGGCGCCGGCGGCGGCCGGTCACCGCAGGCGGAGCGCCACCTCGTTGGCCAGCAACCGCCCCCGGCGGGTCAGCACGGCCCGGTCGCCGCGCACCTCGACGAGCCCGTCGAGCTCGTCCACCGGCAGGGCCGACGCCGGGACGCCCTCCCGGGTGCGCAGCGCCAGCTGCAGCGCCTCCAGCCGCCGGGCCCGGGCGTCGAGCCGCTCGCCCGCAGCCTCGGGGGAGCGGCCGGCCGCCACCGCCTCGACGTAGCGCTCGGGGGTGCGCACGTTCCAGAACCGGCGCCCGGCACGGTGCGAGTGCCCGGCGCAGCCGAACGCCTGGTACTCCCCCATCGACCAGTACAGGCGGTTGTGGCGGCACTCGTGGCCCGGCCGGGCCCAGTTGGAGATCTCGTACCAGGCGAGGCCGGCCTGCTCCAGCAGGTCGGCGGTCAGCTCGTACTTGTCGGCCTGGTCGTCGTCGTCGGGGTGGCGAGCGGGGTCGCCGGCCAGCGGGGTGCCCGGCTCGACGGTCAGCGCGTAGGCGCTGACGTGGGGCGGGTCGAGCGCCAGCGCCTCCTCCAGCGTGCGCCGCCAGTCGTCGAGCGTCTCGCCGGCCGCGCCGTAGATCAGGTCGAGGTTGAAGGTGAGGCCGGCCGCCCGGACGAGCCCGACCGCCCGCCGCACGTTCGCCGGGTCGTGCGAGCGGCCGAGGGCGGCGAGCACGTGCTCGACCATCGACTGCACGCCGAGGCTCACGCGGGTCACGCCGCCGGCGGCGTAGGCCTCGACCAGCTCGGGGGTGACGGTGTCGGGGTTGCACTCGACGGTGACCTCGCACCCCGGCCGCGTCGGGATGGCCTCGAGCACCGCCACGAGGTCCCGGGGCGGCACGAGCGACGGCGTCCCACCGCCCACGAAGACGCTCGTGGCCGGGGGCATGCCCCCGGCCACGTGGCGTTCGACGTCGGTGCGACACGCCTCGAGGTAGGCACCCTGGAGGTGGTGGCGATCGGTCCACGTGGCGAACGCGCAGTAGTCGCACCGGGCCGCGCAGAACGGCACGTGGACGTAGACGCCGAACGGTTCGCCCGTCGGTGCGGCGGCGTCGCTCGGCGTCGTGACGCCCTCCTACCGGACGAGGCAGAGGCCCAGGCTGTCGAGCCGGGCCGGCACCTGATCGGGATGGCAGTCGAGGATGCAGGCGACCGCCCGCAGGTCCTCGCGCCGGATGGTCAGCATCCGGCCGTTGTAGTCCCCCCGCTGCACCTGGATCATGCGCAGGTAGCGGGCCAGCATCTCCCCCTCCTGGCCGCCGAGCTGCTCGACCGCACCGAGGTCGATGGTGACCGGCCGGTCGTCGCGTCGCGACCGCGAGCGGTCGGTCAGGTCGACGATCTGCTCGTCACCGCTCGACCGGATGCCGAGCTCGTCGTCGCTCGGCAGCATCTGGTCGACGGGGACCCGGTAGAAGCGAGCGAGGCGTTGCAGGCGCGGTACGGAGATCGCCCGCTCGCCACGCTCGTAGGCCCCCAGGACCGATGCCTTGAACTCGTGATCCGATGCAGCCTCGACGTCCTGCAGCGAGAGGTGCTTCTGTCGGCGGATCGAACGAAGTCGGGCGCCGACCTTGGCTGCGTAGCCGTTGTCGCGCTCGACCTCGGCGTCGGTGTCCATTGATTGTGTTCCTCCCTCGGCCGTTCCCCAGAACCACGGCCTTGACCCAGGCACCCCGCCCCGAGAACTCAGGGCAAGCAAGTGCCTACTCTACGCACCGAATCGGGCCCCCGACAATCACTGCGAGTGCACCTCCCCGGTCGCGCTGGTGTCGATCATGACGGTTCGACGGGTTCGATGCCACCCGTAGTGGGATCTTGCGCGATTTCCGCGATCGAACCGTCACGAAGCGCAGCAAGTAGGGCGCACGCGGTGATGGCCGCGGTCTCAGCGCGCAGCGTGTGCGGACCGAGCCGGATCGTCGGCAACCCGGTTCTCCGCTCGGCCGGCGACCACCCGCCCTCGGGGCCCACCAGGACCGTGGGCCGGGCCAGGCTCGGCGGTCCGCCGGCGGCGTCGGCCAGCGCGGCGCCGGGCAGGGCGGCCGCGGCGGCGAACGTGGCCACCGGCTCGACCCTGGGGAGCCGGGTCCGGCGGCACTGCATGGCCGCCTGGCGGGCGATCTCGACGAGGCGCCGGTGCAGCCGCTCCGCCTTCGCCGCGTCGGGGCGGACGACCGTCCGCTCGGCGACGAAGGGGACGATCCGGTCGGCGCCCAGCTCGGTGAGCTTCTGCACGACGAGCGCGTTCCGATCGCCCTTGACCAGGGCGAACGCGACCGTGAGCGGCGGCGACGGCGCCGGGTCGGCGACGACGTCGCCCACGGGCTCGACCTCGCCGTCCCCCGTCAACCGGGCGGCCCGCCACCGTCCGTGGCCGTCCGCGACCGTCACCGCCGCGCCCGGCCGCAGCCGCAGCACGCGCACGACGTGGTGGCGGTCCTCCGGTGCGAGCCGGGGCACCGCCAGGTCGTCGACGAAGACGTGCACCTCGGCGGTGGCCGGCGTGACCGCACCGCCGTCGCCGGCGGCCGCCGTCATCGGCCCCTCACCCCGGCCGGCCACGGCCGCTACTTGAACGCCGAGCGGAGGCGGGACATCAGCCCGTTGGGCGGTGGGGCCACCGGCTCGCCCCGCAGCTCGGCGAAGCGGCGCAGCAGCTCCTCCTCCTCCTCGCTGAGCTCGGTCGGCACCTCGACGACGACGGTGACGAGCAGGTCGCCGCGGCTGCGCCGCTCGAGGTGGGGCACGCCCCGGCCCCGCAGCCGGAAGGTCGTGCCCGACGGCGTCCCCCGGGGCACCTCGAGCTGCTCGACGCCGTCGAGCGTCTCGAGCTCCAGCGTCGTGCCCAGCACCGCCTGCGTGTAGGGCAGCTCGATCGTCGTGTGCAGGTCGACGCCGTCGCGGGTGAAGCGGGGATGGGGCCGGACCCGCAGGTGGACGTAGAGGTCGCCCGGCCGGCCGCCCCGGGGGCCCGCCGCGCCCCGCCCCGAGAGCCGCAGCGTCGAGCCGGTGTCGACGCCGGCGGGGATGTCGACCGTGTAGGTGCGCTCCTCGATGACGCGGCCCTCGCCGCCGCAGCGCTGGCAGGGGCTGGGGATGACCTCGCCGGCGCCGCCGCAGCGGGCGCACGGCGACGACTGCACCACCGAGCCGATGAGCGACTGGCGCACCCGCTGCACGTGGCCGGTGCCCTGGCACTCGTAGCAGGTCACCGGCTGGGTGCCCTCGGCGGCGCCGGTGGCGTTGCACTCCTGGCAGGCGACGGCCGTGCGCACCGACACCGCGTGCTCGCACCCGAACACGGCGTCGGTGAAGTCGAGGTCGGCCACGACCTCGAGGTCCTCGCCCCGGGGCGGGCCCGACTGCCGCCGGCCCCCGCCGAACGGGCTCGTCCCGAAGAACGCCTCGAAGACGTCCCCGAGGCCGCCGAAGTCGAACGGGTTGCCGGTCCGGACCGTGCCCTCGACCCCCTCGGGGCCGAAGGCGTCGTAGCGGCGGCGCTTCTCCGGGTCGGACAGGACCTCGTAGGCGCGCGCGACCTGCTTGAACTTCGCCTCCGCCTCGGGGTCGTTGTGGCCCGTGTCCGGGTGCAGCTCCCGGGCCAGGCGCCGGAAGGCGCGCTTGATCTCGTCCTGCGTCGCCGTGCGCGGGACCCCGAGGAGCTCGTAGTAGTCGGGCTCGCTGGTGGGCACGATGCGGTCAGCCCTCGGTGAGCCTGGTGGACAGGCGGTCGCTCACGACGGCGACCGCCGCGAGTGCCTGCGGGTAGTTCATGCGGGTGGGGCCGAGCACGCCGATGGTGCCGGCGCGCTCCCCGTCGATCTCGTAGGGGGCGACGACCAGCGAGCACTCGGACAGCGGCGGCATGCCCGTCTCGGTGCCGATGGCCACGTCCAGGCCCCGGTTGATGACGTCTCGCAGCAGCGACACGACGACGTACTGCTGCTCGAGGACCGCCAGCACCTCGCGCACGGTCTCCAGGGCGTCGAAGGCCTGGGCCATGTGCGCGGTGCCCCCCACGTAGACCTGGTCGGTCTCGTCGGTCCGCCGCGAGGTGAGGGCGTCGATCGCCCGCTGGCTGACGGCGTCGGTGGGCGCGTTGCCGGTCGGTGGGACGCTGCCCACCTGGTCGCGGCGGATGCCGCTGAGGTGGCGCGCCAGGTGGGCGCTGGCGGTGTTGACGTGCTCGTCGCCCGCCTCCCTGGGCAGCTCGAAGGTGTGCTTCTCGACCGTGCCGTCGTTCAGCACCACGACCACGACCGCGTGGGTGGTGCTGATGGAGACGACCTGCACGGAGCGCACCGTCGCCTCGGCCGGCCCGGGGGCGACCACGACGCTGGTCAGCTTCGTGAGGTTGGACAGGAGGCGGCTCGTCTGGGCGAGCATCTCCTCGACCTCGCCGTGCGCCCGGTCGAAGAACTCGCGCACCTGGCTCTGGGAGCGGTCGCCCAGCTGCGTCGGCGGGCGGAGGTGGTCGACGAAGAACCGGTAGCCCTTCTCGGTCGGCACCCGGCCCGCCGAGGTGTGCGGCTGGCGGAGGTAGCCCTCGGCCTCGAGCCCCGCCATCTCGTTGCGCACGGTGGCTGACGACACGTCGACGCCGGGGGCCGACGCGACGTGGCTGGAGCCCACCGGCTGCGCTGTCTCGATGTACTCCTCCACGACGGCACGGAGGATCGCCGCTTTGCGTTCGTCGAGCATCGTCATCACCTGGCGGACCAGCAGTCCCGCGCTGCTGAAGCCCCCAGATAGCAGTCGAGTCTACCGAGTGCTAATGGCGGGGAGGACGTCCGCGCAAGGTCACGGCGGGTGTCAATCGTCGATCCGCAGGGCGCTGATGAACGCCTCCTGGGGCACCTCGACGCGGCCGATGCTCTTCATCCGCTTCTTGCCCTCCTTCTGGCGCTCGAGCAGCTTGCGCTTGCGGGTGATGTCGCCGCCGTAGCACTTGGCCAGCACGTCCTTGCGCTTGGCCTTGACCGTCTCCCGGGCGATGATGCGGCCGCCGACGGCGGCCTGGATGGGGACGTCGAACAGCTGCCGGGGGATGAGCTCCCGCAGCTTCTCGGCCATGCGCCGGCCGTAGTCGTAGGCCCGGTCGCGGTGGACGATGGCGCTGAACGCGTCGGCGGCCACGCCGTTCAGCAGGATGTCGACCTTGACCAGGTCGGACGGGGCGTAGCCGGCGGGCTCGTAGTCGAGGCTGGCGTAGCCCTGCGTGCGGGACTTGAGCTGGTCGAAGAAGTCGCGCACGACCTCGGCCAGCGGCAACCGGTAGACGAGCTCGATGCGCTCCGGCGACAGGTACTCGAGCCGCAGCATCTCGCCCCGCCGCGACTGGCACAGCTCCATGAGCGCGCCCGTGTACTCGCTCGGGGAGAGGATGGTGCAGGTCAGGTAGGGCTCCTCGATCCGCTCGATCGAGCCCGCCGGCGGCATCGCGGAGGGGTTGTCGATCTCGAGCACCTTGCCGTCGGTCGTGTGGACCCGGTAGGCGACCGACGGCGCCGTGGCGATGAGGCTGAGGTCGAACTCCCGCTCCAGCCGCTCGCGGACGATCTCCATGTGCAGGAGCCCGAGGAACCCGCAGCGGAACCCGAAGCCGAGGGCGCCGGAGGTCTCGGGCTCGAAGGTGAAGCTGGCGTCGTTGAGGCGCAGCCGCTCCAGGGCGTCCCGCAGGTCGCTGAACTCGTCGCCGTCGACCGGGTAGAGCCCGCAGAACACCATCGGCTTGGGGTCCCGGTAGCCGGCGAGCGGCTCGGGCGCCGGGCGGTCGGCCTCGGTCACCGTCTCGCCCGAGCGGGCCTCGCCCACGTCCTTGATGCCGGCGATGAGGTAGCCGGTCTCGCCCGGCCCCAGCTCGTCGACGCGGACGTCGGCCGGCGTGCGGACCCCCACCTCGTCGGCGACGTGCGTCGTGCCGGCCTGCATGAACCGCAGCCGGGCACCGGTGCGCAGCCGGCCGTTCACCACCCGCACCGAGGAGACGACGCCCCGGTACGGGTCGTAGTGGGAGTCGAAGATCAGCGCCTGCAGCGGGGCGTCCGGGTCGCCGGAGGGCGGCGGCACCCGCTCGATGACGGCCTCCAGCAGCTCGGGCACCCCCTCGCCGGTCTTGGCGCTGATCCGCAGGATCTCGTCGGCCGGGATGCCGAGGACCTTCTCGATCTCCGCCGCGTAGCGGTCGGGGTCGGCCGCCGGGAGGTCGATCTTGTTCAGCGCGGCGACGATCTCGAGGTCGTGCTCCAGGGCCAGGTAGCAGTTGGCCAGCGTCTGGGCCTCGATGCCCTGGGCGGCGTCGACGAGGAGGATCACGCCCTCGCAGGCGGCGAGCGACCGCGACACCTCGTAGCCGAAGTCGACGTGGCCCGGGGTGTCGATGAGGTCGATGACGTGGCCGCGGTAGTCGAGCCGGACGGACTGGAGCTTGATCGTGATGCCCCGCTCCCGCTCGAGCTCCATGGAGTCGAGGTACTGGTCCCGCATCTCGCGCGCATCGACCGCGCCGGTCAGCTCGAGCAGGCGGTCGGCGAGGGTCGACTTGCCGTGGTCGATGTGGGCGATGATCGAGATGTTGCGGATGCGGTCCAGGTCCATAGGGGGGGCCGCGTGAGGTAGCGGCGCACCCCCGCCGCCCCGCAGGCCGCCGGGCCGGGGCCGAGATGACATCGAGCGACACGGGCCGATAGCCTGTCCCGGCTATTCCGTTCGCAGGAGTCGAGTGAGAGAGCAGCCCCGTGGCGAACATCAAGAGCCAGATCAAGCGGAACCGGCAGAACCTCCGTCGTCGTGAGCGCAACCGGGCCGTGCGCTCCGAGATCAAGACCCGGGCCAAGCGGGCCGTCCAGGCCGCCGAGGCCGGTGCCGACGACGTCGAGGAGCGCCTCCGGATCGCCATCAAGCGCATCGACAAGGCCGCGGCCAAGGGCGTCATCCACCGCAACACCGCCGCCCGGCGCAAGTCCCGCCTCGTCGCCCGGGTGCGGCGGGCCCTGGAGGCCGCCGAGTCCTCCTGACCTCGTCCTGCGGGCGCTGCCCGCGGCGCTGCTCTCGTGTGCCGGGCCCGACGGCCCGGCACCGTCGCGTCGGGGCGGCGCCCGGCCGTCGGGCGTCGGTGGCTCAGCGGGCGAGCTGGGCCAGTCGGGCGACCAGCACCTCCATGACCAGCTCGCTCGGCCAGGCCTTGCCGCCCCGCAGGTCGATGTCGGCGGCCGCGAGCAGGTCCAGGGCCCGCACGATGCGGGCGTGGCCGAGCTTCCGGGCCTGGGCCAGCAGCCGGCGGGCGGCCTTGGGGTGCACGCCGAGCAGCTGCGCGGCGTCCCGCTCGCCGGACACGGGAGCGCCGTCCAGCAGCAGGAGGCGGGCGAAGTGGGTGTGGAGCGTGGCCAGGACCGCCAAGGCGTGGCGCCCGCCCCCGGCCATCATGCGCCCGAGCATCTCGAGCGCCACGTTGATCCTGCCCTCGTCGATCGCGTCGGTCAGGTGCCAGGGCGGCACGCCGCCCGCCTCGCCCAGGTGGGGCTCGACGTCGGCGGCCGTCAGCCGGGCGCCGGCGCCGTAGGTGCCGACCAGCGTCTCGACGAGGCCCACCAGCCGCTGGGGGTCGTCGCCCAGCCAGGCGACGACCGCCTTGCGGGCCCCGGCGTCCAGCGTCAGCCCGGCGGCCGCCAGCTGCTCCTTCACCCAGTCGTCGACCTTGTTGCGGCCCGGGCCGGTGTCCACGACCTCGCCCTTCGCCGCTCGGATCGCGTCGAGGAGCGGCTTCGGCACCCGCCCGCCGCTCCACACGAGCACGAGCGAGGTCGTGGGCAGGGGGTCGGCCAGGTAGTCGACCAGCGGGGCGACCTGCGCCTGCCGGGTGAACATCTCGAGGTCCCGGCCGACGACGACCCGCCGCTCGGTGAGGAACGGCGGCGTCTGGGCGGCGTCGACGAGCGGCACGATCGAGGCCTCGCCGTCGGGCGGCGAGAGCCGGTCGCGGCCGACCTCCTCGACCGCGAGGTTGGGGTCGAGGTCGCCGGTCAGCTCGTGGACCAGGGAGCGGGCGGCGTCGCGCAGCAGGACGTCGTCGTCGCCCTTGACGAGGTAGACGGGGGCGTTCAGCCGGACGCGGGTCACGCCCCATCCTCCCCCGGCCGGCCGCCGGCTGCCCACACCGCCGGTCGGCGGGCCTCCAGCAGCGCCGTCATGGCGGCGGCGATCCGGCGGCTGCGCCGGACGTCCGTCGTGCGGAGCAGCCGGCACCCCTCCAGGACCGCGGCCGACTCGCGGGCGACGGCCTCGGCGCCCGCCCACGGCGTGGCGTCGAAGGCCAGCGGCACCCCGTGCGCCGTGGCGGCATCGCGCGCGGCGCCCAGCCCGCCCAGGTCGTCGACGACGGCGACCGTCGCCGGGGACGGGCCGCCCGGCGCCGCGGTGGCGGCGAGCACGTCGGCGACCAGCTCGGCCGGCACGAGGACGACGGCCGCGCCGGCGTGACCAGCCGCCAGCGCCTCGTCCACCGTCCCGGCCCGCACCGCCACCGGCGCCCCCTCGCCGCGCGCCACCGGACCGACGAGGCGCGGCGGCAGCGGGACGTCGACGAGGTCGACCCCCGCCGCCCGCATCGCCGCGGCGCCGGCCGCCACCTCGGCCTCCCGGCCGAACCGTGGCGACGGGACGACGCCGGCGACGAGCACCCGCGTGCCCAGATCGACCCGCTCGCCGGCCAGCGAGAGCGCGGCGTCGGGGCGCGGCAGCGGCGGTCGGGGGTGCGGCACGGGCGCCGAGGATAGGGGGGCCGCACGCGCCCCCGGCGCACCCGGCGGGGGCCGGGGGCGGCCCGGCCGTGACGACGACCGCCAGGCGGTCGGGCGCCGCCTCGGCGACCGTCAGCCGCAGGCCGCCGACC
>Ga0207864_1004553_pt1 | contig 10394 bp, 11 predicted proteins | sample HigsolmetaAR202D_FD_184834 | JGI IMG/M metagenome (GOLD analysis project Ga0207864, IMG submission 184834) | Ionic liquid and high solid enriched microbial communities from the Joint BioEnergy Institute, USA - AR20-2-D (SPAdes) (version 2) ...
GTCAACAGCGCCGTGATCGGTCTGCGGGTCACGCAGGCGCCCGACGTCGTCCTGGGGCTGGTGCCGGGGGCGCCGCCCGCCGTGCGCAGCCTGCTGGAGGCCGTGGCCGACGCCATCCGGCAGGGCGTCACCACCGAGACCAGCGAGCCGGTCTTCGTCGGCGGCTCGGCCAACATCGCCGAGCGCGGCTACTTCGACCGCATCGAGCAGGTCCAGCAGGTCTACGAGCTGCTCGAGGAGCAGGTGATCCTGCTCACGATGCTGCGCGAGGCGCTCAAGGGCGGTGACCCGAGCGTGCGGATCGGCACCGAGCTGCCGCTGGTCGAGCTGGCCGCCTGCTCGCTGGTCGTGTCCAGCTACGCGGCCGGCGAGGCCATGGGGTCGCTGGGCGTCCTCGGCCCCACGCGCATGGACTACCCGGGGACGCTCGCCGCGGTGCAGGCGGTAGCCTCGTCGCTCGAGAAGGCGTTGACCGAGCTGCTGGGCGGCTCCGACGCGGCGTGAGCCGCCGCTTCCTGCAGCCACCCGACCCGCTGCGACCGGAAGGCCTCCGAGTCAGTGCGCGACCTGTATGAGATCCTCGGCGTTCCCCGCGACGCCAGCGAAGACGAGATCAAGCGCGCCTACCGCCGCAAGGCGCGGCAGCTGCACCCTGACGCGGGGGGCGACGAGGAGGCGTTCAAGGAGCTGACGACCGCCTACGAGGTCCTCAAGAACCCGCAGGCGCGCGCCAACTACGACCGCTACGGCGACCCCCGCGGGCCCGCCGGCGTCAGCTCCGCGGGCGACCCCTTCGCCGGCTTCGGGGACCTGTCCGACCTCATCGACGCCTTCTTCGGCAGCTTCGGCAGCCGCGGGACCACGCGTGCCGCCAGCCGCAGCGGCCGCGACGCCCTCGTCGACCTGCACCTGACCCTCGAGGAGGCGGCCACCGGCGCGCGCCGCGACGTCGAGGTGACGCTGCTGCGGACGTGCGACGTGTGCGACGGCAGCGGCGCCGCCCCCGGCGGGCGGGGGGCGGTCAGCTGCCGCACGTGCGGCGGTGCCGGCATGGTGCAGCAGGTGCGGCAGAGCGTGTTCGGGCAGATGCTCACCACCACGACCTGCCCCACCTGCCGCGGGACCGGCACGACCATCGCCGACCCCTGCACGGCCTGCGGCGGCCAGGGCCGACGCCAGGTCACCGAGACGGTCACGGTCGACGTGCCCCCGGGCGTGGACGAGGGCACCCGGCTGCGGCTCACCGGGCGCGGCGAGGCCGGCCTGCAGGGCGGACGCACCGGCGACCTGTACGTGCGGATCCGGCTGCGCCCCCACGAGATCTTCACCCGCGACGGCGACGACCTGCACTGCGAGCTGTCGCTGCCGATGGCGACGGCGGCGCTCGGCGGGGAGCTCACGCTGCCGACCCTCGACGGCGAGGCGCGGGTGCGCATCCCGCCCGGCACGCAGTCCGGCGACGTCATCACCCTGCGCCGCCACGGCATGCCGAAGCTCAACGGCGGCGGGGCGCGCGGGGACCTCCACATCCACTGCCGCGTGGAGACCCCGACCCGGCTGACCGAGGAGCAGGCGGCGCTGCTGCGCGAGTTCGCCGCGCTGCGCGGCGAGGACCTCGCCGACGTCTCGTCGAACGGCCGCGGGTTGTTCGGTCGCATCCGCGAGGCCTTCGGCGCCTGAGCCAGGTGCCGCGCGGACCCCACGTCTTCGTCACCCCCGCCGACGTCAGCGGCAGCGCGGCGGTGGTGACCGGCGACGAAGCCCACCACCTCGCCACCGTCCTGCGCGTCCGCCGCGGTGACGCGGTGTCGGTGGCCGACGGAACCGGCGCGGTGTACGACGGCCGGGTGGCTGCGGTCGCCGGTCGCACGGTGACCGTCGACCTGCTCGACCGCCAGGTCGTGGCCGTCCCGACCCCGCGCGTGGTCGTGGTGCACGCGCTGCCCAAGGGCCGCAAGCTCGACGAGGTCGTGCAGCGGCTCTCGGAGATCGGCGTCGACCGCCTCGTGCCGGTCCACAGCGACCGCTCGCAGGTGCGCCTCGAGGGCGATCGGGCCGCCAAGGCCCTGCGCCGCTGGCGCGCGGTGGCGCTGGCCGCCGCCAAGCAGAGCCGCCGGCCGCGCCTGCTGGAGGTCGCCGAGGTCGGCACGTGGCGCGAGGCCTTCGCCGACGGGGTGCGCGGGGCGGTGCTGTGGGAGGAGGCGACCGCCCCGCTGCGCACGGTCGTCGACGGGCTGCGCGACGCCGACGAGGTGGTGCTGGCGGTGGGCCCGGAGGGCGGCCTGACCGCCGACGAGGTCGCAGCCAGCGGCCTGCCCGCCGTGGGCCTGGGGCCGACGATCCTGCGCACGGAGACCGCCGCGCTGGTCGGCGCCAGCCTGCTGCTGCACGGCCTGGGCCGCCTCGGCTGACGCGCCGCCCCGAGCCCCCCGCGGGGTCTGCGCCGTGGCCCGGACGGGTGCCCGCACCCGCTCGCATGTGAGCCAGGGCGGATACCCGCGCTGAGCCACATGCGAGATCGACCCGCGCGGGTGAACCGCCCCAGCGAACAGGGGCGGGCACACCCAAACGGGGCGGAATGCACGAGGACCGGGGTGGGCTGGCGCGACGCCGGGTGGCTACGGTGGCGCGCATGGTCAGCTACCCCGCCACGCCCACCAGCGACGTCGTCGACGACTACCACGGCACCAAGGTCCCCGACCCCTACCGCTGGCTGGAGGACGTCGACGCCCCCGAGACCCGGCGCTGGATCGCCGAGCAGGACGCGCTGACGCGCAGCTGGCTCGACGGCGTCGCCAGCCGCCCCGCCATCCGCGAGCGCCTGGAGCAGCTGTGGGACCACCCGCGGCGCAGCACGCCGTGGCGGCGCGGCGAGCGCTGGTTCCAGCTGCGCAACAGCGGCCTGCAGGACCAGGACGTGCTGTGGGTCATGGACGCCCCCGACGACGACGGGCACGTCCTGCTCGACCCCAACGAGCTGTCGCCCGACGGGACCGTGTCGCTGGCGGCGGCGTCGGTCAGCCACGACGGGCGTCTGCTGGCCTACGCGACCAGCGCCGCCGGCTCGGACTGGATGACCTGGCGCGTGCGCGACGTCGACTCCGGCGAAGACCTGCCCGACGTGGTCGAGTGGGCGAAGTTCGCCGGCGCCGCCTGGACGCGCGACGGCAGCGGCTTCTACTACGGCCGCTTCGCCGCGCCCGACCCGGGTCAGACCCACCAGGCGACCAACCTCGGCCACCGCCTCTGCTTCCACCGGCTCGGCACGAGTCAGGACGACGACGAGCTCGTCTACGCCCGCCCCGACGAGCCCGAGTGGGGCTTCCACCCCGAGACCACCGAGGACGGGCGCTGGCTGGTCGTCACCGTCAGCCACGGCACCGATCCGCGCACCCGCCTGTACGTCGCCGACCTCGACGCCGAGCGACCCGAGGTGCGCCCGCTCATCGACGACTTCGACGCCGCCTACCAGCTGATCGGCAACGACGGCAGCACGTGGTACCTGCGCACCGACCTCGACGCCCCGCGCGGGCGGGTCATCGCGGTCGACGTCACCGACCCGCGCCGCGAGCGCTGGCGCGAGGTCATCGCCGAGCGCGACGAGACCCTCGAGGTGGTTCGCCTGGTCGGGCTCGGGACCCCCGAGGGCGGGCGGCTCGTCACCGTGCACCTGCGCGACGCGACCTCGCGGCTGGCCGTCTACCGCCTCGACGGCAGGCTCGACCACGAGGTCGACCTGCCCGGCCTCGGCACCGTCGCGGCGGTCAGCGGCCGCCACCGCGACCCCGCGGTGCACTTCTCCTTCGAGCGCTTCACCGCGCCGGCGGCGATCCACCGCCACGACGTGACCACCGCCCGCACCAGCCTGGTGTCCCCGCCGGGCCTCGACATCGACCAGGACGCGTTCGTCACCGAGCAGGTCTTCGCCACCAGCGACGACGGCACCCGCGTGCCGATGTTCCTGGTGCACCGCCGCGACGTCACCCCGGACGGGCAGCGGCCGACCCTGCTGTACGGCTACGGCGGCTTCCAGATCTCGCTCACCCCGGCCTTCTCGGTCTCCTGGCACGTGTGGGTCGAGCGCGGCGGGGTGCTGGCGGTGGCCAACCTGCGCGGCGGTGGCGAGTACGGCCAGGCCTGGCACGACGCCGGCCGCCTGGCGCACAAGCAGAACGTCTTCGACGACTTCGCCGCATGCGCGCGCCACCTCGTCGACAGCGGCTGGACGACGCCGCGGCGCCTGGCGATCCAGGGGGGCTCCAACGGCGGGCTGCTGGTCGGCGCCAGCATCACCCAGCACCCAGAGCTCTTCGGGGCCGCCGTCATCGAGGTCGGCGTGCTCGACATGCTGCGCTTCCACCGCTTCACGATCGGCTGGGCCTGGACCAGCGACTACGGCAGCCCCGACGACCCCGAGCAGTTCCGCTGGCTGCACGCGTACTCGCCGCTGCACAACCTGCGCCCCGGCACCGCCTACCCGCCGACGCTGCTCGTCACCGGCGACCACGACGACCGGGTCGTGCCGGCGCACTCCTTCAAGTTCGCGGCGGCGCTGCAGGCGGCGCAGGGCGACCCGGACGCCCCGGTGCTGCTGCGCGTCGAGACCGACACCGGCCACGGCGCCGGCAAGCCGACCTCCAAGAGCATCGACGAGCGCGCCGACGTCCTGGCGTTCCTGACCCGGGCGCTCGGCGCAGATGGGTAACGTGGTGGCCATGGAGATCGCACGCAACCAGGTCGTGTGCCCCCGCTGCGGCGAGGTCAAGCTGGAGACGCCCCCGGGCACCACGGCGCTGCCCACGTTGGGGATGGCGAAGAAGGCGGCGGGCACCGCCGGCGAGTGCGAGTGCGGGCGCCGCCGCCACGAGCAGCACGGCGCGGCCGACAGCGCCCCGTCCGCCGGCTCGCCGCGCGCCTGACAGGACGGCGACGTGTCGTCCCCGCCCGTCCCCGACCCGCCGCCGGCACCCGGGCCCGAGCCGCGGATCCCGCAGCTGCGCGCGCACTGGGGCGTGCTGGCCGCCGGGATCGGCTGCGTCGGCGTGCTGCAGTGGCTGGAGCGGGTGGTGTTCCGCGGGCCGAACGTGTCCGCGTGGTGGTTCTCGCTCAGCTCGCTGCTGTACGTGCTGGCGGTCGCCCTCGTCGTCGCCGGCGTGGTCGGCTGGCTCCTGGCCCGCTACCTGCACCAGCTGGAGGCGGCGCGGCCGCCGGTCGCGGCGGCACAGCCGGCGCCGCCGGCGCAGGCCTGGGAGCAGCCCGCTGCATCGCCGCCGGCCGCCGCTCCCGCAGCGCCCCCGGCGCCGGCGCCCGCCGCGCCGCGAGCGGCGACCGGTCCCTGGCGCCAGCCGCTGCCGCGGACCCAGCCGCTGCCGCGCACCCAGGCACCGCCGCCGACCCACGCACCTCCGCCGACCCAGCCGGCCCCGGCCGCGCCCGACGACGACCACTCCCTGTGGCGGCGCTGAGCTAGCCGTCGATGCTGTCGATGTGGCCGAGCTGGCGGCCGCCGATGACGTGGAAGTGCAGGTGCTCGATGGCCTGCCCGCCCTTGGTGCCGATGTTGGTCGCGATGCGGTAGCCGTCGGCGGTGTGCTCGGCCTCGGCCACCTGCTGCGCCATGCGGAAGCACGCCAGCAGCAGGTCGGCGTGCTCCTCGGTGAGCGCGTGGGCGGACGGCAGGTGCTGGCGCGGCACCACCAGCACGTGCACCGGGGCGCGCGGCGCGATGTCGCGGAAGGCGACGACGTCGTCGTTCTGGGCGACGACGTCGCTGCTGACCTCGCCGGCCACGATCTTGCAGAACAGGCAATCGGCCATCCGCTCTCTCCCTCCTCGTCGGCCTGCGTCGGTTCGACCGCGAGCCTAGTGCCCCCCGCCGGACGCGCCTGCGGGCGAGCCCCGTCGGACGCGCCTGCGCCGCAGCGACCGGCGCGCCTGCGACACTGGGCGGCCATGAGCGCGATCGGGTCCGCGGCGCCGTGACGCTGGCGCTGGTGCTGTCGGGCGGAGGCGCCAACGGCGCCTTCGAGGCGGGCGTCGTCGCCGCCGTCGAGGAGGCCGGGCTGCGCCCTGCGGTGTACTCGGGCACCTCGGCGGGGGCGCTCAACGCCGCTGGGCTGGCCGTCGGAATCGACGCCGCCCGGCTCGCGGCGGTGTGGTCGACGGTCACCGCCGGCGACGTGTTCCGGCTGCGCCGCGACGTGGGCCGGCTGCTGCGCCTCGAGGGACTGCTCGGCCGCGCCTCCAACGTCGGCGAGCGCCTGCTCGACGCCGTCGGCTGGACCTGGCTGCTCGACACCACCCCGCTGCGCCGCACCCTGCAGCGGGTCCTCGGCGGCCACCGCGTGGCCGTGCGCGACGGCGTCGTGTGCGTCGTGTCGGCCGTGGAGCAGGCCAGCGGCGCGCTGGTGCGCTTCACCACCAGCCCGCCGCCGCCGCACCGCCGCGACCCGCGGTACCGCGTCGGCGACCTCGACGTCGACCACCTGCTCGCCAGCGCCGCGATCCCGCTGCTGTTCCGGCCCGGCGACGTCGCCGGCGCCGCCTACTGGGACGGCGGCCTGGTCGCCCACACGCCGCTGGCCCCGGCGCTGGCCTACGAGCCCGAGCGGGTCATCGTCGTGACCACCGCCACGCGCGAGCGGCCGGCACCGCCGCCGCGCAGCCTCGGCGAGGCGATCGGGCTGCTGATCGACAACCTGCTGCGCTTCTCCCTCGACAACGACCTCGCCCGCGCCCGGCAGGTCAACGAGCTCGCCCGCGCCGCCCCGCAGGCGACCACGCGCCGGGTGGTCGACTTCCTCGTGGTGGAGCCGACCGGCCTCGACCTCGGCTCGTCGCTGGACTTCGCCCCCGAGCTGATGCGCCGCCGCCTCGCCCTCGGCCGCGAGGTCGGCGCCGCCGCCATCGCCGACTGGCAGGCGGCCGGGCGCCTGTGACCGCGCCGGGCGCAGCCGCGGACCGAGCGCGATGGCAGCAGGGCGGCGGTACACTCGACATCGCTGAACCTCGACCTGCAGAGCGCCATTTGCCCAGTCCCACCACAGTCAGAACGTCAGTCCCGGCGCACCATCCGATGGTGTCGCTGCTCGGCACCCGCGACCAGCTCCTGAAGCTCGTCGAGGACGCCTTCGACGTCGACATCCTGGTCCGTGGCAACGAGATCGTCGTGCACGGGGCCGAGGACGAGGCGAACAAGGTCCTCCACGTCTACGAGCAGCTCTTCGCGCTGCTCGACAAGGGCCAGGAGCTGGACGAAGCGGACGTCAACGCGACCATCGCCATGGTCCGCGCCGCCGAGCACCCGCAGCCCGCTGAGGTGCTGTCCGACGAAGCGCTGTCCCACCGCGGGCGTGCCATCCGGCCCAAGACGGTCGGGCAGAAGCGCTACCTGGACGCCATCCGCAGCAACACGGTGATCTTCGGCATCGGCCCGGCCGGCACCGGCAAGACCTACCTGGCCATGGCCATGGCCGTCCTGGCGCTGCGCCGCCGCGAGGTCAACCGCATCATCCTCACGCGACCGGCGGTCGAGGCGGGGGAGCGGCTCGGCTTCCTGCCGGGGACGCTGTACGAGAAGATCGACCCGTACCTGCGGCCGCTGTTCGACGCGCTCTACGACATGATGGACGCCGAGCAGATCCAGGTCCTCATGGAGCGCGGCACGATCGAGGTCGCTCCGCTGGCGTTCATGCGCGGGCGCACGCTCAACGACAGCTTCATCGTCCTCGACGAGGCGCAGAACACCACGCCCGAGCAGATGAAGATGTTCCTCACCCGGCTCGGGTTCGGCTCCAAGGCCGTGGTGACGGGTGACGTCACGCAGGTGGACCTGCCCTCGGGCCGGCACTCGGGCCTGCAGGTGGTGCGCGACATCCTCACCGGCATCGACGGGGTCGCCTTCTGCGAGCTGACCGGCCGCGACGTGGTGCGCCACCGCATCGTGCAGGAGATCGTGGAGGCGTACAGCAGGTACGACGAGGAGGCGGTCGACCGTCGCGGGGCGACCCGCACCTAGGAGCGGAAGGTGGACGACGACAGTAGTCGGGCGGCGAGGGCGTGATGGCCGTCTTCGTCGCCGACGAGCAGACCGACGTCGCGGTCGACACCGAGCAGCTGCGTCGCCTGGCCGCGTTCGTGCTGGCCGACCAGCGCGTGCCCGAGGCCATGGAGCTGTCGGTGCTGTGCGTCGACCGCGAGGCCATCACGGAGCTGAACCGCCACCACATGGGGGTCGACCGGCCCACCGACGTGCTCGCCTTCCCCATGGACCTGCCCGGCGAGTCGCTGGGCGACGAACCGTCCGTGCTCGGCGACGTCGTGCTGTGCCCGGCGGTGGCCGCTGAGCAGGCGCCCCGCCACGGCAAGACCGTCGACGCCGAGCTCCAGCTGCTGCTGGTGCACGGGATCCTGCACCTGCTCGGCCACGACCACGCAGAGCCAGCCGAGCGGGAGGCGATGTTCGGCCTGACCGACCGCCTCCTGCAGCAGTTCGCGGCTCAGGTGACGCCGTGACCGCGTCAGACGGCTGGTCGCTGGCCGCTGCCCTCGGCCTGCTGCTGCTCGCCGCCTTCTTCAGCGCCGCCCAGACCGCCATCGAGCGCATGACGCAGGTCCGCGCCCAGGCGCTGGCCGAGCTCGGCCGCCCCGGCGCGCAACGCCTGGTCACGCTCATGAAGGATCCCGCGCGGACGCTGTCGATCCTCGCGCTGCTCACGCTCACGGCGCAGGTCAGCGGCGTCGCCCTGCTGTCGGTGGTGGTCGTGGGCTACCTCGGCGACGCCCTCGCCGTGGTCGTCACCACCGTGACCGCGTCGGCGGCGCTCTTCGTGGCCGCGGAGGTGGTGCCCAAGACCCTCGCCCTGCAGCGCACCGAGGCGGTCGCGTGCCTCTCGGCGCGGCTGCTGGGCGGGCTGCTGCGGCCGCTGTCGCCGATCGCGTCGCTGCTGATCGGCATCGGCAACGCGATCGCGCCCGGCAAGGGCCTGGAGTCGGGGCCGTTCGTCACCGAGGACCGCCTGCGCGAGATGATCGACGCCGCGGAGTCCGTCGAGGTCATCGAGGAGTCCGAGCGGGAGATGATCCACTCGATCTTCGAGCTCGGCGACACGGTCGTGCGCGAGATCATGGTCCCGCGCCCAGACATGGTGATGGTCTCCGCCGACGCGCCGCTGCGCGAGGTGCTCGACGTCATCCTCAAGGCCGGCCACTCGCGCATCCCCGTGTACCGCGACGACCGCGACAAGATCGTCGGCCTCGTCTACGCCAAGGACGTGCTGCGGCGGCTGCACCAGAACGGCGACGAGGACGGCCCCTGGGACGAGCTGCTGCGGCAGCCGTACTTCGTGCCGGAGCTCAAGCCCGTCGACCAGCTCCTGCGCGAGCTGCAGGAGCAGAAGGTCCACATGGCGATCGTGGTCGACGAGTACGGCGCCACCGCCGGCCTGGTCACCATCGAGGACGTGCTGGAGGAGATCGTCGGGGAGATCGTCGACGAGTACGACCGCGAGGAGCCCCTCGTGGAGCTCATCGACACCGACCGCTGGCGCGTCGACGCGCGGCTGCCCGTCGGCGACCTCGGCGAGCTGCTCGACACCGAGCTGCCCGACGAGGAGTGGGACACCGTCGGCGGGCTGCTGTTCGGCCTCCTCGGCCACGTGCCCAAGCCGGGGGAGCACACGGTCGTCGACGGGGTGCGCCTGGTCGCCGAGCGGGTCAAGGGGCGGCGCATCGCGACCGTGCTGGTCGAGCGCCGACCCGCGGCGGAGGAGACGGCGTGAGCGGGCGACGCTTCGACGAGGCCGCGCTGCTGGCGGAGGCCACGGCGGCGCAGGCCGCAGCCTACGCCCCGTACTCGGGGTTCCGGGTCGGCTGCGCGCTGCTCGCCGCCGACGGGCGCGTGTTCCGCGGCGCCAACGTCGAGAACGCCGCCTACCCCGCGACGATCTGCGCCGAGCGGGTGGCGCTGCCCGCCGCGGTCGTGGCCGGCGTCCGCGACTTCGTCGCCCTCGCCGTGATCGGCAGCGGCCCGGGCCCGTGCACGCCGTGCGGCACGTGCCGGCAGGTGCTCTTCGAGTTCGCCCCCGACCTGGAGGTCGTGGCCGCCGGCAGCGACGGCGCCACCGCCCGCCACGTGCTGGGACGGGACCTGCTGCCCGACGGCTTCGGCCCGCGACGCCTGCGCGCAGGAGGCGGCAGCGGGTGAGCGAGAGGCCGCGGACGTCGACCGGCGGAGGCGTCCTCGGCCGCGACGGAGGCGGCCGCGCGCCCCGCGTCCTCGCCGTCGCCGTGGTGATCGCCGTCGCGCTCATGGTCGTCGGCATGGCCGTCGAGCTGCGCCAGCGCAGCGGCTCGCGCGCGTGGCCCGGCTACACGACGACCGGCACCGACCTCAG
>Ga0207864_1004558_pt1 | contig 10388 bp, 6 predicted proteins | sample HigsolmetaAR202D_FD_184834 | JGI IMG/M metagenome (GOLD analysis project Ga0207864, IMG submission 184834) | Ionic liquid and high solid enriched microbial communities from the Joint BioEnergy Institute, USA - AR20-2-D (SPAdes) (version 2) ...
GGCCCACCACCTCCAGCACGGGGTTGATGAAGACCATATCGTCCTCAGGCTCGCCGGTGGCGTTCGCGACGAACATGCGCCAGGGCAACCCGACCTGTGGGGCCGCCAGCCCGATACCCGGTGCCTCGTGCATCAGTTCCAGCATCCGCTTGGCCACCCGTCGCACCTGGTCGTCGATGCGCGTGATGGGTTGAGCCTTCTGCCGCAGCACCGGGTCGGGGTAGGTCACGATCTGCAATGCCGCCACATCAATCGGCTGATCTGAAGATGACGCCCGCTGAGTCATGAGAAGATGGTAGGCATTCGAATCGTCCCCAACAAGCGGCGGAAGGAGGGATTTGCCCGATTCACGAAGCGTGGTTCGCTCAAGCGTCACGCTGGTGTCCTCATCGCGGTATACATCGCCCGGCGAGCAGAAGTTTCGGGTGGCGGTGGTGTGGTGGGGTCTGGTATCGTGCTGGCAAGGGGTTTCTGTATGCATGGCAACGGGACATTCCGGAGTGACCGCACGGGCTGCGGATGGTGGCCCGCGATGGTACTGCTGGGATGGACCGCTTCGTGGGTGCGGGCAGCCGAGGGGGATGCCGACCCGGAGCCGTTGCCGGCGGTGACGATGGTGTGGGTTACAGCATGGCTGGGGGTGGCCGCACTGGTGGTGACGGCGGTATGGCTGGCCATGCGGTGGCGCTACCGCCGGGAGCTGGACCGGCAGACCCGGGCGCTGAAGGAACAGCGGGCGCAGCTCGATTCGGACATGCTGCGGCATCGCTGGTTCGAGGCGTTCATGTCCAACATTCCCATGCCCGCCTGGATCAAGGATGCCCAGAACCGCTATGTCTATGCGAACACGGGCATGGAGCAGCTTTGCCGCAAGTCATCGGCCGAGCTGTACGGGCGAACCGATGATGAAGTCTTCCCGCCGCAGGTCGCACGACAATTGCGCGGGAACGATCGTCTCGTCCTGGAAACCGGGATGCGTCGCGAGCAGCTTGAACGCGTGCCCAACGCCGACGGCGAAATGCGTGACTACCTCGTGTTCAAGTTCCCCGTGACGACGAACACGCCGGTGCCGCTGATCGGTGGCATCGCGTTCGATCTGACCGAGCGGCGTCAGGCGGAGGAGGCGCTGCGCCGCAGCGAGGAACGGCTCTCGCTGGCGCTGGATGCACTGGATGGCGGCACGTGGGACTGGGATCTCCAATCCAACCGCGTGATCTACAGCGATGGCTGGGCGCGAATGCTGGGTTACGAGACGCTCGAGGTCGACGGAGCGGTGGAATTCTGGAAGTCCATTCTTCACCCGGACGATCGCCCGCGGGTGGAGCGGGTGGTGCAGGACTATCTGGATGGGCTGACGACCAACTATTTCTCGGAACATCGCCTTCGCTCGCGCACCGGGCAGTGGATCTGGGTGCAGGATCGTGGGCAGGTGGTGGAGTGGGACGAGGCGGGCAAGCCCAAACGGATGATCGGAACGGAGCTGGACATTACCCGCCGCATCGAAGTGCAGACGATGTTGCGCCGTCAGCATGAGGTGGCGCGCCAGGAACTGGAGAAGCTCAAGGAGGAGCTGGTGAATCAGACGAGGCTGGCGGCGATCGGCCAGGTTTCCGCGAGCGTCGCACACGAGCTGCGCAACCCGCTGGGCACGGTCCGCAATGCGATCTATTACATCAAACGAACCGGCGCGGAGGATCCCGAACGGTTTCGACACTACATCAACGTGGTGGAGCGCGAGCTGGACACAGCCGAGCGCATCATCGGCGATCTTTCGGAGATGAGCCGACCCAAGGCGCCGCTGAAGCAGGTGGTGAATGCGGCGCAAATCGCCCGGGAAGTGTTCGACCGGATGCCGGCCTGCGGATCGATGACGCTGACGGTCCGCTGCGAGGGGACGGATGGTTGGGTCTGCATTGATCCGGGGCATCTGCGACAGGTGATGAGCAATCTGTTCTCGAATGCGGTGCAGGCGACGGGGCTTCGCGGCCACATCGAGGTGACGCTGGGGCGTGATGAGTGCTGTGATATCATTCGTGTGTGCGACGATGGCCCGGGGGTGCCCCCTTCGATCCGTGCACGCATTTTCGAACCGTTGTTCACCACCCGGATCAAGGGAACGGGCCTGGGGCTGGTGATCTGCCGAAAGCTTGTGGAGCGAAACGGAGGCACGATCGAACTGGTGGACCAGGCGGGACGTGGCGCGATGTTCGAGATTCGGCTGCCCATTCGGGAGACGCCAACAGAGGGAATCGCCGATGCATCAGACGCCGTCGGTTGAACAGGCCAGCCATGGGCGTTGGACGATGCCGATGCATCGCAGTCCGCACGTGCTGATCGTGGAGGACGATGCACGCCAGTGTGAGACGCTGCGCGACATTCTGACACTGGAGGGGATGTCGGTGCGCGCGTGCGGCACGGCCTCTCAGGCGATGGCGGTGCTCGCCACGGAGCCGATCGCCGTGGCCATCGTCGATCACAAGCTGCCCGACGCCAGCGGCACGCAGTTGCTCGATTACATCCGCACGCGGCATCCTCTCGTTCGCGTGATCATCCACACCGGTTACGGCTCATTTGAATCAGCCAAGGATGCGGTGAACCTCGGCGCGTTCGCGTATGTCGAAAAGCTCAACGCACCGGAGGAACTGATCAGCACGGTCCACCGCGCGATGGAGCAGTACATGGCCCATGCGCTGGAGGAATCGCAGGGGCGACTGCGTTCCATCACGGAAAACGTGCTGGATTTCATTGTGCAGCTCGATCGCGAGGGGCGGGTAATCTTCATCAATCGGCAGGTGCCGGGTATTACGGATCGGCCCAACCCCACGGCGTATGACTTTGTCCCGCCGGACATGCACGAACAGGTGCGGCAGGTGCTGGAGGAAGTGTTCCGCACGGGACAGCCGCAGCAGTTGGAGATTCGCAACGTCGGCGAGGATAGCCAGCCCAACTGGTATGACACGCGGGTCGGACCGGTGGTGATCGATGGCAGAGTGACCAGCGTGGTGGTGATCGCGCACGATGTGTCGGCCCGCAAATCCGCTGAACACGCGTTGCGCGAAAGTCAGCGCATGATCGCCACGCTGATGAGCAATCTGCCGGGCATGGCGTATCGCTGCCTCGACGATGCGGATTACACGTTCGAGTTCGCCAGCGAGGGGTGCATGGCGCTGACGGGGTACCCGGTGTCAGCGTTCGTGTCGCGCCAGGTGAAGTTTGCTTCGCTGATTCACCCGGATGATCGTGAGCGCGTGGCTCGCGGTGTCCGGGAAGCGGTGGACGCGGGCAGGGCTTTCGAACTGTTCTACCGCATTCGCACAGCCCAGGGGCAGGAACGGTGGGTGTGGGAGCAGGGACGCGGCGTGCAGGATGAAACCGGGCGCGTGGTGGCGCTCGAAGGGTTCATCTCAGATGTAACCGATCGGCGACGAGCGGAGCAGGCGCTGGCGGCACGTATGCGGCAGCAGGCGGTGGTGAGCGAGCTGGGCCAGCGCGCGCTGGGGGGAACGCCGCTGGCGCAACTGATGGATGAGGCGGTGCGCCTGGTGGCGCAGACGCTGGATGTCGAGCTGGCGAACGTGCTGGAACTGTTGCCACGCGGCGATCGATTCCGACTCATTGCCGGGTTCGGGTGGAAGGATGGCGTGGTGGGGGAGCTGATTCTTCCCAACAACCGCGATTCGCAGGCGGGGTATGCCGTGCTGTCACGCGAGCCGGTGATCGTGGAGGACTGGCGCGATGAGAAACGCTTCAACCTGCACCAGATGTTGCGCGAGCACGGTGTGCACAGCGGTGTGAGCGTGGTGATCGAAGGCAACGAACGGCCCTTCGGTGTGCTGTCGGCTCATGCGCAGGCGCGGCGTGCCTTCACCAAGGACGATATCAGCTTCATGCAATCGGTGGCGAACGTGCTGGCGGTGGCGGTGCAGCAGACGCGTACCGCCACGGCACTGCGCGAAAGCGAAATGCACTATCGGCAGGCTGCGGAATCCAACCGCCGTTTGCTCCACGAGGTGAACCACCGTGTGCGCAACAACCTCGCGGGGCTGATGAGTCTGTTGTCGCTGACGCGGCAGCGGGCGACGAGCGTGGAGGAGTTCGCCGCGGCCATGGAAAGCCGCATCCAGGCGATGACGCGCACGCACAATCTTCTGGCTGATGTGGGTTGGCGTCCGCTGGAGTTGCGGGCACTGATCAACAGCCTGCTGGGTTACACGATGGAGGTGGCGCCGTACGCGATCGAGGTGGTGGTGGATGGCCCCTCGGTCCCGATCACCCCCCGGCAGAGCGTGCCGCTGGCGATGTCGCTGATCGAATTGTTCACCAACAGTTGCAAGCACGGGGCGCATCGATCACCCGAAGGACGTCTGCACATCAGCTGGGAAACGGTGATGCGCGACGATACACCGTGGGTGCATTTGCGCTGGCGTGAAACGGGTGGGCCGCCCATCCAGACGCCGATTCGTCCCTCACTGGGAACGGAACTGATCCACGGATTTGTGAACTTCGAGCTGGGCGGGCAGGTGACCCTGCGGTTCCCACCCACCGGCGCGGACCATGTGCTGGAGTTCGCGATCGAGGCGCTGCCCAGCCGGTGAGGCTCGCGCGAGCCTATAATCCCGGTACGATGCAGTGGATTTACCTCGACAACAACGCCACCACGCAGCCCGCACCAGAGGTGGTGGACGCGATGAATGAAGTGCTGCGGGAGTACTGGGCGAACCCGTCGAGCGTGCATCGGTTTGGCCAGGCGGTGCGGCAGCGCGTGGAATTGGCACGCAGCAGTGTCGCGCGGCTGATCAACTGCCGTGAACGCGATCTGATCTTCACCTCCGGCGGTACCGAGTCGAACAACCTGGCGCTGCGCGGCACACTGCTTGGTGCGGATGTGGCGAATAATTCAGTTCCGCGCGTGCTCATTACCACGCCCATCGAGCATTCGGCTGTGCGCGAGCCGGCGGATGATCTGACGCGGGCCGGCGTGAAGGTGGTGCGACTCGGCGTCGATCGTGATGGCTGGATCGACCCTGCTTCGCTTGCGGCGGCGCTGCATGAACACGCGGTGCCCGGTTCGCTCACGCTGGTGAGCATTCACTGGGCGAACAACGAAACGGGCGTGATCGAGCCGATCGATGAGATGATGCGAGTCGTTGCCGCGTTTCGGATGGAACATGCGGATCGGCATGTGCTGTTCCACACTGATGCGACGCAGGCGGTGGGCAAGCTGCCGGTGGATGTTGCAGCAGTGCCGGTTGATCTGCTGACGATGTCGGCTCACAAGTGGCACGGCCCCAAGGGCGTGGGGGCGCTGTACGTGCGACGCGGTGTGCGCTTGACACCTCAGTTGCGCGGCGGGCCTCAGGAACGCGAGCGGCGCGGCGGCACGGAAAACACCACGGCCATCATCGGCATGGGTGTGGCTGCGGAGCTGGCACGGGCGTTTCTGGAGGATGAAGCGGCCATCGCGCGGCTGCGCCAACTGCGCGATCGGTTCGAGGAAGCGATCGTCGCGGCGATTCCCGATGCTGTGGTCCACAGCGCCAGCGACGTGAACCGTGCCCGACCGCATGGCGGACGTCTGTGGAACACGAGCAACATCGGCTTCCCTCGGCTCGAAGCGGAGGCGATCCTGCTGGGCCTGAGCGAACGTGGCGTGTGCGCCTCCGCCGGCGCCGCCTGCTCCAGTGGCTCACTCGAACCCTCACCCGTCCTGCTTGCCATGGGCATCGACGAAACCATCGCTCACGGCTCCGTGCGCTTCTCCCTCAGCCGCTACACGACGGAAGAAGAAATCGCAGCTGCGATCACCATCGTCCCCGAAGTCGTCAATCGCATCGCCAGGACGCTGCCGGTGTGAGAGAGAATGCAAATTCAGCATGCAAATCGCAGAATTCAAAGGCAATCGCGCCCACCAACATTTTGCACTTTGAACTCCACTCCTCACCACCCTCCCGGCTTGCGCTGGAAGTACCACCATTCCAGCACCATGATGATGAGGCCGACGAAGAGCACCGTTCGCCAGTAGGAGTGGTCGGTCTTCACTTCGGCGAGGTTCGCCTGTACCGATTGTTCGCGGAACTCGATGGCCGGCTGAGCGTGCAGGGAACTTTCCCGGGCGCTGACGAGGCTTGCGCCGATCTGCGCCACCGCTGAGCCGGTCAGGCCCGATTCCTGCACGACGTATCGGCCCACATAGGGCGCAGCGATGCCCGCCAACAGCGCGTTGGGATCGCTGCGCATCGTACGCGTCGAGCCACGCGGCGGCTTCACCTGATAATTCATCTGCGGGGAAACCCGCAACGGAGGCAACACGCCCGTCGGCTGTGCAGCCGTCTCCGACAACCCCGCCTGATGCATCGCGATCTCGACGAGGTTCTGCAGCATCATCACGAAATAAATCGAATAGTGCTGCGTCGAGTCGTGCGTGTGGAAAAGCTGGTAGAACGTCAGGTCATCGCCCACACGCTGACGCAGCAGCAGCGGCCCGCTCTGACCGTAGACCAGCACCTCAAAGCCGCGTTCCTCAAGATCGGCTTCGCCCACACCTTCCGCCCAGACGGGCTTTGTCATCAGCACGTGATCGTCCAGATTCAGATAACGCAGCAGATCATCGCTGCGCTGCCAGTCCACCACGAGCGAAGGTTCCTCGCGGGTGGTAATGAATGCCTGCAGTTCCGGCGGAATGATGCCCACGAACAGGCGCGTGCGCGCGGTGCGCGACAGGTCAGCCGGATCATCGCTGACGATGATGTCGAACGTCGTCTGGCTGGTGGTGGTGCTGTCGCCCTCGGGAAAAATGCGCACGCCGGGGATTCCCCGAAATGCCAGGCGGTGGCGAAAAAGCGACTGCGGCACATACACCCAGACGGGGCGGGCGGGCGCCAGATCGAGGTACGCGTAGTTGTCGCTGGCGAGCGAATCGAAGCCATCCGTCGTCAGGCGCAGCTCCAGCGATGTGGCTGATTCGCCGTGCACCGTCCAGGCGAGACGCTGCATCTGGCCCTGCGAAATGATGATGCGTTGTGGCTCGCCCACGGGCTGGCCATCCTGCAACAATTCCAGTGTGGCCGTGACCGTGGCGGGTGTGTCGGTGAAGTTCTGTGAGCCTTCGATGGAGGCGAAAACGTCCCACTGGTTGTCACCAGCCCGACGGGCATTGAACGCGGTGATGCCGATGTTCGGCCCGGCCGGCTCCAGCTTCTGATACTCCAGCCGGAACGGCAGCGGAAAATCGCTGCGCGACGGAAAGTTGCCATCCGACAACAGCAGCACGCGCTCAAAGGGTTCCGTCTGCGCGAGTGCCGCCGTCATGCGCAATGCATCCTCGATGTCACTGGGAACATCTTCGACGACGAGGGAATCAAGCGCTTCGCGCAGGATGCGCTTGTTGCTGGTGAAATCGGTGAGCTTGCGGGCGGTACGGGAATAGGTGATGAGGGCAATTTCCTGCTTCGATCCCAGGCCGTCGATCATGCGATGCACCTGCTGCCGGGCCGCTTCGAGGCGTGACACGCCGCCGGCGCGATCGAGCGCGCCCATGCTGGCGGAGGTGTCGATGAGAATGGGCAGTCGCTGCACATCCGCCACGTTGCCGCGCATGTAGGGCTGCATCGCCGCCAGCACGATCGCGCAAAGCAGCAGCAGTTGCAGCAGGAGCAGCAGGTTTCGCTTGAACTTCTGCAACGGCGAGTTGACGCGGTTGTCGTTGAGCACCTGTCGCCAGAGCACCAGCGAAGGCACCTCCTGCCGCGGCCGCCGCAGCTTCAGAAAATAAAGCAGCACCAGCGGCCCCATCAGCAGAAAGAGCCACGCGCCGCCCAGGGAATAGAAGCCCGGCCAGCTCATTAATTACGCCTCCGTCGCCAAAATTTGCTAAGCAGGGCCATCATCTTTGATCGGCCACCGGACCTGTGGCTTCTCCTTCTCGAATCGCGTTTAACCAGGCCTCGATCTACCGATGACAGGTCATTCACCGAGGTTTTCGATGACAAAAGCGGATGTACCAGGCACGTGATAAGCCGAGCGTTCATCATTCATCTGTTCAAGCCTCGAAAGTGATTCAAAGGTTCAATCATCTCACCCACCCCCGTCGCCGCAGAACATCAAAAAGGATGTGCCGCAGGTCGTCTCCGGCGTTGATGCACACGAAGCGGCCGCTGCGGTGGCGGGTGAGCTGCTCCAGGTTGCGTGTGAAATTCTCGCGGTATTCGTGGTAGAGGCCGATCAGGTCTCCCGCGGCGGAAACGTCGAGCATCTGGCCCGTTTCGCTGTCGATCATGCGAAGGTCGCCGGTCAGTTCCGGGTCGAGTTCGGTCGGCCCCAGAATCTGGATCGCAAACGGCTCCAGCCCTGCGGAGTGGAGCACGTTGAAACTGCGGCGCAGGTCGCCGTGGGTGAGGAAATCGGACAGCACCACCGCGATGCCGCGTCCGCGATGCCGTGTCAGCATGAGATCGATTGCCTCGTCGAGCGGCGCTTCGCCTCCGCCCTCGATCTTCTCGATGAAGGCGAAGAGCTTGCGCATGCTCTGCCTGCCGATGCACGGCCGCAGCACGCCGATGCCGTTATTCCGCTGGTTGAAGGCGTAGACGCTCACCCGTTCGAGGTTCATGAGGCCCATGACGCCGAACGCCGCCGCGAGTTGTTTTGCCCGTGTAAGCTTGTCCTCGAAGGTCATGCTGGTCGATGCATCGATCAGCACCGTGACGTGCATCTCCTCTTCCTGCTGGAAGATCTTGAGGTACGGCCGGCGGAGGCGCGCGAAGATGTTCCAGTCGATGAAGCGTACATCGTCGCCGGCGGTGTAATCGCGGTAATCGGCGAACTCGTTGGACTGGCCGCTGCGCCCGCGCAGGTGTTCTCCGCGCGACCGGTTGGTCAGCCGGCGATTCGGATTCAACCGCATCCGCTCGATGTAGCTGAGCAACTGGTGATCGAGCAGCTCGGTGATGCGAGGTTGGTTCGATGCCTGTGTCATGGGGTGCTCACCCGCACGGTGTTCATCATTGTCTCGCTCACGCGGCTGCCTCGGCGGTTTCCGTGGTCAGTTCATCCACCAGATCGCCGATGCGCAGGTTCTCCGCCTGGCCGTCATAGTTCAGCAGCACGCGATGCTGCAGCACCTCGTCGGCGAAGTAGCGGATGTCCTCGAACGCGACATGCGCCCGGCCCTCCGCCAGCGCGCGCACCCGGCCGGCACGAATCAGCGCCTGTGCGGCACGCGGCGAAGCGCCCCAGCGCACGAACTGCCGCACACGCTCGGTCGCAAACTCCGATTCCGGATGCGTGCCCAGTACCAGCCGCACGGCGTAATCGCGAATCGGATCAGCCACCACCACCTTGTCCAGCACCTTGCGCAGCTCCATGATGCGCGGCCCGTCCAGCACCTTCGTCACCTCGATTCGCTTCTTGAGAATCGTGCGGCTGACCACTTCATTCAGTTCGGCGCGATTGAGGAACGGCACATTCACCTTGAACATGAAACGGTCGAGCTGCGCTTCGGGCAGCGGGAAGGTGCCTTCCTGTTCAATGGGGTTCTGTGTCGCCATGACGAAGAAGGGTTCGGTGAGGCGGTAGGTGGTGCCACCGGTCGTTACCGAATGTTCCTGCATCGTTTCCAGCAGGGCGGACTGCGTCTTGGGTGTGGCGCGGTTGATTTCGTCTGCCAGCAGCAGTTGCGTGAAGATCGGCCCCTTGCGGAACTCGAAGGTATAGCGGCCCTGGGCATCGGTGTTCATGATGTTCGTGCCGATGATGTCCGCGGGCATCAGGTCGGGCGTGAACTGAATGCGCCGAAACTCCAGGTCCAGCACCTGTGACAGCGCTTTGACCAGCTCCGTCTTGCCCAGCCCCGGCACGCCTTCCAGAAGCACGTTCCCGCCGCAGAAGAGCGCCACCAGCACCGCTTCCACGACGCGCTCCTGCCCCACGATCACCTTCCCCACCTCCGCGCGAATGCGGGCGAGATCTTCCTTGAAGCGCTGCGCTTCGTCCTTCAGTGCCGACGGGTCCATTTCAGCCATGGTCATGTTCAGCCTCGTGTGTTGGTCTATGGTCTATGTGTTTTGATGCATGTGCTGTGTTCGTCGCGAATCTCGTCAGTCCGTTCGGCCTGCACGCGTGGTCACTGCTCGCCCTGCTGTTTGCGTTTGATGGCGAGCAGGCGTTCCGTTGTGGAGGTCGGCGAGGGCTGGTCAGGCTTCGCCGGTTCCTCTTTCTTTTTCATCACGCTCGGCGAGGTCGGCGGGGCGGTGAGGTCCAGACCATCGGTACGCGGGCCGTCCACCTTGCCACGCGGCGGCGTGGTCGGCGCATCCGGCCGTTTTTGCAGTTGTGACGCCACCGTGGCCTTGTGACGCCGCAGGGCGTCGAGCGTTTCCTGCGATTGACCC
>Ga0207864_1004559_pt1 | contig 10383 bp, 9 predicted proteins | sample HigsolmetaAR202D_FD_184834 | JGI IMG/M metagenome (GOLD analysis project Ga0207864, IMG submission 184834) | Ionic liquid and high solid enriched microbial communities from the Joint BioEnergy Institute, USA - AR20-2-D (SPAdes) (version 2) ...
GGGTCCTGCGCTGTTGCGCGCCGGGGCCCGGGGCGGACACGCCCTACCACACGGGGCTTTTCCGGCGAGTGTTCGACACGCCGACCGGAATGGCCGCCCTGCGGTCGCGGCGGCTGGGAGCATGGAGGCGTGAGCGCGCCTCCAGCACCGTCCGAACGCCGGAAGACCCCCGGCGGCAGCAGACCCCGCAGACCCGACCGCCCCGGCGGCCCGCCGCCTGCCCAGGAGCGGTACACCCGCCCGCTGTACACCTCGGGGGGGATCGGGGCGGCGACGGCCGCAGCCGTCGGCCTGGCCACGCTCACCACGCTCACCCTCGCCGGCTGGATCGCCGCCCCGCCCAGTGCGTTCAGTGACGACATCGTCGACGTGTTCCGGATCGCGATCCGGATGTGGCTGGTCGGCCACCACGTCGAACTCGCCACCTCCGACGGGCGGGTGGGCCTGTTCCCCATGGGGCTGCTCGTCCTGCCCGGTCTGCTGCTCTACCACTCCGGGCGGCGCCTGGCCCGCGTCTGCGCGCTGCCCCGCCTCAGGCACTCCTTCCAGGCCGCGCTCGCCCTGGCCGGTCCCTATGCGGCCATCGCGGGCACTCTGGCGCTGGTCGGGCGGGACGACGCGGTTCAGCCGAGCATGCCCCAGGCGCTCGTCACCGGCTTCCTGCTCGCGTTCACCGCGGGCGGGCTGGGCGCGCTGCGCCAGCTCCTCAAGGACCGCGAGATCCCGTGGCGCAGGCTGCTGGACCTCATGCCCCTGCGCCTGCGCGCGCTCCTGACCGGCCTGTTCACCGCGTCGACGGTCCTCGCCCTGACGGGCACCCTGCTGTTCTTCGCCGGCCTGGCGGCCGGATTCGGCGAGGCGGTCGAGACCACCCGGGAGCTGCGGCCCGGTGTGGTCGGCGGCATCCTGCTGTTCGTCGTCCAACTGCTGTACCTGCCCAACGCGATCGTCTTCGGGGTCAGCTACGCGGTGGGGCCGGGGTTCGCGTTCGGAGCGGACACGGTCGTGGCGCCCACCGGGGTGGCCCTGGGACCGCTGCCCGCGCTCCCGATGCTGGCGGCGCTGCCCGACAGCGGTCCCGCGCCCGTGCTGTCCCTGGTGACGCTCGCGGCGCCGTTCCTCGCCGGGGCGCTCGGCGGGCGGCGCACCCTGCGCGGTGCGCCGGTACCGGTCAACGAGGCCGCACCGCTGTGGGGATTCGTGTGCGGAGCGGTCACGGGCGCGCTGTGGGCCGGACTGGCGGCGCTCGCCGGGGGCCCGCTGGGCGCGGACCGGCTCGCCGAGATCGGCGCCTCACCCTGGCAGGTGGGAATGGTCACGGCACTGGAAGTGGGGGTGAGCGCCGCGATCGCCGCATGGGTGGTCAACTGGCGGTACCTGCGGCAGACGGCCGGAGCGGAGCCCGCGGACCGGCGCGGCGCGGCGTCTCCGCCGCGGGGCGGACGCGGATCTGCCCCCGCGGCGCGGCGTCCGTCCCGTCCGACGCGCGAGCGGGCGCCCCGCGTGCGCCTGCCGCGTCCGCAGTGGGGTGCGGGGCGCGGACGGGCCGACGAGGACGACTCCGAAGACCTGTACGGCATCACCTACGAGGCGGAGACGCCCCCTCCGGTCCCGGACGACGAGGAGGCTAGGAGGTGACCCGGTTGCCCTCGACCAGGTCGCGCACCCACGGCTGGTCGGGGAAGCGTTTGCTGATCGCGTCGAAGTAGGCGTCGTCACACTGCTGCTGGGCGCTGACCGTGTGGGCACGGGCGCTGCACTCGCTGTAGGCGGCGAGCTCCTCGGAGAACACCACCAGGCCGACGGTGACCAGCAGCGCCCACAGGATGCCGACGACGCCGACGACGATGCTCGCGATGGAGCCCGGCGCCTGTCCGCCGCTGGCCTTGGCGTTCCTGCGGGCCCGGGCGCCCTGGACGATGCCGATCACGGAGAGAAGGGCGCTGTAGGGGAGAAGAAGCAGGCCGGCGAAGGAGAACATGAGCCCCCACAGGCCGCCGCGTTCGACAGTCGCCTGCTGTCCTCCGGTCCGTGGCGCCGACGGCTCACCGTTCACAGGGGCTCCTCACAGTGGGGCGGATACACAAAGGTTCTCTCTAGACGCTACCGGTTCGGCGCGGTGGTGTTCCGCCCTGATCACCCGTCATCGGGACCCGGCCTCCCCGGCGGTGCCACCCGGGAGGATAGGCTGGCCCCGCACGGGTGGTTCACCCAGCGGCGCCCTGTCGGTCACAGGGCACACCCACATCCCCGGACGGTGCACACGGTCGCGTCGTGCCCGAAGGGGCCCGTGGCCCCCGCGTCGTCCACAGACAGGACCAGGGAGGAAGCACACTGTCGGCGCGAGTAGTCGTCCTCATCTCGGGGACGGGAAGCAACATGGCGGCTCTGCTCGACGCGGCGGCGGACCCGGCGTACGGCGCGACGGTCGTCGCGGTCGGCGCCGACCGGGAGGCAGCCGGTCTGGCCCGCGCCGAACAGGCGGGAGTGCCCACCTTCGTGGTTCCCTTCTCCGCGTACTCGGACCGGGACGAGTGGAACCGCGCGCTCGCCGCCCGCATCGCGGAGTTCACCCCGGACCTGGTGGTCGCCGCCGGGTTCATGCGTATCCTCGGCCGTGCGGTACTTCGGGAGAACACGGTCGTCAACATCCATCCGGCGCTGCTGCCCGCGTTCCCGGGAGCGCACGCGGTGCGCGACGCGCTGGACTACGGGGTCAGGATCACCGGCGCGACCGCGCACTTCGTGGACGAGGGCGTGGACACCGGCCCGGTGATCGAGCAGGTTGCGGTGCGGGTCGAGGACGGCGACGACGTCGCCACGCTGCACGAGCGCATCAAGACGGTGGAGCGCCGCATGCTCGTGGACGTCGTGGGCAGGCTCGCCCGCCACGGATGGACCCTGAACGGTCGACAGGTGAAGCTGGGCGATGCGCCCGGTACGGAGTGACAGCAGAGGAGAACCGGTGACACAGCAGGCCGTCCGGCGTGCGTTGATCAGCGTTTACGACAAGACCGGAGTGGAGGCGCTGGGCCTGGGCCTCGCCGAGGCGGGTGTGGAGATCGTCTCCACCGGCTCCACGGCCTCCCGGCTGGCCGCGGCCGGGGTCCAGGTCACCCCGGTCGAGGACGTCACGGGCTTCCCCGAGTGCTTCGAGGGACGGGTCAAGACCCTGCACCCGAAGGTGCACGCGGGTCTGCTCGCCGACCGCACCAAGGCCGACCACCGGGCCCAGCTCGACGAGCTCGGTATCGCCCCGTTCGACCTGGTCGTCGTCAACCTCTACCCGTTCGCCGACACGGTGGCCTCGGGCGCCTCCCCCGAGGAGTGCATCGAGAAGATCGACATCGGCGGCCCCGCGATGGTGCGCGCCGCGGCCAAGAACCACGCGAGCGTCGCGGTGGTCGTGGACCCGGCCCGCTACGACGAGGTGCTGGAAGCGGTGCGCAACGGCGGCTTCACCCTGGAGCAGCGCAAGCGGCTGGCCGCCGCGGCCTTCGCGCACACCGCGAGCTACGATGCCGCGGTCGCGGCGTGGTTCGCGTCGACCTACGCCCCCGACGAGGTGGCCGCGCAGGCCGGATGGCCCGAGTTCACCGCGGTCACCTACACGCGGCAGGCGACGCTGCGCTACGGCGAGAACCCGCACCAGGGTGCGGCGCTGTACCGGTCCACGGCCCCGGGGGACCGGGGCCTGGCCGGGGCGCGGCAACTGCACGGCAAGGAGATGTCGTACAACAACTACGTGGACGGCGACGCCGCGCTGCGCGCCGCCTACGACTTCGCCGACCCGTGCGTGGCGATCATCAAGCACGCCAACCCGTGTGGGATCGCGGTGGGCGAGGACATCGCGGAGGCGCACCGCAAGGCGCACGCCTGCGACCCGGTGTCGGCCTTCGGCGGGGTGATCGCCGCCAACCGGGTGGTGGACGGGGCCATGGCCGCCCAGGTCGCCGAGGTGTTCACCGAGGTCGTGGTGGCCCCCGGGTTCACGCCCGAGGCCGTGGAGATCCTCACCCGCAAGAAGAACATCCGGCTGCTGGAGGTGACCGCTCCGGACCGCGGCTCCCGCCCCGAGTTCCGGCAGGTCAGCGGGGGACTGCTGGTGCAGTCGGCCGACCTGGTCGACGCGCCCGGCGACGACCCCGCCACCTGGCAGTTGCGGGCCGGCCAGGCCGCCGACGAGGCGACGCTGGCGGACCTGGCGTTCGCCTGGCGCGCGGTGCGGGCGGTGAAGTCCAACGCGATCCTGCTGGCCGCCGACCGCGCCACGGTGGGCGTGGGCATGGGCCAGGTCAACCGGGTGGACTCGGCCAGGCTCGCGGTCTCCCGCGCCGGGGACCGGGTCAAGGGCTCGGTGGCCGCCAGCGACGCCTTCTTCCCGTTCCCGGACGGGTTGGAGGTGCTGACCGGGGCCGGCGTGCGGGCGATCGTGCAGCCGGGGGGCTCGGTGCGCGACGAGGAGGTCATCGCCGCGGCCGAGCGCGCAGGGGTGACCCTGTACTTCACCGGGACCCGGCACTTCTTCCACTGACCCGGGTCAAGGTTGACTTCGAGGCCGATCCGGCCTCGGCGAGCAGAGAGGCATCACGGTGACAGCAAAGGTGCTGGACGGAAAGGCGACCGCCGCGGCGATCCGGGCGGAACTGAAGGAGCGGGTGGCCGCGCTGCGTGCCCGCGGGGTTGTGCCGGGGCTCGGCACGGTCCTGGTGGGAGACGACCCGGGCAGCCACTCCTACGTACGGGGGAAGCACCGGGACTGCGCCGAGGTCGGCATCGCCAGCATCCGCAAGGACCTGCCCGCGGACGCCACCCAGGAGGACGTGGAGGCCGCGGTGGCCGAGCTCAACGCCGACCCCGCGTGCACCGGGTACATCGTGCAGCTTCCGCTGCCCAAGGGGCTGGACGAGAACCGGATCCTCGGGCTGATCGACCCGGCCAAGGACGCCGACGGGCTCCAGCCGTCCAACCTGGGCAAGCTGGTGCTGATGGAGGAGGCGCCCCTGCCCTGCACGCCGCGCGGCATCGTGGAACTGCTCACCCGCTACGAGGTGCCGCTGCGGGGCGCCGAGGTGGTCGTGGTCGGCCGCGGCGTCACGGTGGGGCGCCCGCTGGGCCTGCTGCTGACCCGCCGCTCGGAGAACGCGACGGTGACGCTGTGCCACACCGGGACCCGCGACCTGGCCGAGCACACGCGCCGCGCCGACATCGTGGTGGCCGCGGCCGGCGTTCCCGGGCTGATCACCAAGGACATGGTGCGTCCCGGGGCGACCGTGCTCGACGTGGGCGTCTCCCGGACCGAGCAGGGCCTGGTCGGCGACGTGGCCCCGGACGTGGTGGAGGTCGCCGGGTACGTGTCCCCCAACCCGGGCGGGGTGGGGCCGATGACCCGCGCGATGCTCCTGGTGAACGTGGTCGAGGCCGCCGAGCGGCAGTTGGCCTGAGACGGACCCGGCGAGAGACCCGGGGCGCGGTGTCTCTCGCCGGGCGGTCAGCTCGCCCGGCGCTCCCGTTCGGTGGGGGGCAGGGGGCGGACCAGTCCCAGGGCCACCACCTCGTTGGCCAGACGGGTGCGGCGGTTGACGCCTTCGGAGATGCGGAACTTCTGGTAGAGGCGGAGCAGGTGCTGTTTGACCGCGGCCTCGGTGACCACGAGGTCCTCGGCGATCTGCCGAGCGGTGGCGGGGACGACGAACGCGTCGTCGGACAGGGCGGGGCGGCACAGTGAGGTCAGGACGTCGAGTTCGCGGCGGGTGAGTTCGGGGGCGCCGCCGCGGCGCAGCTCCACCTCGGGGTGCAGGTCTTCCTGGGGCAGCCCGCCGATCTTGCAGCGGGCGGCGCCGAAACTGATGATGTCACCCTCGTTGAGGACGCGTCGGGCGATGGGGCGGCCGTTGACACGGGTGCCGTTGCGGGACAGCCCCATGTCGACGACGTAGACGTACGGGCCGCGGCGGACGAACTCGGCGTGCAACTGCGAGACGCTCGGATCGGAGAGGACGATGTCGGTGCCCCTGCCTCGCCCGACCGTGGTCACCTCGGCGGTCAGGGGGTGGATCTCGCCGCTCTCCTCGACCCTTATGTAGGGGCCGTCCACGGTTGTTCCTCCCGTTGTGGGGCGCGACCGGTGCGGATGGTTGCGACGGGGAACGGCGGGGGGTGCCGTGCTGTTCGTGGCACGGCTGGATGCCGTCGATTGAGTGGGGTTCATAGGGGTTGTCCTCGCTCGCCCGTGGCACTCATCTCATGTGTGGTTACCCGGGTGCTGGGGCTTCTATGCCCTCACCAGCCAGCAGGACCGGTAAATCAGGATATTTCCGACAAATCACCGGGAAACAGGTTGTTTTCCCGGTGATTTTCTGTCAGGCCGATTCTCCGCGCGGCGGCCGCCCGGGCGGTCCATAGAATGGGTCACGTGTGGCCGACGGCGGCGGCAGAGCCGTCGGGACGGGCGCACGAGGCGTTCCCGCGGAGCGTTCCCGGTCGCGCGCACGCGCGGTCGGAACCCGCCGTGCCGTGGCGGGTCCCGCCTCGGCCGGTTCCCGGGGCGGTATGCGCGAGCGTGAGGTGTGCGGTGAGCCAGGAAACGGTGGAGGCAGCCATAACGGGCCGGTCGGACATGCCACAGCCTCCGGAGGAGAACGAGCAGCACGAACCGGAGGATGCGGAGCCGACCGCAGCGGAGGGCCCCGGGTGGCTGAACCAGGTGCCCTACCTCCTGGTGCTCGCCACGATGGGGGCGGGAATCGTCGTGGTCGCCGCCGCCCACTTCAAGCGCGGTCCGGCCATCATCGCCGGCTCCCTGCTGCTGGGCGCGGTCCTGCGGGCCCTGCTGCCCGCCGAGCGGGTGGGCCTGCTGGCGGTCCGCCGCAGGTGGGTGGACGTTGCCACCCTCGTCACGCTCGCGGTGCTGCTCATCGTCCTGGCGTGGGTGGCCCCGCAGCTCTGAGCGGCTTTCGCGACTAATAAGCTTGATATCGAGATACCGCAGAGTCGTGTACGGACCTGGAGCACCTCTGAGACGGCGCGACGTCCCGGAAGCCCCCGGGAACGGTCGGGTCAGGGCGCTGCTGCGGTGATCAGTGAGCCGCGGACAGGAAGAACGCCGCACGGCGCCGGGTCCGCGGTCCGGCCACACGCCACACGAAGGGACAGCCACGAGCCATGGCCAAGATCAAGGTTGAAAACCCCGTAGTAGAGCTCGACGGCGACGAGATGACCCGGATCATCTGGTCCTTCATCAAGGAGCGGCTGATCCTGCCGTACCTGGACATCGACCTCAAGTACTACGACCTGGGCATCGAGGAGCGCGACCGCACCGACGACCAGGTGACGATCGACGCGGCCCACGCCATCAAGAAGTACGGCGTCGGCGTCAAGTGCGCGACCATCACCCCCGACGAGGCCCGGGTCGAGGAGTTCGGCCTCAAGAAGATGTGGCGTTCGCCCAACGGCACCATCCGCAACATCCTCGGCGGTGTGGTCTTCCGCGAGCCGATCATCTGCTCCAACGTGCCGCGCCTGGTCCCCGGCTGGACCAAGCCGATCATCATCGGCCGCCACGCCCACGGCGACCAGTACAAGGCGTCCGACTTCAAGGTCCCCGGCCCCGGCACGGTCACCATCACCTACACCCCGGAGGACGGCGGCGAGCCCATCGAGATGGAGGTCGCCAAGTTCCCCGAGGGCGGCGGCGTCGCCATGGGCATGTACAACTTCCGCAAGTCCATCGAGGACTTCGCCCGGGCCAGCTTCAACTACGGCCTCGACCGCAACTACCCGGTCTACCTGTCCACCAAGAACACGATCCTCAAGGCCTACGACGGCATGTTCAAGGACGTGTTCGCCGAGATCTACGAGACCGAGTTCAAGGAGAAGTTCGAGAAGGCCGGCCTGACCTACGAGCACCGCCTGATCGACGACATGGTCGCCGCCGCGCTCAAGTGGGAGGGCGGCTACGTGTGGGCCTGCAAGAACTACGACGGCGACGTGCAGTCCGACACGGTCGCGCAGGGCTTCGGCTCGCTGGGCCTGATGACCTCGGTGCTGCGCACCGCCGACGGCCGGACCGTGGAGGCCGAGGCCGCGCACGGCACGGTCACCCGCCACTACCGCCAGCACCAGCAGGGCAAGCCCACCTCCACCAACCCGATCGCGTCCATCTTCGCCTGGACCCGCGGCCTGGAGCACCGGGGCAAGCTCGACAACACCCCGGCGGTCGTCGAGTTCGCCCGCACCCTGGAGGACGTCGTCATCAAGACCGTCGAGGGCGGCCAGATGACCAAGGACCTGGCGATCCTGATCAGCCCCGACCAGGAGTGGCTGACCACCGAGCAGTTCCTCGCCGCGCTCGACGAGAACCTGCAGAAGCGCCTGGGCTGACCCCCGACCGGTGCCGGCGGCCGTCCGAACGGGGGCGGACCCCGCCGGTGCCGGGGGTTTCGTCCCGGTGTGCCCGGGGAGGGTTTGCTCAGTCTTGGCACGAGCCCACCGGCGCCCTTTACCCGGCGCTCCCTAGTGTGGGGAGCACAACACAACAGACCTTTCTCTGAAGACGACGTGACCCGTTGTGCAGCCGCTGGGGGGTAGGCGCACGACGCGGAGCGTCACAGGGAGGCCCCGCAGCCGCTAGGGCGCGGGGCCTCTTTCTTGCTGCGCCTCCGGCAGCCCGCCGGGGCCGCCGGAGCGGATCAGTCCTGCATCGCCGACTCGGGGATCTCCCTGCCCTCCCGCATGGCGGAGAACATCTCCTCCGAGCGGGCCTCGTCCCACAGCACCACCGAGCCGACCTCCAGGGTCGGGGTGGAGCCGACGGGCACCGCGGTCGTGGCGGGGGAGTCGCGCATGGCCAGCGCCATCCACGCCAGGTCCATCAGGCTGTCGCCCTCGTCCACGGTGAACGTCGAGGTGCCGTCGACCACCAGCGGGATGGAGCGGAACGGGTTGGCCAGGGTGCCGGGCGCGGTGGCCTGCTGGATCAGGGCGCTGAAGAACTCGCGCTGCCGCTGGATGCGGTCCAGGTCGGCGCGCGGAGTCGCCCGGGTGCGCACGTAGGCCAGCGCGGTCGGACCGTCCATCACCTGGCAGCCCGCCTCGATGTCCAGACCGGCCTTGGGGTCCTCCATGGGCTCCTCGGGGCACAGTTCCACGCCGCCCACGGCGTCGACGATGTCGACGAACCCGGCGAAGCCGATCTCCACGTAGTGGTCGATACGCACCCCGCTGGCCTGCTCGAACGTCTGCACCAGGGTGGAGGGGCCGCCGCCCAGCGCCTCGGCGAAGGCCGCGTTGATCTTGTTGGAGCCGATCCCGGGGATGTCCACGTAGGAGTCGCGGGGCACGCTGACGATGGCGGGCCTGCCCTCCTCGGGCACGTACAGGACCATGATCGTGTCGGTGCGCTTGCCCTCGGCGCGGCCGGTGCGCAGCTCGTCCATGTCCTCTTCGCTGAGGCCCTCGCGGCTGTCGGAGCCGACGATCAGGTAGGTGGTGCCCGGCTGGTCCTCGGGGCGGCCCTCGTAGTCGACGAGCGCCGCCACGCGCTGTAGCCGGGAGTCGGCCCAGAAGTAGAAGACCGCCGGGGCGAGCACCAGCAGCACTAGCACGAGGACCGCGATGTTCCTGCGGCGCCGTGCGCGGCGTTCGCGCTCCCGGCGCTCCCGCCCGGTCCCGTCGACCACCCGGCCGCGCGAGTAGCGCGGACCGCGGCCGCCCGAGGAGCCGGAGGAGGGGCGGCGCGGCGGTGCTCCCCCGGCATCCGAGGCGGAGCGCGCGGACGGGTCGGGCCGGTAGAGGCTGTCGATCTTGTCGGGGATGCCGCCGGGGGTGCGCCGGAACACCCCGGTGCGGTCGTGGCTTCCCGACGATCCGCCGGGGACGCGGTCGTTCCTGTTCGGTCTGTCAGCCATCGTGTCGATCGCCTCTTCGTTCGCGGCGTCCGCCTGGTTTACGTCCTTTTGGACGTGCCACATGCTATGGGGGTTCAGTTCCGGGCCGCCGTTCTTGCGGACCGGGTCAGCGCAGCCGTCGGGCGCCCGGCGCGGGCTCGGCGGCCGCCGCGCTCGGCGGGGGCCAGCGGCGGGACGCGAAGGCCGACCGCAGTCCCGCGCACACCGCGTCCACGCGCTCGGCGGGGACGAGGGCGACGGCGCGGCGGCCGGAACCGGCCATCCGGGCGCCCCGCGCCCCCTTGCGCACCGCCGTGTCGGCAGCGGTGTCCAGCCGGGGGCAGACCGTGCCGAAGGCGTTGCGCAGCGACAGGTGCGCGGCGTTGAGCGCGGGCCCCGCCTCGTGGGCGGCCCCCGCGTGCAGCAGGCCGACCACCGCGTCCACCCGGTGCCGCTCGGTGACGGCGTGCCGCACCCGGCTGCGCAGCACCGGGTC
>Ga0207864_1004560_pt1 | contig 10383 bp, 12 predicted proteins | sample HigsolmetaAR202D_FD_184834 | JGI IMG/M metagenome (GOLD analysis project Ga0207864, IMG submission 184834) | Ionic liquid and high solid enriched microbial communities from the Joint BioEnergy Institute, USA - AR20-2-D (SPAdes) (version 2) ...
CCACGAAGGTGAGCCAGTTTAACGACTGAGCGCCGCAAGAGCCTGAAAAGCTTTCGCGTAATAGTGGATCTGTCTTAACATGGCGTAAAGTCCGTTCGCGCGCGAAGGCGAAAGGTGACCTTCTAGCCCAAGGTCTTTTAGAAACTGCGGCGAGCTCGAGAGAATCGCTTCAGGCGTCGAATCCGAATAAACCTGCAGAAGAATCGCCACAAGTCCCTTCACGATCAAAGCGTCGCTATCACCTTGGAAACGGACCTTCTTCTCCGGAGTCAGTTCCGCGTGCAGCCACACTTGGGATTGACAACCGCGTACTTTGTACTTCTCGTCGTAGAGTTCTTTCGGTAGAGGCGGTAGCGCTTTACCAAGTTCGATCAAATGCTTATAGCGCTCTTCCCAGCTCGCGAAGCGCGCAAACTCGTTTTTCAGGCGTTCTTCCCGCTCTTTGATCACATTCTCGACGACAGTCATGGCGGGAGCACCCTACCATAACTTGCGGCAGGAGTGGCCAAGAAATCTCGGATTTTCGCCTTCAAACGCGCCCCTTCCTCACCCATAAGCTCGTCAATCTCAACGCTCTGGACCTCTCTGGCCGCATGAAAGGCTTTCGTGAAAAACTCTTCTTCGCGTTCGAACCATTCCCCCCAAACCTTCTCCGGCCTCCAAACAACCTCGGCGCGCAGCCTTTCCATTAGGCGGATATCGTCCTGCGTGTAACCCAAACGCCACAGAGTTTCATGAGCCAAGGTCCACTCAAAAAGGTTCAAGTACGCCTCCAGAGCCCGCTTAAGCTCCTGCCCCCGCTCGCCGTACGTACTCCGACAGATGTAGCTTGAGCAGACGCCAGGGCGTTCGTTCCAAATCGAACACAGGCCGTGCGTGCGTTGAAAGAACGGACAAAGAAGCTCGAGCCGCCGTCCGAAGGCTTCGCTCCCCCACTGTCCCCGCCGCGACTCGTATTCAGGTGGCGGAAATACCCCAAGAGGTGTCACCCGACCATGTGAGAATCCGTGAACGAGCCTGAGCTTCAATGAGGCGTTCTTTTTCCCCTGCTCGATGAGGTTTCCAAGCGTGAAGTTTGGAAGAAACGGAAAGTACGTGCAGCACTTCGTTTCCCTTGAAAAACGCTCCGGAAGCGGGATCGCGGCCGAGGCCTGTTCACACTCAGCGCACCGGCGAGTCTCCCATCTCTCTTCAAAGTCGAAATACAGCCATCTCCTATAAAAATCGGGGATCATCGCCTGGCTTCCCACTGTCGATAGATTAGACACAGTCATAACGAAATAGCGCCTAGGCCGTAAAGCGGCACTTGGCACTGCTGCCATCATCCGAAAATAGCATGTTATTCCAATAACTTAGAAGGTCCCGCGCAGGCTCCATGACAGGCCATCCGGTTGCACTAAGAGGAAAGCGTCGCCACTTCAACGCTAAAAAGGGGATGGCTTATGAAACTCAAACTGACCGCTTCGGCATTCATGATTTTGATCGGTTTCTCTTTCTCCCAAGCGTCTGCTGCCGTTTGCAAAGTCGAGATGCACGACATCGGCTCGATCGTCGGTATCGGCAGCACGCATGAAGAAGCCTTTGAAGACGCGGCCACGAAGTGCTTCGACCGGAGAGTCGCCCTGCGTGGCGGAATGCCGGACGAAGAGACAGCGCTCGAACTCATTAATATCTGCGCCAACATTAAGTGCGAGTCGAAGGCGCGCAACTGATTCTCTTTTCGCTTCACGAGGCCAAGGAAAAATGCCATAGAATAGGCAAACAATTGGCTTCGGAGCAGCTATGGGAATCTTGAAAAAAGTCGGTGAATTTCTGTTTGGCAAAGACCCCGATATTTTCGACGAAAAAGGTCGGGTGGTTCATAAGTTCCCCGACGAAAAATGGCAGAAGTGGAACGACCGTTTTAAAGCCAATCCTGATTATGACTGGCGCAAGCACTCCGGTTTCGTAAATGCGGAGCGCCATCAAAACAGCACTAAATAGCTCAAATCGTAAGCATTCATGCCTAATTCATGGGCTAAATCAGCCCATGACGAGCTGAATAAATAAGCAACCAAAAATATTCTCAACTTTTCGTTGCTGGACTCCCCGCGGCCCGCCTAGCATCTCCCGAAACGAGCGATTTATCGCAAGATGCGGGGGGCGCATGAGGGGGAACGCTCGAGGACATGGAGTCCGTTGGGACTACGGACGGCTCCAGTTTTTCACAATCTGTTTTGTTTACCTCATACTGGGGCTGTCGGTCTCAATCGCTGGGGCAAAAAGCAACGAAACGCTTGGGGAGGGGAAACCCAGATCGCTTCGGATGGCGCCCCGCTCGGCCTACGGCTACGACCTTATCGCCTATATCCGACTCAATAGTATCGAAGGTTCTCTTGAAAACGCCGATCCTTCCATTCCGCGGTATGACCGTCGGGAGCATTTCGGCGGTTGGCGGATCCATCGGTCCCGCGAGAAGTGCTCCCGTACGCGGGAAGTCGTCTTGTTCCGCCAAGCGCTACCTGACGCCAAGATCGAGACCAACGAACACTGCCGTGTGACGGCAGGTGCCTGGATCGATCCTTACTCGGGAAGAGAGATTACGAATCCCCGGGACCTCCATATTGACCACGTTGTTCCACTGCAGCACGCCTATTATGCTGGGGCCTATTCATGGCGTCCGGCGCTTCGCTGCCACTACACCAATTACATCTACAACACCTATCACCTGCTCGCCGTCTACGGACGGGAAAACGTGAAAAAGGGTGAGCGCACGCCGGCCCACTATATACCGCCGAACCCTGAATTCCGGTGCGAGTACTTGAGCGGCTGGATGAAGATCAAGATCATCTGGCAGTTGTGGTCGACCGTTGAAGAAGTTCAAGCGATCGAGTCTCAGTTCGTTGCTGAAAATTGCCCGGACTGGATGCGCTACATTTCGGTAAGCGAATACGAGGAGCAAAGAAAAATCGCCTCGAATCCGATTCCGTCATGTCTCCGTTTTGAAAAACAAAAAGAAAAAGAAGCCGCAAAGAGAAGACAGCCGGAACAATCGGCTATGGCTTTGGCGCCCGCTTCCTAAGCCACGCCAGCGCTGCGCTGCGGTCTTTTAATTTACCCTCAAGCTGCTCGAGATAAGCCTCATGAAGGACTTCGCCCATCTCGCGTCCGGGTTTAAATCCAGCCTGGGTGGCGTCGTCCCCCGTGAGCAGCGGAGCCGGCCTTTCGCCGCGAGGCCCCAAGCGCTCGCTTTGCAGCTTTTTGAGATAACGGGCATTTTCGTCTTGTTCCTCCGCTCCTACAACACTCGCGAGTTTCAACGCCACGTGAGCCGCCGGATGGGCCAAGAGCAAAACCAGTTCCCCTTCACGATGCACACGCGGATTCAAAAAAACCTTAAGATTCCTAAGGCTGAAAAGAACCGCTTCGCATTCACGATTGGTCAACCGAAGCCCCTGCAAATAGGTTTCACGAAATTCCTTTTCGGAAACGTTTTCGAAAACCGGAAGAAAGAAGAGCGAAAGAAAAAGAAGCGGATCATCTTCATTCGCCGCCCGCCGAAATCCCTCAAGCCAGCGCCCAATGTTACTTTCGACTGCGTTAGCGAGAGCGGGGAAAAGCGCCTTCAGCAAACCTGTTTCGACAAGAAGCTCAAGCCCCTTGATCCGGTTCGGCGTTCTGAAGAGCTTTAGGAGCTCGTCACGCACGCGCTCACGACTCACCACCGCAACTTCGGACGCCCGCTTCTTGACAGCGGCGTATGTGACGGGCTCGAGCTCGAAACCGAGTTGAGCGGCGAAACGGACCGCACGCAATAGCCTCAGCTTGTCTTCGCTAAAGCGCCGGTCGGGGTCGCCGACCGTGCGCAGGACGCGGTTCTTAATATCCTCAATTCCCCCAACGTAATCGATCACGTCGCCGGTCTTCATGTCGTAGAAGAGCGCGTTCGCGGTGAAATCGCGCCGTTTGGCATCGGCTTCCGGCGAAGAAAAACGAACCCCTTCTGGCCTACGCCCGTCCTTGTACTCCAAATCCTCGCGAAAAGTCGCCACTTCAAGATTGAAGTCGCCGAACGGAATTATCGTCACGCCGAACGCTTTACCGACCGTGAGAGCGTTTGGGAATAAGGCGTGAACCTGATCAGGCATGGCGTCGGTCGCAATATCAAAGTCGCTCGGCTCAGTCTTTTTCATCACATAGTCGCGAACGCAACCGCCGGCCAAAAGAACCCGGTAACCGGCATCGCTTAACCGGTCTGAGACTTCTTTGACAGCCTTCCATTGTTTATGGTTTTCAAAAACTCGCATAGGTCCAATTAAAACGCTAAATGAGGGTTTCCGACTTTGTCCAGCCGCGCTGCAACCGTCAGTACCGCCGATCTCGCATCCATACTCGAAGAGGAAGGTTTCGCGCATTACGGATTTGCGGAACTCAAAACCCCTGTGTCCATCGCTTTCTACGAGGAGTGGCTGAACAAAGGGTATCAGGGCGAGATGCAATACCTCGAGCGCCATCTTCTCGAAAAGCGGGAGCCCGAGCGACTTCTAAAACGCGCACGCACGGCGATCGTGGTCACGGTCGATTATCTCCCTCATCCTGAACCAATGGAGACATCGCTCCCCCATCGTGAACTTCGCGGGTTGCGAATCGCCGCTTACGCCCGAGGCCGCGATTACCATATTTTTTTACGCGAGCGCTTGTCGCGGGTGATCGAAAAGCTCAAGCGGCTCGCTCCCGAAGAAGAATTCCGCGCGTTTACGGACTCAGCGCCCGTTCTCGAACGCGATCTCGCCGCCCGCGCGGGCTTAGGCTGGGTCGGCAAAAACACCTGCCTTCTCAACCGGAAGAGGGGGTCTTTGTTTTTCATCGCGGAAATTTATACGACTCTGGCGTTGAACGTCGCCACCTTCGAAATGCCCGATCACTGCGGTACTTGCACACGCTGCCTTGAAGCCTGCCCGACGGGCGCCCTCCTCTCCCCTCGCACCCTCGATTCGCGATTGTGTATTTCCTATCTCACGATCGAATCGCGGCAGATTCCCCCCCCTGAGCTCCGGGAAAAAATCGGTGACTGGTTTTTTGGTTGCGACATCTGCCAACTCGTCTGCCCGTGGAACATCAAGATTCACGGGCGCGAACAACTCGAAAGATTGAAAGCCACGCCGAGCGGGCGCGGTCATCTGCTCGAAGATCTCCGATTCATTCTCACGTCATCAAACCGCGAACTCGAACGCACTTTTTCCGGAACCCCTCTGACTCGCGCCGGAGGATGGGGACTCAAACGCAACGCACTCATCGTAGCGGCGAATATGCGAGCCTCCGAACTGCGCGAGGAAATTCAATCCCTTCTTTCCTACCCAAAGCTCGGCGAACTCGCGGCATGGGCTCTCAAACGTCTTTAAGGGCGGGTACCTTTTAAGAGGATTCCTTTTTCGACAAGCGAATCAAATTCACATTGGAGTTCTGAAATATTATGTTGCACTTGTTTTAGAGTTTTTTCGGCGCCAGCCAGAACATCCGAGACTTGCAGGCGGAAGCCTTCGTTCATTTCATCAATAAGAGCCGCTTGTACCGGATTGAGTTCGACGTCCATCAGTGCGCCCGAATATCGCGCCACGACCCGTAACGACGGATAAGGCAATGTCCGTCGCACGATTTGCGCGGTGGGATTTAAGATCACTTCGCCTTCTTGCAGACGTTTCCGTTCGCTTTCGTCATCTTGCGGAGAATAATAAGCCTGAGCCCGAGACCACTCGTAATGAAAGAGTTCCGCCAACTGTTTGTAACCACGACGACGCAAGAACCCCGCAAAGTAGCCGAGGTCGAGCCACGGAGATTGGAGGGAATGCCCCAATTCGCTTTCGTAGTCGGAAACCATTTTTCGCGTTTCAACGCCTTCACCGGCGGCTTTGCGGCTGAACTCGGGCGCTAATTCCTCAAGCCATTCCAGGACGTCTGGAGCAGGCATGTGAACTCTTTCGATCATGTCAAAGGGCTCATGAAGCAAGAGAAGTTCCGCCATTACCGCAGCTTTTTTACCTGGATCGACATGAAGGCGAATGGGGCCTTGCGTTTTTTTCAGCCAGCTTCGCGCTTCTTCCAACAAGCCCGGATCCAGGCGCAAGTCGCTCAACAAGGTCTCGGACTGAATAGACCAAATAATTTTTGTTGCCCCTTCGAGGACGCGCTGACAATAAGAACGGAGCGGGCCTCCGGACACGATCGAAAGATCCAACGAAAGGATCCATGATCCCCCGACCCGTTGGGGGTCTGGCCATGCTTCCGGCTTCATGAAGGGGCGAGGCAAACGCAGATCGATCATTTAAGAGGCCCTTTGAATTCTAAAACCATAATTTGTTTAATTTTTAAGCAGGCTGTACCACCCTTTCCGGTTCCACACGCCCTGGCACGTGACAAGTACACGAATAGTCAGGGATTCTTCTCCGATACCCCGGTTTTGACCGGGAAATACAGCTCTTTAAGCCCCTTATGATGCTTCGTATAATAAACCAGGCAAAAACTATTCACCCTGCTTTTTAATTTTGACGCCCGCCCTTCCTCCCCCTATATCTCCGAGCCGATGAAAAACGCAGAAGACCTTAGCTCAAAATTCATTCATGGGACTCTCATTTCGCTTTTGATTTGGGGAATCCTTTTCTGCGCCGGGCTCGCGCAAGCGGAGCCCATCATCGGCAAGCTGCGTAAACGCGGCTCAAAAGACCCGCTCGAACTCATTCTTTCGGAAACCAAGAAAGTGGTGGCCATTGATGGCCGGCCTGAAATCTTGGGCTACCTGAGGAGTCTGAATAGCGGAGACTCAATCTCCGGCGCTGGCCGTTTCAGCAATGACGGCAAAAAAGTCTATCTCGAATCTCTCGATCGCGTCGGCCTGCGCCAGATTTTGGGGGCTTGGCAATCGACCAGCCGGGAGATTTTCGAGTTCAAGAATTATGATACACTCAATGTTTACGTCCCGACGGTAAAAGACGACGGCGATATCGCGCTTGTGCAAACCCGGTCGCTCAAATACGTGCTGACGCCCGAGAAAGCAAAGCATTTCTCGATATTCATGAGCGATCGAACCGGTCACGTGCGGCTCGGTTTCCTGCAGCTCGATAAGCGCAAAATGGAGATGACGCTGACAGACTCTAATACGGGACAAATCAACGAGAAAATCTCTCTCTGGCCCTTGTTCGCGCAGTGAGCTAAACTCCTCTCGGCATCAGCAGTCGTCCAGCAGAGAGGGAGTAAATGAGTTTTGAGTCAAGCGACTTTCGCTTTCGTGCAGTCGATACGGGTCTCTTTTTTTCCCGAAAAGACCCGTCGGATCCCCGGCTGGGCGAAAGAGCCCTCTCCGTCCCCGCCGAGTCGCCCGAAATCTTGAAAAACAGCCTTAAGGAACACCTGTCCACCGCCGGCGCGGAAGCTTGTGTGGCTGTCGTCGCGGGCTATCCCGACGATGAGGGTATCCAAATCAACGGCGGTCGCATGGGCGCAGTTCTCGCGCCCACGGAAGTCCGTCGCGCTCTTTACAAGATGACCCCGTCTCTTCACGGGCGCTCGATGCCGCTTCTTTTGGATGTCGGGGATCTTGAGATCAAAGAAATTGCCCTCGCAGAACGTCATCGGGCGGCAGCAACCGCGGCGCTGACTTCCTTAAATGCGGGTGCCCTCTGGATCGGAATCGGCGGCGGACACGACTATGGTTACCCGGACGCCGCGGCTTTCTGTGAATGGTGCAAAGCTCGGAACCAACGCCCGCTTGTCATTAACTTCGACGCCCATCTCGACGTGCGACCGACGAGCCATGGGCTTTCAAGCGGCACACCGTTTTACCGAATGCTTGAAGAATTCCCCGAAACCGATTTCGCGGAAATCGGCATTCAAGCCCACTGCAACAGTCGCAGCCATCTCGAGTGGGTGAAATCGAAAGGCGCCCGGGTGCTCACACAAGAAGAGGTCGAAGCTTCCGGTGAACCGATGGTGACGAATATGATTCGGTTGCTTGACGACTGGCTTTTGCGCCGCCGGCCCGTTTTCATCTCAATCGATATTGACGGCTTTTCGTCGGCAGTCGCCCCCGGTTGCAGCCAAAGCTGGGCAACAGGCTTCATGCCCCACGAATTCTTCCCTTGTTTGGATCTTTTAAAACAGCGTCTGGATGTAAAAGCTCTCGGCATCTACGAGGTTTCGCCGCCGCTTGATCACGACATGAGGACGGCAAAGCTTGCCGCGCAAATCATTCACCGGGTTGTTGCATGAGAGGTTTCGGTAGCGACAATCACTCAGGAGTTCATCCCCGGATCTTAAAAGCGATCGAAGACGCGAATGTCGGACACGCGCCGAGCTACGGAACGGACCTCATTACGATCCGCGCCTCCGAAATCGTAAAGGATCACTTGGGTCCGAACGCCGAAACGTTCTTTGTGTTTAACGGCACGGCTGCGAACGTGCTGTGCTTGAGCAATTGCCTCAAGCCGTACCAGTCGGTCCTGGCAAGTTCGCACTCGCACCTCTTTAACGACGAATGTGGCGCTCTTGAACGCGCAGTGGGCGCGCGAACCATCCCGGTGGAAGTGGGACCTGACGCCAAACTCACCGTCCATGCACTGAAACGCCATCTCGTCCGCCGAGGAGATCAGCACCACTCGCAGGTGCGGGCGATCTCGATCACGCAACCGACGGAACTCGGGACCCTTTACTCGATCGACGAAATTCAGGCGATTAGCCATTTCGCGAAGGAAAACAATCTGCTTCTTCATATGGATGGGGCCCGCCTTGTTAATGCGGCCGCAAGCCTCAATACGACGCTTCGAGCGCTCACCACCGACTGCGGCGTCGACGTCTTGTCATTAGGCGGAACGAAGAACGGCCTCCTCTTCGGTGAAGCCGTTGTTTTTTTAAGGCCTGGCCTCTCGCAAGACTTTAAATACCAACGCAAGCAGCTCATGCAACTGCCTTCGAAAACGCGTTTCATCGCCGCTCAATTCGTCGAATTCCTCGGAACAGATCTTTGGCTCGAAAACGCCCACCATGCCAACGCCATGGCTCTCAAGCTTTATGAGGAACTCAAGAACGCATCTTCCGCAGTCGAAATCCAGCACCGGCCGCAGTCAAACGCTGTGTTCGCGAGGTTTCCGCGTTCGTGGGTCTCGAAGCTGAGGGAAACTGCATTCTTTTATGTTTGGGACGAACATACGTTCGTCTGCCGTCTCATGACGACTTGGGATACGCAGCTTGAAGACATCGAGCGTTTCATCGCTCGCGTGCGTGAACTCGATTCTCTCGGTACTCAGGAACGGCCGGGCGGATCCTTTACTCACCGATGATCTTAATCAGGACACGTTTTTTGCGAAGCCCGTCGAATTCACCGTAAAAAATCTGTTCCCACGGGCCGAAATCGAGTCGGCCGTTGGTGATCGCCACGACGACTTCGCGACCGAAAATCTGCCGCTTAATATGCGCATCGCCATTGTCCTCGCCGGTGCGATTGTGACGGTAGGCTGAAATTGGCTCGTGAGGCGCCATCTTTTCCAGCCAGTCCGCGAAATCCTGATGAAGGCCCTTTTCATCATCGTTAATGAATACGCTGGCTGTGATGTGCATGGCGTTAACAAGCACCAGACCTTCTTTGACGCCCGATTCAATAACGGCCTCCTCGACCTGAGGAGTGATGTTAACGAAACCCATACGGGTCGGCAGATTAAACGTAAGCTCGCGTCGGAAAGACTTCATACCGAGAATCTTGCCTTCACTCGGTATCTAAGGTCAAATTTCTGCCAAACCGAACAAGAGGAAGGCAATGAAACCGTATCCGCCGATCGGGTATTCAGAGTATTTGCGAATTCCAGAATTATTATCGCTTCAGAAACTCCGCAGCGAACAACTCACGAACCGACAGGCTCACGATGAGATGCTTTTCATCATCACGCATCAAACATACGAGCTTTGGTTTAAACAAATTCTGACGGAGCTCGACTCGGTACTAGCCATCTTCAGGCAGCCTCGGATCGATGAAGTTGAAATGGGCACGGCGGTCGCTCGTCTCCAGCGGATTACGGAAATCCAAAAACTCCTGATTCAACAGATCTCGGTTCTCGAAACCATGACACCGCTGGATTTTCTCGATTTCCGCGACATGCTCTATCCGGCGTCTGGCTTCCAAAGCTTCCAAAACCGCCTGATCGAAAACAAACTGGGCCTCAAACCCGAGCAAAGGCTCGCATTCAACTCCATGCCCTATCACGCCTACGTAGGACCGAAAGAACAAGAGCTTCTTTTAAGCACGCAAAACGAAGAGTCGCTTTTTGAACTCGTCGACAAATGGCTCGCGAGAACGCCTTTTCTGCAAACCGGCGAGTTCGATTTCTGGACCCATTACCGTGACGCGGTCGAAAGGCTTTT
>Ga0207864_1004561_pt1 | contig 10382 bp, 19 predicted proteins | sample HigsolmetaAR202D_FD_184834 | JGI IMG/M metagenome (GOLD analysis project Ga0207864, IMG submission 184834) | Ionic liquid and high solid enriched microbial communities from the Joint BioEnergy Institute, USA - AR20-2-D (SPAdes) (version 2) ...
GTTCTGAATCAGGTTCAACATGCTCACGGCACCTGACGGAATACCCGCCGCGATACCCGCAAAAATGATGAGCGAAGCACCTTCGCCGAGACCGCGCTCGGAGATCTGCTCACCCAGCCACATGATGAAGCAGGTCCCCGCCGTCAACGTGATAATCGTCATCAGCTGGAACGGCAGGAAGCCGACATAGGGAGCGATCACGAGCGGACGCCCTTCGAAGTTCGAGTTCATCAACCACGAGCTGATCGCGTAGCCCTGGATGATAGCGAGGACCACCGTCCCATAACGGGTGTACTGCGTGATTTTCTTCCGGCCGTGCTCGCCCTCTTTTTTCAATTGCTCGAGATACGGCACAACGGCCGTGAGCAACTGGAAAATAATCGAGCTCGAGATGTAGGGCATGATCCCGAGAGCGAAAATACTGAATTGGTTCAAAGCACCACCGGTGAACGTGTTAAACAGACCGAAAATGCCACCACGGTTCTCGAAAAACTGAAGGACGGTGGCGCTGTCCACCCCGGGCACAGGAATGTGCACACCAAGGCGGTAGACCGCCAACATCGCGATGCTGAACAAGATGCGCTTACGAAGATCCGTATTTTTGGCAAGTCCGTTTAGAGCAGCCACTATTCAATTACCTCAGCTTTACCGCCAGCTTTTTCGATGGCTGCTTTTGCCGCAGCACTGAATTTATGTGCTTTAACCGTCAAGGGCTTCGTCAACTCGCCATTGGCCAGGATTTTCACGCGGCCATAACGCAAAAGACCCGCATTCGCGAGAACTTCCGGAGTAATCTCCGAGCCAAATTTCTCGAGTTGGTTCAGATTGAAGATGTCGTACCGTTTCGTGAATGCGACGTTCGAGAAACCGAACTTCGGCAACCGGCGCATCAAAGGCGTTTGACCGCCCTCAAAGCCCCAGCGAACGCGGCCGCCCGTGCGCGCTTTTTGGCCTTTATGACCTTTACCCGAAGTTTGACCCAAGCCTGAACCGCGGCCACGACCGACCCTCTTCCGACTACCTGTAGAACCCTTCGCGGGTTGCAAATTAGCTAACAGACTCATTGATTCACTCCGGCTTCACTTCCAAGAGATGCTGCACTTTAAAGATCTGACCACGCATAGCAGGGTTGTCCGGAACGACAACTTCCTGCTCACGACGGCGAAGACCGAGACAACGAACTGTATCGCGCTGATCTTTCGTGCAACCAATCAGGCTTCTTTTCAATTTCACACGGAATTGCTTCGCCATTTCCGACCTCACTTGCTCACAGGCTCACTACGGAGCTGTTTCAGTCCGTTCAGGGTCGCCCGCACAGCATTGTGGGCGTTACGAGTGCCCACACACTTCGTCAAAATATCTTTCACGCCAACTGATTCAAGCACCGCGCGAACAGCACCACCTGCGATCACGCCCGTACCGGGAGCCGCCGGCTTCATGATGACTTTTGCGGCACCGAACGTACCCACGACCTCATGTGGGATCGTGCGTCCGTCAACGAGAGGAATCTTTTTGAAGCTCTTCTTCGCGCCACGCGATGCTTTACCGATGGCTTCCGGAACCTCACCCGCTTTACCCGTGCCGTAACCGACTTCACCAGCCTGGTTTCCGACGACGACGAGAGCAGAGAAAGAAAACCGGCGGCCACCCTTAACAACCTTGGCCACGCGTCTGATTGCGACCACCCGTTCTTCGAATTCTTGAGCCTCTTTCTTCTCCACGATATCTCCCTTAGAAATTCAAACCGGCATCACGGGCACCATCAGCCAGCGCTTTAACCCGGCCATGGTAGAGGTAACCGTTACGATCGAAAACCACATTCTTGATATTTTTGCTTAAAGCCCGTTTGGCGATTTCCGCACCAATCGCTTTCGCGGCGTCTTTGTTCGACCCGTTCACGCCCTCGGTGTCGAGCGTCGAAGCCGAAACCAGAGTCACACCTTTCGTGTCATCAATTAATTGAGCATAGATGTGGCGCGTACTCCGGAAAACGCACAGACGCGGACGCTCTGCCGTGCCCTTCACGCGGCGACGAATACGCAACTTTTTCTTTTCTCTCGCCACTACTTTCGGGGAGCTATGCTTGTTCGTCCTTTTTCTCACGGCCTACCTCACTTCAATTACTTACCAGCCGACTTACCTTCTTTACGGCGGAGTTTCTCATCAGTGTACTTCACGCCTTTACCCAAGTAGGGCTCCGGCGGACGGAAGCTGCGGAGCTTGGCGGCAACTTGACCAACGAGCTCTTTGCTTGCGCCGCTCACGGTAATGAGGGTCTGCTTATCCACTTTGATTTCAATGCCTTCCGGAATTTCGAAGTGAATCGGATGGCTGTAGCCGAGCGAAAGCTCAAGCTTCTTTCCGGAGACAGCGGCACGATAACCGACACCAACCAATTCAAGCGACTTCGAGAATCCTTGCGTCACGCCCGTCACGGCGTTCTGAACCAGAGCGCGGTAAAGGCCGTGCAACGCGCGCGACGTTTTCGAATCATCCCGGCGAGTCAGAATGATCTGTCCGTTTTCGAACTTCGCCGAGACTTCCGGACGCATGGCGACTTTCTGAGACCACTTCGCTCCTTGAACGATCACCTCGTTCTGGGGAGTGATCGTGACCTTCACGCCATCAGCCACTGTAACCGGTGCCTTACCAATCCTAGACATAATCCACCTACCTTTAAGCGGCTCCGACTTACCAAACCGTGCAGATCAATTCGCCGCCGAGCTTCTTCTCAACAGCTTCCTTATTGCTCATCACGCCTTTGCTCGTGCTCAGAATCGAAATGCCGTACCCGGAACGAACGTTCGGGATCTCTTCACAACGCACGTAAACGCGGCGGCCGGGCTTGCTCACGCGGCTGATGTTCGAGATCACGTGACGGCCCTTTTCGTCATAGCGCAAGTAAACGCGCATCATTCCTTGCTTACCGTCTTTCACAACTTTGAAAGACTTGATGAAGCCCGCATCGCGCAAAACCGTCGCGATGCCGACGCGCATGTTGGAGCTCGGGACGTCCACTTTTTCGTGTTTCGCAGATCCCGCGTTTCTGATGCGTGTGAGGAACTCGCCAATCGTATCCATCTTAATCCTGCTCCTATATCCCCTAAATCACTTACGGAACGGCATTCCCAGTGCTTCTAACAACGCACGGCCTTCCGCATCCGTCTCCGCCGTCGTGCAAATCGTGATATTCATACCGCGCACTTTATCGACACGGTCGTAGTTGATTTCGGGGAAGACGATTTGTTCTTTCAGACCCAAGTTGTAGTTGCCGCGGCCGTCAAAGCCTTTGTTCGGAAGACCGCGGAAGTCGCGCACGCGCGGAAGCGCGAGGTTCATCAATCGGTCGAGGAACGACCACATTCTTTCGCGACGGAGGGTCACCCGCGCGCCAATCGGCATACCTTCACGCAGCTTGAAGTTCGAGATCGATTTTTTCGCATGCGTGATGACAGCTTTTTGGCCCGTGATCACAGTCAACTCTTCCGCAGCTGTTTGCACCAGCTTCGGGTTTTGAGTCGCTTCGCCCAAGCAAACGTTGATGACGACTTTCTCGATGCGCGGGACCTGCATGGCACTCTTAGCGCCCAATTGCTTCACCAAGCTGGGCACGACTTCTTTATGATATTTTTCTTGTAACCGGTTCACGTGCTTCACGGCGACTTCACCTTCTTCAAAGTCTTCCCACTCAACTCAATCAGAGAACTTCCGGCGCGAGCGAAACGATCTTTACGAACTGCTTCGCGCGCAATTCCCTCGCGACAGGGCCGAAAATACGGGTTCCGATCGGCTCCTTCGCGTTGTTGATCAAAACTGCCGAGTTATCGTCGAAGCGGATGTAGCTTCCGTCCGGGCGACGGGTTTTGTGAACCGTCCGGACAATCACAGCTTTCGCCACATCGCCTTTTTTGACCTTCGAGTTCGGCAAAGCTTCTTTGATCGAAACGACGACGATGTCACCCAAGGTCGCGTAACGACGGCCCGTTCCGCCCAAAACCTTGATGCACATCACTTCTTTAGCGCCCGAATTGTCTGCGACACGCAGACGCGTTTGCATCTGAATCATGCCTCAACTCCCTCGGTCCTGTTGCCAGTCTTGATCACTTCCGCGAGCATCCAGCGCTTCGTTTTGCTCAAGGGACGCGTTTGGAAGATACGGACGGTATCGCCGATCTTCGCAACGTTGTGCTCGTCGTGCGCCTTGAAGACCGAAGTGCGCTTCACGAATTTTCCGTACTTCTTATGACGGACCAGACGATAGATGAGAACCGAGATCGTTTTGTTCATCTTATCGCTGATCACTTCACCGACCACCTCGATACGGCGGCCACGGGTATTCTTTTTGTTAGCTTCCGGCATAGTCATCTCTCATCAACCTTTCGCAGCGGACTTCGCTGCCTTGCCGCGAGTTTTAACCGTACGTTTCGCCGAATTCGCTTCGGATTTAGCTGCGAGTTTCTTAGCGCTCAATGCCGTTTGGAGTCGAGCGATATCCCGACGAGCGAAACGAATCGTCATCGGGTTCGCCAGCTGTCCGAGGGCATTTTTCATACGCGCGTCGAAGAGCTGCTTGCGCAGTTCTTTAATCCGTTTAACGAGCTCTTGCTCCGCCAAGCCGGCAATATCCGCATACTTCATAATTACTCCCGAACCAGAAACTTCGTTTTCATCGGCAGCTTATGGCTCGCCAACCGGAATGCTTCTTCCGCTTGCTCTCTGGTAACGCCGTTGATTTCAAAAAGCACTTGGCCCGGTTTCACAACAGCGACCCACAATTCAGGGTTACCTTTACCGGAACCCATCCGCACCTCAGCCGGCTTCTTCGTCACAGGCTTATGCGGGAACGCTCGAACCCAAACTTTTCCGCCCCGCTTAACGCTCCGGCTGATCGCGATACGGCTCGCCTCGATTTGGCGGGCCGTCAACCAACCGTCTTCGACTGCTTGCAATCCAAAATCGCCGAAGGCGACGGTATTGCCGCGAGCAGCGACACCTTTCCTGCGGCCTTTATGCTGCTTGCGATATTTCACTCGCTTAGGACTTAACACGACCGGCCTCCTCAACTTCACGCTGCGACAACACGTCGCCTTTGTAGATCCACACTTTGACGCCGATGATTCCGTAGGCCGTCAATGCTTCAGAGAAGCCATAGTCGATATCGGCACGGAGAGTGTGTCTCGGCACGCTCTTCTCCGTGTAGCCCTCCGTACGTGCGATTTCAGCACCATCAAGGCGGCCCGAAACCTGAACCTTGATACCGCGGACACCGCCACGGATCGCGGCTGCCATCGCCTTCTTCAGGGCACGACGCCAAGAAATTCGCTTCTCAAGTTGCGTCGCGATGTTCTCGGCGACCAGCTGAGCGTCGATATCCGGCTTACGAACTTCTTGAATATTGATGAAGACTTCGTTCGACGTCAGACGCTGAACATCAACCTTGAGCTGGTCGATACCAGCGCCTTTTTTACCGATCACGACACCCGGACGCGCAGTCGAGATGATGATCTTCACTTTTTTCGCCGCGCGCTCCATTTCGATGCGCGAAACGCCCGCATGCTTCAGCTTCTCTTGCAGATAGCGGCGCAATTTGAAGTCTTCGTGCAAGTTTTCGAGATAAAGCGGGCCTTTCGCGTACCAACGCGAATCCCAAGTGCGAATAACACCAACTCTGAGTCCAATCGGGTTAACTTTCTGTCCCACAGTTCTTACCTTTCATCCAAGATCAGGTTGATGTGGCTCGACTTACGCTTAATCGGAGTCGCACGGCCTTGCGCGCGCGGACGATAGCGACGAAGCGACGGCCCCATATCGACTGACAAATGCTTGATGTAAAGGTTGTCGACATCGACAACTTGCTTTTGTTCAGCGTTCGCGACCGCCGACTCGATCAACTTTTTAATCAAAGCCGCCGGCTTTTGAGGCATGAACGAAAGAATCTTGAGGGCTTCGTTCACGTCCTTGCCGCGAACCATGTCGGCCAAAATACGAGCTTTCTGGCTCCCGACCCGGCAATTTCTGAGTTTCGCTTTAACTTCCATCGCCTAAACCTCAACCTTTCGCCGGCCCACCTTTGGCGGCCTTCTTCTCAGCGTGACCGTGGAACGTACGCGTCGGCGCGAATTCACCGAACTTATGACCGATCATGTTCTCAGTGACGTAAACAGGGACGAACTTGCGGCCGTTGTGAACCGCAAACGTCAATCCCACCGCCTCAGGAAAAATCGTCGAGCGGCGAGACCAAGTCTTGATCACTTTTTTGTCGCCCTTCTCGATCGCGTTCATGATCTTCTTCCACAGATGGTGATCGATGAAAGGGCCTTTCTTGATGGAACGTGCCACTTGCGACTCCTCTTACTTACGTCTCTTCACGATTTGAGAATCGGTCCGTTTATTATTACGAGTCTTAAAGCCTTTGCACGGCTGACCCCACGGAGTAACAGGGTGATGCCCTTTACCCACGCCTTCACCACCGCCCAGCGGGTGGTCGATCGGGTTCATCGCCATACCGCGGACCGCCGGACGTTTACCGAGCCAACGGTTACGACCAGCTTTACCGATCTTGATGTTCTCGTGTTCCGTGTTTCCAACCTGACCGATCGTCGCTTTACAGGTCGAAAGAATCTGGCGAACTTCACCGCTCGGCATGCGGACTTGGCAGTATTGGCCAAGTTTCGCAACCAGAGTTGCACCGACACCAGCTCCCCGAGCGATTTGTCCGCCTTTACCCGGACGGAGCTCGATGTTGTGGATCACGGTACCAGTCGGGATCGCTGCAAGCGGAAGCGTATTCCCCGGCTTGATATCCGCTTTTTCACTCGAGATGACCTGATCACCAACCGAGAGACCCAGCGGCGCGACGATGTAAGCCTTCGCCCCATCGACATATTGGAGGAGGGCGATACGAGCCGTACGGTTCGGATCGTACTCGATTGCGACAACCTTCGCCGGAATATCCGTTTTCGTACGTTTGAAGTCGATCAAACGATAACGGCGTTTGTGACCACCGCCTTTATGACGGATAGTGATCCAACCGTGGTTGTTACGAGCCGCACGACGACGGAGTGGCTCTGTCAGCGAGCGCTCGGGTTTCTTTTTCGTCAATTCCTTGAAGTCATAACCCGTCATTGCACGACGGCCAGGACTTCTGGGCTGATAGGTTTTGATACCCATGATGATTACGCTCCCTCAAAAATCGAAATTTTTTCGCCCTGCTTTAATTTCACCAAAGCCTTTTTCCAGTACTTTGGCGGCCCGAGCTTAATCTGCTTACGGAAATAACGTCCGCGGCAAATCATCGTGCGAACAGCTTCAACTTTCACGTCAAATGCGAGCTCAATCGCCCGTTTGATTTGGGTCTTGTTAGCACGCAAATCGACTTCGAAAGCGTAAGTGTTCGAGTCCTCGGCGTGGCCCGCGTTTTTCTCACTGATCAATGGCTTCTTAATGATCTCGTACATTGTTTACCTCACCATCATTCCAAGCCACACCGGCTGGCGATGCGCTCAAGCGAAGCCTTCGTTACGATTGCCGTATCGTACTTGAGCAAATCGTAAACGTTCATTCCATCAACAGGATAATACCGATACTTTTGAAGGTTACGAGCCGCGCGCAAGAACAACTCATCCGCTGTCACGTCGATCAAAACAGCCTTCTCGACGCCGAACTTTTTCAAACGCTTCGCCAGCTCGTTGGTTTTGCCTTCGGACTTCATGTCGTTAACGACAAAGAAGCGACCCTCAGAATGGAGATACGAGAGCGCCGAACGCAAACCGGCTTGGCGGACCTTCTTCGGAAGAGTGTACGAATAGTCGCGAGGTTGCGGCCCAAAAACCGTACCACCACCAGGCATGAGTGGCGAGCGGCTCGAACCTTGGCGAGCGTTACCCGTGCCCTTTTGTTTAAACGGCTTCTTACCGCCACCGGAGACGAGACCTTTAGTCTTCGTCGCCGCTGTGCCTTGGCGGCGTTTAGCCAATTGCCAACGGACAACCGTGTGAAGGATGTCCTTGCGAACCGGCTGTTCAAAAATGGCAGCAGGAAGCTCAACTTCACCGACTTTATTTTTATCCCAATCGAAAACTGCGACTTTTGCCATTTTCTTACTCTTTCATAAGTTTCACGAGCGTGTTGCGAGCGCCCGGAACCGGACCCTTCACCACAACAATGCCTTCGTTCGGAAGAACATCGATCACGCGCACATTACGGATCGTAACGGTTTCAGCACCCATGTGACCCGGAAACTTCTTGCCGGGCATGATACGACCGGGCCAAGTTCTGTTACCGCTCGAACCGGGTTGACGGTGGAATTTCGAACCGTGCGATGCCGGACCACCACCGAAGCCCCAACGACGAACAGAACCTTGGAAGCCCTTACCCTTGGAGGTTGCGGTCACACGAACGACATCGCCTTTCGCAAGGCTCTCGATCGAAACACGGCTACCGACCGTGATGCCGTCAACATTGTCTTGGCGAATTTCTTTTACGAAATGAGCGCCGAACTCAAAGCCGGCTTTTTTGAGATGGCCAATTTCAGGCTTCGTGGAGTTGGAAGCCTTCTTCGGACGGGATGCGATTTGGACAGCCGTATAGCCATCTTTCTCTTTCGTCTTCACTTGGGAGACGATCCACGGCTCCATCTTGAGGATGGTCACGGCGACAGCCTCGCCGTCTTCGGTCCACACCGAAGACATCCCCATTTTGTGAGCATAGATTCCTTTCAACTTAACGCTCTGTTGAGCGCCAGCGGTTGCCATCGATTCTCCCTCGGCACCTCCGGTACCGGGGGACTGGTCGGCGACGCCGCCAGCTTGATTATTTTCCGTCATGATTCACCTGCTCCCTCAAACAACAGACAGTTTGATCTCCACGTCGACGCCAGCCGAAAGATCGAGCTTCATGAGCTGATCCACTGTTTGCTGAGTCGGCTCCAAAATATCCAGCATTCTCTTATGAGTCCGGATTTCAAATTGCTCACGAGACTTCTTGTCCACGTGAGGCGAACGAAGAACCGTATATCTGTTAATCCGCGTCGGCAACGGAATAGGACCTGCCACACGAGCACCTGTCCGGCGAGCCGTTTCAACGATTTCTCGCGTCGACTGATCCAGAAGCTTGTAGTCAAACGCCTTCAGACGAATGCGGATCTTTTGACTCTGCATAATCGACTCACTTCACCAGTTGTTTTCTTAGTAATTTCAGGACCTTAGAGAATTGCCTCAAGACCCTTATAAATTTGTAATGCCGATCCCAAAGCCGGTAAGCCTGCGACTTCTCAGCGAAATCGCCGACGGCAAGGAAATTTTGGCGTCACAAGTCGGCGAGTATGCATGTGCAGACGATGAGTTGTCAAAACAAATTCATCGATTTTCTACGCGTTCACTCTTCAAACTCACCTGAAAACCTTGCTTCGCCTTCGGGACGGTTCCCTCCCCCACCTCTTTACCGTTAAATCCGGCCCATTCGCGCCAAAATCTCCTGGGAGATCTTGGGAGGGACCGGAGCATACTCCTCAAATTCCATCGTAAAGGTCCCACGCCCTTGCGTCAGGGACCTCAAATCCGTTGCGTAGCCGAACATGGTTGCCAGCGGAACCTCCGCGTCGACAACCTGCGTGCCACCCCGCGCCGTCATACTCAGAACTTTTCCACGGCGGGCATTCAGGTCACCGATAACGTTGCCCATAAATTCATCAGGGGTTGCCACTTCAACCTTAAAAATGGGCTCAAGCAGAATGGGCCCTGCATTCCGGGCCGCCTCGCGGAATGCGTTCGCGGCCGCGATCTTATAAGCCATCTCGGAAGCCATTTCTTCGTTGTAGATCGCGTCCACAAGAACAGCCGTGAAATCCATCATCTGATAACCGGCCAACACACCGTTTTCAAGCGACTCCCGAATACCTTGCTCAATGGGCAACAAAAACTGTTTAGGCAGCTGATTTTCAGCCAACTTATTGACGAATTTAAAGCCGGAACCCCGATCGGCCGGTTCAAGCTCGATAATCGCATGGCCGAATTGGTTTTCGCCGGCGATCTGCCGCTCGACTTTCGATTCACCTCGAGCTTTTTGTGTGATCGTTTCGCGATACGTGACCTGCGGCTTACCGACGTTCGCTTGAACCTTGTATTCGCGCAAAAGACGATCGACCAGGATTTCGAGATGCAACTCACCCATACCGGCAAGGAGAGTTTGACCGGTTTCAGGATCGAAACGGAGCCGGCACGAAGGATCTTCCTTCTGCAACTTCTCCAGACCTTGCATCATCTTGTCTTGATCGGCGCTCGACTTCGCTTCAATCGCGACCGCGATCACAGGCTCGGGGAATTGAATCGATTCCAAAACGACCGGATGAGACGTATTGCAGAGAGTGTCACCTGTCACGGTGA
>Ga0207864_1004564_pt1 | contig 10369 bp, 7 predicted proteins | sample HigsolmetaAR202D_FD_184834 | JGI IMG/M metagenome (GOLD analysis project Ga0207864, IMG submission 184834) | Ionic liquid and high solid enriched microbial communities from the Joint BioEnergy Institute, USA - AR20-2-D (SPAdes) (version 2) ...
ATCCCGGCCTTGAGCTTCCGGCCCACGTCACGGCCGTCGGGGCAATCACCAAGCCAGGCGGGCAACGCGCCGCCTACTACAAGGAAGTTCCGATCTTCCTCAAGCTCGATCAAATGGACCCTCGCGTCATCCCCGACCTCTCTGTAAGCGCGGACATCATCCTCGACACCGCGCCGGAGGCCACCATTGCGCCTCTTGCCTCTATCTTCCGCGACGGTCCTAAATCCGAACCTTATGCTTGGGTCAGGGTGGGAAATACGTTTGAGAAGCGGCCCGTCGAACTCGGGCTTGAAAACAACATTTCCGTTGCCGTAACCAAGGGGCTGCGTGCGGGCGACGTCGTCGCGCTGGAGCCGCCGCGCTTTGGCCCAAAGCAGCAAATTGCCGGAGTGCAGCGCCAGTAGGAGGTTTTCCATGTCCAAAGACGTCAAACCGAAGCAGCGTATTGGCCAGGTTCCGAAATCGCGAAAGAGGAAGATCTTAACCTGGACCGCCGTCGTTGCGGTGCTGGGCGGCGGTGGTTATGCGGCCATGCATTATGGCGGCACGACGCCGGTCGAGGTGCCGGTTGCCCGGGCTCGTGTGGCTGATTTTGTGATCTCGATCAAGGCTCGCGGCGAAGTGCGCAGCACGCGCTCGGTCATTCTGACCGCGCCACAGGTTCCCGATCCGCGCATCGTCCGGCTGGCCGAATCGGGCAAGCCGGTGAAGAAGGGCGATGTCGTAATCGAGTTTGATGCAGCGCAGCAGGAGCAGAATTACCTGGAATACGCGACTTCGGTCCGCACCGTTGACAGCGAAATCGTGCAGATGGCTGCCTCGCACCGGATCATCGACGAATCCGACGCGATGAACCTGATGACGGCGCAGTACAACCTCCAGCGCGCGGAGCTCGAAGCGAGCAAGGCGGAAATTCTCTCGGCGATCGAAGGCGCAAAGAACCGGATCGACGTCGGAATCTCGAAGGGTGAACTGGAGCAGGTCCAGACAGCCGTAAAATCGCACGACATATCGCAAAACGCAGACCTCGAACGGCTCCAGCAGAAGAAGGACAAGACAATCCGGGATGTGGAGCGTGCCAAGGGGTATCTGTCCAAGATGGTGGTCCGTGCTCCAAGCGACGGTATCGTCAACATCCTGCCCAACTCCCGGACGCAAGGAGCCTGGGGGCAGACGCCGCCTCCATTCAAGGAGGGCGATCGTGCCTGGACCGGCGCCGCCATCGCAGAAATTCCCGATCTTTCTGAAATGCGCGTTGAGCTGAAGCTCGAAGAGGTGGATCGAGGCAAAGTGAAGCTGGGACAGAAGATTCGCGTTCGCGTCGACGCCATTCCCGATAAGGAATTCTTCGCCGAACTCGATTGGATCAGCCCGATCGCTTCGGTTGCCTTCCGGGGCTTTGGCATGTCCGATAAGAGCTTCCCTGCTCGCGCTACGCTTAAGAATCTCGACCCGCGCCTTCGGCCAGGTATGAGCGCCACAGCCGAAATCATCATTGAGAGCGAACCGAACCGCCTCCTCATTCCGATCCGCGCGAGCTTCATGCATCAGGGTAAGCCGGCGGTTTACGTTCAGAAGGGCCAGAATTTCGAGATCCGCGTGATCGAAGTCGGCAAGAGGAACGACACCGACATGGTGGTTCTCAGCGGGTTGAAAGAGGGAGAGATGGTGACTCTCGAGAACCCGGAAGAGGCGGCGAAGCGCGCCAAGAAATTATAGCGTCAAGTTGCTCACATGAAAAAAGTTCTCATTCGTTTGACCCTCGTGCTGGTCGTGGGTGCTGCTGTCTGGGGCGGCTACCGGGTCCTGAAAGCGCTGCCGGAGCGCCAGGAGCAGATTCCCGTTACACGCGTCCGGCGTGGCGATGTCGTCGTCCGAAGTTACTCCAGGGGCGAGCTCCGCGCCGTGCGATCGGTAACGCTCACCGCACCCAACCTGTTTGGGACGGTGCAGGTCACCAAGCTGGCGGCGCTCGGTTCGTTCGCTCGCGAGAAAGATCTGATTGTCGAGTTTGACGACGCCGAGGTGCTGTCGCGTCTGGAAGACAAGCAGCTCGAACTGGACCAGACTGACGAGCAGATCAAGAAGGCTCAGGCCGATCTGGCCATTCGCAACAACCAGGACGAGGTCGAGCTGCTGCGCGCCCGTTACGCAGTCCGGCGCGCCGAGCTCGAGGTGAAACGCAATGAGCTGGTTTCGGCGATTGATGCGAAAAAGAACATTCTCAGTCTCGAAGAGGCGCAGCGCCGCCTGAAGCAGCTCGAAAGCGACATTAAGTCCAGGCGCGAGCAGGCACAGGCCGAGCTCGCCGTGCTCCGTGAGCGGCGCAACAAGACTCTGGTTGAAATGAACCGCGAGCGCGCGAGATTGAGCCAGGTAAAGCTTCTGGCGCCGATCAGCGGCCTGGTCGCAATCAAGCAAAATCGCACGGGATTTGGAATGTTCGGCATGCAGGTGCCCGACATCCGCGAAGGGGATCAGGTGCAGCCTGGAATGCCGATAGCGGAAATCCTTGACCTCTCCGAACTCGAAGTCGTGGCTCGCGTGCCGGAGCTGGACCGCGCCAACCTCAGGGAAGGCCAGGAAGTCCTTTTGAGCCTTGACGCGATCCCCGAAAAGAAGTTCAACGGCAAAATCAAGGCCATGAGCGGTACCGCGACCGCGAATATGTTCTCGTCGGACCCGCAGAAAAAGTTTGAAGTCATCTTCTCCATTGACATGCGCCAGCTTCTCTCCGCCTTGGGGGCCAAGCCCGACCAGGTGGCGCGAATCATGGCGACTGCAGAGGAGAATCGCAAGAAGCCGATCGCCTCGACGCTGGCCTCGATGTCGCCGGCTGGTTTTGATCCGTCCCAGGGGCCCGCGTTCCTTCCGGCCGGTGGGTTTTCAGGCGAAGGGCCGGGCGGCGGTCCAATGATGGGAGGCCAGGCGGGACCTGTGGCACAGGGCGGAGCGGATGGTGCTGCCGGCGCAGGTCGTCAGGGCGGCGGAATGCGTGGGAGGGGATCTGGCGGTGCTTTCGGCAACATGTCGCCCGAGGATGCGCAGAAGATGCGCGACGCAATGCAAAAGGTTCTCGCCGGGCGAAACATGCGTGACCTCTCCCCCGAAGAGCGACGCAAGGTGATGGAGGAGGCCGCCAAGAAGGCAGGCGTTACATTGCCGGAAGGCGGACAGCGCATGAGGTTTGGTTTTGCGGGTCCTGGCGGACAAGGCGGACCGGACGCTCTCGGAGGACGGCCATTTGGTTTAAGGTCGCCCTACACCGAAAGCGAACTCGCCAATGCAAAACTGCCTCCTCCTCCGGAAGAAGACAGTCAGCTAGACGTTCTGTTGCGTCCTGGGCTCCTCGCGGACGTGGAGATTATTGTCGAAAAGATTCCGGAGGCACTGCATATACCCAACCAGGCGGTCTTTGAGAAGGACGGAAGGCCGGTCGTCTACGTCAAGGAGGGCAGCAGGTTCGAGGCACGCCCGATCAAGATCGCGAAGCGCAGCGAATCCACGACCATCATTCAGGAGGGCCTTGAGGAAGGCGAGGTGATCGCGCTTTCTAATCCGGACGAGAAACCGAACAGCAAGAAGAAGAAATCCGAATCAAAGGGCAATGGCGGCGGTAGCCCCTTGGGTGGCATGCCTGCCGGCGGTGGAGCAGGGAGATAGGAAAGAGAATGTCAGCATTTGCCGGCTACCTACCTGAACTTTACATGGGGCTTTCGAGCCTCCTGGTACACAAGCTGAGAAGCTTGTTGACCATGCTCGGCATGATCTTTGGCGTTGGCGCGGTTGTCGCCATGCTTTCGATTACGGCCGGGGCGCAGAAGGAAATGATGAGCTACATCGACCTTCTGGGAGTCAACAACATCATCGTGGAAGCCAAGGAGGCAGTGGATCGTAATGAGCTTCAGGCCCGGCGAGCTATTTCTCCCGGCCTTACGTTCCGTGATTTCCGGGCGATTGCGGAAAACGTCAGCGGGATCGAAGCGCTGACGCCTCGCAAGCGATTCAAGCCCTTGAAGATTCTTCCGAAGACCGCAGCCGATCCGCCGCTGCTGATCGGCGTCCAGCCAAACTTTCTCGAGATTAATAATCTGCGTGTTGTAGAGGGCCGGTTCTTTAACGACGACGACAACGAGCGATCCGCGGCAGTGTGTGTCCTGGGTGAATCGGCGAAGGTCAATCTGCTGGGATACGAACCAGCGGTCGGAAAGTACATCAAGATCAATGACACCTGGCTGCAGGTGATTGGCGTTCTGGCGCAGCAGGCAACGGCGGATACCGAGGTTGAAGGGCTTGAAGTCGTCAACCGGAACAACCTGGTCATCGCTCCGCTGAACACGGTGATGCGCCGATTTGAAGATAACAACAGCTATCTCAAGGATGAGATCGACGGGATCTACATCAAGGTGGCGTCCGGCACCGATTCCATCGAGACCGCGTCCGTAGTTACGGCCATTTTGAACGCGACCCACAAGGACGCCGGCGACTTTACGATCACGGTTCCTGCCGGCTTGTTGGAGCAGAAGAAGCGGACGCAGTTCATCTTCAGCGTGGTCATGATTTGTATTGCCGGTATCTCGCTTCTGGTGGGCGGTATCGGCATTATGAACATCATGCTTGCGACGGTGCTCGAGCGTACCCGGGAAATTGGCATTCGGCGCGCCATCGGCGCCAGGCAGGCCGACATCATACGCCAGTTCCTTACTGAGGCCGTGTTGATCTCGATCTTAGGCGGTTTGATCGGTATTGCTTTCGGTTTCAGCCTTTCCCGGATCATTGCTGCCGCGGCAGGCTGGTCCACGGTCGTGACCTGGAGCTCCATTGCGGTTGCGTTTGGCGTCTCGGTCGGTATTGGACTCCTGTTTGGCATCTACCCTGCCGTGCAGGCTGCGCGGCTCGATCCCATCGAAGCGATTCGTTACGAGTAAATGGTCATGCGCATTTTGGCAATCTTTCTTGCAATCCTGGGCGTACTGCCTCTGGCGGCACAGGTATCGGAGCCATCGGCGGCCTCCGAAGAGTTTACGGCTCCCTGGGTCGGTACCCGAGCCTATTTCAACCGCGTCTTCAAGGATCCAAACCCCAGGGTGCAATTGCGAGCGCCTTCCCGGCTCGAGGACTACCTGGTCGACGGCAAGCTGGAGTTGTCGCTCAAAGCCTATCTTGAGCTGGTCATGGCAAACAACACCGACATTGAAATTCAGCGGCTGAGCATAGAGATGCCCAAGAATGCGATTCAGCGCGCTTTCAGTGTCTTTGATCCGCTGTTTAACGCGAACTTTTCCGCCACGCGCAGCAAGACCCCTGCAGCCGATCAGCTCGCCGGCGCTCAGACCGTTTCGAACCTGAACCAGCCATTCAGCGTTGGATTCCAGCAGCTCCTGCCGACCGGAACGCAAGTCAGCACGAACTTCGGCTGGACCAAGACCTCCACAAACAGCGCGTTCCAGGTTATGAATCCGGCGATCCGCTCGAACTGGCGGATGGGCTTTACCCAGCCGCTGATGCGCAATCGCGGGAATGAGATCACAAAGCTTCAGATCAATATTGCGCGTAGCCGGCTGAGATCGTCGGAGTATAACGTCGAAGACCAGATCATGCGTCTGCTGGTCCAGGCCGAAAACGCGTACTGGGCGGTTGTGGAAGCGCGCGAATCGCTGAAGGTCCAGGAACAGGGCCTTGCGTTGGCCGACCAGTCGCTCAAACGGACTATGCGGGAGCTGGAGCTGGGCGCGACTTCGCAGCTTGAGGTCTTCCAGCCTCAGCAGACTTATGCAACGGCCGAAATTGCCGTGACACAGGCAAGGTACCGGCTGGCGCAGGCGGAGGATGCCCTCCGGCGGCAGATGGGAGCGGACCTCGATCCTCGCTTCCGGGATGTGCCGATTGTCCTTACGGAAAGTGTTCTGCCTCCTACCGACGAAGCCGACTTTGACAAGGAAAAGCTGGTGGAGCTTGCACTGAGCAAGCGGCCCGATCTTCTGGCTGCTCGCCAGGCGCTCGACGTGGACGACCTGAATATCAAGTCGGCCAGCAATTCCCTTCGTCCCCAGTTCGACCTTGTCGCGAACTACACCACGCAGGGGCTCGGCGGGAATCGCTTTGAGCGTCAGTTTGGCGACGAGAACCCCATCCTGGTCTCCACCGGCGGCTTTGGTTCTTCTTTGAACCAGCTCTTCGGCTTCGGCTTTCCAGTCTTCAATTTTGGCTTGCAGCTTCAGTTGCCCCTTCGCGACCGCCGGGCTTCGGCGGATCTTGCCGATGCCTTGGTGCAGAAGAAGCTCGATGCACTTCGCGTCCGGCAGACCGAGCAGAATATACGGCTTGAAGTGCTGAACGCCATTAACCAGGTGGAGAACAGCCGCGCAAGTGTGAAGCTTGCTCAGATTGCCGTAGACTTCGCAAACAAGAGGTTGGAAGCGGATCAGAAGCGCTACGACCTCGGGACCATCAACATCTTCTTCCTCCTCGACGCCCAAAGGGCTTTGATCCAAGCCCAGGCAGACCTCGTTCAACAGTCGGTTCAGTACCGCCGCAACCTGTTGAATCTTCTGCAGCGAACTGGCCAGCTGTTTGAAGAGCGCAACATCGTGCTACAACATTAAGGGGCTGTTTCTGCTTGTGCGCCCGGCTCGCGCCGGGCGCGCCGGCCCGCTTCGACATCCATGGGCCGGATTCGAATTCTCTCCGACAACGTTGCCAATAAAATCGCGGCCGGCGAAGTCGTGGAGCGTCCTGCGTCGGTAGTCAAGGAGTTGCTCGAAAACTCCCTGGACGCTGGCGCAACGGACTTGCGCATTGATGTGGAATCCGGGGGCCGGCGTCTCCTCAGAGTGACCGATAACGGATGCGGAATGATGCGCGACGACGCGCTCCTTGCGTTCGAGCGGCATGCGACCAGTAAGCTCAGCGATGTTAAGGACCTGGAGGCGATCGCGACGCTTGGCTTTCGCGGGGAAGCTCTCCCATCGATCGCCGCGGTCTCGCGGCTTGTGCTCGAGACGCGGACGTGTGAAGAAGCGACTGGCACGCGCGTCGAGCTAGCCGGAGGGAAGCTGCTGAGCTGCGAGGAAGCCGCGCTCGCACCCGGTACCGTGATCACCGTCCGGGATCTCTTCTTCAACGTCCCCGCGCGAAGGAAGTTTCTTCGGACCGAGCAAACCGAACTCGCCCATATCGCCTCTCTGGTTACCCATTACAGCCTCGCTCATCCCGATAAGAGCTTCCACTTGCGAAACGGGGCCAATGACCTTCTGCGTGTGACGCCGGTCGAGGAACTCCGGGAGCGCGTTTTCCAGGTCTTCGGAAGCCGCATATTGGAAGACCTTGTCGATCTGGGCACGCAGGAGCGCGAGCTGCCCGCTCCTCCCGGTGCTGAACCGGGCGAGTCAGGACCCGTGTTCCTTCTGCGGGGATTCGTGTCGCGTCCCCAGGTTCAGAAGCTAAATCGAAACTCCATCTTCCTCTTTGTCAACAGGCGTCTGATCAAAGACAGGCTGCTGCTGCATGCGATCACTTCGGCTTATCACAACCTGATTCCTCCTGCCTGCTATCCGTTCGCGCTTCTCTTCCTCGATTGCGATGCAGCGGAAGTCGACGTTAACGTTCATCCGTCCAAAACGGAGGTCCGTTTTCGAAACGCCACCGTTGTTCACGATTTCGTGAGGGATGCGATACGGGAGACGCTGATGGAGGCGCGGCCGGCGGCGAGCGTCCCTGTCGGCCATATCACACCGCAGCCCGCCCCCCAGCCCGGGGCGAGGCTCCCCTACTCCGAGTTTTCACAGCAGATTGAAAACGTCCGGCTGGAGCCGGACCTGGAAGCCGTTCCGCCCGCTCGTGAACCAGGAGCTTCCACTCCTGCTGTTCCTGATGAGCAGCAGTTGCCGGAGTTCACGCTACGGGCGGAGCCGGGACCCGTGCCCCGATTGGATTTCACCGCTGATCCTGTCACGTTTCCCGGGTCGGAACCCCCGCCTCCTGTCGTTCCTCCCCTGCGTCTGCGAGTACCGGATACTCACGGGAGTTTCCCTGCCGGATTGTTCACGGACACCGGTTCTCTCACGTCCCTGCCTGAGCTCCGTCCTCTCGGCCAGCTTCATGACAGCTTCATTGTCGCCGCCGGCCGCGATGGACTTTGGATCATCGACCAGCACGTCGCCCATGAGCGCATTCTGTTTGAGAAGGTCCTGCGGGAAAGGGCCGCGGGAAGAGCTGAGACACAGCGCCTGCTCATGCCCATCCTCGTCGAACTCACTCCAAGCCAGCAGGTTGAGTATGCCCGTATCGCCACGGAGCTGAACGCGATCGGATTTGAGTCTGAACCCTTCGGCACGCGCACGATCGCCGTGAAAGCCGTGCCTGCCGGGGTTGCCTTGAGCGACGTAGAAAAGCTGATTTACGAGATCCTGGAGATCGGCGAGGGGGAACTCCGCAAGCTCACGCTTGATGATCTGCGCCGCGGACTCGCTGCGACCGTTGCGTGCCGCGCGGCGATTAAGATCAACACGCCGCTCGACGCGGCCAAGATGCAATACCTTCTCGATGCGCTTTCAAAGACGGATAACCCGATGAGCTGTCCGCACGGGCGCCCGATTGCACTCCGTTACGGCACAAGAGATATCCTCCGGGCCTTTCACAGAATCTAGCTGCACGCAAGTTACCGCGTGACTTCCGACTTTCGACGGACGCCTCCGAGCTGCGCTTCTTCGAGCCGCTTCGTTTCCTGCCAGGTGTAGATCATCCGGTGAGCCACCGTCAGGTTGCCGAGTACGGCAATCACCCACAGCACCGGAGCCATGCGGTTGAAGAGCGCCCCGATAATGAGCAGAACCACGCGTTCCGGCCGCTCCATGAAGCCGACTTTGCAGCTCGGGATCGTATTCTCCGCCCTGGCCCGCGTGTAGCTGATCATGACGGAAGCTGTCATCACCACCGCAGTCAGGACCACGTAGAAATTGCGCCCGATGGAGGCGTAGTAGACAAGCAGCCCCATCAGCAGGCCAAGGTCAGAGTAGCGGTCCAGGACGGAATCGAAGAAGCCCCCGAAGCGGGTGACTTGGTTGGTTTCTCTGGCGACGCGGCCGTCGATCATGTCGAAGATGGCCGCACCGGTAATGACAAGGCCAGCCTCGAAAAAGCGGCCGACGCCGAGCAGCACGGCTGCTCCGACGTTGATGACCAGGCCAATGAATGTGAGGAAGTTCGGGTGGATGCGCGATAAGGCCAGCGCACGAACGATCAGTTGAATGATCTTGTTACAGCCCCAGCCAATGGCTCGCGTGATCGTCATGGACGTACTGTATGCCCGAACTTCGCTCGAAGGTCAAGCTCCGTCATGGATGGTGGTGAGGCGAAGGATTTCGAGCTCCCGTACTCCACCTGGAATCTGGATTTTAACCTCATCACCTACTTGTTTGCCAAGCAATCCTTTGCCAAGCGGAGAGCTTGTGGAAATCAATCCCTTGGAGGCGTCCGCTTCATCGCTGGTCACCAGCTTGAACGTGAACTCCTCGTCCTTCTTGAGATCCAGGACCACAACCTCAGATCCCAGTCCAACGCGGTCCCGCGGGATCTTCGAAATGTCAACCATTGACAGTTCACTCAGCCGTTTCTTCAACTGAGCGAGACGAGCATCAACGAAACGCTGCCGTTCCTTGGCCGCATGGAATTCGGCATTTTCGCGGAGATCTCCGTGCGCCCGTGCCTTCAGGATCTCCTTCGGCAGCTCGTTGCGCAGTTCGTACTCCAGTGCTGCGATTTCGTCTTGCAGTTTCTTCTTAAGGTCTTCCATTGCTGGAAAAGAACACTCCGTTCCGATTATAAATCAGGCTTAAGGCTCTCTCTGCCTCCTAAACCTAAGGACGTACCAGTAAGTCGACTGTCCGGGACATGCTGCCCGCTGAAATTTGAAAGGTTTGCGTTCCGTTCAATGTCCCGGTTCGAATTTGAAGACGATAGGTTCCAGGAACTCCCGGATACGCTTCGACTCCGAGTACCACGCCTCCGCCCTGGACCGAACTCGCCAGCGGCTGCGCCCGCGTGACCGGAATCCCCGAAGCGTCCGTGAGGCGAAACCAGATGGACTGCAGGGTGGACGGCGGAACTGCCTCGTCCGGCGCCGAGAGGATCGTGATGTGGCGGACCTCCCCGGAGGGAACCCCCAGCCAGTAGGGAAGCCGCGTATCAACCAGCGAATACCTTGAGCGGATCAATATGTACCCTTGATACTCTCCGGGGCTTAGCGAATTTGCATTCCAATGGAGCGAGAGGCTCGTGGATTGCCCCGGTTGCAGCTCTACCTCATTGGATACCAGCACCGGCGCCGAGGTTCCGCTGATTGGGACGACATAGAGTCGAAACGAGTCGG
>Ga0207864_1004565_pt1 | contig 10367 bp, 6 predicted proteins | sample HigsolmetaAR202D_FD_184834 | JGI IMG/M metagenome (GOLD analysis project Ga0207864, IMG submission 184834) | Ionic liquid and high solid enriched microbial communities from the Joint BioEnergy Institute, USA - AR20-2-D (SPAdes) (version 2) ...
TACCTCGATACGCTCGCGGCTGACGGGCTCAACTACACACGCATCTTCGCGGGACAGTACCGGGAAGTGCCGGGCACGTTCAGCATTGCCCGAAATACACTGGCCCCAGCCGAGGCCGATTTCGTAGCTCCCTACAAGCAAGTTGGCGGAAAGTACGACCTCACCCAGTGGAATCCTGCATTTTTCGACCGGTTGAAGGATTTCGTGGCCGAGGCGGGCAAACGGGGGATTGTCGTTGAAGTTACCTTGTTCTGCACGTTCTATCAGGACCGCCTGTGGGACTTGAGCCCGATGAACGCGAAGAATAATGTCCAGGGCATCGGGAAGGTGGGCCGCGAGGAGCCGCTGACGTTGAAGGATCCAGCTCTGCTGAAGGTTCAGGAAGCCTTCGTGCGGAAGATCGTGACAGAGTTGAAAGACTTCGACAACGTTATCTATGAGATCTGCAACGAACCCTATTTCGCGGGCGTTTCCCCGGAATGGCAGCGCCGCATCTCATCCATCATCGTTGACACCGAGAAAGGACTGAAGACACGCCACCTGATCGCGCAGAACATCGCCAACCACGTGGCGGATATTCGGGACCCAGATCCGAATGTGGACATCTTCAACTTCCACTACGCGCGTCCGCCCGTAGCCGTCGCCCGAAACTGGAATCTGCGCAAACCGATCGGCTACGACGAATCCGGCTTCGACGGCGCACACGACTCGGTCTATCGCATCCAGGCGTGGGATTTCCTGCTTGCGGGCGGATCGCTCTTCAACAATCTCGACTACTCGTTCGCTGTCGGCTACGAAGATGGAACGTTTGAATATCCTCCATCGCAGCCGGGCGGTGGCAGCGTGCAATATCGAAAGCAGCTCGCGACGCTGCGGCGCTTCCTCACCAGCTTTGACTTCATTCGCATGACGCCCGCCGACAATCTCATCGTCAGCGGAGTGCTACGGGAAGCTTCGGCCCGCGCCCTCTCCCAACAGGACAACGCCTTCGCCATCTATCTGCACCATGGCAAAGTCCTGCGAGGCTACCGCCCTCAGTATGCCGTTGGCACGAATGAAGAGCGCACCGCTTTGGGATTGAATCTTCCGGCTGGATCATGGCGAGTGCGGTGGTGGAATCCGAAAACAGGCAAGATCGACAAGGAAGAAACAATCGAGCACGGCGGCGGGGTTGCGACACTGGCCTCGCCGCCTTATCGGGAAGATATTGCGCTGGAGTTGAGGAAATAGCGTCTAGACGTCGCAGAGCTCCACGGCTTCCGCAAGCGACTTGAGCGGATCGCGCTTCGGTACGAATTCGTGAGCCATGTACCCTTGGAAGCCGAGTTCGATAATTGCCTTTGTAATGGCTTTATAGTTCAGTTCCTGCGTGTCGTCGATTTCATTACGGCCGGGATTGCCGCCCGTATGATAGTGTCCGATGTACTGGGCGTTTTCACGGATGGTGCGAATTACATCGCCTTCCATGATCTGCATGTGGTAGATGTCGTACAGCAGCTTCACATAGGGCGAGTTGACCCGTTTCACCACCTCGACGCCCCAGGCCGTCCGGTCGCACATATAGTCCGGATGGTCCACCTTGCTGTTGAGCAGCTCCATCACGACGAGGATTCCCTTGTCCTCGGCCATCTTCTTGATCCGGTTGAGACCGATGACGCAGTTCTCCAAACCCTCTTCGTCGGACATGCCGCGCCGGTTGCCTGAGAATACGATGACGCTCGGAATCTTCTCCTTCGCGGCATGATCCAGGATTTCCCGCATCTTCTTTTCGATGGCGTCGTGATTCTCCTTCCTGTTGAAACCGTCGGTGATCGTTGTAGGGCCGGGCACAACGGTAGGAACCAAGCCGTACTTCTTTGCGATCGGCCACTCCTTTGGATTCAGTAGGTCGATCGCCTGAATGCCAAGCCGGGCCGCTTCGCGGCAAAGATCTTCGGTCGGGATCTTGTTGTAGCACCACCGGCACACCGACTGCTTGATCCGGCCCTTTCGCTGGACCGGCTGCTGCGCCTGCACGGCGCCCGTCAATGCTGCCGCTCCAACACCTGCCGCCGACACAAACTGTCTCCGATTCATGTGGACCTCCTAGAAATCGATCGCCACGACTTCGTGGTCGAGGATGGAAGGCACAACCGCTTCGACCACTCCATTCCGATAAGTATGCTTCAGGGGCTGACCCGCCGTCAGCAAGTGCACTTTGCGGGGGCGCAAGCCCTGCTCCAGCCGAATCCGGACGCGCTGTTCCCCGATCGGAATCAGTTCGCGGAGCGGTCCTTTCATCGTCATTGGATTCGTCAGATTGACCAGGTGCACCGTCATGGACTCCTTCTGACGCCAGACGGTCACGTCGAGCAGGCCTGGACCCACAACTTCCACCGGATGCGGCTCGTTGGCTGCCCAGTCCACCGCGTTGCGCAGCAGCTTGCCATGATCCACGCTGAGCACTTCCCAGAACGTACGGTCAATGTCCCAAGGAAAGTACACGACCCTTCCCCGGCCGTGTTCGCGCACGTATAATTCCGGGCCGCCTCTCTCCTTCTGACGTGGATAGACCTCCTCCATCGGCAGATCGGGGTATGACGGGATCAGCGTGAGGGGCGGGTTGGGGAAGGGAACCGAAGGCTCAGTTTCTACCCGCTGCACGCCATTGATGATCCGGCCGGCATCCTCAAGCCCGCGCATCAGCGGATGCTTCGGGTCCTCGATGTGGAGGTAGGAGTTCTGCATCCGATCAATGCGCCGCCCGCGATAGCGAGCGCCGAACAGATCAGCCAATCCAAAGTCGGGACGTCTTGCTCCACGCTCGTTGTACAACGACGTCTCAAACGTCGCCACAAGACCGCCGCCGCGCTGAACGAACGCACGGAGCTGCGAGCACTGCTCGTCGGACAGGGCGGCAATATTCGGCAGAATCAGCACGCGAAAAGGCTCGACATGAGAGGCATCGAGCAGACGGTCATGGACCATCTCAAAGGGAATGCGAGCTTCAATCAGCGCGTGATAGAAGCCGTCGATGTGATCTTCGGTTCGATACCGGGCGCGATCACCGCCGTAGAACTTTGCGGTTTGCTGGGAATAGACGAGTCCGACGCGGGCAAGAGGGCGGGTGTTGCGAAGATAACGCTCGTTGCGCCAGTGCCAGTCGTAAATGCGTTCGACTGTCTTCAGCCACCGGCGGTCTTCCAGCACTGCCCGGAACTTCGTGAACCAGGGGCGCATGCCGTTTGCGGCGGCATCTGCTGTCCAGATGCGAACTTCGGCCTCATTTTGGACTGAATCCTTCCAACGATACGGTTCCTCTACGCCGACGCTGAAGATACCGGCCACCGGCTTCATGCCCATCGTCGCGCGGTACTCTTTGCCGTTCTTCCCGGCGGCCCAAGGAGCCATGAGACCGCGCCGCGCCTGCCGGTCCGCGGCAAGGAAGACAGCAAGCTCCCCGATCGTCTTCATGTCGAGGCTGCTGGTGGCTCCTCCGCCCGAATTGGCGATAAATCGTGCGTTCGGATTCACCTTGCGAATTTCTCTGTCCCACAAGCGCCACAAATCGAAGAGCCGCTGCTCCTGCCAGTCCAGGTAGGCTTGGCGGGCAGGGTCCTGCGGATCAGTCGTTCTCGGCAGGTCAAATCCGGTAGCGGCGCGAAAGTTGGTCCGGCAGTTTTCGCAGTAGCAGATTCCATGTCCCGCCCAGCGGTTACTGAAAACTCCGTCGACGTTATACTTGCCGGCGATTTCCCGCGTAACTTCGGTCATGAATTCGAAGTTGTACGGGCCCAGGGCGCAAGTCACCCAGTAGTCGGGATGCGCCCAATGACGGCGTTTCCGGCCCTCCGCATCGACGGCGACCCACTCCGGGTGCGCTTCGGCGGCGTCGTGATGAATTCCATGCGGATCTGTTCGGGCCAGAACTACCATGCCGAGCTTCCGGCAGCCTTCCACCATTTCGCCGAAGACATCGCGGTCGCCGAGGTACTTGCTCCGATAGTGCAGCGGGATTTGTGTGGGGTAGAAGGCGACGCAGCCGCCGGCGCTGAGGCAGACGCCATCGGCGTGGATACGGCGGAAATAATCGAGCCAGAACTGCGGGTCGTAGGAGCCGGGATCGTTTTCGACGAACGCGAGCTGCGCCCACCGCATCGGCTTATCCGGCCAGGACGGCTCCGCTGCCGGAACGGGAGCGAAGCCGCCGCTTCCGGCAGCCAGGACCGCTGCTTGTACGAACTCGCGACGCCGCAAACGATCTCCTGCTTACTTTTTCGGATGCGACTTCAACTGGGGCCGCAGCGCCAGATTGACGAGCACCATGACCACGGAGCCCGCCGGCAGCAGCAGAAGCGCGGTTCGCAGGTTACCGAGTCCCTCCCCCGCAATGGCGCCTATAATCCGTGAGCTGACAGCGAGGCCAATCCAGCCGGAGGTGATGACAATTCCCATGGCTGTTGCGGTGCCTTTCGGGAATGCATCGCCAACCATCGCGAGTGTCGTCGGGAAGACGGGAGCCATCGCGAGTCCCGCGCAGAAGACAGCCGCACCAGCAACGGTCGGATTGCTGGTCCCGAGCATCAGGTATGTCGTCAGCGCCATGAGGGCGGCGGAGGCCAGCGTAACGTTCACAGCCGACACTTTTACGAGAATCGGAGCGACAACCATGCGTCCGACGAGCAGCCCGAGGGCAAACCCGAGTGAGAGGATATTCAGCGCCCGCGATTGCTCGATGCCCTGTCTCACAAGATACTCAACCAGCCAGTTCCAAACGCCCACTTCCGCCGACACGTAGAGGAACATGAAAAGGGAAAGCAGCCACAGCGCCGGACGGCCCAGGATCATTCCCGCCTGGCTCCATTGCACGCTTCGCTCTCCACTGGGAGGAGGCATCTTCGTCACAACGTGCACCACGAAGGTGACCAGCGTCAGTATCGCCGCGGTGTAGGCCAGACGGATCGTGTCGCTGTTCAGCAGGTTGGCGGCGATAAAGGGCGTGGCAAGGCCGCCGAGCCCAAAGAACAGATTCAGGAAGTTCAAAACCGCGCCGCGGCGGGCCGGGTTGATATCGCTGACGAGGGCATTGGCGCCGGTTACGATGATGCCGCCGCCGAGACCCAGCAGAAGCAGCGTCGGTAACAGTTGGCCGTAGGATCCGCCAGTATTGGGAAGCCAAAAGAGCGAAATCGTGATTAATCCAAGACCCGTGACGAGCGCCGTCTTCTTCCCCTTGTTGTCGATCAGCGGGCCAGCGGATAACGAAGCGATGACAAGCCCCATCGCCTGCGCGAGCGCAACATATCCTTTCTGTTCTCCAGTGAGAGAGGTAAATGTCGGCATGATGGTGCCGAGCATGGCGGCGATTATGCCGTATACAAAAATCGCCAAGATTGCGGCGACGATCAACATACGATTCTCCTGACTTGTTAGCCGCGGCATCACCGTTACAGCCGCGCGAAACAGAATCTTACCAGAAACAGTCTGGACAAAGAGGCACTTTCCTCGATACTGCGTCCGTTCACGGGGCGTCGTAGAAAAGGGAGGATCTCCATTCATGGAGGATAGGACCAGGGACACGACGGTGGTCGGTGTCTTCGATTCGGAAACGGACGCCGAAAACTGTGTGCGTGAGCTCCGAGATATTGGGTTTCGGGCCGGGGATATCAGCCTGGTGACAAAAGATCGCCGGGCGAGGGCGGCGGGCAGGAGGTTGCGAGGCAGGGGCGAGCGGAGAGCCGCGGAGGGAACGTCGATCGCCGAAAACGTTGCGGGCGGCGCGTTGTTCGGCGGCTTGGGCGGTCTGCTGATCAGCCTCGCGGCGATTGCAATACCCGGTGTCGGCCCGATTGTCGCAGCTGGTCCGCTGGCCACGACTCTTGCCGGGGCAGGCATCGGCGCAGTGGGAGGAGGCATCATCGGCGCTATCAGGAATGCTGGCGTTCCCGAGGACGAGGCGAATGTCTATGCGGAAAGCATCCGCCGCGGCGCGACGCTTGTCGCGGTCCACTGCGGCGTCGAAACGTGCGGCCGTGCCCGTGAAATCATGAACCGGCATCACGCGGTCGACATCGATGAACGCGCGCGCCATTATCGGGAGAACGGTTGGCGCCGCTTCGATGAGAGCGCGGGTGAATATGAGCCCGAAGCGACGACCCGCACCGCCGGAACCCGCAACAACACCTCCACCCCATCGTCCGGCGGCGCCCGGATCTACCCTCGCTAGCCTTATCTATCTACTGAATGGGTGAGTAAGCTGTAGCGCGAAACAGAGAAATCTGGTTGATGCTCGCTATCTGGCCGTAGCGCTCGATCGATTCCTGCCTGACCTTGATCCACTCTGGATCGGATGCAAACGCGTCCCAAGCTTTCTCGCGCGCGGCAAGGTTCTCGAAAGGTATGAGGTAGGTCAGGTTTGGCATGTCGGAGCCCATCAAGGTCTGCGTATAGAGGATGGGGTGAATGCCGACACGGTGAAAGATTTTGATCTCGGGTCCTGCGAACCGGTCATGCAGCGCCGCAAGCTGCCTCCAGGTTGGGGAGTGATAGACGCGCAGCTCGAAAATTCGACGCTTTGCGGCAGGGGCAGCAGACGGAATCACAACTTCAGGGGAGTAGGGCGTCGCCTCAAGCAAAGTCATCGAGTACTTCTCGTACGGCGCTTCTTCCCCTTGTTCCCATGCCTGAAATCCCGCAGAGCACATCTCGGCCTGCTGCGCACGCAGGTCTTCGAGCGAGGAGTGCCCCGAGACAAAGACGACCTGGGGAAGGTGAGCCGCTACAATCGCTTCAAGCGCAATCTTTGATCCCTGGTGCTTGCGGCTCATCTCCGGAATCAAAGTGCCTTCAAGGTAGTCGTGAAGGCGCTGAAGCTGCGTTCCATGCCGCAGGTAAAACGTCTGCATCAGGTAGAAGCGAGTGCGCGGCTCTGCCGCCGCGGAAGCGGAAGACATCGTAATCCCTCCCAGAATCTCTGCGAACTGCCGCCGGGTCATCGTTTGCCTCGGTTAAATGGCACGGGCTATAAACAGAGTACTATCATGCGCTTATTCATCGTTGCCATCTGCTTCACGACGGTTTCGCTTGCGGTCGATTATCGGACTCCTGCGGGGGAACGGACAGCCGCCGTCCGCCCCGGCGCCGAAAGCATTCTTCCAGGTGGGCGTCTGATCTCCCCGATCGGCCAGCACTTTCGCACAGGACCAGGTCCTTTTGGTCTGGTAGTCAATCGAAAGGGCGATCTCGTCGTTTCTGCGGATGGCGGTCCCAGCCGCTACTCCCTGACGGTGTTAAGGCGTCAAGGCGGGCAATGGCGCACTCAGCGGGTGGAAACCCTGACGCGAGCCGAGGCTGCGTCCAAAAAGGACGCGTGGCGCAGCGTCTTCATGGGCTTAGCCTTCGCCAATGAAAACGAGCTGTGGGTTTCCGAAGGCAACTCCGGACGTGTCCGGCGTGTCAACGCGGTCAGTGGCAAGACACGCGCTGTCGTTGACCTGAATCAGGGCGGCTTTGCCGATAGCTACACGGGCGACCTCGCGCTCGATCCGGAACGCAATCTTCTTTATGTCTTGGATCAGGCAAATTTTCGCCTGGTGATCATTGACGCGAAGAGCGCCCGCGTCCTCTCTTCAATCCGCGTCGGCCGGCTTCCTTTCGCGCTGGCGCTTTCGCCCGACTACCGGCGGGCCTATGTCGCCAACATCGGGATGTTTGAGTATAAGGCGATACCGGGAGTGGATCCCCAACAGATCCGCGAGACCGCGCTTCCTTTTCCGGCCTTCGGCTTCCCATCGAAGGAAGCCGTCGAAGGAGCACGACGACTGACGGCGCGAGGGGAGGTGGAGGTTCCCGGACTCGGCGATCCCAATGTCGCTGAATCAAACTCTGTCTGCGCCATTGACGTTTCCAAGCCCTCTTCGCCACGCTTGCTGGGTCATATCCGCACCGGCCGGCCGTTCGGTAACGGCGTCCATGGCGGAAGCAGTCCGTCCGGTGTGCTGGCCACTGGTGACCGGGTGTTCGTCGCAAACGGGCACAACGACACGATCACGGTGATCGATGCGGCCAGCTTTACGGTGTTGAAAGAGATTCCGATTCGGATCCCCGGGCTTGAAAACTATCGCGGTGTACTGCCGATCGGAATGGCATATCACGCGCGAAGCGGCTGGCTTCTGGTGGCGGAAGCGGGTATCAACGCCGTTGGCATCATCGATACCAGGAGAGGAGCGGTTTTGGGGCATATTCCTACCGCATGGTTTCCGACTCGGGTCGCTCTCGACGGTGACACCGTTTGGGTAAGCGCCGCAAAGGGGTTTGGGACTGGTCCGAATGCAAGCCGGCAGAAGCCTTTCCCACGAAGCTTTCAGGGAGAACTGCGCCGTGGCGCCATCTTGCGATTCCCTCTGCCAAAGGCGGAGGAGATCGAGGAGCACACGGCGAAGGTGATTCAGAACAACGGCTTTAAGGCTCTGAAGCAGGAACCGCATCCGATCCCTCAAGCGCTGAAGTACGTTGTGATGATCATCAAAGAGAACCGGACCTTTGATGAAGTTTTCGGCGACATCGCCTCCGCCTCAAACGGGCCTGTTCGCGGAGCGCCGGATCTGGCGCGCTTCGGACGCCGCGGCGTCATCGAACCAACTCCGGGGCAGTTGCAGCAGCGTCCGGTTCTCCATGATGTGCACGTTGCCCCGAACCATCGGGAAATCGCGGAACGATGGGCCTTTTGCGATAACTTCTACGCGGACTCGGAAGTCAGCGTCGATGGTCATCACTGGCTCGTGGGCTCTTATCCCAACGCCTGGACAGAAAGCAGTCTTATGGCGGCTTACGGCGGCCAGAAGAACTTCCGATTTCCCACGACGGCGCCGGGACGCCTCCTGTTTGCGGGAAGCAACTCGTCGGTTCACCCGGAGGAGCAGCTCGAGGCTGGCGCGCTCTGGCATCACCTGGAACGCCATGGCATCACGTTCCGCAACTTCGGCGAAGGCTTTGAAGTTGCCGGTGGCAGCGCAGGGCCGGGATTTATGCCCACGGGCGGGCGCTACGTTACCAACATGCCGATTTCGGATCCGTTGTACCGCAACACGTCGAGGCAGTATCCGCAGTACAACACAAACATTCCGGATCAGTACCGCGCGAACGCCTTCATTGCCGAGATGGAGGCCCTGTACGGGGAAGGCAAAGAGCCATTTCCCCGGCTGATCTATATCCACCTTCCGAACGACCACATGGACAAGCCGAGGCCGGAGGATGGATATCCTTATAGCGCGTCCTACGTGGCCGACAACGATTACGCGCTCGGCCGGATCCTTGAGTATCTGTCCAAGACACCGTACTGGAAAGAGATGGCGGTCTTCATTACGGAGGATGATGCGCAGGGCGGCGTGGACCATATCGATTCACACCGGACTATCATGATGGTGGCCGGTCCCTATGCAAAGAAGAACTACGTCTCGCGGGTCAACACAAGCTTCCCGGGACTTTTGAAGACCGTCTTTCGAATCCTTGGCATTCCGCCGCTGAATTTGTACGATGCCGCCGCTACAGATCTGAGCGACTGCTTTACCAATACCCCCGACTTTACCCGGTACGAAGTGAAGCCGGTCGATGGGAGGATTTTCGATCCCGCGAAGGCCAAGGATCCGAAGGATCCGAAGCCCCGTCCTCCCATGGACGATCCGGCAACACTGATGGAGCAGCACCAGCGCAAGTAGCGGCCCACCTCAGAAGCTGAACCGGAGCTGGAGGTCAAGGCGGCGGTTGGAGGCCGCTGAAGCTCCCATCGGTCCGAAACCGCCCGAGAGGGAGGTTGACTCTCCGAACAGCGGCGAGCTCAGATTGCCGACAGGGGTCGAGAGGTTGACCCTGTTGAAGAGGTTGCGCACCGCGAGCGCCAGCGTGAGGTTGTAGCGCCGGCCGGTATCGCCGCCGAACGCCATGGGGGGACCGCCAGGACCCCCAGGCCGACCGCCGCCAGCTCCGGGAGGCGGCCCGCCAGCCGGACCTCTCGGGCCCCCTGCCATGCCCGGAGGCGTCCAGTCTCTGCCCGGCCCGGATTCGCCGCGGCTGCCGAATCCCCACGTCCGGCTGATGCGGAGGTTGACGCTGAACTGCGCTGGACCTCGCCCATAATTGCGAGGAATGATGATGTCGCCGGGGCCTGGATTCGGATTGAACACTCCCCACGGGGTTACGATCACGCCAGGAGCGGTAGGATCCGTCGCGAAAGCGGGCCGGTCCGTGAAGATCGTGTCTCCGTTGTTGTCACGGCCTGTGGTGATGTTAAACGGAGCGCCCGAGCTGGCCGTGATAAAGGGGTTCAGGGTCACTCCCTTGAATGTGTTCAGTGATCCGCCGATAAAGGCACGGTGGCGGATATCGAACAT
>Ga0207864_1004570_pt1 | contig 10356 bp, 6 predicted proteins | sample HigsolmetaAR202D_FD_184834 | JGI IMG/M metagenome (GOLD analysis project Ga0207864, IMG submission 184834) | Ionic liquid and high solid enriched microbial communities from the Joint BioEnergy Institute, USA - AR20-2-D (SPAdes) (version 2) ...
TGGGCAGCGGGAATGTGGGAGCGACGAACCTCGGCCGGGCACTCGGTCGCAAATGGGGCATCTTCTGCTTCGTGCTCGATGTGCTCAAGGGACTGGTGCCGGTGGTGCTGGCGGGGGCGGCGATGGGGTATCTGCTCGATCGCGAGGCGCTCACCGCAGCGCAGGCGTGGAAATGGCTGGCAGTAGGTGCGGCAGCGGTGCTGGGGCACGTCTTTCCCGTCTGGCTGAAGTTCAAAGGTGGCAAGGGCGTGGCAACCAGCCTGGGTGTGTTGTTGGGGTTCTGGCCCACACTGACCCTGCCGGGCGTGGCAGCGCTGGCAACATGGGCGGCGGTGCTGGCGGTCTGGCGGTATGTGAGCCTCGCCAGCGTGGCCGCGGCCATCGCCCTGCCGGTGTACGTCCTGCTGCTCACTCTGGCGACCGGCACGCGCATGGAACAGGCGGCCCCCTTCCTGTGCGTCGTCACGGCGCTGGGACTGCTCGTCGTGGTACGCCATCGCAGCAACCTGGCGCGCATTATGGCGGGACAGGAGCCACGCGTCGGCCAGTGTCATGGCGGGGACACGACGGTAACCAACAATTGAACCGCGCCACCACCAGCCGTCAGGGTTTTTCATCCGGCTCTTCGTAGACGTAGCTCGTCAGCGCAGCCACGAGAAAGATCAGGCTCACGAACATCGCGGTCCAGAACACGCTGCTGTCGCTCATGGCAATGCCGACCGTCTGAGACCGGCCGTACGCCACGAGTGTCCCCGCCAGGAAGATGAGCACCGCCGCGACCAGCAGGGAGATCGTGCGAATCCGCGCAACGATGCGATCCGCCCGCCGCTGGCGGACGTCGAAACGTGTGATGCCGTAACCGTGGTTCAGGTCGTAGGGCGCTCCGCACTCGGGGCATCGGCCGCGCGGGGGCAGGCCGGTCAGGTCGTACTCGCAAGCGGCGCAGCATGGAGAATCGACATCGTGCATCCGAACCATCATAAACGTAAACTTGTCCGCTCCGATGGGGGTGGGAGAACAGAAGGTCGCAGAGAATGCGGGTCGCTGAAGCGACCATACCGGGCCTTCACCCCGACCCTCTCCCGGGGGAGAGGGAGATCAGGAATGCGAAACACTGGAGTATTGATCGGTGAAGCTGCGAAAGAAACCGGTTGTTCTGATCGTGCGTGACGGGTGGGGGCGGAACCCCAACCCCGAGCACGATTCGTTCAACGCTGTGAAGCTGGCGAACACACCCTGCTGCGATGCGTTGCTGCAACGTTATCCCTGGACGCTGATTCATACCAGCGGCGAGGATGTCGGCCTGCCCGACGGCACGATGGGCAACAGCGAAGTCGGGCATCAGAACCTTGGCGCCGGCCGGGTGGTCGATCAGGAATCGGTACGCATCACCAAGGCGATCCGCAGCGGCGAGTTCTTCGAGAATCCGGTGCTGGTCGAAGCGGTGCGGCGCGCCCACGCGAATGATCGCACGGTGCACCTGCTGTGCATCGCCTCCGATGCGGGTGTGCACGGCCTGCTGAGCCACCTCTACGCAGCGATGGAGTTGTGCAAACGGCTGAACCATTCGCGCGTGGCGATCCACCTGTTCACCGACGGCCGCGACACCGGCCCCTTCACCGGTGCGGACTTCATCAAGCAGGTCGAAGCCAGGGTGAAGGAGATCGGCGTGGGCACCATCGCCAGCGTGTGCGGCCGATACTACGCCATGGACCGCGACAACCGCTGGGAACGCGTCCATCGCGCCTACGCCTGCCTCACCGGCCTGGGAGCGCACGACATGCAACTGCCTGTCGCGCCCAGCGCTCTGGAAGCGGTGACCAACTACTACAGCCACCCGCTCAACGATTCACAGAAGGGTGATGAATTCATTATCCCCACCCTCATCGGCAACAGCTTCGACGCAGCACTGTCCACGCGCATCACCAACGGCGACAGCGTGATCTTCTGCAACTATCGCGGTGACCGACCGCGCGAGCTCATCAAGGCGTTCGTTCTCGACGATGAAGCCTGGGCGCAGGTGCCGCCCTCGCCCGATTCAGGCAAGCGCGGGTTTGATCGCGGCCGACCGCCTGAAACCTACTTCGCCACGATGACCAGCTATGAGGAGGGGCTGCCCGTTTTCGTCGCGTACCCCAAACCGCCGCGCATGACGGACATCGGCGGCGAATATCTCTCGAAGCTGGGCCTGCGCCAGTTCCGCTGTGCCGAGACGGAAAAGTACCCCCACGTGACGTTCTTCTTCAACGACTATCGCGAGGAACCCTTCCCGGGTGAATCGCGACAGGTGGCGCAGTCGCCGCGTGTGGCGACGTACGACCTGAAGCCCGAAATGAGCGCACCGGAGGTCTGCCGCATCGTGCTGGATCGACTCGCGGCCGATGACTGCGAGGACTTCATCCTCGTCAACTTCGCCAACGGCGACATGGTGGGCCACACGGGCAAGCTCGACGCAGCGATCAAGGCGGTCGAGGCGGTCGACGCGTGTGTGGGCAAGATCGTCGAGGCCACACTCGCGCGCGGCGGAGCGCTCATCGTCACCGCTGACCACGGCAACGCGGAGCAGATGTTCGATCCCGCCACCAACGAGCCGCACACCGCCCACACGCTTTACGATGTGGAATGCATCATCGTCGACAACGACCTGCCGCAGGGTAAGGAAACGAAGCTGCGCGAAGGTGGTCGGCTGGCGGATGTGTTCCCCACAGTGCTGAAGCTGCTGGGTGTGCCGCAGCCCGATGCGATGACGGGGCAGAGTTTGTTGTGAAACAACATTGCTTGTAACGCGACAAATTGCGTCACTTCACAGTACGAGGGGATGTTGCCCTCCGTACCTGCTTGTCTAGTGACCACCCATGCACCCCATCCTTGCGACTGTGCTGGCTTTGCTGATTCTCGCCTGGGTGGTGCAGGCTGCCCTGGCGATGGTGCAGGTGTCCAAGTTCCGTGCGCTGCTCGGTCGGCCGCGCCGCCCAAAACAGGACGCTTACCAGCCCTTCGCCGCGGTGATCGTTCCCTTCAAAGGCGCCGACGACGACCTTGAAGCGAACATCCGCAGCCTGTGTACGCAGAACTACGCGGCCTATCGCCTGCTGCTGGTGGTCGATTCAACGAGTGATCCCGCCTATCCCGTGTTGCAGCGTGCCTTGGCGCAATACCCGAACCGCCGGGCAGAGATTCTCGTCTCCGGCGAGGCGGGCCCGCACGAAAGCCAGAAGATCCACAATCAGCTTTACGCGATCGAGCATCTGACGGATGAAGATGAAGTGTGGGTCTTTGCCGACAGTGATGTGGCCCCGGGTCCCACGTGGCTGATGGACATGGTGGGCCCGCTGCTGAACGAACAGACCGGCATGACCACAGGGTATCGCTGGCTGGTCCCGGTCGGTCGGCGAAGCTGGGCATCACAATTCGCCAGCGTGATCAATGGCGCCGTGGCGTGCGCCTACCGACGCGGCGACTGGGGCCAGGCATGGGGCGGCTCCATGGCGCTGCGGGCTATCACCGCCCGCGAAGGCCGATTGGTTGACTACCTGCGCGGCGCGCTGACCGATGACTACCAGTTCACACGCATGTGCCGCGATATGGGCAAGCGCGTCTATTTCGTGTCGAGGGCGCTCGCTCCCACGCCCGTCGACTTCACCTGGCCAAGTTTCCTCAACTTCGCTTTCCGCCAGTACCTCATCACGCGCATCTACGTGCCCAAACTCTACTTCACCGCGTTAGGCATCACGAGCCTGTACGTTCTGGGCACCGCTGCGGCCTGGTGCGTGCTGCTGGTTGCGCTGGCAAGTGATCCGATTGATCCAATTGGTGCATCCACCGCCGGCGGCGCGATCGTGGGTGTGTTCCTCATCCACCAGGTTCGCACGATGCTTCGCCGCAGTGTAGTCCGACGCGCCTTCGGTGATGACATGCTGCGCAAACTGCGACGGGCGCTCCTGCTCGAACAGTTCGGCACCACGCTCTACATGACCCTCCACTGGCTCATCGTCCTGCGCGCCGGACTCGGCCGGACCATGACCTGGCGGAACATCACGTATCGTTTGTATGGTCCGCAGAAGATCGAGCGGGTTGAGGGATGAGGTTCGTAGCGAGTTGTTCGTGGTGTGTCGTGTTTCGCCATCGTGGTTCACCAAAACCACTTACCACTCACCTATCACGGCGGCACGATCGTGAACCCCGGTACCGGCTCGGTTTCCACATACCCGGGATGATACATGTCCATGAAGATGATCACGCCTTCGCTGTCGGGGGAGCAGCGGACGCGGTAGCCATCGATGATGTTGCCGTAAGGTCCTTCGCCGAAGCTGCCGATGCGGTGGAAGGTGGGCTTATTGCCATCGGGGCAGCGCAGGCGCGACAGATAAGCGAGCTGCCCGCGCAACAGATAGCAGCGTACCGGATTGTCCGGACTGCCCAGCGGGTTGAGCATCTCCGGCGTGACCGGTCTCTCAACTTCCGCAGGCGTGGTCGGGCAGCCGCCGCAGCAGATCAGCACCACCAGCCCCAGTCCCAGCCCGATCGTTGGCCGCCACATGACTCACCTCCCCATTGTCATGTTGCTCACGTGCGTGTGCTACGAATCCACTTCAATAGTGCCGTGCGCGAATAACAATTGACGATGTCATTTTTCGTCGCCCCCGCGCGACGAGCAGTAAGAACACCGTAGATCAGCTCATCCAGATCGACCTTTCCGTGCGCATCGGTGTTGATGGCGATCTTCGCCCCCGCCTCCAGCGCGACACGCACATGGTTGTCACGCAGGTCGAGTCGATAATGGTTGGCATTGATCTCCAGTGCGATGCCGCGTTGTGCCGCCGCCTTGCAGATCGCGTGGATGTCGGGGCTGAGACCTTCGCGTCGGCCGATGAGTCGCCCGGTCGGATGGCCCAGGATCGTCACAAAGGGGTTCTCGATTGCCGCAAGCAACCGCTGCGTCGCACGGGCGGAATCCTGCGTCAGGGCCGCGTGAGGGGACGCCACCACGACATCCAGTTCCTTCAGCACACTGTCGGGGTAATCGAGTGTGCCATCGGAAAGAATGTCCACCTCACTACCAGCGAGGATGGTGATCGTGCCCTTCAGCTCGGCTGCAACCTCGCGCACTGCCGCGATATGCTGCTCCAATCGCTCAATCGTCAGCCCGCGTGCCTGCACCTGCGAACGCGAGTGATCGGTCACAGCCAAGGTATGAAACCCGCGTTCAGCCGCAGCAAGCGCCAGTTCGCGGATCGACCATGTGCCATCGCTGGCGGTCGTGTGCGTGTGCAGTTCCGCCTTGATGTCAGAAAGTTCCACCAGCTTCGGCAGCCTGTTCGCTTCTGCCAGATCGATTTCGCCCCGCGCCTCGCGCAGCTCCGGCGGAATCCACGCCAGCCCCAGCGCCTTGTAAACCTCCTCCTCCGTTGTGCCTGCCACCATCGCCTGGCTGTCCTGTTTGAACAGGCCATACTCGTTGAGCGTCATCTTCTGGCGGATGGCGCGTTCGCGAAGCTCGATGTTGTGCTCCTTCGACCCGGTGAAATAGAGCAGTGCCGCGCCGAAGCTCTCGGGCTTCACGATGCGCAGGTCGACCTGCAGCCCGCCGGCATCCTCACTCACGCGGATCGACGTCTTTGTCTCGCCGCTGCCAAGCACCTCTACATCGGGGATAAGTTTGATGAAGGCGTCGCTGATGCGCCGGGCGTCCTTGGTGTCGGCTGCGACCAGCAGGTCGATATCGCCCACCGTCTCCCGCCCCCGGCGCAGGCTGCCCGCATAGGCTGCCTTCTTCACCCCCTTGACCTTTTCCAGCTTGTGGATGAGCCACAGCGCCAGGGGCATCGCTTTACCGATTCGCGCCCGCTGACCAGCGGTGGAGATGAACTCGATGTTGCGGCGAATGTTCTCGATCTTCTTCTCCCCCATGCCGCGCAGCCCCACCAGCGTCCCCTCATCCAGGGCCTTGCGCAGGTCGTCCTCGCAGGTGATCCCCCGCTCCTTCCACAACATCGCCACCGTTTTGGGCCCCAGCCCGGGGATCGCCAGCAGTTTCAGCAGTCCCACCGGTACCGTCGCCGCCAGTTGCTGATGCTCGGCAATCTGCCCGGTCTCAAGGAACTCCGTAATGCGTTCAGCCGTCCCTTTGCCGATGCCGGGGATGGTGCTCAGTTCCTTCGGGTCGATTTCGGAAACATCCTGGGGCAGTTCCTCGATCGTCCGGGCCGCCCGCGCGAAGGCATTGATGCGAAACGGGTTACCGCCCGTCAGCTCCAGAATGTCCGCCATCTGTCGGAAGATGATGGCAAGCTGTCGATTCGTGTCAGCCATATCATAAGGATACAGCCCCGGATCGCCGACCGTGACATCCGAAATGGCTGATCGCTGACATTCGCCCTCCCCTGCCTCCCCGGAGCAGGGCAAAGGGCGATTCCGCTGCCTGTGGCGGACTCTCAGGCGTGCTATGATACCGCTCTATTTTCGATGCCCCGGGTGGTCGCGCATGGTTGCGTCCGCCCGCCGGCACGATGAGTCGCGCCGCGAGGCGTCCCCGCCGATGAGGCTCCCACGCCGAGCCTCGATGATGAGTCCCGACCCCCATGAACACCCTCACCCCACCCAGCAACGTGAAACCCTCCACCCCCGCCTCGCCCGAGCTTTCGCCCTACCTGGTCAGCCGCGACGACCTGCTGGCCCCCTCCGATACCTTCGTCCACCGGCACATCGGTCCCAGCGCGACGGACATCCGCGACATGCTGGCACTGCTGGGCCTGGGCTCGCTCGATGAGCTGGTTGATCAGACCGTGCCGCAGGGCATTCGCCTGCGTAAATCGTTGCAACTGGAGGGCATCCCCGATACGCCACGCGGCGAGCACGAACTGCTGGCCCAACTCAAGGCGATCATCGACAAGAACGAAATCTACCGCTCGTGCATCGGCATGGGGTATTACGACACGATCACCCCGCCGGTGATCCTGCGCAACATTCTGGAGAATCCGGGCTGGTACACGCAGTACACACCGTATCAGGCGGAGATCTCGCAGGGCCGTCTGGAAGCGTTGCTCAACTTCCAGACGATGGTGTCGGACCTGACGGGCCTGCCGATCGCCAACGCATCGCTGCTGGATGAGGGAACCGCCGCCGCCGAGGCGATGGCAATGTGCTTCACCAATGCCCGGCAGGAAAAGAAGGTGTTCTACGCCGCGGCCGACTGCCACCCGCAGACGCTGGCCGTGCTGCGCACGCGTGCCTGGTCGATGGGCGTGGACCTGCACGTTGTCGAACCGGCTGAACTGGCATCGGTCGCGCTGGACAACGCCTGCGGTGTGCTGGTGCAGTACCCCGCAACCGATGGTCGCATCGGCGATTACCGGGCGCTGGCGCAGCGCGTTCACGATGGCGGAGCGCTCTTCGTCGTCGTGGCGGACCTTCTGGCGCTGACACTGCTGATGCCGCCGGGCGAGTTCGGCGCGGACATCGCTGTCGGTTCCGCCCAGCGGTTCGGTGTGCCAATGGGATTCGGTGGGCCGCACGCCGCTTACATGGCGACCACACAGCAGCACGTGCGTAAGATGCCCGGTCGACTGGTTGGTATCTCGCGCGACGCGGATGGCCGACCCGCCCTGCGGCTGGCGATCCAGACCCGCGAGCAGCACATCAAACGCGACCGCGCCACCAGCAACATCTGCACCGCGCAGGTGCTGCTCGCCATCATGGCCAGTATGTATGCGGTCTATCACGGGCCTGATGGCCTGCGCCGCATCGCCCGCCGCATCCACGCCTTCACCCGCATCCTCGCCCACGGCCTGCGCAAGCTCGGCCATGATGTGGGCGACCAGCCCTTCTTCGACACGCTGCGCGTCCGGCCGGCGAACGGCAACGCCGACGCCATCCACGCGGCCGCTCGCCAGCGCCGCATCAACCTGCGGCCGTACAGCGACGGCAACATCGGCATCAGCCTCGACGAAATCACCAGCCGCAAGGATGTGGCCGACCTGCTGGCCGTGTTCGGCGGCGAACTGGATGTCGACCAGCTCGCAGCGGAACTCGATCTGAACGAAACCGCCTGGCCCAGTGAACTCTCACGCACCAGCGATTTCCTCACCCACCCGGTCTTCAACAGCTATCGCTGCGAGCATGAAATGCTGCGCTACCTGCACCGGCTGCAGGCGCGTGATCTGTCGCTGACCACATCGATGATCCCGCTCGGCTCGTGCACGATGAAGCTCAACGGCACGGTCGAGATGCTGCCCGTGACGTGGGAAAAGATCGGCCGGCTGCATCCCTATGCCCCGGCGGATCAGGCGCAGGGCTACATCGAAATGTGCCGCCAGCTTGAATCCTGGCTGGCGGAGATCACCGGATTCGCAGCGGTGTCGCTGCAGCCCAACGCCGGCTCGCAGGGTGAATACGCCGGTCTGCTGGCTATCCGCGGTTACCACGCCTCCCGAGGTGAATCGCACCGCAACGTCTGCCTCATCCCCGTGTCAGCCCACGGCACCAACCCCGCCAGTGCCGTCATCGCTGGCTTCCGTGTCGTGCCTGTGGCCTGCGATGAGCACGGCAACATCGACATCGACGACCTGCGCGCCCGAGCGGAAGAACACAAGGACAACCTCGGTGCGCTGATGATCACCTACCCCTCGACGCACGGCGTGTTCGAGGAAGGTGTGCGGGAAATCTGCCAGATCATCCACGACAACGGCGGACAGGTTTACATGGACGGCGCTAACATGAACGCCCAGGTCGGGCTTTGTCGGCCGGCGGACATCGGCGCGGACGTCTGCCACCTGAACCTGCACAAGACGTTCTGCATCCCCCACGGCGGCGGCGGCCCGGGCATGGGCCCCATCGGTGTTGCGCAACATCTGGTGCCGTTCCTGCCCGCCAACCCGCTTGCGGAACCGAAGGCGGACAAGGGCTGGGTCGGGCCGGTCTCTGCGGCGAACTATGGCTCGGCCTCCATTCTGCCCATCAGTTGGGTCTACATCGCGCTCATGGGCGCCGAGGGCCTCACCCTCGCCACCAAGGTCGCCATCCTCAACGCCAACTACATGGCCCAGCGCCTGCGCGACCACTACCCGGTGCTGTTCACCGGTCGCAACGGTCGCGTGGCCCACGAGTTCATCATCGACATCCGCCCGCTGCGCGCCAGTGCCGGCATCGAACCGGAAGACATCGCCAAGCGGCTGATGGACTATGGCTTCCACGCCCCAACCATGAGCTGGCCCGTGCCCGGCACGCTCATGATCGAGCCGACCGAAAGCGAATCCAAGGCTGAGCTGGATCGCTTCTGCGACGCGATGATCGCCATTCGCCAGGAGATCGCCCAGATCGAGCAGGGCCAGGCCGACCGCACAGACAACGTGCTGAAAAACGCCCCGCATACCGCACAGGCGATCGCCAGCGACACATGGGCGCACCCCTACTCGCGCGAACAGGCCGCCTATCCCGCCCCCTGGCTGCGCAACCACAAATACTGGCCTCCCGTCAGCCGCATCGACAATGCCTACGGCGACCGCAACCTCGTGTGCACCTGTCCGCCAATGACCGACTACACGGGGTGAGAGGCACGAAGGCACATAGGTACGCAGGGATGTGATTTTTCGCAGTGTGTTCGATTGATCCCTGCCCGGTAGTTGAGATGGCGAAGCATTCGGTAAATGCGCCCCGAAAGTTTCCTTCGGGCGTGTCATCATCCTAAACTTTCGCCATGGCTCGACTAATTTTGTGCATCATCATCGCACTATTCAGTGCGGCTCACCTCGGCGCGCAGACGTCATCGCCCTCGGACTCGCGGCAGGCGTTACGGGCGGTGTTTCAGGCGATGCAGCAGCGGTTCACGCAGGATGCGGAGCTGAGCGATGAACAGCGGCTGCAACTGGCGACGGTGCTGTGGCATGCCTTTGGCGATCCCAACGATGCACGCATCGCAATCGAGCTGCTCGTGCGACAGGCTCAGCAGCTTGCCACAGTAGCCCCGCCGCGGGAACGGGAGACGACGCGCGTGGTCGCTCGGCGTGTGGCGATGCTTTGTCTGGTGTACCAGCACCTGCATGAGCATCTGGATGACGCACAAAAAACAATCGTACATCAGAGGCTCGTTCATGCAGCCGCGACGCTTGCGGGACGTGATGTTCCCGTCACGCGCGGGCGGCTGCACAGTGACGAAACGCAGCGTTATGTCGCGCTGGCACTGGTCGCATGCCTTTTTCCCAATGAGCCACAGGCGAAAGAGTGGCTCGATCAGGCGATCAGCGATTTCAGATCGCAGATGAATCACGCGATTTATCCGGATGGCTCGTGGCGCAGCGGGCCGGTCGATCACGCTCTTGCATTGCGAGCGATGGTGCAACTGGCGCTCACTTTGCGACA
>Ga0207864_1004575_pt1 | contig 10352 bp, 6 predicted proteins | sample HigsolmetaAR202D_FD_184834 | JGI IMG/M metagenome (GOLD analysis project Ga0207864, IMG submission 184834) | Ionic liquid and high solid enriched microbial communities from the Joint BioEnergy Institute, USA - AR20-2-D (SPAdes) (version 2) ...
CAGGCGTTCCGTGCGTTCACGCGGGAGTGGGTCGCGTCGGGCGGTTTCGATGGCGGAGTTCCGGCCTGGCCGCGGACGGGAAGCTGAGCACCCGGCCAGCGCGGCGCAGGGCCATCGATCAGGGCGTAGACTGCTTTTGGAGACTGCTTTTGGACACCCACTTTCTTGGTGGCTGGTTTGGATACCCACGCTTGCGAGGGGGGTAGATGGGTAAATGGACACCCACCTTGTCGGTGCGTCTCGACTGTCTTGGAGCCAGGCTGCAGTCGATCAAGAAGGGTGGGTGTCCAAAGAAGCATGCGGAACGCTAGGTCGCGAACTGGTCCGAAGCGGGCAGGAGACGAATGAGGAAGGGAAACGTGGGTGTCCATAAAGCGTGATGCCCCATAAACGGTGATGGGCGAGGGCCGAGACGAGGAGATGGAAAGGCGGGTGTCCAATAGAGAAGGGGGTAGAGAGGCTTGATGGAGGGTAGGAAAGGTGGGTGTCCAAATAAGGGTGCACAGAAGGGTGGGTGTCCAATGGGCACTTGTCGTCGAAGATGATTCGCCTCGGCAATGTTGGCACAATCGACCGAGCAGACATGTATACAAGAACCACGAGGGTTAGAGTCCCGACGCCATGAATCGGGGTGACGCGTCTTTCTCACCCAAGCGATCGAGTACGGTTTCCAGTGGTGCGACCTTTCGTTTCGAAGAGTGCGAAGTCGACCCGGCAAGCTATCGGGTGCTCGTGCGAGGCGAGCCGGTTGCTCTCGAGCCGCGCGTGTTCGAGCTGCTGGTGTATCTCATCGAGCATCGCGAGCGTGTCGTCGCCAAGGAAGAGCTGTTCGATCGTCTTTGGGCGGGAAAGTACGTCACGGAGTCGACGCTCACCCGTGCGGTATACGAGGTACGCCGCGCGCTAGGGGACGATTCGAAAGAGCAGCGCATCATCAAGACCCTGCACGGGCGCGGTTATCAATTCGTTGCAGCGCTTCGGGACGACGCGCCGAGCGATCGTGTCGGCGGCGAGCCCGATAGCGATTCATCGCGCGCCGAGTCGGCGCATGAAGCGCCCGCACAGGCGCCTGCGGTTGCGCAATCGGTGCGTTCGCGCAGTCGCTGGATTCTGCCTGCAATGCTGAGTGTCCTCGTTGTCGTCGTTGCAATTTTCGCAGCGACTTGGTATCGCAGCGCTGAGCACGAAGAACGTCGCGAGCGCATTGCGATCATGCCGTTCACCGTCGATGCCAACGCGCCCGACCTGGAATGGGCCGAGCTCGGATTGTCGAGTCTCTTGGCGGAGACGCTCAGCGAACGCTCGAACGTGACCGTACTTTCGGCAAACCGCGTGCGTCAGGCGCTGTTGCAGAGGAATGTCGCGCTCGATGCGCCTCAACACGAGCAGCTCCAAGTGCTTCGAGACGTGTTCGGCGTGGATCACGTGCTCTTCGCGCATGTCAGCCGCGATCGCACGCAACTGTCGATCGGCTACGACTTGGTGCGCGCGGACGGCCGCCGCGTTGCGGGTTCGAGTCGCGGCCAAGGCGCAGGGAGCGTGACCGCCGATCTGGCGAGCGCTCTGGCGGATGCAATGGATGTGGCTTACAAGGCCGGTGTGCCGATACGCAAGATCGGTCCGGACGAGTTCGTCAATGAAGCATTCGCGCGCGGCCTGCAGGCGCAGCTCGGCGGTCAGCTCGAAGATTCCGTTCGCTATTTCGAGGTCTGTCTGAGCAACGATCCGGCGAACGGATGGGCCGGCTATGAGCTGGGCAATACGCTGCGTTTGCTCAGTCGTTGGCCGGAAGCTGCTCGCGCCTACGATGCCGCACGATTGCAAGGCATTCAGGATGGCGATACGAACCTCGAGGCCTCGGCCGAGGTCGGGCTCGGCTTGCTCGCTTGGCGGCAAGGCCGGCTTGCGGACGCCGAGAAGTACTTCGAGGCAGCGCGGGAGAGGTACGAGAGCATCGAGCGGCGCGCCAACCTGGCGGCGGCATACGGAAATCTCGGCATTCTCGCGGAGAATCGTCGGGATCTTGCGAAGGCGCGTGAGTACTACGAACGGGCGCTGGCGCTGTATCTCGCCGAGGGCGAGCGCGCCGGCGAGTCCGCCGTGTACACGAACCTTGCGGTGATCGAGCGCAAGCTGGGAAATATGGATGCCGCGGCGACGCTGCAGCAGCGTGCAGCGGACCTGCAGCGCCGTACCGGCCTTCATCAGCTGCTCGTGTTCAGCCTCGCGCATCTCGGCGAGATCGAGCGCGAACGCGGCAACTGGCCCAGCGCGCGCGCTGCAATCGATGAATCGCTGCAATTTGCCTTGCTCATGCGCGACCGGCTCGGCGAGGCCGACGCGCTGGCGGCCAGAGGCGCGCTCGAACTGGACTTCGAGCGCTTCGATGAAGCATCGGCCGATCTGCGTGCGGCGTACGCCATTTACGAGGAGCTTGGCAATCCGGCGGGTTTGGTGCGCGCGGCACTGCAACTCATCGAAGTGACCAAAGTGGCAGCGCCAGACGAAGCGCACGCCCTGGCAGAGACGGCTCTCTCGCATGCGCGGCAACTGGAGGACGAAGCACTGGCGCTCGAGATCGAACTCATTCGTGCCGAACTGCAGAACGCCGATTTGGCAGCACTGTTGCCGCGGTTGCAGGTTCTCGGCGATCACCGGCTCTTGGCGCTGAGCTGGGCCGTGCGGGCACGAAGGAACCCTACAGCCGAATCAGTGCGCGCGGCGCTTGCGCATGCCGAGCGTTCCGGCGCGAAGCGGCTCCAGGCGGTTCTGGCCGTCGAGCTTGCCCGGTTGATGCTTGCGCAGGGAGCACCGCCAAGCGAAATCGAATCCGTGCTGAGCCGTGCGCGTGCCTGGCAGGCGGAATTCCCGCCGAAGCTCGTTACCCGCGCGTGTCATCTTGCCCAGATCCAACGAACGGACGAAGCGCATCAGGCGCTGGCGCGTGCAACCTCGCTGTTGGCCAGACAGCCCGACATGAGCTGGTGTCCGGGATGGCAGTTCCAACGCCTGTAAACGTCGGCACGGCGACGCCGCAGAATTTCGTGCAATCGAAACAGCGACGCCGTTGCCGGGCGGCTTGAGCATAAAGCTAGGTAAATCAATGCATTAGCGCTCCCTCACGAACTCCTCAGCAATTCCTCAGGCCTTCCTCAGGTTTTCGATGCCCTCGTTGACTAGCGTGCGCCGCCAATCGGCCGCCGTTGGTCGGAACGCATGAGAGGTATCGAAGATGAAAAGTCTTGCGCGGGCCGTCGTCGCATCCTTTCCCGCACTTCTCGCGACAGGAACTGCACTCGCCGCTGATAGCTGGACGTCGAGCCCGCTCGGAAAGTCGACCCCCTTTAACGCGGGTTTGGCTGTGGGCACTGAGGTGGCGACATTGCCGGGCACTCTCATCACGGGGGGAGCGGGAAGCGGAAAGGGACCGAGCTCCTGTTCGAACGGCAAGTATGTCGTCGGTCTCGAGATCAGGTCGGGCACGCTCGTCGACGGAATGCGCGTCGAATGCGCGCGGCTCGGTCCCAATGGCGAGCACCAAGATCGCACACAAGGCAATTGGCTGGGCAACGAGACGGGCGGGAACGTTCGGTTCATGCGTTGTCCCGCAGGACAAGTGGTCACGGCTGCTCGTGCGAGGGCCGGTGACTTTGTCGACCAAGTCAGTTTCGCGTGCCGCAGTTGGAACGCGACGCAGGGCTTGCATGGATCGTTGAGTTGGCAGCCGGCGCACGGCGGCTCCGGAGGTCAGCCGGCCGGTCCGGTAGAGTGTCCCGACAGCATGGCGATGACGGAGCTGGAGGGCGGCAAGGCAGGATCGTATATCCGATTCTTCCGGGTAAGCTGCAGAAAGCTGCCGCCGACGCAACCTGCCGCTCCGAGCACGACATCGCCGCAGAGCCCCCAGCTTCAGACGGGCAATCCAACCGGCGGCACGCCGACTTCTGCACCTTCTGCAGTTCCCACGATTTCGCAAGGCGTGCAACTTGCGCCGGGGCGGATGTCGCAAGTCGTCACACCTGTCTTGCGAAACTTAAGCAGCAAGGCAATGCCTGGAGGCGGTGTCGAGCTCACGATCGAAGGCGAGAGCTTCGCGGCCGATCAAATCACTCGAGTCGAGGTCGCTGGCACGCCGGTGCCGTACCGCGTGATCTCGCCGACGCGCGTCGTTGCAACTGTCTCGCAGCACGTGTGGACGAAGGTCAATCAGCAAACCGTGCCGATCGTCGTGACGAGCGGCGGGCAGCGCATTTCCAAACAGTTGTCCGTGCGCTGATAGCCGGAGCTTGAGTCATGCGCGGGCATCATTCCATATCGGCCGCACTCGGCCGCCGAGCGGTATTGACGATAGGTGCGAGCGTCGCTGCGTGGTTCGTGTCGTTCGCTAGCGCCGCCGACTTGCAGGTCACTGTGCTCACGGCGGCGGGCGAAAGAGTCGATGGCGCGACCGTATGTGCAGGCACGTCGGAGAATCCCAGTCAGTACGGAACGACAACGACCAACTTCGATGGGATCGCGACCCTTCGCAGTGTACCGACGGGTCTCGTGCACGTCACTGCACACCGTCTGGATCACGGCGTGCAAGTCACCCATCAAATGGGATCGGCGCAGCAGTCGATCGCCATACGCCTTCCGGTCGCTCCGACGTCGAGAGCCTGCGGCGCTGCCGCAGCCGGAGGGCTGAACGCCCCGCCGCACATCGATCCCAGAGCGGCAAGCATCGCGCTGCCGAACGTCAGACTCCAACCGTCCGCTCCACCGCTCGTCTCGCTCAAGGAAGAGTACTGCTTCGGCGCGCTCGGTGCGCAATGCGGCGGTGCGCAGATGGGCATTCCGCTTGCCGCCCTCTGCGCGGCTGGATATTGCCGAATCAACACGGGAAGTTGGGAGCACGACGAATGTTGCTGGGCACACCCGCGCGGCATGGCGTGTCAAGTCGGACCGCTGGATCACGTGTTGGGACACGATGGCCATTGCGTGGCGGAGTGGAACAAGGCGCTGTCACGCCTGCAGGCGGGGCTCAACTGGGCACGTCAAGTCGATTTCAACAAACCCAATAGAACGGGCAGGGTTGTGTTTTCGGACTACTGCGCACCCGCCGGCTCGCGCGTCCATCAAGACGACGTGCGTTACTGCTGTTCTCGTCAAGCCGATCGCATGCCATGGCTGCCGGCTCAACAGAGGGTCTGCCAATGAGCCGCTCGCTGTCGTTGAGGCTGGCGTGCGCGGTGGCGTTCGCCTATGCGATCAACAGTTCGGTTGCATCTGCACAGGGCAACCCGGAACTCGTCGTGCAACTCGAAAGCGGCACAGAGTGGCGCGGGCGCGGCGATGTCGTGCGATTGATTCCGAGTCGCGCACTCGATCCGAACGAAGGTCGATTCGCTGTGCTCATCGGCTCGACGGATTTCACGGATCTATTCGAGTGGCGCGAGGAAAGCCTCGTGTACCACCCGCGTGCGATGCCGTTGCCTGCGGGAGAAAACGAGTTGGTGGTTTTCGTCGTCACGCCGAACGGAGAATGGCGCGAGACGATGCGCACGCATCTGCGCGTGCTGACGGACCGCGGCTTTCGGCAGGCGAATTTCGCTCCGCAACTGGATGCCCAAGGCACGAGCACGCTCGATCACGACTTCGAGCCGGATGGATCTGGTACGGCGCCGAACGACGATGCTTCGATGAATCTCGTCCTGCACGGCGCGCTCGTGAAGAACGACTGGCGCTTCTCCGCGCGTATGCACACGCTAGGCGTGAGCAGCCAGCCGCGGGCTTTGCGCTATGGCGAGCGAGGTGACGACGCGCCGCGCATCGATCTTGCGGATTACTCCCTGCGCATCGAGCGTCTCGACGATCAACGTGCCTATTTCGAACTCGGCCACGTGTCCCAAAGCCGGCATCGCCATCTCATGCCGGGCTTTTCGAGCCGCGGAGCGATTCTCGGTGCGCCGCTTGGTCAATGGGGAGCGGCGCGCTTGGCGGCGCTGAGCGGCACCGGCATCGTCGGCTGGGACAACATCACAGGACTTGCGCGCAGCGATCATCGCATTCTGGCAGCGGGTTTGGGGTGGCAGCTCATCCCGACGCGTCCGGGAGCGCTCAGCATCGACGTGGAATATGTGGACGGATCGCTGTTGCCGAGATCCGCCTTCAATGCAGGCATGATCGCGGATGCCGAGACCAGTCAGTCGTGGGGCGTTCGCGCTGCCGGTGCGACCTCATCGGGACGATTGAGATTCGATGCGGGATTTGCGCGAAGCCGCTTCCACAATCCGTATGACCCGGCGCTCGCGTTCGGGCTCGATGTCGTTCCTGTCCGCGACGAAGAGCGAAACGCACGCTATCTGGACTTGTACATCGATCTAGTGCAGAACCGATTCGTGGGACGGCACGCGGCGAATCTGTCGCTTGCTCTTCGTCACGAGCGGGTGGATCCCCAGTATCGAACCGTCACCGCGCCGGTGCAGTCCGATATCGACCAGAACGTGATCGAAGTGTCGAGCTTCTTCGGTCCGTTGCAAGTTCAGATCGCGCACGCCCGTACCGAGGACAACCTGGACGACTTGCCCTCGGTGCTCACGACGAAGACCCGGCGCAGCAACGCCACGATGGGGCTGGCATTAAGCAGCCTCTTCGCCGAAGCGAATGCGTTTACGCGTTGGCTGCCCGTATTCAGCTACAACTTCGATCGCGTTCATCAGTTCGGAACCGGTGTGCCGGTCAATTCCGGGTTCAGCGAATCGCACGTCCCGGATCAGGTCAGCTTCAGACACGGGGCGAATCTGAGCTGGCAAGGCAATGCCTGGATGCTCGGTTATCGCGTCGAGCTCAGCGAACAGGACAACCGCCAGCCCGGACGGCAGAACGCCGACTTCGAGCATGTGCTCCACGGGGTCAATTTCTCCGTGTCGCTGTTCCGAGGATTCGATGTGACCTTCGATGTGAGCCGCGAACGCAGCTACAGCGTCGAAGCGATGCGGTACGACCGCAATCGCAACTACGGCGTCGGACTCGCGTGGAACATCACGAAGGCATTGAGCTTCAACGGAACCGTGGCGTTGACCGAAAGCTACGACGAGCCGCGCACGAGCGAGAACGAGAGCACCAGTCTAGATCTCGGCTTGAGTTATCGACTGCATTGGTCGACGGCACAGGGTCGCGGAATCGGCGGTCAGTTCTTCGTGCGCTATACGGACTACGACCTGACCTGGCGCGATCGTGTGTTCGGCTTCGACAACAGCAACCGCTCGCGCATCGTCATCGGCGGCATCAATTTCAGCATGCAATGAGACTCGTCATGCAAAGAAGTTTGTTGCGTATCCTCCGCACTCGGCGCGGGTTCTCGAGCAGGTGGTCGGGACGCTTTGTCCGCGCGGCTGCTGTGGTGACGTTTGCAACAGCGCTGTTCGGCGCTCAGAACGCCGCCGCGATCAGCCGCGACCCGAATGGAGTCAACGTCAATGCGCAAGGCGCAACGACCGTGTTCATCACATTCGGCGGGCTGCAACAGCAGACGCCGGTCGAGGCGATGTGGTGCGGCGAGCTGATTTCGGCAGCGCCGGATATCGGGTTCAAATGCGATCCTTCGACGATTTACGGGCGGCTGCCGATTCGTCTCGATCAGTCGCGGTTGAACGCCGATAGCACGACCTTCACGGACATCATGTCGATTCCGCCGTCGGTGGCGCGGCGTGCTTGGCAGGCCGCGGAGCGCGGCGAGCATTCGGCCTTTTACTATGTGCGCCGCTTCGTCTCGACGGTCGGCGGACCGGACGAATACGTGTTCGTCACTTGCCGGCTCGCCGGCGGAGGCGCCCGCGTGCCGCTCGCGTTGCTCGATGTGCGACTGTCGTTTGCAGTCGAGCGCGCAGCGCCGGCGTTGCAACGAGGCGAAGTCGCGCCGCCGGTGCAGGCGGAAATTCGCTACAACGGTTCGGGCAGGCTGAAAGGCCGATGGGAAATCGTTGCGCCGGGCGAGGATCCGCCGTCGTCGCGCGATCTGCTGACGGAAGCAACGCTTCCGCCGGAGGAGCGGGCGCTACAACGACGTTACACGCAGCTCGAGCGCTTCAATGTCTTCTTACCGCCGACCGGAAAGCTCATCCTGCCGGGACCGGATCCAAAACGGCTGCCGACGGAGATCGAGGGACTCTATCACTTGTTGCTGCGCATCGAGGCGTCGGATGACAAGGAAGGCGATTCGAATCTCGCGTTGGCAGAGGCGGGCACCGGTATCGTGCACAGCGGTGCGGTCGCAGGCTTTCCGATTCCGCCGCTGCGCTACTACGTCGGCAATGCAGTCGATCCGGCCGTCAGCAGTCACTCACTGACATTGCTCGCTCCGGGAGCGGGTACGGCATGGCCGGCCGAGCGGCCTTTGACGTTCAGTTGGTCTCAAGCGCCGTCGGCAATGTTGTATCGGCTCGAAATCGCCGAAGGCGCGGCGATCAAGCATTCGGCGATCGTACAGCAGGGAGTCGGTGCGTATCTTGCGCCGAGTTGGCTCACGGCGAACGCATCCCGGCTTCGGTGGCGCGTGATTGCGCTCGGTCCCAATGGCGAGGTGATCCAGAGAACGGATTGGCGAACGCTCGACGTCAGCGTTGGTACGAGCTCACAGAACGAGTCCGAATGATCTCGCTGCGTTCGATCACACAATGCCGAGGAAACCGATAATGCGCTCGAGTGAACCGTTGTCGCAATGGATCTGGTGTACAGCGTTGGTCTTAGCATACGCCGATAGTGCTCTAGCCCAGGTCCCTGCCGGTTCCACGCGCGTGCCCGCAACCACTCAACCTCGTGCGAGCCTGCCGGTACAGCTCGAGCCGAGAGTGACGAGCGCGGCTCCTGCGGCACCGAAAGTTCTGATTGGCGGACAAACCGTTTCGGTCCGGCTCAATGGATCGCAGCTCGGACAGGTGGTTGGCGTCCAAGTCGCCGATCCGACGGGGAATCAGCAGCTTCATGTCGAGGCCAGCATCGTAGAGGGTTCGCGCTCCGACAACGCATTGCCGTTGATGCTGTTCGCGAAAAGGAATGCTCGGCCGGGCCGCTATCGGTTGCGGCTCATGCTCGCGCCGGATCCAAACGAGAGACAAATTCGCCCGCCTGGATCGGCGCCTCTTGGGACGGTGCTGCGCAGTCTGGAAGTTCCGGAAAGCGCTGTCGCGATCACCGTCGAGGCGATGGATACGAAGATCGTCTCGATCACACCGAGTCATCTTCCCTATTCGATCAAGGTTCAACCGCATCTCGCCGTCGTCGATGTGCCCGGCACCGAGCTGGTTTCGGTCACGAACGCGATGGGCACCGACGCGGATTATTGTCGCTTCAAGCCAGATCCATCGGTGCCGCCCTTGAATCCTTCGTTTCGCGGCGGCGTTTGGAACGCCACGTGGACGGGACCGCACAAGCTGGAAGTCGTCATGCAACCCGGCGAGTTCGAGCGCGACGGTCAATGCCGGATGCAGCTGACGATCAGAACGAAGAACAACCTGGGAGAAGAGTTCTATTCGCTCACGCAGAAATTCCTCGTGACACTGGCACAGCCGCCTGCGCCGACGCCGTTACCTGTGACCAGCACGTGGGAGCTTCGGACCTACTTGCACTTGCCGTCGGACTTCACGATCGGTCTCTGCTCGGGTAATTCCGTGGGATTCCACGGCTCGGTCCCGGTGGGCATCGTCAACGTCAACGGCAAGTTGGGTTTTCGTGCACGCAGCGGCCCGATCGGAACGGAGTGCCATTGGCGCATCGCCACGTACCGTCTCCGGCCCGGTTGGACGCTGCATATGGACTTTCGTATTCGTCGCCTGGGCGACAAATGCAGAACGACCGACGGTTCGACGCCGCAATTCAATTTCTCGGCCTTACGGAGCGCCACCATTCTCAACGATGGCGAATACGTGCTCAGAAAGAACCTCAACGAGGATGGCGATGCCTTGAAACTCGTCGGTCTGCGCTGCGACGCGACGGCGTCCAATGACCATGAAATCCTGGTTGAGATGGTGTCGGCGCGAGTCATCAGCGAGACGCCGCCACCGATCAACTGTACGTGGCGGTGCGCGTTTCAGTGAGCGAAGTGGAAGTCCGTCGGCGCTGATTGCGCTCGGACCGATAGGCAGCGTGGTCTGACGAGGGCGACATCAGCGCCTGCTACGATGCCGCAAGGGGGGGGGTGGCAGGGAACGAAGGACGGGGAATATGCGCGAGCGGCCCGATGCGCTCGTGTCAACGCCGATTGAATTTTGACCCACCTTGGACCGGAAACGCCGAAGTAAAATTGACCCACCCTGGGGCCTGTTACTGATTCTTCGCTGTCTTGATTGATCCTGCTTTGCGCTTGTCCTTCAGCC
>Ga0207864_1004576_pt1 | contig 10349 bp, 8 predicted proteins | sample HigsolmetaAR202D_FD_184834 | JGI IMG/M metagenome (GOLD analysis project Ga0207864, IMG submission 184834) | Ionic liquid and high solid enriched microbial communities from the Joint BioEnergy Institute, USA - AR20-2-D (SPAdes) (version 2) ...
GACGCCCTCACCCTGGACGCACGGCTGTACCACGCCCGGCGCGCCGGGACCGACGAGCCGGCCGTGCAGGACGGCGTGTGCACGCCGGGCGCGGCGCAGGGCCACACGCGGGCGGACGCGCGCCTCACGTACCGCTGGCGCGAGGTCCGGCTGTCCCTGGACCTCGCGAACCTGACCGACGCCTCGATCTGCGACGTCTCGGGCCTCCTCGCGCCCGGCCGCGCCGCGTTCTTCGGCGTGGCGTGGGAAGTGGGACGGTGAGATGACGACGGCCCCGGCCGCCACGACGGGCGGCCGGGGCCGATCGGCCACCGGGCCGGCGCATGCCCCCCGAACCCGCCTATCCGCGTTCCCCTGCCGGCACCAGATCCAGCAACCGATGCCCGTCCCGCTCGAACGTCTCCCCGGTCACGAACCGGACCGGCGTGCGGAAGAGCGGGCCGTCGTACACGAAGGTGTGGTACTCGCCGCGCTCGCCCGCGACGTCCGCGCCGGGCAAGCGCGCGAGCTCGTCGATCAGCCGGCGATCGAGCTCGCGCCCCAGCCATTCCACGCGCCCGAGTTCGAGGTTGACGCCGACGACCCGGGCGCGGTACCCGCGATCCAGGAACTCCTCGACCAGCGCCTCGGGCGGCTCGCCCCAGAGCGGCTCGACGTGCTCGAGCCCGCGGGCGCGCAGCCGCTCGTCGTACCACGCCCGGATGTCCTCGAGGTGGATGTTCCCGAAGACGATCCCGTCGACGCCCCGTGCCTCCAGCTCGTCCAGCACCCGACCCAGCGCCGTCGCGTAATCGTCGGGGTGGGTGTGCGCCTGGATCAGCTCCAGTCCGAGCGCCGCGGCCTGCGCCGCGATCAGCTCGCTCCGCACGCCGTGGAACCGGACGCGGCCGCTCACGCCCTCGTAGATGTTGAAGAGGTAGCGGACGTCCAGCCCCTGCCGGACGGCGCGGTCCAAGGCGAGCGCGGAGTCCTTCCCGCCGCTCCAGCTCAATGCGTGGATCATGGGCCTCCCAGCCGTCGCGTTCACTCCTCTTCCAACCGCAACGCCCGATAGCTCTCGTATCGCTCGGAGGGGATCTCGCCCGCCTCGACCGCCGCGCGGACGGCGCAACCGGGCTCGTGGATGTGCGAGCAGCCGTGGCCGAAACGGCACTCGCCCAGGTAGGGTCGGAATTCGGGGAAGTAGGCGTCCAGCTTCTCGCGGTCGACGCCCCAGAGGCCCAGCTCGCGCAGGCCGGGCGTGTCCGCCACGTAGCCGCCGCAGCGCAGCGGGATCAGCTCGGCGGTGACGGTGGTGTGGCGACCCTTGCCGACCGCGGCGCTGATCTCGGCGGTCCGGAGCCCGAGCCCGGGCTCGACGGCGTTGAGCAGACTCGACTTGCCGACGCCGGACGGGCCGGTGAGCACGCTCGTCTCGCCGCACAGACGCTCGCGGAGCACGTCGATCCCGGTGCCGTCGACCGTGCTGGTGTAGATTACCGGGTAGCCGGCGGCCTCGTAGACCGCGAAGCGGCGGCGCGCCTCGTCCGGCCCGACGAGGTCGACCTTGTTCACCACGATCGTGGCGGGCAGGTCGTTCGCCTCGGCCAGCACGAGGAAGCGGTCCAGCATGCGCAGCCGGGGCTCGGGCTGCGCGGCGGCGAACACGACGACGACCCGGTCCACGTTCGCCACGATGACCTTCGCCCGCCGAGCCCCCTGTCCGGGAGCCCGACGGGCGAGTTCGCTGCGACGGTCCTCGACCGCCTCGATCGTCGCACTGCCGTCGGCGTGTCGCGCCACCTGGACCCGGTCGCCCGCGACGACGCGGTCGCCGGTCCGCTGTTCCATCTTGAGCCGCCCCCGCAGCGCCGCGGCAACGACGCCGCCTTCGTCCAGCTCCACCTCGTAGACGCCACCCGCTGCCTTGCGGACAGTTCCACGTTGGAGCACGGGGGAGGCCTCCTCAGGCGGCGAAGCTCTCGAGCGCGGTGCCGAGTTCACCCTCCCGGAGCCGCTTGAGCGCGCGGTCCCGGAGCTGGCGCACCCGCTCGCGGGTCACGCCCAGCATGTTGCCGATCTCCTCGAGCGTGTGCTCGCGCCCGCCCTCGAGGCCGAAGTACAGCCGGAGCACCCGCGCGTCGCGCGGCGAGAGCGTGTCGAGCGCGCGCTCGATCTGCTCGGCCATCAGCCGCTCCTCGACCGTCGCCTCGGGCTCGGCCGCCTCTTCGAGGATGAACCGCTCGACGAGCTGGCTGTCGTCGCTGTCGCCGATCGGCGAGTCCAGCCGGATCTCGGCCGCGTTCAGCGTCTGCAGCGACTCCAGCGTCTCCGGCGTCAGCTTGGCCGCCGCCGCCAGCTCCTCCGTCGTCGGCTCGCGGCCCAGCTCCTGCTTCAGCCGCTCCCGCTCGCGAAAGATGCGCGCCAGGTCGCTCGCGCGGTTCAGCGGCACGCGCACCGCGCGACCCTGGTTCGCCAGCGACGAGAGGATCGCCTGACGGATCCACCACACGGCGTACGAGATGAACTTGACGCCCTGGTCCGGATCGAACTTCCGCGCGGCCGTGACCAGCCCCACGTTCCCGTCCTGGATCAGGTCGATCAGGGAGACGCCGCGGTTCTGGTACTTCTTCGCCACGCTGATCACGAAGCGGAGGTTCGCGCGCACCAGCTTCTGGACCGCCTCTTCGTCGCCCGCGCGCGCACGACGGCCCAGCTCGATCTCCTCCTCCGGCGTGATCAGCTCGTGCTTGCTCACATCCCGGAGGTACTGATCCAAAGCGCTACGCTCCTCGGCGGTCTCCCCGACGAGGCTCGGCGAAAGCTCGCCGGTCGCCCGGCGACGTCTCTTCCGTTCCTTCTTCTCCCGTGTATCCGGCGTGGTGGCCATCAGATCCTTCGACTCTCTGTATCACGCGTCGCGCGGCCCGGCCGCGTCGCGCGCCTGCGGACCATGCAAGGATTCTGCCGACAAAAGCGCCCGTCGGCTGCTTGCGCGCTGACGGGCGGGCGCCTCGCATTTCCGCCGCATCTAACACCGGCCGCCCGTACGGGGTTCCCCGCCCGGGTCGACCCGGCGTCGCGGACTCGCTCCGCCTTCTCGACGGAAACACGGCCGGCTTCCGAAGCCCGCCAAGATGTAATCCCGGCGTCGGCCGCGCAAGGGTCGGATCGCGCCCCCGCCGCACCCCGTCCCTGTCACTCCTGGAACGCTCGAACGGGCCGCTTCGTGGACGGGTCCGCCCGCGATCCCGCGGCCGGCGCGCCGAGCGGCCGCCGGCCCGCGCCCCCGCCGGGATAGGCGAGCCGCCGGATCAGCGACCGATCGAGTCCCGCGGGATGCGGGTCGGCATGGAATCGACCTCGAACGTCGCGAGCAGCGTGTCGAGCGGCGGCGGCATCGGCCCGCCCTCCCGGGCGATCTCGGTCCGCAGCGCCATGACCGACTCGCGCAGCCGCGCGACGTCGCCCAGGATCCGCTCCTCGGGCTCGTTGCGCCGGAGCTGGGCGACGATCCGGTCCGCCATCGCCTGGAGCTGCCGCAGCCACGCCTCGACCGAGTACGACGCCTGGAGCCACGCGAACGGCGGATCTGTCTCCAGGATCCGGTCCGTGATCGCCTCGGCGCGGAAGATCCGGTCCCGGGCGTACGTATCCATCTTGCCGCGGGCCAGCGCCGCGTCCAGCTCCGCCTGCAGCCGCTCGAGCTTCTCCGCGAGCGACATGTTCTCGCGGATCGGCGCGATGAGCGTCGCCGGCGGAGGCGGCGGCTCCGACATCCGATCCTCCTCCGGGTTGGGCTGACACCCCGCGGCCCATACGGCCACGAACAGGACGTGGACCCCTCGCCTCACTCGAATCATGGCACGGCGCGTGGGGGCAATCCCCGTGCCGGACCTTGCCGTCCGACCCGCCGGGGCGTAGGCTTCCTGGGTGCACTGCATTGCGAGCGGGATCACCGACCGCGGACTACGGCGTCCGTCGAACGAGGATGTCTATCGCATCCGCGTAGATATCGGCCTTTTCCTCGTCGCGGACGGGATGGGTGGTCACGCGGCGGGCGACGTAGCGAGCGGAATCGCGGCGGAGGTGGTCGAGCGGGAGACCGAGCGCGCACTCGAGGCCGGCTCACCGCCCGGCCCGACGCCGCTGGCGAACGCGGTGCGGGCCGCACACCGCGCGATCGTCGCACGGGCGATGGCCGAACCCGCACTCACGGGGATGGGGACGACGCTGACCGCCGCGCTCTTCGACCCGGTCGCGAGCCTGCTCCACCTGGCCCACGTCGGCGATTCCCGCGCCTACCTCTTCCGTCGCGGCGAACTGCGCCGCCTGACCCGCGACCACACCTGGGTCCAGCAACAGGTCGACAGCGGCCGGCTCAGCGAGGCCGAGGCGCGGACGCACCCCAACGCCAACGTGCTCCTGCGCGCCCTCGGCGGATCCGACGCCACGGTCGAGGTCGACACCGTCCAGATCGCGATATCGGCCGGCGATCTCGTGCTCCTCTGCACAGACGGCCTGAGTGGCACCGTCGAGGACGCCGACCTGCGCGCCATCCTCGACCGTCCCCTCCCTCTCGAGTCGATCGCCGAACAACTCGTCGAGGCCGCCAAGCTCCGTAGCGGCCCCGACAACATCACCGCGGTCCTCGTACGCTTCACGTCGTCGGCCGAGTAACCGTCGGCCGAGTAACCGTCGACCGGGAGATGCTCGTTCGGGAAGCGGTCGGCCGACCGGCCATCGACCGGGTCGACGTCGGGTGCGCGGAACTCACCGGAGCAGCGGCTCCGACGACGCGAGCCGTCGTTCGACGTCGGATTCCGACAGCAGCGCGAGCCGCGCCACCGCGGCCGGGTCCACGCGGCGCCGCTCGCCCAACGTGAAGAGCCGGAGGACCCGCGCCGTGCGGTAGAGCGAGTCCGCGACGCGCGGCAGGCCGATCAGCCCCGCGCGCCCGCCCGGCCCCAGCCGGATCACCGCGCCGGAACCACGCCGGACCAGAAGGTTCAGCCCGAACATCGCCGGCTTCTCCGGATAGTCGAGGAACGCGCCGCCCGGTGCCAGGTCCAGCTCCTGCGCCAGCCGCTCCTCGACCCGACGCTTGAGCGGCGAATCGTGGATCAACCAGCGCCCGACCGATTCGCCGTCCAGCTCCGCCGCCACGACCTCCGCCGCGCGCTTCGGCAGCTTGCGCGAACGCAGCATTTCGAGCCACTGCCCGATCCGCGCCGCCGCCTCCGCCGGCTCGCCCCCGCGCAGCACGCCTTCCCGCGCCTTGGACTCCAGCGCGAAGAGGAGCGCCTCGTCCGTCCGGCCGACCAGCTCGTCCGGACCGACCAGCCCGGCGTCGAGCGCATCGGCGACGATGCGCTTGTACATGGCCGTCGCCGCACGCACGGCGTGGTGCCAGTACACGTTCCGGAACATCTGGTACTTGGAGAAGAGCAGCGACTCGAGCGCCGCGACGCCCTTCTCCTGCACGCCCAGCTCCGGCCGGCCGGTCTCCGGGTCCTCGAGCACGACGAGCGCGTACAGCAGCCGGTCCACGTCCACCTCGCCGTACGGCACGCCGCAGAACCGCGCGTCGCGCTTCAGGTACTCGATCTTGTCCAGGTCGAGGCTCCCGCTGACCAGCCCCTGGAGCGGGCTCTCCGACCGCCCCCGGATCAACGCCTCGATCCGCGCCGGCCCGTCGGGCGCGATCTCCTCGAGCGCGCCCCGGACGTCGGGATCGGCCAGGAACCGGCCGACCAGCGCCTCGTGGTGCCCGGGGATCCGCCCCTCCTCCAGCTCCTCGATCGCGTGGGAATACGGGTAGTGCCCGATGTCGTGCAGCAACCCGGCGAGGGGGACGAGGCGGCAGTCGACCGGGTCGACGCCCGACAGTCCGCCCTGCTCGGCCATGACCGCGAGCGCCCGCTGGGCCAGGTGGTAGACGCCCAGCGCGTGATCGAAGCGCGTGTGCGTCGCGCCGGGGTAGATCAGGTACGCCAGCCCGAGCTGACGGATGTAGCGCAGCCGCTGGAACGCCGCCGAATCCACGATCCGGACCGCGGTCTCGTCCAGCCGGATCGTGTCCCACAGCGGGTCGCGGACGGTGATGGCGGTGGGTTTGGCGTCGGTCATGTGGCTTCCCGGGGTGCTGAATCTTCCTGAGGCGTCGGCGCCGCCGCGCCGCCGACGGCGGGGGCAGTCGGCACGAAGGCGGGGCCAACCCCGTCGGTCGCCCCGCCCCCGCGTTTCCGAGGTGCCGGCCGCGGCCGCGCGTCCGGCACCTCATCGCCCACGGCCGTGCCCGGGACGCCATGCCGCGGCATGCGCCCGGGCGCCGGCAGTCTTACCGCGCGCCGGCTACCCCGCGATCGGGCCCGCCGCGCGCACGGCTTCGCTCACGTCCGCCGCGAACTTCTCGAAGTTCTCGCGGAACATCGCCGCCAGCTTCTTCGCCTGCTCGTCGTACGCGGCCGGGTCGGCCCAGGTGTTCCGCGGCATGAGCACCTCGTCCGGCACGCCCGGCACGCTGACCGGCACGTGCAGCCCGAAGATCGGGTCCTGCCGCGTCTCGACGCCGTCCAGCTTCCCGCTGATCGCCGCGTCGACCATCGCGCGCGTGTAGGCGAGCTTCATCCGGCTCCCGACGCCGTACGGGCCACCGGTCCAGCCGGTGTTGACCAGCCAGCACTGCGCGTCGTGACGCTCGATCTTCTCGCCCAGCATCCGCGCGTACGTCGACGCCGGGAGCGGCAGGAACGGCGCGCCGAAGCAGGTGCTGAACGTCGCCTTCGGCTCCGTCACGCCCCGCTCCGTGCCGGCCACCTTCGCCGTGTACCCCGACAGGAAGTGGTACATCGCCTGCTCGCGCGTCAGCTTCGAGATCGGCGGGAGCACGCCGAACGCGTCGGCCGTGAGGAACATCACGTGGTTCGGATGCCCGGCCCGCCCGCTCTCGACCGCGCCCTCGATGAACTTCAGCGGGTACGACGAACGCGTGTTCTCCGTGATGCTGTCGTCGTCCCAGTTGACCATACGCGTCTCGGGGTCCATGACGACGTTCTCGAGGATCGCGCCGAAGCGACGGCTCGCGGCGTAGATCAGCGGCTCGCCCTCGGGCGAGAGGCGGATCACCTTCGCGTAGTTGCCGCCCTCGAAGTTGAAGACCCCCTCGTCCGACCAGCCGTGCTCGTCGTCGCCGATCAGGTGGCGCGTCGGGTCGGTCGAGAGCGTCGTCTTCCCCGTGCCCGACAGACCGAAGAAGAGCGCGACGTCGCCCTGCTGCCCGACGTTCGCCGAGCAGTGCATCGACAGCACGCCGTCCAGCGGGAGCAGGTAGTTCATCACCGAGAAGATCGACTTCTTGATCTCGCCGGCATAGCGGGTGCCGCCGATCAGGACCACCCGCTCGCCGAAGTTGATGACGACGAACGTGCCCGTCCGGGTCCCGTGCACCGCCGGGTCGGCCTGCATCTCCGGCGCGTGCAGCACCGTGAAGCCGGGCTCGAAATCCCGCTGCGCCTCGGCCGGCGGCACGATGAACATGTTCCGCGCGAAGAGCGTGTGCCACGCGCTCGGGCTGACGACGCGCACGTTGAGGCGGTACGACGGGTCGGCGCCGCAGTAGAGATCCTGGACGAAGAGCTCCTGCCCCTCCAGGTAGCGCATCACGTCGCGGTGGAGCCGCTCGAAGTGCTCCTGCGACAGCGGCACGTTCACGCTGCCCCACGCGATCTTGTCCTCGCTCGACGGCTCCCGGACCACGAACTTGTCGTTCGGCGAACGCCCGGTGTGCGGCGTCGTGATAGCGACGAACGCGCCGTCCTCCGTCAGGGACCCCTCGCCACGGCGGATCGCATTCTCGATCAGCCCGGCCGCACCCAGGTTCCAGTGAACCGGTCCGCGAGGCTTCAGACCGTGGCGACTCAAGTCCGCGCTCATTGTCATCGTAGTCACTCTTACCTCTTCCTGGTTGGCGCCTGCCCGGGGAGCTGCTGCGCGTCCACCACGGCGATGGCTGTCAGATTCACGATGTCGGCTGCCGATGCGCCTCGCTGCAACACGTGCACGGGGCGCCCCATCCCGAGCAGGATCGGCCCGATCGCCTCCGCTCCACCGATCCGGTTGAGCAGCTTGTAGGCGATGTTCGCCGCGTTGAGCTCGGGAAAGATCAATACGTTCGCTCGATCCTTCAACTTGCTGAACGGGAAGAGGCGCTGCAGGATCTCGGGCACGACCGCCGTGTCGGCCTGCATCTCCCCATCCACGATCAGCTCCGGCCGCAGCCCCTTCACGCGCTCGACCGCGCGCCGCACCTTTTCCGATTCCGGGTGCCGCGCCGAGCCGAAGTTCGAGAAGGAGAGCAACGCCATGTGCGGCTCGATCCCGAGCCGCTCGACGAAGCCGGCGGCCAGCAGCGCGATCTCCGAGAGCGTGTCCGCGTCCGGGTCGATGTTGACCGTCGTGTCCGCGAAGAACATGAGATCGTACGGGAAGATCATCATGTACAGCCCCGCGACGTGCTCGACGTCGGGCGCCGTGCCGATGACCTCCAGCGCCGGCCTGATCGTCTCCGGATACGACGCGTCCTCGCCGGCGATCAGCCCGTCCGCGTCCCCCTCGGAGACCATCATGCAGCCAAAGTAGATCGGTTGGCGCGTCCTTTCCAGGGCTTCGGCGCGACTCAGCCCCTTGCGCTGCCGGCGACGGTACAGCTCGTCGGCGTAGCGCTGCAACCGCTGCTCGTCGGACCAGGGGTTGATGATCTCGATCCCCGACAGGTTCGCGCCCAGCTCTTCGGCCCGCCTGCGGATCCGGTCCTCGCGGCCGAGCAGGATCGGGCGGGCGATCCCCTCGTCGACGACCCGCGCCGCCGCGCGGATGATGCGCTCGTTCTCGCCCTCCGGGTAGACGATCCGCTTCGGCGCCTTCCGCGCCTTCAGCACGATGTCGCGCATGACCTCGCGCGTCCGGCCGAGCCGCGCCTCCAGCCGGTGGCGGTACTCGTCCAGGTCGACGCGTACGCGCGCCACCCCCGTCTCCATCGCCGCCTGCGCCACCGCCGGCGCGACCCAGAGGAGCACCCGCGGGTCGAACGGCTTCGGGATCAGATAATCGCGGCCGAATCGGAACGTCCGCTCGCCGTACGCCACCGCGACGGCCTCGGGGACGTCCTCCTTCGCGAGCGCCGCCAGGGCCCGCGTCGCCGCCATCTTCATCTCCTCGTTGATCGCCCGCGCCCGCACGTCCAGCGCGCCGCGGAAGATGAACGGGAAGCCGAGGACGTTGTTCACCTGGTTCGGGTAGTCCGTCCGGCCGGTCGCGATGATCGCGTCGCTCCGGACCTCCATCACGTCCTCGGGCGAGATTTCGGGGTCCGGGTTCGCCAGCGCGAAGATGATCGGCTGGTCCGCCATCGACGCGACCATCTCCTTGGTCACGATCCCACCGACGGAGAGCCCGACGAAACAGTCCGCGCCGCGCATCGCCTCGGCCAGCGTGCGGATCTCGGTGGCCTGCGCGAACCGCGCCTTGTACGGATCCATGTCCTCGGTCCGGTCCGTCGTGATCACACCCTTGCTGTCGCACATGAGGATGTTCTCACGCCGGACGCCGAGACGGACGTAATGCTCGGCCGTCGCGATCGCCGCCGCACCCGCGCCGGCGAAGACGACGCGGATCTCGTCGATGCGCTTTCCCGTCAGCTCCAGCGCGTTGAGCAGCGCTGCGCCGGAGATGATCGCCGTGCCATGCTGGTCGTCGTGGAAGACCGGGATCTGGAGCCGCTCGCGCAGCGCCTCCTCGATCTGGAAGCACTCGGGCGCCCGGATGTCCTCGAGGTTGATCCCGCCGACCGTCGGCTCGAGCAGCTCGCAGAAGCGGATGATCTCCTGCGGGTCCTCGGTGTCGAGCTCCAGGTCGAAGACGTCGATGTCCGCGAAGCGCTTGAAGAGGACGGCCTTCCCCTCCATCACCGGCTTGGCGCCGAGGGGACCCAGATGGCCGAGGCCGAGGACCGCCGTGCCGTTCGTCACCACCGCGACCAGGTTGCCCCGGGCGGTGTAGCGGAACACGTCCTCCGGGTTCGCCGCGATCGCCCGGCATGGCTCAGCCACGCCGGGCGAGTAGGCCAGTGAGAGGTCCCTCTGCGTGCCGACCGCCTTGGTCGGTGTGACCGCGATCTTGCCGGGCCGGCCCTCCGAATGGTACTCGAGGGCCTCCTGGCGACGGTTCGCCATCGTGCGTCCTGCTCCGCGCGAACTTTCCGGACTCCGAACGAACGGGCAAGCTTATCCGGGGCTTCCGCACGCTGTCAAGCCGGTGCCGGGCGGCGGCCGGGCGGCGGGGGTTGCGGCCGGAGGGAGGCGGGGTGGCGG